>ENA-UOOM01000454-UOOM01000454.1-fermentation-metagenome-genome-assembly--contig:-NODE-454-length-47566-cov-8.021784_pt1 | contig 47566 bp, 53 predicted proteins | sample MGYA00245781_ERZ724031 | MGnify/ENA primary metagenome ERZ724031 (study PRJEB28704, sample SAMN03018317) | fermentation metagenome | biome: anthropogenic terrestrial biome; feature: soil; material...
TCAATCATGACCAGATCCAGAGTCGCGAAGGTCTCATTGCGCGAGCGCAAGAGCAGTACCGAATTAATAGTCTGCAGCGACATATCCTGGCCAAAGCCGCTGCCCAGGAGATTTTCCAGCAGCTGTATGGCCGCCTGGCTCTCCCGGCTGGCGTTTTCGCCTACTCCCATGCCATCGCTTAAGGCTACCAGTTGTTTGCCTTCTTTAAGATTGGCTATCGTAAAGCTATCCCCGCATATGGACTCTTTCCCCACCTGCGCGGCGCCGCAGCGAACATTGTAATGATGGCAGGGAGTCAGGGTCAATTGACAGGGACTATGCCCCAACCGGGCAGGACACTGCTTATCAGCAACCGTCAGGCATTCACCCATTATTGATGAAATCACCGGTACCAGACGGGTTTCGCAACCTTTGCCGTCGCTGCAGGAGTCAGCCTGTACATGTAATGAAAGCTGTCCTCCAATGCTAATCCATGGCTGGATATCTTTAATCTCCAGCCCGCGTTCCCGGCTTCCCTTCATCAGTTTATCGCGCAAGTGGCGGTCAAATTGTGGCTTGGCCTCAATTTCCTGGGCCAGATTGCGCATGATCTGACTGATGCCGCTCAATTGGCGGGAAACCAGGCTGCGAGACTCCTTCAGTTTCCCGGCCCAGTATTCGTTGATGCGCAGGTTGTCGAACAGATACTGCACCGTATTGGCGATTTCTTTAAAATACAGGCATTTCTGGCGCAGACTGCCGGGGCACTCATCATGATTGATCACACCCTCCGCTTCTGCCAGGGCGAATACCTCCAGAATCTCCTGGGAGGTCTGGTAGCATTCCTGGCCCCAGCATCTTTCATGCTTTACACAACTCTGGCAAATACCGTGTGAAACCTGATCATAAAGATAGTGTAAATAGGACTGACCCTCAAAACTGTCATGCTGATAAGGATTGGTATCGAAAGTCTGGCCCAGATTTTCGAAAAGGCCGGCCAACTCATCCATACGGCTGCGCACATTGGCCTTGCCGGAATCCGGCCAATAGCCCGGATTCGCCGCCGGCATTATCCCGCTAGCACTGGCCAGCGGTAGTTTTTCCTTAAAAGAAGTGGGGAGCATCACAAATAAGAGGCAGGCTATGGCTGTTTCCCATATCCCCAGAACATTCGTACGGGTCTCGGGTACGAACATGGCCAGAGCCAGATTCCCCAACAGAAACCCTACGATTATCCCCACCCTGCCCAGGCTTCTGAACAATCCCGCCAGTAGTCCGGACAGGGCATACATCCCCAGGAATTGCGTGAAGATGCTGGAGGCCAGTGAAGGGATCAGACCCGCCATCACCCCCACCATAGTAGCGGCGCCGCTTCCCCATAAATATGCGGCTAATAATATACTGACCCGGCAGAAAACGCTGCCGGCATTCAACCCCATTATCCCTATATCATTGAGCCCCATAGCGATGCCAACCGCCACAATCAAAAAGGCGGTAACATCTTCGAACTGGAAGTCGGCTATGGATTTTCTGATCTGCACCGCTTCCCCGGCGATATTGAATACAAACACCAGCACTCCCGAGATTAAAGCTTCAAAAGTTACAACCATGCCCTGATAAAAGGAAGGCCCCTGAATTACACTGAATAAGCCTTTGCACACAATCAGGAAGGCGCTGGTTATGAGGGGATAACCCCACCATTGCCGGTCGGCAGGAATTTTCACCACCTGAATAATGATCACCAGGCTTAAAAGTGTGAACAGATTGGTAACCAGCTGCAGGCCTCCGGTAATGGTCATCATTCCCAGGCTCGCGCTGCCGGTCAATAAGATGGTTCTTCCCGGGTCGCGGCGGCCCAGAGCCACCACGAATGCAAACACAAAAGGCAGTAATTCCCCCAGAACAAAGGCTCTGGCCAGGATGAATCCGACCAGGCTGAGCATTAGATTCATGGGGATTACTGCCGGTCTAACGGTATTAAACAGGGCGGTCAGCTGTTCGCGGCCCTTTTGAAAGCTCAGCCTGGGCAAAGGGTTGGAGATCTGGCGATGCCGAACCCGTTTGCCTAGGCCTGAATCCGATACCCGTTGATAAGGATATACTTCGGTTCTTTCCACTTTACATCCCCCATCTCTTGGTCTTGTCCACCCATTATACCAACCGGTTTTTGTCAATTTTGTCATTCAGGGGGATGACACCATTGGAATTTTCCAACAAAATCATTCCTATTCAGGGGCGAAGACGGATTTTGTCTAACTCGAAGCGGATTTTGGGGACTTCAGTTCATCCATTTCCCAGATTAAGCCTTCCAGAAGGTCGCTTTCACTGACCACTGCCCAGTCTTTCTCCAATACCCGCATCAAGTTCAGCATTATCATCAATCCGTAGACAATTATATCGGCGCGTTCAGTCTGCAAACCTCGTATATTTTTCCTCTTTTCAAGAGGCATGTTCAATAAGCTGTCATAGCATTGCTGGACTTCTTCCTTCTTCAGGCGCTGTCCGTGTACCAGGCTGCTGTCATAGTCGATCATGCCATACTTCATCGCCACCGCACTGGTGGCGGTACCGCCGCAAAACACCAGGGCGGCATCAGAAAATCGCACCTTTACTTCCTTTATCTCCTCCAATATATCCATAATCTGTCTCTCAGTGATTTGAATCTCGGCCCCTTTTACCGCACCCAGAGGTAGAGATTTCACATAAAGGTCCTCTTGAGAGTAGATCAATTCCGTACTGCCCCCTCCCAAGTCTGCCACCAGGAGGGGCCGGTCCAGCAGCAAGCTTTTCTGCACTCCCTTATAGGTCAAATGGGCCTCTTCCTCCCCGCTGATGACTTTGACCTCTTTGTGCAGCCGCAGCCGGCACAACTCTTCAAACCAGGCACGGTTGGCGGCTTCTCGAACTGCGCTTGTAGCTACTATAAGGTAGTCCGCCACCCCTTTCCGGCTGATGGCATCTTGGAACCGGCCCAGGCACTGCAGCGTGCGCTCCGCCGCCTCCGGGCTGATTTGCCCGCTGCTGGAAAGACCTGCTCCGATACGGGTGGTTTTCATATCCCGGTACAGTACCTTGAACCCGCCGTTTTCTATTTCGGCAATCATTAACCGGCATGAATTAGTGCCTATATCTATACTGGCGTATTTCATCGTGCTTTCTCCTTTACACATGTAAAAAAGCACTTCCCAACGGAAGTGCTTCGATAAACGTTTAAACTACTGGTTATTTCTACGCCGACGCGGTTCAACCTTATTTTTTAAAGGCTGCATGCGCTCATCGCTCTCTTTGAGGAATTTGGCGATTTTATCATCCAGACTCAAATGAGTCCCGTGTTTATGCCCAGGGACATAATGCCTTTCTCCCGACCCGGCCCTATCATTTGGAGCCGTATCCCGACTGGGGTTGCTTCGAGGTGGAGGAGCCGGGTTAGCCTGTTTGATCGACAACCCGATTTTTTTACCCGCAACATTGAGCACCTTGACCTTTACCATATCACCTTCCTGGATAAAATCCTTGACATTTTTTACATAGGTGTTGGCAATCTCAGAGATATGAACCAGTCCGACCATGCCCCCGGGCAACTCAATAAAGGCTCCAAAATTGGTTATCCCCTGAACTCTCCCTTCCAGGATGGCGCCGGGCACCATATTCGTTTGTTCTGTCGGCATATAACTAAATGTCCCCCTCGGAATTCATAAAGTTTCACTAGGTTCATTGTATTATGCGCCGCAGGAGTAGTCAACATTATTAGTGGCATTTATGGGCTTCATGAGTCGTCTGTCTCCATTTCCATCAACACTTTTTCTCCCTTTTTCACCATCCCCAGTTGTTCGCGGGCGATCCGTTCCACAACCAGGGGACTACTGAGCTTGTCCTTCTGCTCTGCCAATTCCTGGTTAATCTGCGCGGCTTCCAGCTTTTTTTGTTCTAAAGCCTGCTTCTGACCGTCCAGTTTCCAAATGGTGTAGACTCTTGGTATCAAGGTCACAGCAAAAAACCCCAGCATAAGCGTAACAATGATAAGCCGCGCCTTGGGCTGCTTAATAAGATTCAATGTCGGTCTCCTCCTCGTGCATCAGGCCTAAAATGTCCCCCGGAATAACAATGACCACCTCATATCCTTTGGAGCGCGCACGATTATACAATGTTGCCACCGTACTGGCGCCAATTTGCAAAGTCTTTGCTATCTCTTGCGTTGATTTACCCATTTCTTTTAAGGCCACTACTTGCTTTTCCCTGAAACTCAGCTTTTCCGCGCCTCTGATCTCTATCTTCATGCTGCCTTCTTATCCACAATTTTTCCACATGCTGTGGACAATTATTGTACATAATATGTTCTCTATAGGTTCTTGCAGAGGTGGTATAATTCCTGCTTGGCATGAAGATTTTATTTTTCTTCTTCGTCGGGTTCTGCCGTTTCACGCATTTTCTCAAACCAAGCCAGAACCTGTTTCTTAAGCCAGCGCCAGGGAGTGCCTAATCTGTAGGTGACCGCTCCAATGAAAGCTACGTTTAGCCGGGCAGCCTTACGCATCAAAGGCTGGGTTTTAGGGGCTATAGTCTGAAAATAGATGAAGATGCCGCTGAACAATGCCAGGATGATATAAACCCGGATCTCCCCCTGGTTGATAATCAACAAAAGGGTAAAGACCAGCAGCAGGATCAATACCCAGACCAGAAAATCAAACAGGTATAAAAGCCATCTACCACAGGAAGACAGGGCCATGCTGTACTGGTAAAACTGAAATACCATACCGGCAACCAACCCTACCAGGAGGGTAAAGACAAAGGGCTCAATCTGGGCCAAAAGCCAAATCAACCATAACCCTCCCTCTTTTTAATCTCTTTTTTGGCATTTATTTTAAGAGCCTCTGGATGATGTTTTTGCCACGGGATTTCAGATCGCCGGACTGGGTTTTGTATTCGATGCTGGTAATGCTGCCATCAACAGATACTTTTCCATCATCCAAGTTGAGATTGCTGACATGCATGTTCTCCCCGGTTATGTATAAATAACCCAGGCGGCTTTCAATAATTATTTCCTTTTCATCAAAGGTACTTACATTAGTGACCCCGCTTATTTCCATGTGTTCTCGGTTAAATAACATAAGACTGTGTTCCGCCATAGAATTCCCCTCCTTAGCATGATAGGGACTTGAGAATTCGTCCCGTCGATACCTATACCATAACAATATGCGTCAGGGTATGGCTTTTATGCTAGCTGTGCAGGATCCAGAAAATACGAAATCGCCCTGGTTTCCCGGGGCGATTAATTAATCTAATATTCTATACAAAGTCTTGGCATCAGTGGCTTTGACGTTTTCTTTGATCTCAAGAACTTCCAAACGGGTCTGTTTGTTTCCAATCGAAAGGGTGATGACGTCCCCTTTTTTCACTTCAGTAGCTGGTTTTGCCACCCGGTCGTTGATCAGCACCCGATCGCTTTCAGCGCAATCCTTGGCAACACTGCGTCGCTTGATTAAGCGTGAAACCTTAAGATATTTGTCCAATCGCATCTTAAAGGATCGCTTCTTTAAACCCTTTGCCAACTCTAAAAGCAGGAACTTTGGTGGCGGCAATATTAATTTCTTTACCGGTTTGAGGATTCCGTCCTTTGCGAGCCTGACGATCCCGCACCTCAAAGGTTCCAAAGCCGATTAACTGAACCTTGTCCCCTGTTTTCAACGCGTCCTCAATGCTGCTGATGAAGGCGTTTACGGTCTTCTCAACATCTTTTTTGGTCATCCCGGTCGCTGCTGCCACATCTCCAATTAAATCGGTTTTGTTCAATTCTATTCCTCCCTATGCAAGTTTTGGTAATTATATTAACGCTTATTCGCTGTATAAAGGCGAACTCCTGCAAAACCCATACAAAATTTTCTAAATAATGCCAGGGCCTTACAGTCCCTGGATTTTGGCTTCATCCCACAGGGCGTCCATCTCTTCCAGGGTCATGTCTTTTAGATCTTGACCTCCGGCCTTGGCCTTGGCCTCAATATAATTGAAACGGCGTACAAATTTATCATTAGTGGCTTGCAGAGCCTCTTCAGGTTCGATCTTTTTCATGCGGGCCACATTTACCAGAGCGAAAAATACATCTCCCATTTCTTCCATCATTTCATCCGAGCTTTCCGCCCGGCCCAGTTCATCGATTTCTTCTTTCAGCTTTTCTATAGCACCTTCAGCGTCTGGCCAATCAAACCCTACCCGGGCCGCTTTCTCCTGAATTTTATAAGCCCGCAGCAAAGCCGGAAGCATAACCGGAATGCCTTCCAATATGGTTTTCTTGCCCTCATCTTTTTTAAACCCCTCCCAGATTTCCAAGACCTGGCTGCTGGTTTGCAGCGACAGGTCGGAGAATACATGGGGATGGCGGTTTATCATCTTTTGCGATACGGTATCAGCTACCTGGGCCAAATTAAAATGCCCTTCCCGTTCAGCCAGGGCGGCGTGAAATACCACTTGCAAGAGGAGATCTCCCAATTCCTCCCGCAGTTGGCTCATTTCCCCTGACTTTATGGCCTCCACCACTTCATAACACTCTTCGATCAGATACCTGGACAGTGATTGGTGGGTTTGTTCGCGGTCCCAGGGGCAGCCGTTGGGGCTTAACAACCTGTCCATTATATTTACGAGTTCTTCAGTCTTGCTGCCTATTTGGCCCACGGCTAATTCCTCCTTATTCTCTGCCTCTAAGGCGTTTTAACATGTCATAGTCCATTTCTCGAGTTAATATCAGCAAGATCAGGTAGACAATCATCCCGCACAGTACGGCCAGCAATGTGGCTATATGGGATCCTATATCGAAGCCCAGCAGCCAATAATAAAAACTGCGGGTTGACAGGGCCATTATGAGGGTAGCCAGTATTAGCTTAAACATACGTCCTATTTCATATTGAATGCCGGTCGATTTTTTTAAGGAAATAATATTGAGCAATGAGCCCAGGGTAAAAGCCAGGACTGTGCCGATGGCGGCCCCGCGGATATTTAAGGCAGGCACACTGGTCAAGGAGTAATTGAAGATTACTTTAAGGACGCCGGTAATAATCAGATGACGCATAGCTATTTCCGGCCTGCCAATACCTTGCAGGCCGGCGCTGGAGATCTGAAAGGCTGCCAGAACAATAGCTGAAAAGGCCAGGGGTTCCAGGGGTACTCCGGCTTCCGCGTGTCCGTAGAGCAGGTCACAGATGGGAAAGGCCAGTATATAAAGACCGGCGGCGGCGGGAAAGGAAATCATCATACCCGCTCTGAAACCGTGGTTCAAACGTTCGTTCAATAGTCTGCGGTCCTGTCTGGTCAGGGCTTCTGATATGGCAGGAACCAGACTGGTGGATATAGAGATGGTAAATATGGTGGGAAGACTGATCAGAACCGCGGCCATTCCGGCCAGGTAGCCATAAAGCGCGGTAGCCTGCGAGGTGCTGTAGTTCAAGGCCAACAAACGCCCCGGCACGATGACCGCATCTAGCATCTGCACCAATGGCAAGACCACGGCTCCAAATGAAACCGGTACGGCCAGGCGAACCATCTCCGTAGCCAGGGTCCAGGGAGGAGTTGAAGTATGCAGCAAGTTCAGCCCGGCCTGTTTTTGCTGTTGGCGGTGCCAATTATAAAACACGACCAGAACCAGCAAGCCGCCTATGCCTCCCACAACGGCGCCAAAGGTAGCGCCGGCGGCTGCAAATTCCAATCCCCGCGGGTATAAAAGATATGCCAGAAATAAGACTGCGGTTACCCTAAAAATCTGTTCAACCACTTGTGAAACCGCGGTAGGAATCATTGACTGCTGCCCCTGGAAATATCCGCGAAAAACCGACATCAAAGCAGCCAGGAAGATGGCGGGGGCAACGGCCACGATAGCATAATAAGCCCTTCCGTCTTTGAGTACATACCAGGCCAGGAACTTCGAAGATGCAATTACCACCAGGGTCAGGAGTAGTCCAAAAACAGTTAAGAGCAACAGGGAAACCCGTAGAATGCGGCGGCTCTCTCCCGGAAAGCCCTGGGTTTCTTTGCGGGCGATAAGGATGGATATGGCGACCGGCACCCCGGCGGTTGCTAAGGCCAGTATGGTGGTATAAATGGGATAGGCCATCTGATACAGACCAATACCTTCGGCACCGATAAGTCTGGCCAGGGGAATCCGGTATACGGCTCCCAAAATCTTACTAATAGCCCCGGCAACGCTCAGTATCAGCGCGCCTTTAAGGAAACTCTGACGATGATTCATAAGTCCCTCCCCAACATCATAGGGTTTATTATATCATAGTCCAACTTATTGAAGGCAAAATTACCCATGCCGGTTATATACCTGTTTAAGTTTACAATTAAAAGGCATCCAAAAATGCAAAAGAAGCGATCTTCGCTTCTAGGGTAAAGATCGCTCCTTAGGAACCAAAGCCTTATTGTTCCATTTGTTTAGCCAAAAAACCAGCGGCAGTCTCGGCCAGTTTCACTTCCATATCACCCAATCTTACCCCTGGTTCTTTGGTGACAATAATCACTGCCCCGATAGGATCACCCTGAGTTATAATCGGTGCAATGACCTGGGACTTAACCGTGTATTCACGGTCTTCATTCATGATAACATGCACATTCTCGTCGTCGCTGGTCTCGATTTCGTTCATCATTAAAGTACTTCTCTCTTCCAGCGCACGCTCAACCGCTTTGCCGATGGACTTGCCCAGGAACTCCCTTTTGTTGGCCCCAGCCAAGGCTATAATCACATCCCGGTCTGCGATCATCGAGATATGGCCGATAGTCTCATGCAGGGAATCGGCGTATTCTTTGGCAAAATCGCCTAATTCTCCAATAGGAGAATATTTTTTTAGTATAACTTCACCTTCACGATCAACGAATATTTCCAAAGGATCACCCTCACGAATCCGCAAGGTCCGGCGTATCTCCTTGGGGATAACAACCCTTCCCAGGTCGTCTATGCGTCGTACAATGCCTGTTGCTTTCAATTTACATTTATCCCTCCTTTTTTAAAAAACTTGAAAATGTTGTTTTCTTTCTCAGTGATAGTATATAGCTCATCACAGGCTTTTATTCACTTTTTGCCGTGGCTGTAAAAAATTCTTCAGCAGCAGGCATGCCAAAGCTTTCAATCATGGTCTTCTTTCTGGTTGTACTGGTGCATAAAGGCAGCCTTGATGGCTCATACTGAGGATGGAATTGGAAGCCTCTATTTGTTCATAAAGCGAGGTTATCATCATGCGTTATATAAACAGAAAACCATCCGCTCCACACCAAGACCGCCAATCATCACCAAAACCCGACCATCCTGTTCGAGCCAGAACCGCGCTGCGACAAAACGATCTTTCCGAGCAATTGGACGACAATCTGCAAAACTTAAAAGAATTGCTGGAAAAGTGCTCAGATGCAGTCACCCGTGAGTTTTTGATCGGTTCAGAGGTTACCGTTAAGGCTGCCATGCTTTATTTCGATGGTATGATCGATCGGCAGGAAATAGAAGAACACCTGCTGCGTCCGCTCTTGCGCTTAAAAGCCGAACCTGAGAGCTTGACCGAGGAAAGCCGGGCACACTTTATCGAACTATCAATTCAACAGCTTTTGCCCATGGGCGAAATAAAAACCCTGTCTACTTTGGAAGCGGTTTGCGATCATATCACAGCAGGCGACACCGTTCTGCTTATCGATGGGCATAAACAAGGCATAGTGGTAGGAACCCGTTCCTGGCAAGGCCGTTCTATCAATTCACCGGAGAACGAATCCACTATTTGGGGGCCCAAAGAGGGCTTCACCGAGACCCTGCGCTTTAATACCGCGCAGCTCAGGCGGCGTTTGAAATCAACCGATTTCAAAATCGAGGCCATGTCTATCGGCCGGATCAGCAAAACCAATGTGGTGGTCTGTTATATAGAAGATATTGCTCCCGAAAGCCTGGTCTCCGAAATCAGACGCCGTCTAGAAATCATCGATATCGATGCTATTCTAGACACCGGTTATCTGGAAGAGTATATCAGCGATGAGAAGTTCTCGATAATGGCTCAGGTTGAGTACACAGAAAAACCGGACCGGATATGCGGCCACCTGTTGGAAGGCCGGGTGGCCATATTAGTGGATGGCTCGCCTATGGCCATGGTGGTCCCCACCAGTTTCCCGCAGTTTCTAAATGCGGGAGAGGATTACTATCAGAATTTTATCGCCGCCTCACTTTTGAGAGTGGGCCGTTTTATCGCTTTCTTCATCGCTTTGTTGCTGCCTTCGGTATATGTTGCCGTGGTAACTTACCATCAGGAGATGATCCCCTTGTCTCTATATTTGACTCTGGTTGCAGCCCGTCAGGGGGTGCCGTTTCCGGCCGCAATTGAAGCTTTGATGCTGGAGTTGACCTTCGAACTGCTGCGTGAAGCTGGCCTGAGGCTGCCACGGGCTATAGGTCCGGCGGTTAGCATCGTAGGCGCATTGATTATCGGCGACGCTGCGGTGCAGGCCGGCCTGGTAGGGACCCCTATGGTAGTAGTGGTGGCCTTTACCGGCATCGCTTCATTTGTCACCCCCTCTTATAACGCCGGCTTGATGGTTCGCATCCTCCGCTTTGGCATGCTTTTGCTGGCGGCTACCCTGGGTTTTTTCGGCATAATTATGGGCCTGCTCATATTGGCGGTGCGCATGACTTCGTTGTCATCGCTCGGCCAGCCCTATCTCTCTCCAATAGCACCATTCAACCTAGCCCAGATCAGCGATATCCTAATCCGCCGTCCCTGGAGTCTGAACTCCAAACGGCCCTATCAGGAGAGCATGAAAAATCAAGCCCGTCAGAATCTGCCCCGGGATAGAGAGGAGTCATAGCATGCGCAAGATCATTTTGATGGGCCTGATTCTAAGCTTACTTTCCTCTGGCTTGACTGGATGTTACAACCGGGTGGAGATGGATGACACCGTTGCGGTGACTGGTTTCGGCATCGATGTGGACGGGGAGCAGAAGGTGATTCATTTTCAGGTGGCCAGCCCCTCAAGCAAGCCGGAAGGCGGCGGAACAGCCAAAGTAGAAACCGTAGTCTTAAAGGGAAAGGCTCCCGGCTATGCGCAGGCAGCCCGAGAGATTACCCTCCGCTTTCCCCGCACCCCGGTCTGGTCGCTGGCCACAACCATTTTGCTGGGGGAACAGGTAGCACGGAAAGATCTGGACTTGATGATGGATTTTGTTTCACGAAATCGTTTTATATGCCCTAATATGCTGCTCTTCCTTGCCGCGGGAGCTACTCCGGAAGAAGTGCTGCAGGTCAAGACCCCTCCGGAAAATTACTCCGCGTTAGCCCTGGTGAAAATAATCCGCGGGCAGGAAAGTCAGTCTGGAATTTATCTGCCCGTAACTCTTCGTGATTTCCGCACCAAGTACGTCACTGCGGGAATTGAGCCGGTACTTCCCCAGGTTAAGATCGAAGAGGCCGATGGTGAAAAGATATTGCGTTTGCAGGGAGTGGCAGTATTCCGAGATCGCCGTATGGTAGGCGAACTCAATGAAAAAGAAAGCCGGGGCCTGCGCATCCTTGATCCTGGCGAGAAGCGCGGCGGGTTGGTAACCGTCAATCTATCCGGTGATACTGAAACCGGGCCGTTAGAAGATATGGTGACAATGGAAATAATCCGCTCCCGAGCCCGCTGCACTCCCAGTTTTAATCCGGATGGCACGGTGGAAATACTCATTGATATTGAGGCCGACGGGAACCTGTATGAGCAGACCTCCGCAGAGAATCTCCAAACCACCGCGAACCTGGCCCGGTTGGAACAGTTGACCTCTCAGGCTATCAAAGAGAATGCTCTGGCCTGTATTCACAAAGCGCAGCTTTTAGGCAGCGATATTTTCGGCTGGGGGGCTATGATAAGCCGCCAAAACCCGGCGCTGTGGCAACAACTGAAAGCGGATTGGCCTGCGCACTTCAGTGATCTTCAGGTTCAAGCTGAGGTAAACTATAGTGTCCGCAGGACATACCTGATTGAAGCGCCGGTACCGATTAAAAATTGATAGGAAGGGCTGTCGTCATGTTTACCGCCTTGTTTTTTCTGCTGGTTGTATTTTTATTAGCTCTAGATGTGCCGAATCTTCGGCGACAGAGACTTAATAAAGATCTGCTCGTCTATACTGTTTTTATGCTCCTGGCCATCTATCTGGCCATGGTGCAGTTTTATCACTGGCCTTTTTTCAATCCCCTGTTAATAATGGCCATGCAGGTGCAAGGTCCGTGATGGGCGGGATCAAACCTTATTCAAAGAGAGGTGATCTCAGTTGGCAAAGCTTACAAATATTCAGCTGTTCTGCATACTATTCGTTACCATGGCGGTCACACCTTATCAGGTCCTGGCCAAACTTCTGGCTGCAAACGTGGCCCAGCATGGCTGGGTGGTGATTATTGGGTCAATAGCGCCCGGTTTGCTGCTGGTCTGGATTTATTATTATATCCTGGTGAATAGCCGCCGTACTTTTCCCGGTATGCTTGAGGAGCATTTGGGTACTTTGATCGGCAAAACTCTGGGATTTGTTTATATCTGGGTGTTTTTCCTGGTGGTAGTGATGAGCCTGGTTATTTTCGCCAACTTTTTTTTGAGCAATGTCCTGCCTGGCATGCCCATAAGCATTCTTTTGATTTTTATTATTTTGCCGGCTTTTTATGCCCTGCGCAATGGCTTGGAGACTACCGCCCGGGTTATAGAGATAATAATAATGACCGGTTACCCGTTAGCTATGGTTTTGTTGTTTTTGGGCCTGGGACCGGAAACTGACTGGTCTCGTTTAATGCCCATAGGCAGTTTCGCTATGGCTGACATCGCTAAGGGCATTCTATTGGTGAGCAGTTACTGCAGCTTTATGATTGTGGTTTTAACCCTGGGGCCGTTTTGCCACCAGCCCCGGCTGTTATGGCGATGGATGCTATCCGCGTACGGATTGTTTGTATTCAGCGTACTGGTGATGGTGGTGATCCCTATCGTCGCCTATGGACCAGCATTAACCGCGGTGCAGACCTTTCCTATTTTCAATATAGCCCGTGCCACTAACATCGCAGGTTTTATCCATAACATCGAAATAATACTGGTGTCTGCCGTGATGCCAGGCGTATTCGCCATTCTAGCCGTTTTTTGGTTTGTAACCTGTTACAGCATCCAGCAGGTTTTTGGGCTGCAGGATTATCGCGTCATGATAGGTCCCACAGCCATTATGGCCGGCATACTGGCCGTACTCCTGGTGCCGAATATACATTTTTTGTACATAATGCTGGATCAGATTTTTCCCTGGATCTTTATTACCATATTCGGGATATTTCCGGTAATTTTAGCCCTGGTGATACGGGTAAAGCGGCCTAAAGGCACGCCATCCGGGACGACTGCGGACAAAAAATAAACTTGTTGTATACCTACCATCCAAATCAAAATTGAGGTTTCGCCTTTGAATATCAAACCGTTTATCAGCATAATAGCCATCCTGTTGATCAGCTTTTTGTACTGCAACGGCTGCTATAATCGGGTTGACCTGGGAGACAGCATAGCAGCGGTTGCACATGGCCTGGACATAAGCCCGGATGGAACCCGGGTCGTTTCCAGCGGTCAGTTTGCATTACCGCCGCAAGCCGATGACGACGATGCCCCCAAATTCCTGGTACGCAGTGCGTCAGGGCCTACTTTCTCAAGCGCTGAGCAGATAATGGCCACCTCGCTGCCCCGGGATCCAGTATGGAGCATGGCAGAGACCTTCATCATCGGAGAAAATATCGCCCGCCGCGATATCAGCCTGTTTCTGGACCATTTGGCCAGAACCAACGCGGTAAGAGAAGTATCGCTGCTGTTCCTGGCTTATAACTCCACCCCGGAGGAGGTTCTAAAAACCGAAACGGCGCCAGAAGATACCGCTGGCAGAGCGCTGGTTAAGATGATTCAGGCCCAGGAGGCTCAAATCGGGCTTTACAGTCCGGTTACCATCAAGGAGTTCCTCTACAAGGTGAGCACAGCAGGCGTCGAACCGGTATTGCCACAGGTGAAGATCGAAAGTTTCGAAGGCAAGGATCGCCTGTCAATCAGCGGACTGGCTGTTTTTCGCGGGAAACAGATGGTGGGATCGCTCAATGAACAGGAAAGCCGCGGCTATCATTTTATGCAGAGCAATACCCGGGGCGGGCTCTTCGTCATCAACCTGCCCGACCCGGCCAGGCCGGGGGAGCAGAGTCTGCAAACCCTGGAAACCATCAACTCCACCGCCGTGGTGAAACCGGTTCTCAATCAGGGGCAGCTTAAAATGAGAATAACCATAACTGCTGAAGGAAATATCTACGAAGTGGCTTATCCCCACATCCTCTTCGATCTTAGCCAATTGGGGCTTTTTGAACAACAAGCCAACGCTGCCATCCAGAGCGATGTAGAGGCCTGCCTCCGAAAAGCGCAAGCCTGCCAAAGTGATATTTTGGGGTGGGGCCAGGCCATACAGCGCCAACAACCGGCCCTTTGGGAAAACCTTGAAGCGGATTGGCCGGCTCAATTTGCCAGCATACCCTATGAAATCGAAATCGATTTCAAGCTGCGCCGCACTTATTTACAGGGCCGGGGTTCTGTCGAGGAATAGTTTTATACTTTCTATATCATCTGCAAGACCCGCTGCAGGGTTTGCAGGGCATCGCCCTCGGGCCTGACCACCAGGGTGTGGGCGTTTAATTTACGGATCTGGTAGCCGCCCAGGTTCTGCTGCACATCATGGGGCAGATTTTTCTCCAGTTGAATCTCAATCTGCTTGCCTTTACGGCGCAGTAATTTAATCTCTTTATCCCTGGCCATGAGACGCAACAGGGTAATCTGCAGAAAATTTTCCACCGGCCGCGGGGGCTTGCCGAAGCGATCGTTAAGCTCAGCCCTGATTTCCTCAATGTCCTCCTCCGAGGTTGCCAGCAATAAACGCCGATAAATGCGAATCTTAACCCCGGGGTCGGGAATATAAGTATCCGGGATGTAATAATCGATGTCCACATCTACCATCGGCCCGCTGCTCTGAGTGACGGGATTGCCGCGCAAGCGCGAGGTTTCCTGCTCCAATAGGCGGCAATACATGTCGAACCCCACGGCCTGAATGTAGCCATGCTGTTCGGGGCCTAAAATATTGCCGGCTCCTCTGATTTCCAGGTCGCGCAGGGCTATTTTCATCCCCGCCCCCAGCTCGTTGAACTCCCGGATAGCATTAAGTCTCTTTTGCGCGTTTTCGTTGAGGACGCGATCCGGGTGATAGGTCAGATAAGCATAGGCAATACGGTGTGAACGCCCCACCCGGCCGCGCAGCTGGTATAACTGCGCCAGGCCCATTTTATCCGCATCATCTACAACGATGGTATTGACATTGGGCATATCCAAACCGGATTCGATAATGGTGGTGCAGAGCAATAGCTGATACTCGCCTTTTATAAAGTCGCTCATGATGGCTGCCAATTTACCTTCCGGCATCTTGCCATGACCTACTGCGATACGAACCCCGGGAAGCATTTCCTCCAGGCGCTTCTGCACCCGGTAAATGCCTTCGATGCGATTATGGACGAAAAAAACCTGTCCATTGCGGTCCAATTCATTGCGGATGGCTTCATCGACGATGTCGTCGCGATATTCCATTACGTAAGTGGTGATGGGATAGCGGCCTGGCGGCGGGGTCTCAATAATGCTCAGGTCTCTCAGCCCGGTCAAAGACATATGCAGACTGCGCGGGATAGGCGTAGCGGAAAGGCTCAGTACATCCACCATCTCTTTGAACATCTTGATTTTCTCTTTTTGCGCCACTCCAAAACGATGCTCTTCATCAACGATCAGCAGGCCCAAATCCTTATAGCCCACATCCATGGACAGCAAACGATGGGTGCCGATGACGATATCTACCAGGCCCTTTTTAACATCAGCAATTACCCGCTTCTGCTCGGCTGAGGTTTTAAACCGGCTCAACACTTCGATTTCAGCGGGGAAGCTGCGAAATCGCTCTTTAAATGTATTATAATGCTGTTCTGCCAATACAGTGGTGGGCACTAAGACTGCAACCTGCTTGCCGTCCATTATCGCCTTAAAAGCAGCCCGCATGGCCACTTCAGTCTTACCATAGCCTACATCGCCGCATATCAGGCGGTCCATCGGCCGCGGGCTTTCCATGTCGCGTTTTACATCTTGTATGGCCCGGATTTGATCCGGGGTTTCCTGGTAGTTGAAGTCGTCTTCAAATTGCTGCTGCCAGGGGGTGTCTTTGGAAAAAGCGTAACCCTCCCGGGCCTGGCGGCTGGCATACAAAACCAGGAGTTTTTCCGCCATTTCCTGGATAGACTGCGCCACCCGGGCTTTGGTGCGCTCCCATTCGGTGCCGCCCAATTTGCTGAGCCGGGGATTTTTATCTTCGGGAGCATTATATTTATACAAAACGTCCAGTTTTTCCACCGGCAAATATAACCGGTCGGTTCCTGCATACTGGAGCAGGATATACTCCCGGGTCACGCCGTGCTGCTCCACCTGGGTGATTCCCCGAAAGATTCCAATCCCGTAATGTTCATGTACGATATAGTCCCCGGTGGTCAGTTCTTCTAACAATATCCTTTCCTGATTGCTTTGGCTCTTGCGGGCGGCCTGGCGCGTTTTGACCCGGCCCCAGATATCCCGCTCCGTCAGCAATACCACCTTAAAATCCGAACTGATGAATCCTTTTCCGGACGGGTTGTCTATGAACTCAGGCCGGGGCAGTTCATTATCCAGCAATAAGGCCTGCAACTTTTCCCTGGTTCTGCGGGCCCTGACTGCGTATTTAATCTCAAACCCCCGGTGATGCCATTCTTTGAGACGTGCTATCAGTTTGTCTTCATCGCTGTAAAACGGCTCCATATCCTGTTGGGCAAAATGGTGCAGCATGGCAGTGGTGACCTGGGGAATATTCCCAGGAAAAAAGGAATGATATACGGCCGGCCTGGCCTTGAGAAGTCCTTGCAAGGCATCTACACCGAGCAGCGGCAATGCTCTGACCGCCTGGGTCTGCTTATGGGCTTCCTTAATGGTTTCTCGATAACCGCGCAGGTTTTTCTGATATGACTTGATAAAATCCCGCGGTTCGTCAATAAACAGCACCGCCTGCTCAGGCAGATAGTCGAGAAGAGTGGCCTCCAGCGAGCCGCTGAGCTCATCTGCCGGGGGTATGAAAACCTGCTTTTCACGTCCCGCTGAACGCTGGCTATCAGTAGAAAAACGTCGTATTGATTCGACCATGTCGCCAAAATACTCCAGGCGATAAGGGGTTGACGCCCCCAGCGGATAAATATCAACAATTCCGCCCTTGACCGAGAAATCTCCGGGTTGGTTCACAACGGCCACCCGGCGGTAACCTATGCCGACCAGCTCTCTCAGCAGCTGATCGCGGGAATAGTCCTGGGTCTGGTTTATTTTGATGGTCTTGTTCATCATCTGTTGGGGCGGCATCATGTAATGCATAAAAGATGCGGGGGTACAGATTATAAAACCATTGCGGCGCGTGTGATAGAGGCACTCCTGCAAGGCCGACACTCTGCTCCCTTCCGCCTGGGAGTAGTTCTCTTTGAGAAATACAAAGTCACGTCCCAGGAACAGATGAATATGATCGTCTGTTGTAAAAACCCGCAGCTGCCCCCGCAAATCATAGGCTTTTTCTTCACCGGGCACCAGGCACAGACATTTCCCCGCTGCAACCTTTACCAGCTGCTGCAGAAAATAAGCTTTGCCGCTGCCGGCAAGGCCGCTTAAGACCACATTCTGCCGGGTTTGCAGGTGTTTAAAAACTTCAGTGATCAACCTGTTATCCAATCTCCGTTCCCCCATACACAAAGGTGGACGCTGTAGATAGCCTCCACTGATTATTCCAGTCTTCATACTGATATCATATTTACAATCGGTTGCCTGAAGAACCATAGATCCTAAAAATTTCAGGCTTTTCAATTATAATAATGCCGGCCGCTTCCCTGATTTTGAACCGGAACTACCCCAATTTCCTCGGCACACTCCTGGCAGAGGTCATACAACTCAACAATGCCGGTTTGGCCTTCAATTTCCGAGGTCTTGTGGATGCGGCCACAACACTCACAGGTATGATAAATCTTCAATTCTGTCAGCCCCCTGACATTATTTTTATTGATATTGTCCCCTATAGCGTCAGGTGATTATACGGGGCTAGTTGAATCGGTTCATGGCTTTGAGCAGACCTTCTTTTACCCAAGACTCCACTGCATCTGCTGCATTGTTAACTGCGGCTTCCAAATCAGGTCTTTCTTCGGGGAGAGGTGTTGATAATACCCATTCCACCACGCCATGGGGGGGACGGCCGATTCCAATGCGGATACGCGCAAAATCCTGACAGCCCAGCATCTCAATAATGGATGCGACTCCCTTGTGCCCTCCGCTGCCGCCGGTAGCCCTGATACGCAACGCGGCGGGGGGCAGATCCATATCATCATAAATCACCACCAGATCTTGCAGATCAATTTTATAAAACCGCATCAAGGGCTGAACCGCTTTGCCGCTCAGGTTCATATATGTCAAGGGCTTCAGAAGCAAGACTTTTTCCGCATTCATCCGGCAGTGGCCAACAATCGCATCAAACCGGTTTTCCTCCTTCTCGATCCGATGGCGCCGGGCCAATTCATTGACAACTTTGAAGCCCAGATTATGTCTGGTCTCACTATACCTTTTGCCCGGATTCCCCAGGCCAACCACCAATTTCATCTTCACCGCACCCCGCAACCGTAATCCATTTATTTATTATAGCTTATTTGCCCAATAAAAAACTCCGGCACAGGCCGGAGTTGGCGCGACCCGTATTTCTTATACTTCGAAAAGTTTGCTTACCGAAAGATCCTCATGTATTCTCAATATGGCTTCTCCAACCAAGGGGGCGATAGACAAGACCGTCATGTTGGGAAGGGTTTTGCCCTGAGCCAGTGGAATCGTATTGGTAACCACGATCTCCTTAAAAGGTGCAGCAGCCAGGCGTTCAATCGCGGGTCCCGAAAATACCGGATGGGTACAGCAACAGTATACTTCGCGGGCGCCTTTTTCCACCATGGCCCGGGCAGCCTCGCAAATGGTACCGGCGGTATCGATGATGTCGTCAACTATTATGACATGTTTACCATTAACATCACCGATAACATTCATTATTTCCAGCTGATTCGGGGCTGGCCGGCGTTTATCCACAATCGCCAGCGGTGCTCCCAGTTTGGCGGCCAGGTCGCGGGCACGGGTCACACCCCCTACGTCGGGGGAAACCACCACTGCCTGATCACCGAACTGCTTGCGCTTTAAGTATTCGGCGATGGTGGGAACCCCGGGGAGGTGATCAACCGGTATATCAAAGAATCCCTGAATCTGATTGGCATGCAGGTCTACTGCCACCACCCTCTGAGCACCAGCTTCTACGATCAGATTGGACACCAGTTTGGCGGTGATAGGATCTCTGGCCCGGCTTTTGCGATCCTGACGGGCATACCCATAGTAAGGAATTACAGCGTTAATGCGTGAAGCCGAGGCCCGTCTAAAGGCATCGATCATGATCAAGAGTTCCATCAAATTGTCATTAACCGGCGAACAGGTAGGTTGAACCACGAAGACATCTACACCACGCACACTCTCATCTATTTCGCATCCAATTTCACCATCACAAAATCTAGTCACCTTGGCGTCCCCAACCGGGATGCCCAGATACTTTGCGATAGCCTGCGCCAGTGCGGTGTTGGCATTGCCAGTAAACAGCTTCATACGCCATCTGGACACTTTCATTACTCTGTTACCTCCTGATCGTCTTTGGTTTTTCTGGACCAGCCCTTGATGACTCTTTGCTTGGCACGTTCCACTGCCAGGCTGTCGGGGGGAACATCCCGGGTTATGGTTGACCCTGCTCCGGTTACTGAATTCTTGCCAATCCTGATGGGTGCTACCAGGTTGGTATTACTGCCGATAAAAACACCATCTTCGAGAAAGGTCGGGGATTTGTTGGCCCCGTCGTAGTTGCAGGTGATGGTCCCGGCGCCGACATTAACACCGGTTCCCACCTGGGCATCGCCCACATAACTCAGATGTGGAATCTTACTGCCTTCCCCAACCGTAGAATTTTTTATTTCAACGAAATCGCCTACCTTAACCCCTTTGCCCAATCTGGTTCCCGGACGCAGGTAGGCAAACGGTCCAATAGTACATTGATCTCCAATATGGGAATCTATGACTCTAGCTGTCTCAATCACAACTTTGCGGCCGACCACCGTATCGCTGATTCTCACCGCCGGGCCTATATCGCATTCCGGGCCGATCACGGTATCGCCTTCAATAATGGTATTGGGACGGATGACCGTATCCTCGCCTATCACTACCTGCTGATCGATGAATACTGTTTCAGGGGCCATCATAGTAACCCCGGCCTGCATCAAAGCAACATTTTTGCGCTGGCGCATAATAGCCTCGCAGCGTGCCATCTGTACACGATCATTAATGCCCAAGACATCGTTGCTGTCTTCACATACCAAGACTCCCACCCGACGACCATCATTAATCATCATGGCCAAAACGTCGGTCAAATAATACTCACCCTGAGCATTGTGGGTGGTCAAGCCCGATAAGCGCGGAAATACCTCGCGGCAGTTAAAGCAATAGATGCCCGAATTGATCTCCTTAATACGTTTTTGCTCCAGGCTGGCATCTTTTTCTTCAACGATCCTGTGCAAAGACTGATCCTGATTCCTTATAATCCGTCCATAGCCCGCAGGATCATCAATTGCAGCCGACAAAACCGTAGCTGCCGCATGGTTCTCCACATGCCAGGCGAGGAGGTTGGTCAGAGTGCTGGTTTGAATTAGCGGGATGTCTCCGGAAAGGACCATAACCGTATCTGCTTGGTTTAACAGGACTTCGGCTTGTTTAAGAGCATGCCCGGTCCCCAATTGCTGTTCTTGAACGACAAACTCGACCTCAAGGCCGGTCAGAGACTTAATCACATCTTCCCGGCCATGGCCCACCACTACATATATGTTTTTTATTCCTGCAGCCTGTACTGCCTGAACGACATGCTGAATCATAGGCAGGCCCGCAACCTTATGAACGACCTTGGGATAAGCCGAACGCATGCGCACGCCTTTCCCGGCAGCCAGTATTACCGCGGCATTAACCAAAATATATCGCTCCCCTTGAACTACTATCCAATGAACAACCATGCGTATATCAAACCAGTTAGCACACATTTATAAAAAGCGTGTCAGCTTGTTGAAAAGTCAACCAGCTGGGCAGAGCGAGCGACGGAAGCTAAGAACAAGGCGCTCAATAAGTCTGCGATTGAGGCGTACAAATAGTACATTGATTGAGCGGACCTATTGAGCAACGCAGTTATTCGCTTTTGTCGACGGTCTGGCACGCTTTTATAAAAAGCGTGTAAATAGTTGAGAATTATTAGAATTCTACATAGAAATAACAATTTCCTGTCTAAACCAAATGGAAACCTGAAAACCATACTAAGCTCTGATAAAAAAGCCGCGAAGATAGCCTATGGTTTTTTAGATTGATCCTGCCAGATAGGTCTGGGCCAAATGCAGATCGCTGGGTTTGTCTACATCTACTCCGACCTCGGCATAATCAGAAATCAGAGCTTTTCCGCTAATCCCCATCACTTCCGCAAAGCGCTTTTCCACCGCTGGTATAGAAAGCCTGTTTAAGAGATACTGCAGGGCTAATCCCAGCCCGAACAGGCGTGCCATAGCCAGGGGGCTTTTTCTTCTCTTAACCAGCTCTTGGGCCATATGCATGACCTGATTAATAACCCGGCTGCGAATGATAAACAAGTTGCCTCCGGTAAAAATTCCTTCCCGGAGCTTGACATAAGTTCGGGAAACCCCGGGAAATTTATGCTCATTTACTGCTTTACTGGTTATAGGATAAAAGAAATCGGCATGGTACTGCTCCGATTGAGCGATAAAATCGTCAATCGCAGCTGTAGTGATAAACGGAATATCGGTAGGCATAACCAGAAGGCTCTCACTCATATGCCGTTCTTTAAGCAGTTCGACTGCATTGGCAAAGCTTGCCATGGCGTTTTCACCGCCTTCAACGAACAGCAGATCGGGGTCTTTAGATAGTATTACGCGAAGATCTTTAACTGGACCGCTGATAACGATTCGACCGACGTTTTGGGAAGCCCGTAGGGCCCGATAAACATAACTAATCATGGGGCTGTTGCCGATTATAATCAAGGCTTCGTTTTCATAGGGCGCTATCTTTTTCAACTCAGAGGCATTCTGTCCCCCGGCCAGAATGATAGCATCATATAGCATCACAGTTCCTCACTATCTGGGCAAACCATCCCGTTTAATCGATTCCATCATAACATTTTCGGCATTTTCAATATGATCCTGCGCCAACTGCCGTGCCAGGCTGACATCACGGGATTGTATAGCCTCTACAATAGCGCGATGCTCTTTTAAGGACTGATACATCCGTCCCGGAACAGACAAAGAAGTCATGCGCAATCGTTGGATCTGCTCACGAAGGTTATTTACGATGGCCCATAATCGTTCATTACGGCTGGCTTTATAAATAGCTTCGTGAAATTTGGTATCGATGTCAACCAGCTTATCAAAATCTGCAGTGGCAATAGCCTCCGCTTTGATCACCAGGCAGCGTTCCATAATTTCCAGCTCTTCATCAGTAATTCGCTCCGCCGCAAGACCAGCAGCCAATCCCTCCAACGAAGCCCTGATCTCGAATACATCAGCTATATCCTTGGTGGAAATATCCGCCACATAGGCTCCTTTGCGCGGAACCATGACGATAAAGCCCTCTAATTCCAACTTTCGCAGAGCTTCCCGTATAGGGGTCCGCGAAACCCCAAGTTCTTCTGCCATTTGTATTTCCATCAGACGTTCTCTGGGTTTGAGGGTGCCGTTGATTATGGCTTCCCTGATTGCTTCTAAGACCAGTTCCCTAAGCGGTTTGTAGGAGTCTAGATTAACCGGTAGCAATCTTCGTTCCTGCACTTTTCTCACCCCTGCCATAAGATGATACCAAAAACACTTCTTTATAATGCTCTAAAAATCTTTTTCTGGCCTGATCCGCAGCTTTCTCTTCGCCAAAGATGCCGAAAACGGTTGGCCCGCTGCCAGACATCAAGGCGTTAAGGGCGCCATACTTGATCATATCGGCTTTGATAGAGGCTATTTCCGGGTAGATCCCTATGCTTACCGATTCTAACACATTCACTAGATTTTTGGCTATATTCATCATATCACAATCCTGCCAGGCTGCAAGAAAAGCTGGAGTATCAGGCCTTTGCCTGATCTCGTCAAGGCGTAAACCCTGGTATACTCGGGCAGTTGAGACTTGATAATCAGGCTTAACCAGGAGTATCCAGGGCAGATACCTGTTGGGCATCTCTTCTAAAACCTCACCTCGTCCACGGGCAATAGCCGTAGCTCCTGGTAAACCCGGACAGGCTTGGTCTGCATCCGGCCAGTAATGCCGTCCCAAAAGACAAAAAGAGATATCTGACCCCAATTTCGTGGCGGCCTTCATTAAAACTGCCAATTCCAGCTTATAGCCGAAGATTTGGTCCATGCCCCACAGAACTGCGGCAGCATCTGTACTGCCTCCGGCTAACCCTGCTCCCAGCGGGATATTCTTCTCAATACTGATGTCCACCCCTTCCCCATGCCCATATTCTGTCAAGAGAAGGTGCGCTGCTTTATAAGCCAGATTCCCCTGGTCGTTGGGTAAGGCCGGATGATTGGAGCGCAAGTTGATGGTCCCTTTGGGCCCTTCACGTATAGTAATGCGATCGATCAGGTTAATCTGATGCATTACTGACTCCAATTCATGATAACCGTCTTCCCTTTTATACTTGACGTCCAGGGTCAGATTCACCTTGGCCGGCGCTTCAATTATAAGCGTTTCCATATTATCCCCCATTTTTTTTACATTATATATCCTCACAAAGGAAAAGGGAACGACTGGGCCGTTCCCTTAATTAGGGGGGTTAGAGGAATTATGATTCATGATTTATCCTTCGTGCTGTTTTCCCATAAAGGTGATCTGCAAACCCTTGGGCAAGAACTTCAAGCATTTCAGAGTTATCTCCGCCTGCTGGGGGCTGTCCAGACTAAGGCCCTGATCTGAAGAAGATACCATACACAGGGGAGGAAAGAGTACACACCACCAGTTTTTGCCCTGTCCCTCGCCTATGATTACCCGAACCGCTTGATAATCACCAGCCGGAAATACCAGATTGCCGTAGCTCTTGGTGGGAAAAGCGTACTGTCCCACCTCGACATCAACCGTATAGTCATAGCCATGCGCTGCGATGGTTTCCTCAGCGCTTCTTTTAATGGCGGGTATTTCTCTGATAGCGATCTGACGGGCCTGGTCCGCATTCGGGGCGTCTACCAGGACTTCTCGCATCTGTGCAACCACCTGATCCTTGACCATAAGTTTCAATTGCTGGTCACTGGGGTTGTCACTGTTAGCAATAACGTGTAATCGAAGCACATCCTGGCTCAGCGATGTACCCCGGATATCTTCCCATACATATGCAAACATGATCAATAAGATTATTCCGAGTAGAAGAAATGAAATTTTTTTCATGCAGCAAAACCTCCCTTCAAATTGGAGTATCTCCTAAATGGAAAGATATAAACCCGACTGTTTGCTTAAATCCGCATTAGATTCTAGCCATTAATTTATACATCATATAAAATGCCATTTTCTAAGGTGCTTTATACTGGACAAGTCTAAATATTATGGTTTTTATAACCACATAAAAAAGACAGCTTAACGCTGTCTTATGAAGTAATGGTGAAGTTACGCCGGCTTCGCCATTTATTTTAATTCTTAGGAGGATCGGTCTTGCCCTTCCTGGATACGGGATAAATATTCGCGAATGATCATGCGGACTAAAGCACTCCGAGAAATCTGGTTCTTTCTAGCCAATTCCTTGATATCGTTAACCTGACTTCTGGTCAAGTAAAAAGTGGCATGTTCGAATTTATCAGTTGCCATTTAAAACCTCCTCCCCGCTTCAGCTAGGTTATGTGGAATAGGCGATTGGTTTATCACCGCTATGACTTTGTGAATATTATATGTTGACAAAAGCGGTTATGTTACCGGCTTAGGCACTTAAGGCTTTGATCAACTCCTCGATCCGCCTTTCCATAACTTGCCTACCCTGTGCTATAATCCAGTCAGCTTTATCAATATCACCCAAACCTATGTTATCCAATACCGGGAAAAGCACCATATCAGCATATAGCTGTTCATCCATCACCGAGGTCTCATAGGTCAAAATCTCCAGGCTGCGGGAAATCAGAGCAGGTATGCCGTCCACATCACTGTGGTATTGCTCCTGCCCGAGGTCAATGGCCAGGATATATTCTGCTCCCATGGCGACTTGCACCCACGCAGGCACCATGCTTCTGAGTCCGCCGTCCACCATGAGCATATCGCCATATTTTCGCGGTACAAAGGTTGCAGGAATGGCGGTGCTGCATCGCACCGCTTCGCTCAAAAGGGCCTGGTGCAATACCTGCACCCGCCGCTGCCCAGTGGGAATGCGGCGGTTGCAGAATACCACCTCATAGCCGGTATTGATATTACAGGAAATAATGGCTGTGGGTATTTTAATCTGGTTCAAGGTCAATCCTCGAGTCCATTTATACATCAGCCGCTCCAGGCGGCGGCCTTTTATTACCCCCTGCAGGGGCCAATGGCTCCCCGGCAATAAAAGTCCTATAATATACTTTATCAAGCCGCCAATATTATAATCCAGATAGTCACATGGTTTAAGCTGCTTCACCTGCATAGCCATTTGGTCCGGTTTCATTCCGCTGGCGTATAAGGCGGCCACAATGCTCCCGGCGCTGGTGCCGGAAATAAATGTCGGTTTGATCCCGTTCTGCTCCAAAGCCTGCAAAACCCCGATATGGGCCAGGCCTTTTAATCCCCCTCCACCCAGTGCCAATCCCAGTTTTTTCATGGTATACTCTCCAGGATGTAATGTAATGTATTCTATACTATGCAATAGTTCACAGTAGTGACATCTCAGCCAAAATTAACCGGTTAACGGGTCCATTAAAAGCAGCACCTGCTTTACCCTATATTCAACGGTTGCAGCGCACCACCATATACCTGGAGATCTGCTGAATCAATTCGTTGTTGTTACGCTGAATTTCATCCCAAAATCGCCTGTAGTCATCATGCTCTGTTTCGCGGTGGAATTGACTGATGATCAGGTCTATATCCTGGTATTGCTGTAAAACTTTTTCAAGCCTGGCACGCATGGCATTTTTCGTCGGCCGTTCGATTCTTTTCAGGTTCCTCATTGATTCCTCCAAAAACAAATGCCCGGCATTACGCCGAGCATCGACCATTATGCTATTTGCACTCGTCGGGATCAATTTCCCCGTATACTATAACACAATGCATTTTGCCCAGTTTGTCAATAATGTCAACAAAAACCCGCAAGCAGATGGCGGTGCCGTTAAGCGGTTGGGACAGGTTGGCCGGGTTGCTAGAATCTTCGCTGTTGCCCAATATCTCGTAGTCAAAACTCCAGTTTCTCAGGCAGATTTCAGACTGATCAACCTCTTCTCTAAACTCTTCAACGCTGAGCGGCGGATCAAATTCGTCCAGTTCAATGACCTGACTATAACAGTCACTTACGGTGATGATTTGATATTCGTTTCCAACAATTACGAAGAGAATTACTTCAAATTCTATAAAGATTTTAACCTTGTTGTAACAGCTCAGATCTTCATAGGCCTGAATAACCTTGACTTTAATGTCCTCAACCGCACGAATCTTTCCTCCGACTTGTTCATCCGGTACACAGAAGACGGTGTCCAATACTTTAACCTGTTTTTCACAGAACTTGGCTTTTATCACCTGTGCCCATAAATCCAACATGCAACCCTCAGGAAATTCACATTTAAGGTCAGCCACGATACTTTCCCTCCTTGGTATTCTTGTTTTTCTCTATTTGTAGCGCGAAATCTGTCTGGGCAAATTTCTAGGATATACTATGAGGGATGGTGGCAAAGTGTGATTATCGTGGTTTATAGGGCGCACAATCAACAAGCTGTGCAGAGCGAGCGACGGAAGCGAAAAGCAAGGCGCTCAATAGGCCCGCGATTGAGGCGTACAAATAGTACGTTGATTGAGCGGGCCTATTGAGCAACGCAGTTATTCGCTTTTGTCGACGGTCTGAACCCGGAGACACCGCCTCCGGGTTTGATTGTTTTTTAATAAGCAGCCGATTTCCCCAGGGCAAAAAGGTGCCTGATCTTATCCCTCAGGTTAATCCGGCTATTCTCCGCTTTAGAAGCGGTTTTCCATGAGTTTTGTAAACTGGCAGCCGCCTCTTTTTTGTTGAGCTGCTCCTGCAAATCCTGTTTCATGCGGTTGGATTGCATCAATTGATTGACAAGCGCCTGACTGCGGTTTTCCGCCTTCCTTAGCGCATTTTTTAAACCGGTAAGGTTTTTCTCATAGATCATAATGCGGTGATTCAGTCTGTCGTTATCCTGGGAGAGCCGCTGTACTTCATATTCCAGATTACGAATGGTTTCAAGTATAATCTGGCCTGGATAGTAGGGCTCCAGATCGGCGGGCAGTTCTGACGGCAGGGTTTCGCTCAGATCTACGGCTTCATGCTGTACCGCTAAAATAGTGTAATTAAAATGAATTTTCACCCTTAATATCCGATCCTGCAGTTCACCTTCACAGATAACTTTGTCCGGTTCAACAATCATTCCGGTTTCAGGCTTGAGCTGTACGGGAGGATCAAAGCAATGAAGCGGCAGCCATTCTTTGAGTTCATCCTCAAAGCGCACCAAATCCGGTTTATGGTCGGGCTCCTGTAATAGAGCCAGGATACTTAATCGGATTATGTTTTCTACATATTTGCCATGGCTATTGGCCTTGCAACTTTGGACTTTTACTCGCAGGTCTTCTATAGATTGGTAGGATTTGTTAAGCTGATAAACACGATCTATGGCAACGCTCTGCGGGGAGTCCAGTTGGGCAAGAATAACTGGTGACCAAATCTTCGGCAAGTCACTAATACTCCTTTCCCTAGACAGTCATACTTTCTTGGTCTATTTATATGGATGCCGTTTGCCAACTATGTCCCCGCCTGCACATATAAAAAAACTGCACCTTTGGGTGCAGTTTTTTTAATACCTTTTATGGATTTACCGATGGGATTCTGAACTCTTCATCTGCGGTATCGTATACGAACAGCTCCACCGTCTCGGTTAATACGTCAGCATAGCTGTAAGATACTCTTCTTTCGATTTTCCTCTCGTCAAGCTTGACTACGAAAATGTTGGGGTAAATGGATTCTAATATGCCTTCCCTTTCTATAATACGGTTTCTGCCCCGGTTGGCCTTTAGGCGAATTTTGCTGCCCACAAAAGACTCAAGATCCTTCTTGATGTCAGATATTGCCCTGGGAGAACTCATACTCATCCACCTGCTTTGCTCATTTATCATAATAATTGTATATCACAAAGCAGTACATGTCAATACTTGACCAATCAGTATATAAAAAAACGTCCTTCCTGTCAACATGATAATTGAGATTTATCTGGACTTGATTGGTTTTTTCAAAATACTTTAGTATTTAATGCTTGGTATGCTTATCGGCTACTTTGCTGGCAGCACATGCATTCGGCTTTATGCAGGCATTAAAACCGCAGCCGATTACCATACCGGTGATCTCTCGAATCAGTTCCTTGGTCTCGCCATGTGTACCGATATCAAGATGAATCTCCACCTCCATATCTTCACAGCCCTTTTGCCTTAATAATTGTTCCAGCTGGTCGGCCAATTCGAGGCTAAGGGAGGCTTCATAAAAAATTCGCTGGCGAAGGGATTTTACCCGAACCTCATAAGTCTTGTTGTAATAATATCTGGCGCCCTTACCTTGACGGTGAATAATAATCGCCGACACAAAGCAAGTATTGGTTACCCGGGGGTGGGAATCACTGCCTACGATCAATTTATAGGTCCGGTTTAAATCTTCACTTATGTATGCCAGAATATCTTCCACCACTTCGGTTAGCTCTAGTTCACCTTTGCTGGGACTATAGAAAGACATCTCAAATCAAACCTCCTGTGGTGCAAAGCTTTCGACTATCTGTGCGAATTGATCCAAAACGAGGTTTTCGGGTCTGGCCTGAGGGGATATTCCCAGTCCTTGCAGGGCGCGGGCGGCCTCCTCTTTTTCCAAACGAAAATGACTGCTGCTGATATTGAGAATGGTTTTGCGCCTTTTTTGAAAGCAAACCCTCATAAAACTGAAAAGCTGAAATTCACTGCCAACCTGAATCCTCTTCCCGGCTATAGGTTTCAATGAAATTACCGCAGATTCCACTTCCGGCTGGGGATAAAAGCAATGTTTCGAAACAGTGGTTATGTATTCTACATCACAATGATATCTGGTACTCAAGGTCAGCAGTCCATAATCTTTGCTGCCTGGCTGAGCTTTTAACCGCTCTGCCACCTCCTTCTGTAGCATTAAAACGGCCTGCGCGAGATGCGGGCACGATTCCAACAAGTAGAATATAATCGGGCTGGTTATATTATACGGTATATTGCCACAGACCTTAAATGATGATAATTCTTCCAAATTGAACGTTTTCTTAATCTCCGCTTCCATATCAATCGACAATACGTCCGCAAAAAGCAGCGTGGCATTATCGATGCCGTTTAGAGCCTCACGCAAAGGCCGTTCCATGCCTCGATCAATCTCAATAGCCAGTAACTTTCGGCATTTTCTGGCCAGCAGCGGGGTTAAGGCTCCGAGTCCGGGCCCTATCTCCACCACATAATCTTCAGCGTTTAAGTGGCACTCTTCTACTATTTTGCGCGCAATATTGTTGTCGGTCAGGAAATTTTGACCCCATCTTTTATGGGGGGCCAACTGAAAATGGTTTAAAACCTGTTTTACATTGGACAATTTACTTTCTCCTGTCCCTTTTCCCTTTTGGGGACTTATTACACATTATACATCAAATATGCCAAAACGCGTTTACTGAAAGGGACTTTGGTCCCTTTCTTAAACGCGCCCGGGCCTGGTCAGTTAAGGTTTGGGGTTATCTTTCTTTATTTGCTGGTTGATGGCGTTGATATCATCTTTCATAGTTTGAAACGGCTTACCATCGATCAAACCAGCCGCTACATCATTAATCTTCCTGATCAGGTTTGGATCTGTAGTAACCAATACATGCGACACCCGTGAGTCAACAGCTTTTAATTTCTGCCTGATTTCCTCTTTCACTTTGTTTTCGTCGGCACCGGATTTAATGGTAACTCCAACCATGGCCACTAATCCTTGAACCTGGGTTTCTCCCGGAGTCGGGCTGGGGGCTACCGTATCGCTCCCCATTTCAGTCAGAACCACTGTGGCATTTTGCACGCCTTCGACCTGCCGGGCCTGTTTTGATAACTTGTCAGATATTACCCGGCGGTCACTGGTGGTGAGCCCGGATGTCTCTGGCTGTGGTGTCTCAGGCTTTTGAGCAGGCTTTTGACATCCCGCGGCAAGAGCAGCCAATAACCCCAAACAGAGTAATAGCGCTATTATTCTTTTCAATCAACTTCCACCTCCACAATCAGTAATTTTATTTTCTGGTCCCGGTGGTAATTTAACTCAGGTAATAATTGGCAAAAAAAATAGGAAGGGCCTCCCTTCCTGGTTTTTAACAGACTTAATCTAGTATATAGAGCTTGACGTTACGTACTCCCCATTTGAGGCACTGGCCGCGGTCTTCCATGAACAGATCGATTCTATTGCCATAAACCGCCCCGCCTGTATCACAGGCAGTGCCATATCCATAACCTTCGATATATAAGCGGGATCCCAGGGGAATCACCGAGGGATCGACTGCAACTGTGCCGACGGCCGGTTTCGTGCCGGTTGCGGTATTGTTGCCAGTGTAGGTATAAGCACTGGCCCGGGCATAAAGAGCCTGTTTGAAACTCAATCGCAGATTGCCGCGTGACACTGAAGTAATATTGCCCATCGCAACGATCTTGTTCACTGGCTGTACGGTAGTTTTGCTATCGATAACCTCCCGCTTGACCTCCTGGCCATTATGATAGGTGATACGTACTGTATTGAGTACGGCGCCGTTTGCCCCTGGCCGCAGGGTTTTGGTCAATCCCTTTTCCAGGGTGTTGTCTTCCGTGCGCTCCTCTCCATAAGGCAGGACGGCCTCCTCCTGAGTATCCTGTTCGTTTACCCGAATGATCTCAATTTCCTGATTGGGCTGAGTCAATTCGCTGGCCATGGTTTTGACCAGGTCTTTTTCCCCCAGCGTAATGCCGGCTTCAGCAATGGCTTCTTTTATCGGTACCGGCGGGGTAATAAGCTCCTTTTTCTGTCCATCAGCAATCACAAATACCTTAAATGCTCGAATTACATTGATATTGGTGTTCTTTTGTACAGCGGCATTCAAATCAGGCTGAACCAGATCGTATTCACCCAGGACTATCCCATTTTGTTCTAACACCTGAGCTACACTGCAGCTAAAGAATACCTGATCTTTAATAATTTTCCCATCTACCGCAATAGCCACCGGCTTCTGCAAAGCAAAAACTAAACTGACTCCAAAGATCACCAGACCAAAGACCACTGCAAATAGATATGCGCCTTTTTTTATTTTCATCACGGTTCTCCTCCCTTCTCAAGGCATTGCGAGCTATTCCTTGAAAATGGAATCGAGGTATCATCCATTGTATAGAAAGCCCGTCTTAAAGTCAAATAATATGGCTATAACTGGAAGCCATTCCATATGTTGTTATACTATGATAGATTATGCTCCAGTTGTCCCTATTTTATTCTGAGAAGGGCAAAAACTATGCTGAAATGGCGGATGGGCTGACCGATAATAATCTCGAATTAAGCCATAATTTATCGGTTTAATTTCAGGATAGGTTAAAGAGTCGGCAGGTATTGAGACTGGTTTGATAGGCGATTTCGGCCAGGCTCTTTTGTCTCAGGCTGGCTAGTTTTGCGGCCACATGCATCACATTGGCTGGTTCATTGCGTTTTCCCCGTACCGGTTCGGGCGCAAGATAGGGGCAGTCGGTTTCGATGAGAATTCTCTCCAGGGTTAGGCGCGAGGCTACTTCTATAGTCTTCTTAGCATTTTTATAGGTTAATGGCCCGGCGAAAGAGATATAAAAACCTTCTTTCATCAGGTCAATGGCCATAGGCAGGTGACCGGAATAGCAATGCATTACCCCCTGGCAGCGACCAGCCTTTTCTTTTTTTATAATGTCCATCACTTCCTGGTGGGCGTCCCGGTCGTGAATAACAATAGGTTTGTACAACTCAGCCGCAATTTTGATTTGTTCCAGAAAAGCCTGACGCTGTATGTCCCGGGGGGACAAATCCCGGTAAAAATCCAGACCGGTTTCTCCGATGGCAACCACTTTGGGATCTCTAGCCAGGACATACAGCTTGTTGATGATGTCGGCGGTCAGGGTTTTGGCGTCGTGGGGGTGAACCCCAATTACCGCATAAACCTGATGATATTCGTGGGCCAGACGCACCGCTTCCAGGGAAGTGTCATAATCGTAGCCTACACATATAATTTTCCCGATATTGGCCGCCGCAGCTCTCTGCATTACCTGATCCAGGTCATTTGTGAAAGCCCGGTCCTGCAGGTGAGCGTGGCTGTCAATAAGTGTTTCATTATGTTTTTCCACTATTACTTTAATTCCTCTTATTGGTCTTTTATATCCCGGGCGATTATTTTTAACCCGGCTACTTTACACGGCTGCCACTGGGGAGATCCTTGTTTATCATCAATACTTCCAGGTTATCATCCCCTTCGGTTGAAGCGGCCAGAATCATGCCTTCCGAAAGCGTACCCCTCAGTTTGGTAGGTTTCAAGTTGGCCAGCAATACAACTTTCTTGCCGATCAGATCCTCCGGCTGATAGGCTTTAGCGATTCCTGACACCACAGTATGCTCCTTATCTCCCACCTGCAGCTTTAAGACCAGGAGTTTGTCGGTTTTCTCCATTTTGTAGCAATCCAGTACCAGGGCTACTCTTAGATCCAAGCGGGCAAAGTCTTCAATAGAGATCAACCCGTCGTCTTGCGGCTCGTTTTCTACCGGGGCTAGAGTTTTTTCTCCTGCTGTCATGTCTTCCTCCAGTGTCTTTAGGTCAATTCGGGGGAACAAAGCCGGCCCCTTGGCAACCTTCCGGGAAGGTTCCGTCAGGCCCCATTGGCCTGCCATATCCCAGCTCAATTGTGCAGGATCGGTAAATACCGGTAGCTGCATATTGACTCTTTCTGCCAGAGTAGGCATAGTGGGGGCTAATAAAACTACTGCAATGCGTATCGATTCTACCAGATTATATAAAACCGTTCCCAATCTGCCCTGGCTGGCCTGTTCCTTGGCCAGGCGCCAGGGTTCAGTTTCATCAATATACTTATTGGCCCGGGCCACCAGTTTCATCACCGCCAGGATATAACTTGAGAAGTCCAGCTTTTCAAGTTTGGCGGTAGCTTCCTGGCAGGCTGTTCGCGCGGTCTGCTTAAGCTCCTCATCCAGGCTGCCGGTTTCCGCCGGACCGGGGATAATACCCTCAAAATACCTGCTTACCATGGCGGCGGTGCGGCTGATCAGGTTCCCCAGGTCATTGGCCAGATCCGAGTTTATTCTGGTTACCAGCATTTCCTCAGAATACATCCCGTCTTGCCCAAAACTGAGTTCTTTTACCAGATAATAGCGAACCGCATCCACACCATATTTTCCCACCAGGGTTCGGGGATCTACCACATTCCCCTTAGATTTCGACATCTTCCCGCCTTCCAGCATAATCCAGCCATGAGCAAAAACCGTTTTCGGCAAGGGAAGATCAAGGGCCATCAACATGGTGGGCCAAATTACCGCATGGAAACGAACAATGTCTTTGGCCATTAAGTGCACGTCGGCAGGCCAGAACTTTCTGAATTGCTCTCCATCCTGCAAATAGCCGACGGCAGTCAAATAATTGATCAAAGCATCAAACCATACATATACCACATGCTTATTATTAAAAGGCACCGGAATACCCCAGCTAAACGTGGTTCGGGAAACACACAGGTCCTCCAGCCCGCTTTTAATAAAATTGACAATCTCATTGCGCCGGGACTCAGGCTGAATGAATTCGGGATGCTTATCTATATGTTCCAGGAGGCGCGGAGCATATTTGCCCATATTGAAGAAATAGCTCTCCTCCTGCAGCAGTTCCACGGCTCGTCCGCAGTCAGGACAATTCCCGTCCACCAGTTGTCTTTCCGTAAAAAAGGTTTCACAGGGGGTGCAATACCAGCCTTCGTACTTGGAAAGAAAAATATCGCCCTGGTCATAGACCTTTTGAAATATTTTTTGCACCACATCTTCATGCCGCTTTTCAGTAGTCCTGATGAAATCATTATGGGTGATAAGCATCGTATCCCATAAAGATTTGATGCTGGCCACGATTTCATCAACATAAGCTTGAGGCTCTTGGCCTTTTTCCTTGGAAACCTTCTCTATCTTCTGGCCGTGCTCATCCGTGCCGGTGAGATAAAATACTTCAAAACCTTGCATTCTTTTAAAGCGGGCTATACAATCAGCGGCCACGGTAGTATAAGCATGACCGATGTGAAGATTATCGCTGGGATAATAAATGGGGGTTGTAATATAGAAACGCTTCCGCTCTGACAACTTGGACCCTCCTGTCTGTTTATGCCTTCCCCAACCAGTATAAAGCAGTTTTCGCCAAATACAATGATTTTCCCGTTTTTTGCTAAACCTGCTTATACCGCAGTCTATCTCCTATAGTTTACCACACAATTTATAATGTTAATCCATCAGCGATTCTCTTGCGGGGTATCACTGCAGCAATAATACTACTACTTGCGAAATTAAAACCTCAGAAGGTCATTCGACATTTACCACATATTTATGCCCTATATCTAGCTAATCTGCCAGCAATATTACTAATTTTCACCATATTTCTTGACTATTTCTGCCAGCATTGGTATACTTTGTTTCGGAAGTTAATCGTAAAAACGAGGGAGGATTGCAGCATATGATGAAGTCAACCGGCGTAGTAAGAAAAGTGGATGAACTCGGTCGCATCGTGATACCTATCGAGTTAAGACGGACCATGGGGATAGAAGAGAAAGATGCTCTGGAGATCTACGTTGACAACGAAAAAATCATTCTCAAAAAATACGAGCCCGCCTGTATTTTCTGTGGTAATGCCGAAGAAGTAGCTAACTACAAAGGCAAGAACCTGTGCAGATCTTGCCTTTTGGAACTGGGTAAACAAGTAGGCTGATACATATTCACTGTTTATGGAGTTCGTAGTAATTATATATGTCTGATTTTTTCAAGCCGTATTCCCGCGCCTTCATCAAGAAGGCTTCTTTTTTTCCCATTCCCTGGTTTATCAATTCGTCCACTTCTAAACTGATCGTGTGAAGGTCGGCGGTTTTAACCGGTGGCCGGCAGCCTGCCACCACCAGGCAAAATTCCCCGCGGGGGACATTTTCGCTAAAGTGCTGCACAGCGGTTGAGATGCTCCCCCTCAAGATTTCTTCGTGTATTTTGGTGAGTTCCCGCGCAACTACCAAATCCCGGTCTCCCCATATTCCAAGCATGTCTTCAAGGGTATTCAAAAGACGGTGCGGCGCCTCGTAAAAAACCAGAGTGTTCTTTATGTGCGCCAGCTCGCTGAGGGCGGTTAAGCGCTGTCTGCTGCGGGCAGGCAGAAAGCCGCGGAAAAAAAAGCCTTCGGTTTCCATTCCGGACATGCTCAGGGCGGCGATGACGGCTGAAGGACCCGGCACAACTTCTATTTTGATCCCGGAAGCGATCGCCTTCTGAATCACGCCCAGGCCGGGGTCGGATATCCCAGGCATTCCGGCATCTGTAACCAGAGCTACTGTTTTGCCGCTTAACAATTCTGCTACTATATAATTCTCCTGTTTGGGTCCGCTATACTGATGATAGCTCACCAGCTTCTTCTTTATTTTATAGCGGTTTAAGAGTTTAATGGTGTGGCGGGTATCTTCACAGGCAATCAGGTCTACCCTGCGCAGGGTCTTTAGCAGGCGGATGCTTACATCCTCCAGATTGCCGATTGGTGTTCCGCATATGTACAGTATTCCCATGGAGATCTCACTTCCCCGGTCACTTCTATTTGATGCGGTGATTGTAAATCGATTCTACTTCCTGGCTGTAAATACCCGGAGCTTGATAGATTATAAGTGGCGGGTCTTCATGGTATAAGCAATCTTCTTCCCGCCGGCAGCTCTCTACCAGGACCAATTTGGCTTTATCAGCGGCAAAGGATTTCACCATTCTCAGGCGCGTAATTCTTAGCCCCCATTTGCCGCATTCCTTTCGGATTTCCTCCAGGCGTTCCGCTCTGTGGATCATGGCCAGGCGGCCCTCTTCTTTTAACAAATGTGCCGCTGCCGCTGTGATGTCGGCTAATTTAACCTCGATCTCGTGGCGGGCAATAGCCTCTTCCCGGTTTTGATTCAATTTGCCTTCGCCCGCTTTCCAAAAAGGCGGATTGCATATCACCAAATCAGCTTGCGATCCCGGCATATGCCCGGGTATGGCCTTGATATCCTGGCACTGTATGACGATGCGCTCCTCCAGCCTGTTGTACTTAACGCTTTGCCTGGCCCTTTCTACCATATCTGGCTGAATCTCTACACCGGTAATTTTCAAGGCGGGTTTCCGGTGGGATAACAGCAAGGGGATCACGCCGGTACCGGTTCCCAGGTCTATTGCCTGACGGACCTGATCTAAATCCGGGAAATGAGCCAATAAAACCGCATCAATAGAGAAGCGGTAGCCTCGTCGGGGCTGAATGATCTTTAACCCGCCTAAAATCAAATCGTCCCAAGATTCACTGGCTTCCTCACGGAATCCGATCATATCTCACCCCTGGCCAGCATAGCCGCACAGAATAAGCAGCCTTCGCTTCTTTCCTCGCCAAATGCCATGGGGCAAATATGGCGGCCATCCTGGTAAAATTTTTTGAGGCTATTTTCATATGGAATGTTATCCTCCGGACCGCAGCCCGCAGCATCAGTTCTTGCATCGAACTGACCTTCCCCCTCTAACGAGGCAGGCGCTTTCGCCGGCTGTTCTGTCAGGTCATTCCTTTTTTCATGAACTGCCATTTCCAGTAAGGCTACTCGTTCTTTTAATTCTCCTACCTCCAGAATGATATCCCGGAGAATGGTTTTTAACTCAGCGACTGTTCGGTCTATGGCTGCGGCCCTCCTGTGCTTTTATGTCGTACAGCTGCGATTCATATTTCAGGCAACACATCAATCGGCCACATATGCCTGATATCTTAGCGGGATTCAAAGATAAGTTCTGCTCCTTGGCCATTTTTATCGATACCGGCTCAAAATCCCCCAGGAAACTGCTGCAGCATAATTCCCGCCCGCAGGTCCCGATCCCGCCAAGCATTTTAGCTTCATCCCGCACCCCGATTTGCCGCAGTTCAATGCGGGTCTTGAAGATAGCCGCCAAATCCTTGACTAACTCCCGAAAATCGACCCGCCCTTCAGCTGTAAAATAAAAGATAATCTTGCCCATATCGAAAGTGTACTCGGCATCAATCAGCCGCATAGGCAGTTTATGCACATTTATTTTCTGCTTGCAGATTTCCAGAGCTTCTTTTTCTTTTTGCTTGTTTTTCTCATAATTGGCCTTATCCTGATCACTAGCCTTTCTGATGACTTTCTTCAATGGTAGAACCAGGTCTTTTTCCGGAACATCTTTTTTGCCCATCACCACAAGGCCGCATTCGATACCCCTGACAGTCTCGACGATCACCAGGTCCAATTCCTCCAGATCCAGATCTTCGCATTCGAAATAATATATTTTCCCAGCGGGCTTAAATCTGACTCCAACTACCCACGCCACAGCAGTAACCTCCTTAATATCCGGTCTTTAATCCCAAAAAACCCCTCTAACCGCGTAAGCTATATTAATCCCCAGGGTGAGAGGGTTCACATTATAGCGCAATTGTTTTTGCAGGGCTTGCACCCTGTTCACGGCAGCTCCAATTCTATCCAGAGCTGCAGCGGGAAGGGAATTTATCAGGTCTTCATGCTCGCTGATCATCAACAAAGCTGGATTGGCAGTAGACCGATAAACATATACATCTCTTAGTATAGTGGAGAGCATGTAACTGAGCAAATTGGGGGCCTTCTCAATGGCCTCTGCGGCTTCAAACAAGGCCGCCATTTTCCCCCGGGCCAATGCCACGAAAGTGTGGCGGGCCAGATCCCATTTCTCAGACAAGCCCGCTTCCTGTGCGATGTCAAGGGCCGCGGCTACACTGCCCTGACTGACTTGTGCCGCACACCGGGCTTGTTCAACATCTATTCCCCGTGTTGTCAAAACGGCGACGATGTCCTCTTCGCTGACGGCTTGAAAGCGTACCGGCTGACAGCGGGACAATATGGTCTCCATTATGGCCGCTTCATCCGTCACCAGTATTAATATAGCGTACTCAGGCGGCTCTTCCAAGATTTTGAGCAAAGCGTTGCCAGCTTCGATAGTTAACAAATGGGCATCACGAATGATCACAAAGCGGTGTTTAGCGCGGTAAGGCTTTAAGGCCAGCCAGGGCTGCATTTCTTTGCTGATCTGATCCTTGCTCAGGCGGGTTTTATCCGCCATCCGTTCAATGATGAACAGGTCGGGATGGGCGCGGTCGGTCAAAAGAACTCTTCCGGCGGGGTCTTCCCTGGCCAGAATACCTGTGGCAAAGGCTATGGCAGCAGTCATCTTGCCTACGCCAGCAGGCCCATAATACAGGTAGGCATGGCTAAGGTTTTGATTATCGACGCAGGTGCGCAAAAAATCGACTACTTTATTCTGGCCAATTATCTTTGACAAATCATCCATTACTCATTCTCCAGACGACATGATTATATCATTAAGTCCACCAGCAGGCCGCGGATCTTATCTATGGCAGCCAGTATATCCACAGCATCCTGTTTCTTATTCATGAAGTCATTTAACAGATTATCCACTTCTGTATCGATGGTCTTTATAGTAATTAGTATGGTCCTGCCGCGCCGGTTAGCGCCTACATCCTGTTTCAACAAATATGCTCTGGAACCGGCTTCTTTGAGAAAATCCTTGATCCGGCTTTTATACAGCAACAAGTCATGAACCGTCAATCTGTGCCGCAATCGCTCACTTATGCGGTCTACCTCCTGCAAAATAGCCCCCATAATCTGGCGTATTTCAGCTTCCTGGTGCTGGCGCAGCTCCTGTTCAAACTGTGCCGGGCTGGTTTTTTTTACTTCATAAACATTGCTTCCCAGGGCATTTCTCAGCCGTTCTATACCTTTACCGTCACGATCAATACGCAACCGGCTTCCACCCCCGGCTCATAAGTAATTGTTGCAGGCAGTTGAGCGCATCAGCGGCCACATCTGCAAATGCCCGACCGGCATCAATAATATGGATGCGTTCCGGTTCTTGACGGGCAAGCTCCAAATATCCCTGTCGCACCCGGGCCTGGAATTCGCGGCCTTCTTTTTCAAGCCGGTCGGCTGCTTCGCCATTTCGTCTCAACTCTCCAATTCCTGGCTCCAAGTCCAACAAAATGGTGGCATCCGGTAAAAGCCCATCAGTGCATAAACGGTTCAACGTATAAAGAAACTGTAAGTCCAACCCCCGCCCATAACCCTGGTAGGCAATGGTTGAATCAAGATAGCGATCGGCAAGCACTATTTTCCCTTGTTCCAGGGAAGGCCTTATCAACTGGTCTACTACCTGACTCCTGGCGGCGGCATATAATAAGGCTTCTGTGCGGGGCGTGATGTGGCGGTTTTCCACATTGAGCAACAGTTCTCTGATTTTTTCTGATATCACCGTTCCTCCGGGCTCTCTGATCTTAATAAGAGGATACTCCTGCCATACTTCCTGCAAATACTGAATTAAGGTGGTTTTTCCGCTTCCGTCTATGCCTTCCAGGCTGATCAGCAATCCTTCACCCATATCAATGCTCCTAATCAGTTTAAGTTTGATCGATGATTCTTATTTTGTCCAGATCAGGATCCAATCCCTGGACATGGCTCCCGGTGTTGATCAATTCAACCATGTATATGTAAATTTCCGGAGAGACAATTTCTCCCGGAAGCAAACAGGGAATTCCGGGTGGATAGGGAACCACCATTTCCCCGGAGATTTTTCCCACGCTATCCTTCAGAGGCACTGCAGTTTTGGCCGCAAAATAAGCCTCCCGGGGGCTCATTTGTACTTGAGGGGCAGGCAACTGCGGGGTCGCTGTTCTTGCCGCCGGACTTTTGCAGCCGATATGCCGGGAGATCCGGTATATCGCCTGATATAATCGCTCCCAGTCCTCGTGGTCATGAAAGATGGACATCATGGCCAAAATGATGTCTTGGGATTTCCATTCTACTTCTATATTCCAATCGTCGCGCAGCCGCTTGGAGACGGCAAACCCATCTTCCGCCAGGCCCTGCACCGATATCAGTATTTTCAAGGGATCTATCGCTTCCACTCCTGTTACCATTAATTCCTGAGATAAGCAGCGAATCCCTCTTATGCTGTTAATTTTATTGCGATAATAACGCGAAAGGCCAAGAGCCCGCTCTAAGGCTTCTTGGCCGTGGCATTCCATCCAATCCCTGGCCAAATCGATAGAGGCCATAATCAGGTAGGAAGGACTGGTGGTAGTTAAAAGACTGCAGGCTCTTACAAATCGATCCGGGCTAGGACATGATTCTCCAATGTGCAGGCAGGCCCCCTGGGTTAATACCGGCAGGGTTTTGTGCAATCCGTTGATAACCACGTCTGCGCCCCCGGAAAGTGCTGTGCGGGGATACTCGGGATGAAAATAAAAATGTCCCCCGTGGGCCTCGTCAACCATCAAGGGAATCTTACGGTTTTTAAGCAAAGCCGCTATGTCTGCAATATGACAGGTCGTCCCATAATAGCTGGGACTCACCAGTGCAACCGCATCTACATCAGCATGCTTTTCTAAGAGGGTTGTAATCTTCTCTTCTGTAACTGCCAACGCTAAACCATCGTCATTTACCTGGCAGGGGATATAAACGGGATTGGCTCCGCTAAATACCATACCAGCAAAAAAGGAACTGTGGGCATTACGCGAAACCATAATCTTGGCGTTCTGCCCCAGCCCCAAAAAAAAGCTGTGAATGCCTGAGCTGGCCCCATTTACCAGAAAATAGCTCGAAGAAGCACCGAAGGCCCGGGCCATTAATTCTTGCCCTGCCTTTATAGGACCAGAAGGCCAGTGCAGGTCATCAAGACCGCTGATTTCAGTTAAATCAAAATCAATAATGCCTTGGAATGAAGGAGGAAAGGCATCTTTACGACCAGCATGTCCAGGCATATGCAGCCTCAAACCTGAAATCTGACAGTATTCATTTATTGCAGCAAATACCGGTGTTGTTGAACACAAATTGCATACTCCCTGTAAACAGCCACAGGTTAGTAGATCGAACGTAGCCCGTCCATAATGCGGTGATATTCAGCGCTGCCTACCGGGGTTTCCATCAATATTGCTTCGCATTCATGACACAAAAAGGCTTTCCCCAGTTTAAGTCCTCCGCGAATACCCGCCTGAGGGATTTGATGGCAAACGCTGCAGCGCGGCACCACACAGTCGCGGTACACCGGTTTTCTTACAGAAGATAACGGGTTGCTTTGCATTTGATACTTCCTTTTAGTTGGATTTACCGATTATCCTGGTATACCTAGAGTATGCACATAACCAGCTAAGTGCTATAAGTAATCAAAGCCTTATTTTAGCAGCATCTCCGTATATTAACACCAGATATGATTGGCTCTAAAGACGATTGTACCATTCTTTTCCTTTTCTGAGCAGTCTTTATTAATGTTTTAATCGATGCTACTGGCTATCTAATACAAAGCCAGTCTTACTTCCGCCCGTTTCTCCGCCGGTGATTTAAGCTATTAACGGCAGTCCCATTGTTGCCTTTTCACAAATGTTTAAGATTGTGTTCCTTTTAGAGCCATTATAGTAGCAATTGGAAAGCTAAATTAATACTATATACAAAATTATATAGTAACGGAGTGGAGTGCCATGTTTAAAAATAATAATGCGCCCATTAAGTGGGGAAGGTTTCATGTTCATGCCGCCAAAGCAAAGCCCAGGCCGCCTATCAATACGGAATGCGTCGAAGCCTGTGATGCCGATGTGAATATGGAAAGACAGCATAATTCTAAATATGAAGATGATTGTAAAGAACTAGTCAGCAAACATACTACTTGTGTTAAAACCGCTTATCAAAGAGCGATTGTATCTGTACCGGTAGCTGTTAAACCATTTTCTGTTCCCGGCCCTACCCATACGTTATGCTGCAGTGAACCGGTAGTAACAAATGTACGCTGCACCGGAACCAAAGAGAAGATTTGCTATTTCACCATTTCTCAGGAAATCTGCGTTGAGGTACCTATCCATTTCGGCGCTGAAGCCCAGGTGGGTGAGCCCGGGGTTGACTGTCTGAGAACTTCACTCGAAGACTGCGAAGACTGTGTGGAATGTGATGATTGAACTGAATGCCTGCCTTTCAAACCTGTTTCCGACCCCGGAAGAGATCAGTAGCGGAACCTGCACTGGTGAGATCAAAGGAACCTGTTGTCTTTACAGTATCTCATCAGCTTATCTGTGTTGAAGTACCGGTCACTTGGAGTGCAAATGCCACACCCGGAGCAACCTTCGTTCAAGGCAATCCAGCAATTAGCTGGAGCTTGTGAATGTCCTCCTGAAGGCAACGATGACTGAAAATTATCGGTGCTAGGCGCCGGCTATTAATAAATGGGCAGGGGTACTTTAAACCTTGTCCCTTTTTATTTTTATGTTGATTCTACTGCTTCCTTCTATGTTTAGTAACATTTTTACCATTACTCCATATAATGTCATAAATAGAAAGGAGGTGCACTATGTCTAACAACCGAAGAAGACATGTACACAATTTTTCCGGCATAACTCAAATAAATGATAATCACCGCCACGGCTTTTCCGGGCGTACCGGGGTAAATCTGCTGCCGACCCGCAGTGGCAGACATCGTCACAGATATAATGTGCGCACAGCTAGAGTGGATGATCATCGCCACCGTTTGATAAATATCACCAGCCTCAGTATTAATATTGGTAATGGCCGGCATATACACCGATCGTTTCTTAGGTTATCTACTCGTGATGACGGCCATAGACACCGTTATCGCTTCGTTACCGGGAGGAATATTCCAGTATAAAGCCAAGGGCAGGCAGAAGGACTGTCCCCTTGCCTGTGCCGGTATCCGCCCCAATTTTTATATTAGCTCAGAGTAATACAGGGCTTTTGTCAGCCCTGTATTTTTCATTCGCTCTTGATTTACGTTTTTGTTTTAATAGAAGAGGTTACTTCTAACCAAGGCCGTATCTGACGCTATGTGATTTAAAGATCAATAAACTTGACCTTTACCCCTTCAACGGTGTCCAGCTCATCGAACAAGGCCTGGATATCTTTTTCCTTCCCAAACAACTGCAACATAATCAAACCATCCATCGAGCACTGGTCTTCACTGACATCATGAAATCCCACCCTGGTTTTGATATTGCACCCGTAGCTGGTTAAGATCTCCTGTACATCGGGCGCATGGTCGGGCCGGTCATTGGTTTTGATAGCCATGATTGGACCCATGTAAAAGACCCCTTTCATTTACATAGTAATCGCTGCATCAAGCCCAACGCCTCCTGGACTCAGAATGCTCTATATAGCTCGGCATTTTGGACTGCAATTAATACAAGGCTCGGTTGGCCTTTCTAAAGGGCATTTCAAGCCCGCAATCGTCTAACAGCCGCTGGTCTTCAAGACTTCGCCCGTTCGCTGAGATGTTTCTTTAAGCGCCATCCGGGTTTTAAGCTCTTTCACTAACCATTTTTTCCCATCCGCATACCATGTATTAAATATCTGTAAAGAAGGCGATGGTGTGAGTTATAGGGTGTGCTTCGCCGCTTACCTGCGGCGCCAGGGGCGCAGGGAGCCGACGGTGAAAAGCTATGTCCGGGCATTGTCGGAGTTCTGCCAGTACAGCGGCGGGCAGGGGAGGAAATCCGGTCTGTGCAAGAATTTGGCCCCCGCTCGGGTGGAGGCTTACAAGCAGTACCTCCTCAATAATCGAGGTCTGCGGCCGTCCACAGTAAACCGGCGCCTTTCGGCCTTATCCGCCTTGGCCCGCTTTCTGATGGAGCGGGGGATGCTGGCGGCCAATCCGCTGAAACTGGTCACACGCGCCGGCCGCAATGCGTTGCGGCGGGAAGATATGCAGATCATCTGGCAGGATGTCCAAACGCTGCGGGCCGAAGTGCACAAAGATATGATGAATGTTCGTGATCGTGCGGTGGTGGAACTGCTCTACGCCGGGTTAACTGTCCGGGAGTTGTGCGGCCTGAAGTATGATGAGAGCTGGAGCCCGGACAACAACACCATCACTGCGGGGCAGCGCCTGGTAGCACTACATGCCCGGGCCTGCCTGGCCCTGGAGCATTACATGATATTAAGGCCCATATTGCGCGGGGACTATTTGCTGGTCGGCGGAGGCCCGGGGTGGTCGCTAAAACCAGGCAGTGTCTACCGGACTCTGCGCCGACTGGCACGGATATGCGATGTTAAGACCGGGGTCAGGGAATTGCGGCTGGGGCGTTACATGACTGAAGTGTACGGATTTGCATCAGCTTTCATTGCGGCGGCGGCATAACTCTTCTTGGTGCTGACCCCCATAAATTGCCCTTTAATTGAGAAAGAAGGCTTTAGGTACCCTGATTCATTAACCCCTGCACAAGATCGCCAACAAGCGGGTTCAGATGCCCAATCGTTGGGTCATATTTCGCAATACCCTTTGATTTTGCCCCCGAAAGGTTTAACTCCTCGCAAAAAGCTGGAAAGGTATTTTGACGAAAGCGGTTTAACCTATCGCGTGATCATGGAATCCTCTTAATATCGAACTGAGTGCTGTTTACGTCGAAATGGGTCTGGGGATTTCCTTTGCGACGATAGTTAGCGATCTTCCGGCCTTTGCCCAGAGGGATTTCAGGTTTATATCATTGGGGCATTATTTTGATGCTAATTACTTAAGTTTGGTATTTAGAAAAGATAAAGCCAACAAGTCCTTTCTAAAAGCCTTCATTGATATAGCTCTATATGACCCAGACTGCAGGCACGGGGACGATTCTTTTGCCTGCCTGGAAAAGTAAATTAATCCTGGCGACCGTGCCTGCCTAACATTTCTTAAAACCTCCATATATTTGTAATTACTCTATTGTTAATTCGTATAACTAGTAATAACAAAAGGGGAGGTTTGGGAAGGTGCAGGAAAAAGCGAATCTTCAGTGGACCTGGATAGCAGTTGCGGCGGTTCTTGCGGTCGGATTGATGCTCTCATCATGGATTGTCAGTAATGGCATGTTGAAGCTTAAAGCCAGCGGAAATTCAATTACCGTAACCGGTTCTGCCAAACAGCAGCTTAAATCGGACTTGGCGGTATGGACCGGCATGTTTACGGCTCAGTCCCCGGAACTCACCGGAGCTTATGCAAAACTTAAAAACAGTCAGGATAAGGTGAAAAACTACCTGGTTGAAAAGGGTTTTACTGAAAAGGACATTATTTTCTCATCCATCAATACTGATATCCGTTATGTTCTGCTGGCAAACGGCCAGTATTCCAACCAAGTGGAAAGCTACAGACTCAGCCAAAATGTTGAGATCAGGTCTGATCAAGTTGACCAGGTGGCCGCTTTGTCCAGGGAAGCCACCGATCTCATCAATCAAGAGGTAGAGTTCTATTCCAACCCGCCCCAGTTCTTTTATACCAAGATTGCCGATCTAAAAGTGGAGATGCTGTCATTGGCAACCCAGGATGCACTCAAAAGAGCGGAACAGATAGCCTCCAATTCCAACAGTAAAGTGGGGGCTTTGCGCGGTGCCAAAATGGGCGTTTTCCAGATTACACCCTTATATTCAAACGAGATCTCCGATTATGGCATAAACGACACCAGCTCCCTGGACAAAGAAATAACCGCGGTGATGAACTGTGAATTTGAGGTAAACAAATAAGCAAGGGCGACAAAGGGGGGTCCAGCTGACGGCATTTTGGACAAAATGCCGTCAGCTGGCCCCCCCTTTGTCGCCACGTGGCCGTGTAACCATCGGGGCCGTTCCTTTAGAACAGCAGAATGAAGGTGGTAATTGCCGTCCCAATACCCCGTTGTAAAGCGCACTTGACATTACCTGCATAAGATCTTATACTATCTGTAAAGCTAGCTTTACACTACAATAAGGCGGTGAGATTATGAATAATCGCCTGCGCGAAATGCGAGAAAAGGCAGGCATGACTCAGGAAGAACTTGCCGCCCAGGCAGGTGTCTCCAGACAAACTATTATTTCGTTAGAAAAGGGGAAATACAATCCTTCCATTATCCTGGCCTATAGTTTATCTAAAGTCTTTAACATCAGTATTGAAGAGCTATTTCTTCTCAATGAAGGAGGTAGTAAAAATGACTAACACTAATATGCGGCTTATGAAACATTTGATATTAGCGCTGATTGCCGGCATAGCCGTGTGGCAGATAGCAGCAGGAAATAGTTCCTTTGGTATGGGGCTGTTGATAGGTGTAATCGCAGCAGCAGGTTCTCTGGAAATAAAGCAGCGTCGTATCAGTGAAATGCAGAAAAAGGGCATGAATCCTTATGATGAACGGGCCTGGTCTTTAGCCGGTATGGCCGCTTATGGCGCCATTAGGATATATGCAATATCTCTTGCAGTCATCATACTCGTGGGATCAATCTGGGGTCCGCAAATCCAAGTAACTCCTTACAACTTATTAGGCCTGTGCCTGTGTGCATTACTGGGATTATATGTTGGCAGCTATTATTATTACAATCGCAAATTTTAACTTGTGCAAGCTGGGCACGGCAGGGGGGCAGGCAGCCTTTCCCCTGCCGTTTGCCTCACGGCCTGCCCCGGTTGGCTAACCAAACCCAGAAAAATCATTAATCCTGCTTCCTTGATTGCGCGAAGCGAAGCGGAGGCGCATCAGTGTCCCCGAAAGGGGGGGCAACGTCCTACTCCCGGCCGGCGTACCCGGCTGGTGCCGACGGATCGAAGGCTTTAGCCTGAGCGGCGGCGCCCACGAAGCCGACGATGTTTCGGCGAGTGCCGCGAATAGAAGCCCGCAAGGGCTGACCGCGGCCAGCGCTGTGGGAGGTTAGAATGCCAGCATTTCTAACTACTTAGCAACTAACTCAGAAAAATAATAATCCTGGCAACGTCCTACTCCTGGCCGACGATGTCTCGGCCAGTGCCGTGAATAGAAGCCCCCAAGGGCTGACCGGCGGCGACGGCGACGATGTCTCGCCTAGTGTCGCCGGATCGAAGACTTAGGTCTGAGCGGCGACCGCCCACAGGAAAACTGCAATTCTACCCAGAAAAATAATAATCCTGGCAACGTCCTACTCTCCCACAGAAAAACTGCAGTAC
>ENA-UOOM01000457-UOOM01000457.1-fermentation-metagenome-genome-assembly--contig:-NODE-457-length-47424-cov-8.629040_pt1 | contig 47424 bp, 46 predicted proteins | sample MGYA00245781_ERZ724031 | MGnify/ENA primary metagenome ERZ724031 (study PRJEB28704, sample SAMN03018317) | fermentation metagenome | biome: anthropogenic terrestrial biome; feature: soil; material...
TCAGTCATGGCCATCGGCGCAAATTAGCTACCCGGGAGTATTTGTTTATATCCTCCACGCAAGGGAAGCCTCAAAGCTTTAGAAAACTAGCATCTAGCCTTGAGGCCTGAGCGCTCAATCAACCCTGAGCATCCCAACGAGTACGATGGCTAGACCGATAACGATGAGCCCGACGCCCACGAGGCTCAGTGCATTGGCCAGGTAAATTTCCGAGGAATACATAATGCTTAGATGCCTATCTGGAAGATACATCAGACCGACGATGTTCAGAATCAGACCGATTAATGCAACAACTGAGCCGGTCTTGAGGAAACCTTTCTTCCCCGTGAATTCCATAAACTGATGGATACGTTAAAACAATATCAATTATGGGGCACGACACCATAGTAATAAATTAGGCCCTCCTAGCATCTGTTCGGACCAGTTCTCAGCCAGCAATGGATAGACACTCTTGAGGTATGCAGGCATGTAACTGCTACTCCACAGAGATCGTTTCTCCTGACGGAGCCGCCCGCACTGCATCATTGTCAAATAAAAAAAAGGCAAGAATAAAAATGGGGGGCCGGGAGGCCCCGTTCGTTCAGGACCTCAGGCCTTGGGCCGTCGCCTCTTCTTCTTGCCCCGGTTCATGTAGGTGAAGAACACCACCACCATGAAGATCACCAGCACCAGGGACAGCAGGAGGTTGGCCAACCCCCAGCCTCCGTCGCCGACGTAGAAGGAGGTCTCGAAGACCATGCCCCCGTCGGCGAAGCGGACGAACTGCTGCTCCGGATCGACCACCACCTTGAGGGCGTGCTGTCCGGCCGACAGTCCGGGCGCCGACCAGTTGTAAGTGACGGTCTTGGTGCTGTTGGCCGGGATGGTCGCCTGGACGGTGCCTACTATTTCACCGTCGACGAAGAACTGCACCGGAACGCCGGTCGCGGTCACGTTGGCGGTGTTGGTCAGCGCGGCCGACAGGGCCACCGCCTCGACGACCGTGATGGTGTATTGGGCGTTGGCGCTGGCCGAGCCGTTGGCCGACGACACGCCGAACGTTATGGTGAACGTACCGGTCTTGGACGGCGCGGTCACGGTGACGTTGAAGCTGCCGGTGCTGGTAGTCCCCATCTTTGGGGTGACGGAGCTGCCGGAGGTAGCGGTGGCGTTGTACTTCACCACACCTCCAGGACCGCCGGTCACGTTGACCGTCAGGACGGCCTTCTCTCCGGGTATCATGTGCTGCGGCCCTTTGACCTCGATCAGGTACCCGTCCTGGGCGGACGCCGGTGCGGGGACGGCCACGACGGCCATCACCAGCGCGGCGAGGACCGCCAGGGTCGCGATCATCTTTTTCTTCTGCGTCCTAACACCCCCTTGTTGACCCTAAGAACTACCAGAGCGACCGCAAGCAGCGCGATTAGAGCGAGCAGCACCCAGGTGATGGCCGGCATCTGAGGAGCGTCCATGTGGGCCCCCTGACCAGATGCGTCCAGGCCGTCGTCCGCGCTGAGCGCAAGACGCTCGGCCCGCACCGTGCCGGAACCGGTGGCGCTGCTGTCTTCTTCCGTCGACGCCACGCTGTACGCCAGCGTAGCGTTGGGATCAGCTCCTTCAGACGTCCTGGTCAGCAGCAGGTTGATCGTGGCGCTCTTGCCGGCGTTCACCGAGACCTCCTTGGTCAGGGTGGCGCTTCCCGGAATGGAGACGGACCAGCCCTGAGCGGCCAGGGCGGCAGCGTTGGTTATGGTGAAGCTATACTTGTCATCGGCATTGCCGGTGTTCTTCACCTCGATCGGCACCGTGTAGGCGGTGCCGTTGGTCTGAGCTGCCGCCGGCCTCGCCGATACCGAATACACCGGGACGATGTCGACATCAAGACGCTCGATGTCGCTAGCCCCGGTGTTATTGGTCGACACCGCCCTGATGCTGATGACCGGGTGGGTCACCTTGGCATCGGAGGGCGTCGTGATCGTCACCTGCACGGTTGCGGTGCTGTCAGGGCCCTGCCCCCACGGCAGGAACACTTCCTCCTGCGAGAACGAGACGCCCCATGAGGAGGTGCTCGACAGCAGATAGGTGTCGTCGATGTTGCCGCGGTTGGTGATGGTGACCTCGTAGGTCACTGGCTTGCCGGCCTCCACCTCTTCGGCCTCGCCGCCCCATGACAGCTTCACCACACCAATGATCTGGCGGAGCAGTTCGATGTTGCGGGTGACGCTCGCGTTCAGCTCTTGATCGATGGAACCGGCCCAGGTCACGCTGACGCCGTTCTCGTCGACCGTTCCGACGGCAGTGATATGGTAGTTGCCCGCAGGCAGCACCACATCATAGGAGCCACTGGACGCCGTAACGGTATGGCTGGTGACGTCCGAGAAGGTTATCTCAGCGTTAGGCATCGGTGTGCTGCCGTTGTAGGTGACCTGCCCGCTTATGGTGTAGCCGGCCTCCGCCGTCAGGTTGACGATGTTATCCACGTACGGCTCCGCGGTCACGGTGCTGAGCACCACTCTGTTTCCATCGGTCCAGTACACCGCGTAGGTGCCCGGGGCCAGAGTGGCGGAGTACCTGCCGCCCGAGACGGTAGCGTTGGTGTTCATGGCCGTCTCGCTGAGGGCCGTAAACTGCAGCATTCCGGAAGAAGCACCGTCGATGCTACCGCCGACCGTGGTGTAGTCAAGGCCGCGCGTAGTGTTTATGTTCAGCGTCTGATCGACGCCGCTCATGGTAACGTCCTGCTGTCCAGTGAATACGACGTAGCGCTGCACGCCGTCCACCTCCTGCTTCGCTGCCAGTTCCGCCTCGATGGTGTAATCGCCGTTAGGCAGGTAGACCTGGAACTTGCCGTCGGAAGAGGTGGTGAGCGGAAGTTCAGCATCGCCGCTGATCACCGTAACGGAGGTGGTGCCCTTCAGGGACTCGTCCTCCTCATCGGTTACCTGCCCGTTGATCGCATTGGCAGCGGTGGTGACGATGTCAAGCTCGCTGCCCACCTCCACATCGGCAGAGAACAGCCGAGCGTAGTGCTGGTCGCCCTTCGATGCCGAAGCGTATATTGTATAGTTGCCGGGAGCGAGGTACACGCTGTCCTCTCCGGCATCGATCTCGGTGTCCTCAGGACCAACGAAGCGGACGGTGCCTTCGCCGCCATTGGCGTCGACGGTCAGATTGACCAGCACCTTCAGCTGCGCGGTTATGTCGAGAGGATCGACGTCACGTCCCACCGGCACGGTGAGGGTGCCGTTGTAGACGTACTTGGACGGAACGTCATCGAGGTCGATGATGACGTTGTAGGAGCCGGGCGCTAGGGTGACATTGTACCTGCCGCCTTCAATCTTGGCGGAAGCGTCAACGCCTCCTCCGCCGGTGCCCTCGAACACTATGGTGTAGCCGTCCAGCGAGCCGCCATCGGAGCCGGCGACCCTGCCCTCGACGGTGCGATTGTGCGCCACCAGGGCGATGTTTTCGGTCCTGCCGGCGAAGTTCGGTAACGAACGCGCCTCGGCCGGCTGGAAGCCGTCCATGGTCGCGACGACCTCGTAGTTCGCGCCCTTGGGCAGGACGATATTATACTTGCCCGAGGCGTCGGTCAGGAACGATACCTTCCTGGTCGGGTTGTCCGGGTCCATGACCGTCACCAGTGCCCTGGCGAGGGGCTCGCCGGAATCGGTGGCGTTATTGCCATTGGAATCGCGGTACACCGTTCCGGTGAGGGCCGCGGAGTCGACCAGTTGGATGTCCTTTATGCCGCTCTCGCCGACGCCGACAACGTCCCAGTACGCTTTTCCGGAGCCGGACGCGTATGCGAAGTAGGTGTCATGAGGTCGGAGGAACAGCTTGTACCCTCCGGTGGCGTCTGTGGCCGTCCTGATCGATGCCCCGTCGGGAGCGGTGAAGACGACCGTGGCACCGCTGACCGCGTTGGGGTTGCTGACCTTCCCGGAAACTACGGACGCTTGGTCCATGGGCAGTTCGAGCGTCTCGATGTCCTGGTCGGCCTGGAACGCTCTCATGGCCACGTAGTCGATGCCGCTCTGCGCGGTGAGCGCGTAGGCGGTGTAGTTGCCGTACGGGAGAGTAGCGTTGTACCGGCCGTTCTCGTCGGTGGTGACCCATATCTCCCGCTGCTCGGACAGGAAGCCGACCGATACGCCCTCCTGACCCTCTTCGCCGATGCGCACCGTTCCACTGACGTGGGTGGCGGAAGAGAGGGTAAGGCTCACGTCGACCTCGTCGCCGGCCTTGAGGGTGAACTCCTGCGTCCCGATGCTGAGGTTGCCGTCGGACGGACCGAGCGAGTAGTCGCCGGGCAGCAGCTTGTCGAAGGTGAACTCGCCATTGGCATCGGTGACGGCCGTCTTGGTCTGACCGCTGGCCTTGTCCTTAAGGGACAGCTCCACGCCCGGAGCGGGTTCTCCGGACGAGAAGTCCAGGCCCCCGGATAGGGAGGACGGCTGTACGGCGATGTTCCTATTGATGGAGCCGAAGGGGCTCATGGATACGCTGGTGTTGCCGAAGGTATGGCCGTCCAGCTTGGCGTAGACATAGTTGTTGTCACCGGCCAGGCCGACGATCTTGTAACCGCCGGTGGCGTTGGTGACGACCTCCTGCTTGAACCCGTTAGTGGGGTTCTCCAGGACCACGGTGGCGCCATCCATATACTCATCGCCGCGGTCGAACCGGCCATTGCCATTGTTGTCCCAGAACACCGTGCCGCCGACGATGGAGCCAGGCAAGGTGATGTTGCCGTCGAAGGTGTAGGCCTCCCGGCGCATGGCCTGGTTGTACGTGATATTGTAGTTGACGGTATCCATCACGGTGGCGACCTGGGTCTGCTTGTTGAGCGTGCCGGCGGAGTAGACGACGCTGACGTTCCCGAACGGCAGTATGACCTCATAGTAGCCGTCCTCGTCCGTCTGAACGGTTTGGTGCGGAATGCCCAGCTCGTCCACTGCCGTCACGTAGATGCCGGAATAGGGGGTGCCGTCGTTGGAGACAGCCCTTCCCTGAACGATCGCACCGTCATAGTACTGGATGAACACCGTGCCGCTCGTGAGGGTGGACGCGCTGAGGTCCACGGTACCTTTGTCCTTGCCGGCCTTGATGTCCGCCTGGCGCTGCAGCCCCTCCTCGTAGGAGATGGCGTACCAGGAGTCGCCGTGGAAGGCGAGGTCGGTGCCGTTGTACGGCGAGTAGTACGCGGTGCGGTACACCTGCTTGAAGTGAGTGAGGTTCCACGCCGGCATGGGGTCCATGCCGGACAGGCTTCCCGAGATGCCCGGGATGCCTTGGCTGCTCTTGCCCACGTCCGAGGGGCTGTAGCCCATCATGGCGCGGTACAGCATGGTGTCGTAGAACGCGTCCTTGTACACGATGGTGTAGTACATCACGGAGTCGCTGGACGTCAGGTCCTGGACCGACTTGAGCAGACCGGCCGAGGTGACCGCCTTGATCTCATAGTAGTCGCTGGCGGCGTTGGTGTACGGATCGATGACCCGGTCCGACAGCGTGGCCGGGGCATAGAATATGCTGTTGAACGTCGCGCTGAAGGGGAACAGGCGGCCATCGGCGGCGAAGTAGCCGATCTCCTTGCCGCTGATGTTGCGCAGCTGGGAGTAGATGTCCACCATTCCTTCCGTTCCGGCATTCTGCAGCTCGACCCGGGCCGCCGCGTACTTGGCGTTCTGGGCGCTGAGCTCGCTGTCGTACCGACCGTACACATCAGGGTTGCTCTTAACCGTGTCGATGTAGGCGGACGGGTTGGACATTATGTCCCGTACCTTGGTGGCGTTGACGCCGTTGTCGTTCAGCAGGACGGCGATCTCATCGGTGACGCCGGTGTACTCGAGGATGCGCACGATGAACAGCGCCACCGCGTCATCTTCGCTTCCTGAAGTGATGAAGCTGCCCGCGAACTGATATCCGTTCTGGAAGTTGTCGCTCACAGCGGGATGCTGACCTTCCTGGATGGCCTCGAAACCGTAGTCCCACCATGACAGGAAGGCCGGCCGATCGGTCACGTTAAGCTCGGCATCCTGTTGAGAGAACCACGCCCATGCCGCAGGCCAGTAGCTGGACGGCAGCGGCAGGGAGTAGGAGAACGCCCCGAGGTACCAGAACGAGCCGTTGATGGCATCGTAGTCGGCCGGCCGCATGAAGTCGGGGACGGTGTTGTAGATCTGCTTGTCGTAGCCACGTTTGGTCTCCGACGGTATGCCCGCATCGATCGCGGTCCATACGTTCGGCGTTATGATGAGGAACGCCAGGAACAAAGCGCCAACGATGTGTCGGAGCTTGAACGCCTTCCGCATCGTCCTAAGGGGATTGGACCGGAAGCCGGAGAGCGACCGGGAGATATCCTCGAACTTGAGCGCCGCGATGAGAAGCGCTAGTATCCAGCCTGCCGCCATGGCGAAGGCCGGGGAGGCGTTGAACATGAACCTGGAAGCCGAGGCCGCCATGTACATGGACACGCCCATCCACACCACCACGAAGGTGAGGTGGGGCGAGGGGTTCTTGGGTATCTTGAGGGCCGCCCAGACCAGGCCGATGATGGCAAGCCAGAACGTCACCGCACCGAACGACAGCACCAGGTTGGAGAACCCGGGCGCCGCCGCCTCGGAGATGGTGGAGTACAGCTTGCTCTTCACCAGGTATCCCTGCCCGGAGATGATGGCCTCGAACAGGCTGGGAGAGATGAAGTACACCCCAACCAGGGCTATGACGATGAACGCGACTATTGCTGGAATGGCCAGCGTCCATGGGTAGTCGCGGCTGATCGTGAACAGCGCCCCGATGATCATGGAACCCACGAAAAGATAGAAGGGCACATCGAACCACTGGTTCCAGTAGCTCATCTGCCAGTACAGCGGGGCGATGATCGCGAACGCGCTGGCCAGCATGACGCCTACCGCCATGAGCTCGCCCATGGAATCGACGTTGCGGAAACGATTGATGAGGACCTGGACCAGAAGATAGACCAGGATGATGACCAGTAGATACGTGAAACCGGTCCATATCATGGCCACGGTGGCAACGCACACCCCGCCCAGAAGGGCATAGATGAGCGAACGCTGGTTCATTCCTAGATAACTTTTCATGCCTTTGCGCACCGAGCTTCCGCTCTTCCAGTTCTCCACCCATTTCGTGCCCTTAATGCTCATGAGGGCGCGGAGCAGGAAGTAGAACGCGAACACCACGAAGAACAGGATCATGGCGTCGTGGTCGGCGTTGGCGAACACGCTGCGCTGGATGTGCCCGGGCATGACAGCCAGCAGCAGGGCTGCCAGCAGACCGGCGCGGTTCCCGAAGGCCGCGCGGGTGATCATGAACACCGGGATGCAGGTAAGCGCGCCCCAGATGGCCGTCGATGACAGGAGGGCGTATCCGGTGGCGGTGTCGATGTCCATGCCTGAGATGCCGGACAGCAGTTGTCCTGACACGGCCACGGACCAATCATACAATGGAGGCCGGGCGTTCCTCATGCCAAGCGGGTAGTTCAGCAAGGGGTCGTTGACGAGGTGGGATCCCGTATCCTGGACGTAGTCGATGACACGTTGATGATAGTACGAGTCCGAACCCCCGCCGACCAAGAAGCCGTTGTCCACTGCAGTGGAGTATCCAAAGTAGCTACGCACGAAAAGTGCGATAAAAATGATAGCCACCAGGATAAGAACGGTACTCCAGTTCCTCCCCAGCCATGTGTTCTGGGCTCGGGAACGAAGACCGCTTCTGAACGGCTTCCTCTCCTTCAGGGTCTGGCCGCTTGGCCTCCCTTCATTAGTCTCCATCGTTAGAATCTCCTAGAAGAATCGACCTCAGATTACTGGTCCAGTATAAATAGTATATCGTGCAGGGAGCACTTTTGTTAGGTTTACTCGAGAGTGCTGGATGTGCATTATTGTTGATTGTTAGATTTGTCATTAGCAACCCCTAAGGGGGGCGATCTCCCGGGCGATCGACTCTGCGGCCTCCCTGGGCCGCTCGGCGCCGTAGATGGCTCTGCCCACGATCACGTGGTCGGCGCCATTGGCGATCGCTGCCGAGGCGCTGCCTCCCTGCGCACCCACGCCCGGGGACAGTATCAGAAGGTCGCCCACCGCTTGTCGGATGCGAGCGATGCGCTCCGGCCTGGTGGCCGGCGCGATGACCCCGCGGGCGCCGGACTCCACCGCCATGGCCGCGAAGCGCTCTGCCAGCGATGCCGTGAACTCCTGGCCGCCGGGGTGGGACATCTCGGTGACGACGAATATGTCCTTGCCGTCAGCCGCCTGGACCGCGGCCTTCAGAGAGTCGGAGCCGGTGAACGCATGGACGATGAGGCCGGAGGCGCCTCGCCGGAACGCCTGCTCGGCGATGAGACGGACGGTGTTCGGGATGTCGGCGACCTTGAAGTCGCAGATGACCGGCGACCGCCTGGCAAGCTCAGTGATCATCTCAGGACCGGAGGAGAGCACCAGAGGCCAGTTGATCTTGATGGCGTCGACCAGGTCGCCGACCTCGTCCACCACCCGCAGCGCCTTCTTCTCGTCCGTCTCGTCGAGCGCCAACACTATGCGGCTATTCTTCCTCATCCAGTCACCGGGATAGGGATGCCGTTGCCGCTATTTAGTTTGCCTTGATGCCGATCAGGCCGCACGGGATGCCATGAGACGTCCCATGCTGATCATCCATGCGTCCGAGGCGTACCGTTCGGAGACGGTGGACAGCATGATCAGTCCCATGACGTTCCGTTCCGTGAAGATGAGCGCACGAAGCTTGCGCGTCGGATGACCCGGCACCTCGATGATGGCGGCCATGTCAGCCAGGTCCAGCTTGGTGAGGCGCAGGAAGCCCATCTTCTTCAGTGTGCTGACGAAGACCCTGGCAGCGGTCTGATGATCGCTGTAGACCACGACCTCGAAGCTGGCCAATGCGCTCTCCTTGCCGTTGTCGTCGGTGATCGCGAACCGGCTGACAGCGTAGTCCCTCTGGCCGAACTTCGGCTGCTCAAGTACGCTGACCTTTCTCTCGCTCCATCTCAACGGCATGTCCGTCGGACCGACGCACATTTGCCTGGCAGGAGTGCGGATGGGGCGCTCCCCGCCGATGCTGGAAAAGGTCTCCCCATCTACCGATAAGACGACGTCTGAACCCCCCTCTCTAAAATTGTTCACCCCTATTTCCTCCTAGAGGTTTAATTTCGAGCTGCTTGTATTTAATCCTTTCAAAATGCATGCCCCTGCCGCATGACGCCCTCGCCCCATCTCTCGCCCTGCCGTTAGATTTAATACGCCGCCCGGCCTCATTCGCCAGGATGGTCATGAAGAGCATGGAGGCTGGCTCCGCCCACACCGGACGCCTTCCCAAAGGATGCCTGCAGTGCCGCCGGGGGAGCAAGATGGTCCTGCTCATCACCGGCCGCTGCTCCACCGGCTGCTTCTACTGCCCCCTGTCGCTGGAGAAGAAGGGAAAGGACGTCCTGTACGCCAACGAGAGGAGGTGCTCCTCCGACGAGGAGGTGCTGGACGAGGCGAGGATGATCGGGGCCGAGGGGACCGGCATAACCGGCGGAGACCCAGTGCAATGCCTGGACCGCACGCTGCATTTCATACGCCTGCTGAAGAAGGAGCTGGGGCCGAGGCATCACATCCATCTGTACACCTCATCGCTCGACGTCGACTCGTTCCGCCGCCTGGAAGAGTCGGGGCTGGATGAGCTGCGGCTGCATCCCAATGTGGAGATGTGGGACCGCCTGGAAGAGTCGGGGCTGCGCGATTTCGTTCATTCCACGTCGATGAAGGTCGGCTTCGAGGTCCCGTCGCTGCCGGGCGAGGACGAACGGACCGGGCGGCTGGTCGCCTTCGCCGAGGACGCCGGGATGGACTTCGTCAACCTCAACGAGCTGGAGTTCTCCGAGGGCAACTGGGACCGCCTGGAAGAGAGGGGGCTGGGGATACGCGACGAGCTGTCCAGCGCGGTGCGGGGCAGTGAAGAGGCGGCCTTGCGGCGGCTCGCGGAGGAGAGGGACGTACCGGTCCACTATTGCTCCTCAAGGTTCAAGGACACCGTGCAGCTGCGCCGGCGCATCAAGCGGCGCGCGAGGCGGGCGGCGCGGCCGACCGATGTCATCACCGGGGAGGGAACGCTGCTGAAGGGAGTGGTGGAAGGTCCCATCCAAGAGGTCATCGAAGCCCTCCGCAAGCTGGACGTGGAAGAGCACCTGTTCTACGAGGATAAAGAAAAGAAGAGGGTCGAGGTGGCCCCCTGGGTTTTGGAGCATATTGCCGATCGGGTCCCGTTCGACTCCTTCCTTGTGGAAGAATATCCAACGGCCGATCGGCTCGAGGTCGAGCGGGAACCGCTCAGGCCACGCTGATGCTCTGTACGTTGTGATGCCGGTTCACGATGTCCCGGGCGATCTTGAGGTTGCGGCCGTTCTTGCCGATGGCGCGCCCCTTGACCTGCGGGTCCACCGTGACCGTGGCGTGCACCACACTGCCACGGTTCTCGATGACCACGTTCTGCACGTTGTAGTTGTAGAACACGTTGCGGATGAACTTCTCCGCATCATCGGAGTACTCGATGACCTGGATGTTCTTCCCGGTCTGGTTCTTGAGGCGGATGACGTTCTCCCCGCCCTTGCCCACCGCGCGGTTGGCCTGTCCGGGCTCGACGACGAAGACGAGCTTGTCCTCCGCCTCCATGCAGTCCTTCACCCTGGTCTTGGTGACCTGCTCGAACAGGTTGATGTAACGTAGGGTGTCCTCGGTGAAAGTGATCTCAGTAGGCATATGATCACAACGAAAGGATGTTCGACGTTCCCTTGTTGATGACCGCCAGGGCGGACACGGAGAACGGTTTCCCACATAGAGCCCCTAGCTCCATGTTGTTGCCCTCGAACGTTACCACTTTTATGCTGTGGTTTCCGGATCTGAGGAATTCACTCGGGCAGTTCTCGGCCACGATGACCATCTTGGCCTCGCCGCCGTTGACCGCCTTCTCTGCCTGCTGCACGCCGTAGACCACCTTGCCGGTGGTCGCAGCGGCCTTGATCGCTCGTCCCAAATCTATCATTGCTGTGCCCCCTTACGCTTGGGCTGGTACACCAGGTTGACAGCACCTGTCCCCAGTGTAACCGGTTGTCCTACTATGATGTTTTCTGCCACTCCGTCCAGGAAGTCCGTCTCTCCGGTGAGGGCGGCATGCAGGAGATGAGTGGCGGTGATCTCGAAAGCTGCCCTTGCCAGTACGCTCGACTTTCTTCCAGATATTCCGTGCCTTCCGATGGCCTTGACGTCGCCGTCGTTGGTCATCAGGTCGGCCACGAGCATGATGTGCCGGATGTCCACGGTCAGACCCTGTTCCTCCAGCGTTCTGGAGGCTTCGTGGATGATGCTGTTCCGGGCCGCCTCCACGCCCAGAACGTCGTATATCTCCTGGATGGAGTTGGTGGTGGTCCGCGCGGGGTCCACGTTGGTCTCCATCAGCACGTCCCGCAGGTTGGAGCCGGCTGTGTATATGACGTACTCCGGACCCTCCTTTCTCAGGATAGCCCTCTCTATGCCGTCGACGCCCTGGATCACGGAATCCCGGGATGCCTGGACGATCCCCTGGAGCCTCTTGAAGGATGGCTCGTCGGCCGACAGCGTTATCGTGTCCTCCTCCATGGTGGCCAGTCCGCGCAGGCGGCGGTCCTTGTTGAGCTTCTCATAGATCTGCTCCAAGGTGATGCCCTTCTGCTCCATCTTGACCTCGTCGGGATGCACGATGACCTTCATATTGACTATGTCGGTCTCGATGTCCGCGATGTCCAGGAGGGTGGTCTTCTCGATCCTGGAGGCGACCCTGCGAACAATGTCGACGTCGCCGGCCACGTCCGGATTTATGTGGATCTCCATCATGGGGGTGCTGGGCACCCGCCTGGCATCCACGATCTCGATGAGACGCGGAAGGCCCAGGGTGACGTTGATCTCGGCCACACCGGCGTAGTGGAAGGTACGCATGGTCATCTGGGTGCCCGGCTCCCCGATGCTCTGGGCAGCGAGGATCCCGGCCGATTCGTTGGCGTCCATGCGGTGATCGTCGAAGCGCTGATGGGCCTTCTCCAGAAGGGCCTTGATCTTGCTTTCCTCCAGGTCGTACCCGTCGAGGCGGGAGGCCAGCTCGGCGATGACGTGCCTGGAGACCTTCAGGTCGTTCTGGTCGGCCATATCGGTGAGCCTCTCCTCCATGGGGGTGAGCGGCTTGGCCTTGATGACCTCGTGGAAGTCCACCTTGATCTCCGGGGCGGCCTCCACGGCCTTCTTCTCGGACCTCTTGCCCCCTTTCTTGCTGGAACCGACCAGCTTGTGCACGTTGGCCGCCGCGTCATCCGAGAGCCCCAGAGCGGCCAGGTCGCTTGCCGACGCCTCGGCGATGTCGCCTAGGCGGGTGTACTTTGCCAGGAGGAGGTCAATGGTGGCATCCGGGAGGCCGCGGCGGCGAAGCGCGTTCTGCGTATCCTTAAGCGCCATCAGTCATCACCTCCGCTCTCATATTCAGGTTCTTCAAGCTCCTCTTCCTCCACCGTCTCCATGAGGTCCTTCTCCACGGTGGCGTAGCCGACCTGTTTGGTCTCGCCGAACTTGGCAAGGAGGTCGGCCTCGTCGCCCAGCACCTCGGAGAGGATGTCGTCGATGTCCACGGCCTCGCCGTGTACGCTGCGGGTCGGATCGATGCCGTCCTCGCCGTAGTACAGCTGGACGATCATGTCCGCGGTGTTGCGGACGGTGCCGTCCTGCTTCAGCTTGAGGTCCTCCAGGGCGCTGATGAGACGGCGCTGCATGTATCCAGAACGAGACGTCCTGACCGCAGTGTCGACCAGGCCTTCGCGCCCACCCATGGAGTGGAAGAAGAACTCAGTGGGGGTCAGCCCGCTCTTGTAGGAGTTCTTCACGAAGCCCTTGGCCTCGGCGCCCAGGTCCCCCTTCTTGAAGTGGGGCAGCGTCCTGTTCCAGTACCCGCGGGAGAGCCTCTCCCCTCTGACCGCCTGCTGGCCGATGCAACCCGCCATCTGGGACAGGTTAAGCATCGAGCCTCTGGCGCCGGAGCGGGCCATGATGACCGCCGAGTTGGTCATTCCCAGGTGTCGGCCGGCAATCTGGCCGGCCTCGTCACGAGCGCGTCCGAGCACTTTCATGACCTCCACCTCCAGGGTCTCGTCCAGCGAGCGCCCGGGCATCTGATCGAGTATGCCGTCATGGTACGCCTCCACCAGGTCGGAGACCTTGCGGACGGCGTTCTGGAGCGCGTCGTTGATCTGGGCGGTGGCCTCGGCGGGGATGTCCTCGTCGTCGATGCCGGTGGTGAATCCCTTCACCATGATGGCGCCGATCGCCACTTTCGTCACATTGTCCAGGAACTCCCTCGACGCGTCGGAGCCGTAGTCCCGGGTGACCTTGTCCAGGATCTTGCCCTTGAAGGAGCCTATGGCCTTCTCGTCGATGGTGCCCTGGAGCAGTTCGCCGTTGCGTATCTTGACGAAGGCATCGAGCTCGCAGTCCTCCTTCTTGCAGGTGGTGCAGTTCTGGCAGATGGATGCCTTGAAGGTCATCCGGAGGTCCTCGGGGAGCACCAGCGAGAACAGCTGGTGGCCGCCCCAGTATTCCTTGCCATCGATCACCTGCGGCTCCGGGAGCGGCCGGTTCTTGACGTTGGCGAGGATGTTCAGCACCTCCTGCCGATCGAACTTGGGGTTCTGGTGGGTGAGCAGGTAGGTCCCGGTGATGTGGTCGTGGATGGCGCCGATGATGGGGCCGCCAAACCTCGGCGACATTATGTGCTCCTGCACCCTCATCAGGATCATGGCCTCGGCCCTGGCCTCGTCGCTCTGCAGCACGTGCAGGTTCATCTCGTCGCCGTCGAAGTCGGCGTTGTACGGCGGGCACACGCACAGGTTGAAGCGGAAGGTCTTGTAGGGCATCACCCTGACGGTGTGGGCCATCATGGACATGCGGTGCAGGGACGGCTGCCTGTTGAACAGGACCACGTCCTTGTCCATGAGGTGCCTCTCCACCACATACCCGGGCTCCAGCCCTTCGGAGATGAGCTCAGCGTTACGCTCGGTGATCTTCACCCTCCGCCCGTCAGGGCGGATGACGTAGTTCACGCCGGGAACGTACACTCCGTTCTGCAGCTCCGGCGCGTTGCCGTTCAGGACCATCTTCTTCAATTGCTCGAGGTTGGTGGGGGTGACGTGCACCGGAACGGTCAGCTCGCGCGCCGCCTCGAAGGGGACGCCGACCTCGTTGATCGACAGCGTGGGGTCGGGCGAGATGACGGTACGGGCGGAGAAGTTGACCCTCTTACCGGACAGGTTGGAACGGAACCGGCCCTCCTTCCCCTTGAGCCTCTGCACCAGGGTCTTGAGCGGCCGGCCGGAGCGGTGTCTCGCAGGCGGGATGCCAGACGTCTGGTTGTCGAAGTAGGTGGTGACATGGTACTGCAGCAGTTCCCACAGGTCCTCCACGATCAGCTGGGGCGCGCCCGCGTCACGGTTCTCGCGCAGGCGGGTGTTGATCCTCAGGACGTCCACCAGCTTGTGCGTGAGATCGTCCTCGGAGCGGTCTCCCGACTCCAGGGTGATGGACGGCCTGACCGTCACCGGCGGCACCGCCAGCGCAGTAAGTACCATCCACTCCGGGCGGCAGGTGTCGGGGTTGATGCCCAGTGGCGGCAGGTCCTCGTCGGGAATGCGTTCCAGGCGCTCCCTCACTTCCTTGGGGGTGAGCTTGTGCCCATCCTCCCGGAAGGTGGTGGGCTTGTCCAGGGTGATCTTCTCCTGGGGCTTTCCGCAGTGAGGGCAGAACGGGTTCTTGGCGGCATCCCTGGCGGCCTCCTTGGCCATCAGGCGGTAGTCGATATAGTCGCCGCCCAGGTCGTCCACGGCGTCCATGGCCTTGGCCTTCTCGGCGGCCTCCTCCTTGGTCATCAACAGGCGACCGCAGGAGCGGCAGGTGGACTGCAGGAGCTTCTTGATCTCCTTGACCAGGCCGACATGGATGACCGGCATCGCCAGGTCGATGTGGCCGAAGTGGCCGGGACACTCGTCGACCTTGTTGCCGCAGGTCTTGCAGCGCAGGCCCGGTTCGATGACCCCGAGGTGGGGGTCCATCAGGCCCATGTCGATCGGGAACCCGTCATCGTCGTACGTGTCGGGCGTGATGACCTTGGTGGCCGACATGCGCCTGATCTCATCGGGTGAGAGGGCGGCGAACCTTATCGACCCTATCCTTTTCGAAACGCCTCGCATCATCTTAGGTCCTCCAGCTGAAGACGCATGACGACTCCAAGTGAGAGCAGCTCGTCCAGAAGCAGTTTGAACGCATACGAGGTCTGGACCATGTGCACGTTGGTGTTGTTTCCGCACACCGTGCACCGGATCGCCCCCCTGCGGTCCATCATGGCGATGTGCCCGCAGTTGGCCTGTCCGCATACGTACAGGTAGGTGCCGTCGGACTCGTCGAGCAGCCGGTCCTTGATGACCATGGCCGCCCCGTGGCCGATCAGGCAGTCCCTCTCCATCTCACCGAACCTCAGCCCGCCCTGTCTGGAACGGCCCTCGGTCGGCTGCCTGGTAAGTATCTGCACCGGTCCGCGGGAACGCACGTGCATCTTCCCCGCCACCATGTGGTGCAGTTTCTGATAGTAGATCACGCCGGTGAAGACGTTGGCCTCGAGCTTCTTGCCGGACCTTCCGTCGTACATGACCTCCTTCCCGGTGTGGCGGAAGCCGTTCTCCACCAGGGACTCGCGGAGCGCTTCTTCCCTCTCGCCGGAGAAGGACGTCCCGTCGACGGCCCTCGCTTCCATGGCGCCGACCTTGCCGCCGATCATCTCCAGCACGTGGGCGATGGTCATACGGGAAGGGATGGCATGGGGGTTGATGACCAGGTCGGGAGTGACGCCGTCGACGGTGAAGGGCATGTCCTCCTGGGGCACGAGCACCCCGATGACGCCCTTCTGTCCGTGCCTGGATGCGAACTTATCTCCCAGCTCCGGCACTCTCTCGTCACGCACCTTGACCTTGACCATGCGGGAGCCGTTCTCCGACTCGGTCAGCATGACCGAGTCGACATATCCGCTCTCGCCGGGGCGGATGGTGACGGACGTCTCCCTCCTCTTCTGCGGAGTGAGGAAGTCGGTCTCCTCCTCCAGGAACCTCGGCGGGGAGGTCTTGCCGACCAGCACGTCGCCGCCGACCACCCAGGTCTCCGGGGAGATCAGGCCGTCCTCGCCCAGGTTGGCATAGGACAGGTCGGCGCGGGCGCCCCTGACGTCCGGGGAGGGGATCTCGAAGTGGTCCTCCTGTCCGCCGGGGTAGCGGCGCTCCTCCGCCCGGTACGTCCGGAGGAAGGTGGACCGGCCCAGGCCGCGCTCCACCGACGCCTTGTTCATCACGAGGGCGTCCTCCATGTTGTACCCGTGGTACGACAGCACGGCGACCACGAAGTTCTGGCCGGCCGGCCTGTCGTTGAAGGAGATGAAGTCCATGGGCTTGGTCTGCACCATGGGCTTCTGGGGATAGTGCAGGATGTGGCCGCGGGTGTCCGGCCGCTTGCGGTAGTTGGTGCAGCTGAGGCCGAGGGACTGCTTGGCCATGCCGGAGCCCATCGTCACACGCGGGGACGAGTCGTGCTCCGGGTACGGCACCATGGCGGCGGCCACGCCCAGTATGCACATGGAATCGACCTCCAGGTGAGTGTGCTCAGGAGTGATTAGCAGCGGAGCGCTCATCTCGCCGCCGCAGTGCTTGCACTGCAGCACCGCATCGGTCGCCTCGGCACCGGGGTTCATCCAGTCCACATCGGTGGGGGACAGCGCCCTGTTGCAGTGCGTGCACCGCTCTGGGGGCTCATAGGGGTCGACCAGGATGTAGGCGTCCTCCTCCTCTTCCGCGTCGATCCACTCCATGGCGCCATCGCGAAGGAGGTCGGACCAGTGGATCTTTCCCTCCCTGACTTCCTCAATGTGCTTGCGCGTGAGGATGGTCCGTCCCTCCTGGACGATGAGGAGTGGGCGGCGAAGACGGCCCTCGTCGCAGTTGATGATGACCTCGTTCATCTCGTCATCGTAGCGGATATTGATCTCGGTGGACAGCAGCCCCTGGCGGCGTCCGGCGCGGATCTCCGACACCAGCACCTTGGGGCTGTCGATCTGGCCGACCAGGTCCCCGTTGACGTACACCTTGGCGCCGCTGCGGACGTCGTCCGCCCTGACCTCGGTGACGCCGCGGTCGCGGAGGATCCAGTGGACATCCTCCTCGCGGAAGCCTTCCGACACGTCGATGATGAGCGCGGCATTCTTCACCAGCCCGCAGTTCTGACCCTCGGGGGTCTCGTTGGGGCACAGGCGGCCCCACTGCGTGGGGTGCAGGTCACGGGCCTCGAAGTGGGGCTGGGACCTCGTCAGCGAGGAGGTGATCCTCCTCAGATGGGACAGCGTGCTCATGTTGGAGGTGCGGTCCAGCAGCTGGGAGACGCCGGCGCGCCCTCCCACCCAATTGCCGGTGGCGAGCGCGTGCAGCAGGCGGTGGGTGAGCAGGTCGGGCCGGATGGCGGAGCTGATGCGCAGGTCCTTCTTCCGGGCGAAGCTCCTCTCCAGCTGGTACTTGAGGTCCTTCATGAGGTTGGTGAAGGCCACCCTGAACAAGTCCTCCATGAGGTCGCCGGACAGCTTGAGGCGCTTGTTGGCGTAGTGGTCCTTGTCATCCTCCTTCCTCATCCCGATGCTGAGCTCGAGGACGTAGCGGGCGATCCTGCCCAGGAAGTGGGCCTTCTTGATGCGGTCCTCCTTGGTGTCGCCCAGGTGGGGCAGCAGCGAGCGGTCGATGATCGACTCGACCTTCTTCTCCCGGTACTCCTTGGCCTGTCCGGTGGCGAACTTGCGCTCCAGGAAGGTGATGGCATCTTCGGTGGTGAATATGCCGTTTGGAGGGTACAGCTTCTTGTCGTGACACTCCTCGATGTTGGCGTACACGATGTTGGCCATCTCCGGAACGCTCACGATGGCGTCGTAGATGTCCTTGTCGTTCTCCATGTCCAGCGCCTTCATCAGGGCCACCAGGGGGATCTGACCGGAGGCGGCGGGGACGGTGACCATGAGGATGCCGTCCTTCTTCTTCTCCACCAGGGTGAGGGCGCGGTAGCCCTCCCTCTGCGAGAATACCTTGGCCACTTCGAGCTGGGTGCCGTAGCGCTCGTTGAACTCGACCATGACCCGGTTGGGGGCGAGGTCCTCCAGGGTGATGAGCACCCTCTCGGTCCCGCCGATGATGAAGTATCCGCCGGGGTCGGCGGGGTCCTCCGCAGCTTCCATGAGCTTCCTGCGGTACTCCTCATCGGACAGCTCACGCTCCTCCTCCATGTTCTCCCGGTGGAGGTTGCAGCGCTTGGAGCGGAGCATGATCGGAAGGTCTCCCAGGTGGACCTTCTCCGGCTCCTTCTCGATGCCGTCCTCTATGATGGTGAAGTCCAGCTCGATGGGGGCCATGTAGTTGATGTTCCTAAGCCTCGCCTCCATCGGCGTCAGGTTGTGAGTGGCCCCGTTGGCCTCCCGGACCATGGGGGTCCCGATGCGGATGGTGGGGCGGGCCTGGGGGTCGATCATGCCCGTCTTCTCATCCCTCCGGCGGCCGACGCGGATCTTGATTATGCGCCCGTCGGTGCGGTCGGGGTCCAGGCTGATGATGCCCCTCTCAGCGTCGTCAGCAGTGACGCGGAGGTTGTCCACGATCTTCTGCATCCGGCTGTTGGGGTTGTCCAGTGTGGAGAGGAAATCGTTGTAGCTGGAAATGTGATGGTTTACGATGCTGCTCTCCTTGAAATATAGGTCTATCAGATCGCGCATGCGTGCTTCACCCCTTTACATCCTTTACTACCAGGCGGTAGACCTCGAACGATTCGGCGGTGGCGCTCTTGCGAACGATCCGTATGATTCGTCCCTCTGCTATCGGGCCGTGGATCCTCTCCAGCAGCTTGATGCAGGCGTCTCCCTTCCTAATCTTAGGCAGTTGGTCCTTGGTTATCCTCAACTCGGACAACTTTTGCTGGACCTCATCCTCGGACATCAGATGATGCTCCGGGACGAGATTGTGCGTTAAAACGTTGAAATCAGATTCGGCCACCTCAAATCACCTCGATACCTTGTGCTGGGCACTCATCGCACTGTGCCAAAGTTATAAAAGACCACCCCGTTGGCTTCCCGACCTTCGTGCCTTCCATTCGTCCTTCTCCTTAAATGTCAGAGCGGGCTCGCGGGGATTTTCGGAGAGTACGGGAAGGCCGTACCCTTTTCGAACCCCGGACCACCTGGTTAAAAGCCAGATGCTCTTTCTAGGGACAGGTCTGCGAGCAGCGCTGTCCTACCTAGCTGAGCTACGAGCCCATGGCAAGCTAACCGGCATTGCAGAAAAGCATGTAAAGCCTCAAAATATATAAAGATTCCCGGTGCCGGCGAACCTTGCTACGGAACCCGAGGCCTCCCCGGCCGCTGCGGCGCCGCATCGTCCGCTATACGTCCAATATTAGTATTGCATCATGTCCGATCGCGCCGGCCGGGGTGATGTAGGGAGAGGCGGTGCATCCTCGGTCCCACTGCCTCGGAGCGCAGCTCCCTCAGCGCCTCGGACGCCAGCCTCCGGGAGGCGACGTCGCTCCTCCCGCTCAGGCGTTCGGCCGAGGCGATGGCCACGGCATTGAGTACCGGGTCCCTCTTCCCAATCTGCCGCAGGGCCCAGCTGACCGCCTTACGCACCAGCTTCCGCTCGTCGGAGGCGCCCGCCTCGATGAGAGGGATGAACGCCTCGAAGTCCGCGTCCCTCGCCTGGCGATCGTGGACGGCCAGGACGGCCATGAGCACGTACCCTGCCCGGCGGACCATCTCCTCCTCCCTCAGCGCCCATTGGGTCGTCTTGGGCCACGCCAGCGGCGTCAGCCGGAGGAGGTTGTTGCACCATTGGTCGCACAGGTCCCAGGAGCGGAGATCAAGGACCCAGCGCTCCGCCTGCTCCTCCGTGACCATCGAGGGATCGCCGACCATGGTGGCGAGCAGACGGGCCTCGTGTATGCCGGTCGACCACAGCGCAACGGATAGTTCGTGGTCCCGGCCCGCCTTTTTGGCGAGCGACCTCAGCTCCGGGATCGTGACGCCCAGCTCCGCCGCCGTCCCATATCGGCGCGCCCCTTCCACCACCTCGGGACGGGACATCCTCCTCATCTCGTCCACGATCTCCCTGGCCCTCGCACCTGCCATGACCGGGTCCATGGCCCCCCATGCCGTTACGGCGATATCCGCCTGTCGGCGAGCAATCTATGTCTATCCCCTGCTGCCAAGTGAATGCGATGAGCGATGCTCCGCCGGCAGAGCGTTCAGCTAGATTGTTCTCCTACGATGACAAGGAGCTCGACAAGAGCGAGGTGGCCATCGAAGAGGCCATGAACGCCATCGGCAGGCGGAAGGTGGCATGGATAAGCATCAGCGGAAAGGCCGACCACACGCTGCTCGAGACCATCGGCGGCCGGGCCGGCGTCGACCCCTACGAGCTCGCCTCCGTGGTGGAGTTCTCCAGGGGAAGGGCCCGGGTGGAGGACCTGGGCAGCGCGGTCTTTGTCATCTGGTCCACCCCCCGAAAGATGGATGGGGACATGGAGGAGCACCCCGCCTACTTCCTGCTCGGGCCTGATTACCTCATATCCGTACAGGATGAGGATGATCATTACGAGGCGGTCATCGGGCGGCTCGGGAACGAGAGGTCCAGGCTTCGCCGGAGCGGTCCAGGGTTCCTCCTGTACGCCATCCTGAGCTCCATCACCGAGGAGTTCTTCGATCGAGTTGAGGACCTATCGGACGCCATCAGCCGACTGGAGGACAGCATCATGGACCGTTCCGGCCGCAGCGCGCTGTCGGAGATCGGTCACATGAGGGACCGCGTGGCGTCCATGTGGAAGGCGGTGCGGCCGCTGCGGGAGGCGGCCGGCGCCCTGTCGGAGCGGCAGAACTCGGTCGTCCGCGCCGGGGAGCGTATGTACTTCGCCGAGCTATTGAGCATCCTCGACCTGCTGCTGCACGAGGTCGACTCGCTCAATCAGATCGTTCCGCAGCTGATCGACCTGTATGAGAACAACACCAGCAGGCAGCTGAACCAGATCGTGAAGGTGCTGACAGTGTTCTCGGTGGTGTTCACCCCTCTCACCCTCATCGCCGCCATCTACGGAATGAACTTCGAGCACATGCCGGAGCTGGAGCACGACCTCGGTTATCCTCTGGCGCTGATGCTCATGTTCCTCGTGTCGGCCTCCATGCTGCTATATTTCTACAGAAAGGGTTGGTTGAGTTCCGAGGAGAAGAGGGATTAAATACGTAAACAAAACTCATCGCCCTACATCGGTGATCATCATGGAATATGAAAAGGTCTGCAGCTCATGCGGCGTCCGGTTGGGAAAAGGAGACGGAATGGCGTTCTTCAAGTGCCCCAACTGCGGAGAGGAAGAGATCGGCCGTTGCCACAATTGCCGCGATCAGGGCATTACCTACACCTGCACCAAGTGCGAGTTCTCTGGACCGTGAAGGTGCCCCCATGGGAAAGGTAGCCGCCGTTTACAACGTCATCCCGGAGAGTCCTGAGATTCCCGTGGAAGAGGTCATGGCACAGATACCCAAGAGCGTCCCTGCCGGCGTCGAAGTGGCCACCATGAACGTGAAGCCCTTCGCCTTCGGCCTCAAGATCATCGAGGTCACCGGCATCATGAACGACACCGAGGGGCTCATAGACAAGTTCGAGGAGTCCCTCCGCTCGGTGCCTCACGTACAGGGCGTGGACGTCGTCACCATAACCCTGGTGTAAGAAGGGTTTTCGGGCGCCCCGCGCCCTTTCTTTTTAACCCATCTCGATAGCGTACCGAGAGGTCTGGTCCCATTCCGCCGTCAGGTCGCTCAGGGAGAAGGCCAGGACGTGGCCGCCCTTGGCGAGGTCGTCGCTGATGAAGTGGAAATGAAAACCAGCCGAGCTCAGGCCCGCCGCGAACGCCGGGGACCACAGCCCCACCAGGGTGCCGCTGATATCGGCATAGCCGTACGTCCTCTGGCCCTCCAGGGCATCGGCCAGGACCGGGTACGGCTCCTCCTGCGCAGGCACGCTGCGCACGGTCATGTTGTCGAAGGTGCCGTGCAGCCGGACCATGAAGAAAGCGTCCTCGGAGGGAAAGGCGTCGAGCAGCAGCGACTCCACCTCCGCGGTGGACAGACGGCCGTCTAGGCCGACGGTGCCGTCGACGTCGAAGAAGGTCACCTGGGCGAAGGAGACCGGAAAGCCGGCATCGACCTCCCTGACCGTTCCGTCCGCCGCGGCCTGATAGCAGCGGCCGTTGATGACGATCATCTCGCCGTCGAGGTGCTCGAAGGTGCCGACTCCCAGATCGCCGCCTTGAAGCAGCTCCCCCGCCGTTCCCATCCTCGAATAGTCGCCGCCGACGATGGCGTCGAGAGTGGAGAACTGGTACAGCCGCTCCCGGTCGGGGGAGGGGAGCATAAGGAAGGTGCCGGCGATGCCGGCCACGACCACCATGGCGGCCACGCCTAGGACGAGGGTGCGGTTCATGATGTTGATATTGCAGCTAATAATATTAATTCCGGACCATCGCCCTCAGGGGTCCAGCAGGTCGAAGCCGGTGCTGGCGTCCCTCACCCGCCTCGCGGAGCAGTCGTCCAGCTCCAGCATGACGACCTCCAGGATGGTCCATACCACCACGCCGGCGCGGGCGCATCCGGCCGCTGCGGCGCCGTCGCGGCCCACGGCCACGTGCGAGTGTAGGGAGGGGCGCCCCTCCCCGTCGGGGAAGATGGTCCCCACGCCAGTGAGCTCGTGCACCCCGGCCAGCTGATGGATTATGGGCACGATCGGACGAGTGTCGCCATCCTCGGGGCCGGCGGTCAGCCTGCTGCCGCCGTCGGCTGCTCCGACCATGATGACGGCCGCGCATCTTATGCCATGCTCCGAGGCGAAGCTTTCCAGCACCTCGTGCAGCACCTCGCCCTGCTCCAGTCGGAGGACGAACACGCGGCCGGGGCGGGCTTCGGAGAACTTCATGATGCACCTAAAGAGGGAAGGGGTTTGGAAGCTCACTCCGGAGGGTTCCGGATGTAGCCTTCCTTCATGAGCAGCTTGGTCTCGCCCCTGGCCCGCCCGATGGCGGTCCTGGCGCGGCGCTCCAGCTCCTCGCGGGACATGGTCACCCTGGCGATGCCGGTCTCGATGGCCTTCATCCCGACCGCCACGGCCTCCCGGACGAACACATCGACGTCATCCATGTTCGGGACGATGTACGTCTCCGACAGCCCGTGGGCCTCGGCGGTATCGGCGATCGCGTGGGCGGCGGCGATGCACATCTCGTCGGTGATGGTCCTGGCGCGGACGTCCAGGGCGCCGCGGAAGATGCCCGGGAACCCAAGGGAGTTGTTGACCTGGTTGGGGAAGTCGGACCGGCCGGTGGCGATGATCCTGGCCCCGCCCTCTTCAGCTTCCCAGGGCCATATCTCCGGGATCGGGTTGGCGGTGGCGAACACGATGGCATCGTCGGCCATTCCCGAGACCCACTCCTTCTTGATGACGCCTGGCCCCGGCCGGGAGGCGGCGACCAGGATGTCGGCGCCCTTCATGGCGTCCTCGATTCCTCCCACCACGCCCGCGGCGTTGGAGTTCTCGCACATGAACCACTTCTCGGCGTGGTGGCCCTTGATGTCATCCCTGCCGGCATGGAGCGTTCCCTTGGAGTCCACCATGACGATGTTCTTGATGTTGAACCCGGCCGCCACCATGACGCGGGAGATGGCGATGTTCGCCGCACCGGCGCCGACCATGGCGACCTTGGACTCGGAGAGCTTCTTTCCGACCACCTTGTGGGCGTTGATGGCGCCGGCCGTGACGATGGTCGCCGTGCCCTGCTGGTCGTCGTGCCACACGGGTATGTCCATCTCCGCCCTCAGGCGATCCAGGATCTCGAAGCACTTGGGGTTGGAGATGTCCTCCAGGTTGATCCCTCCGAAGGAGGGGGCCAGGTACTTCACGGTCCTGATGATCTCCTCGGTGTCCTTCGTGGCCAGGCAGATCGGCACGGCGTCCACTCCGCCCAGGTACTTGAACAGCAGGGCCTTGCCCTCCATGACCGGCAGGCCGGCCTCGGGGCCGATGTCTCCCAGGCCCAATACCCTGGTGCCGTCCGATATGATGGCCACCATGTTGCCCTTGCTGGTGTGATCGTAGACCCTCTCGGGGTTCTTCTGGATGTCCTTGCACGGCTCCGCTACGCCGGGGGTGTACCAGATGGCGAAATCGTTGAGGTCGCGCACCGGGCATTTGGCGGTTATCTCGATCTTCCCCTCGTAGAAGGGATGATACTTCATGGCCAGCCTGGCGGGCTCATACGCTTTCTTCAGCATTTCTTCCTCGGACGTCTTATCAACGGGCTTCATGAGCATTACTCCAGGACCCCGGGGACAAAGGTTCACTTTACGGGGACTTTCCGAAACTTACGATTTTATTATTTAACCATTGGGGGGCGAATGCAGTGAACTCACGGGAGAATGTGGACCATTTTCCCGATTTCCTACGAATTCCGCGTCCCTTTGTCATTCTTCGAGCAAACCTGTCCTCTTTTCGAACGATGTCTTTCGATGATGCGGGAACGCTGCCCCGGCTCGAACTCATGCGACGCGGGCCGGAAGCATTTTAGATATAGCCGGGCGGCCTTGGCTCCAACATGAGCAGGGAGCTTCGGGCGGTCATCGTGGACGGCTTCGTCGATGAGCCCGCGTGCCTGGGGGTCCCTCCGTACCTCTCCCCGCAGATTCGCGCGGCGGCCGGGGCGGCCGCCGACGCCGGCGCCGAGGTCAGCTACGTCACCATCGGGCAGCTGCGGAACGGGGCGGCCATACCCAAGGCCGATGTCAGCCTGGTGATGGCCGGCACCGCCGTACCGGGCAAATACCTCAGGGCCATGCCCGCCTCCGGCCGGGAGGTGCGCGAGCTGGCCGGCCGGCTGCCCGGCATCCGGGTACTGGGCGGTCCCGCGGCCTCGGACCCGTCCCATGATGAATGGTATCACGTCCGGGCGCGCCATGACCCCGCCAGGGTGCTGAACGGCCTGCTGCGCGGTGAGGAGCCGTCCGACCGGTGGAGGAGCATCGAAGAATGGAACCGCTGGCTGCTCCTCGGGGCCGTCGTCTCGACCGAGCATCCGGACTTCCCGCAGCCCCTGATCGCCGAGATCGAGACGTATCGCGGATGTCCGCGCTATGCGTCGGGAGGCTGCTCGTTCTGCATCGAACCGATGAAGGGCGCACCGATCACGAGGGACGAGGAGGACATCATCGCCGAGTGCGCCGCCCTGCGGAAGCTGGGCGTCACGAACTTCAGGCTTGGTGCCCAGACCTGCATCGTATCCTACAAGGCCGACATGTCCGCCGACCCTCCCCGGCCGAACCCTGCCGCGGTGGAGCGGCTGTTCGCCGACATCGCCGCGCTCGGCCCGGACGTGCTTCACGTGGACAATGCCAATCCGGCGGTCATCGCCACCTACCCGGATGAGGCGAGAGAGGTGCTGCGATCGTTGGTTAAGCACTGCACCGGCGGCAACGTGCTCGCCCTGGGCCTGGAGAGCGCCGATCCCGCGGTCAAGGACGCGAACAACCTCAACGCCACCGCCGAGCAGGCGCTGGAGGCCATCCGCATGATCAACGAGGTCGGCGGCCCCATCGGAGAGAGCGGCCTGCCGAGGCTGCTGCCGGGGCTCAACCTCATCATCGGCCTGGACGGCGAGACGCCGCGCACCCTCGACCTCGACCGAGCGTTCCTGGGAGCGGTCATGGACAGCGGATGCCTGCTGCGTAGGCTGAACATCCGGCAGGTCATTCCGGTGAGGAAGGAGTACCGCTCCCCGGTGACGCGCTCGCAGTTCATCCGCTTCAAGGAGGACGTCAGGGAGAGCATCGACCGTCCCATGCTGCAGCGCCTCACCCCGGCGGGGACGGTCCTCAGGAACGTTTACACCGAGGTGAGGGAGGGCAACACCACCTTCGGCCGCCAGATCGGCTCCTATCCGCTGCTGGTCGGTTTCCCGTACCCCATCGAGCTGGGCCGCTTCGTCGACGCGGCGGTGGTGTCATGGGGTCGGAGGAGCATCACCGCCATCGAGCACCCCCTGAACGTGAACACCTGCTCCCTGGCAGCGCTGGAGTCGCTTCCCGGGGTCGGGCGCAAGCGCGCCATCCGGCTGTTCAGGAAGAGGCCGCTGCGCTCGTTCGACGACCTCGCCGCGGCGCTGGACGATCGCTCGGTCGCAGACAACGTCCGGGGACTGGTGACGTTCGACCAAGCGCGATGACGGGGATGCAACCTTTTTATCGCCGCATGCCCTGATTCGGCCGTGGACCCTCTCAGCTACTCCAAGTTCCCGTTCCTCCGCGACGCTGCCGAGCACGTCAAGGACCAGGGCGTCACGCTGGAAGACCTTCTGGTCCATCAGGCCTACCGCGGAGCGAGGGCGCGGGGCAAGGCCCGCGTGATCGACGCGCTGGAGCACGGCGTGGTCCAGCTGCGGCCCATGGCCACCGAGGGCGATCGCCTGGAGGAGGTGCTCTCATACCCCATGGCCAGGATGTACGTCTCCGGCGTGAACGAGCGGTTCCTGACCAAACGCTACGCGCTGGCCGAGGGCGTCACGATGTACGAGCGGCTGGAAAGGGAGGACCTGGACGTGGTGGAGGAGGTCGCGTACCAGCTCGACGTCGCGGCCAGCCGGGACGGCGAATCGCTGAGGATGCACTTCTCCGACTACCTGAAGTACACGTCGCGCATGCGCAGCAAGGAGTGGAAGCTCGTCAACACCGAGGTGAAGAGCGGCCACGTGTCACTGTCCCAGCTGAAGTTCGCCAGGGTCTTGCAGCAGGCGCTGCAGGACCGGCTGGAGAGCGAGCTGCCGCTGCCGGTCGACGAGACCATCCTGCGCGCGCTGGAGGGCGACATCCGCGAGCTGAAGGACCGCACCGTCCTGATGCGCGAGAGATACAAAGCAGAGGACTTCGGGAAGGTCAGCGTGGACAACTTCCCCCCGTGCATGAAGCACTTCATCGGCATGGCCCAGGCCGGAGAGAACCTTCCTCACTCGGCCCGCTTCGCGCTGGTGTCTTTCATGCACCACATCGGGCTGTCGGCCGAGGAGATCCTCAACCTGTTCTCCGTCTCGCCCGACTTCGATGCCTCCAAGACCAAGTATCAGATAGACCACATCACCGGCGAGACATCGGGAACGGAATATACGCCTCCCGAATGCACCACCATGAAGAGCTATGGGATCTGCTTCGAGCCGGACTCGCTGTGCGAGAATCCCAAGGCCAAGGTGAAGCATCCCCTCAGCTACTACCGCCTCAAGAACCGCCCGATGCGGCGGCCTACGGGGGCACCATCTTCCAGATCTTCAGGGCCCGCTGCACCGCAGTGATGTTGCCGACTATGGCGAACCATAGCATCACCAGCTCGAACGCCGACAGCGACACCGGGCCGAGGACGACCCAGCCGTCGGAGAACAGCATGAACGCCATCTGCAGCAATGGAGCGATGGTCAACAGGACGACGCGGTCGGCCCGCCCTAGCAGTCCGGAGTACAGGCGGCCCGCGCCGATGGCCTGGCACTGCGTTCCCATGTAGCTGGTCATTAGCACTCCGATGATGGCCAGGATCCCGATGTAGGGGTCGCACCACGCGCTGAACGCCACCGCGGCGATCATGACGACGTCGGCATAGCGGTCCAGGACGTGGTCCAGGAGGTCACCCCGCCGGGATGCCTTCCCGGTCAGCCTCGCCACCTTGCCATCGAGGGCGTCGAACAGGCCTGAGAGGATCACCAGCGCCGCGGACAGCGGGAGCAGCAGCGGCCACCGCCCAGGACTGAGGATGATCGCCGCCCCCGCCAGGAAAGCGAGGACGAAGGCGATCCAGGAGACGGTGTTGGGGCTGAACCGGGTCAGGGACCTGGCTATGGGCTCAAGGATGAACTCCACGCTGTCCCGCTTGGCATCTAGAACCAGCTCATCACCTCATCGCTCCAGTCCACATGCCCCACCGCGTACTTCTCCCTTTCTCCGGCCAGGACCTCCTCGATGGCTGCGGCCGTCCCCTCGGCCGACAGATGCGTGGTGTCGATCTCCGCGACCTCCGCGTCAGAGTCGACCGCTTCCACCAGTATGACGTCGCACCCCTCGGCCTCGATGTTCTCCCGTATCTTCCGGTCCGACCATCCGCGGGACCGGAGGCGGTCGGCCAGCACCGACGGGCGGCATCGCAGGACGATCACGAGGTCCACCGACAGGAAGTGGGAGAGGTGGCCGACCAGCACCGCGTCGCCTTCGGGCAGCGAGCTCCGCACGACCTCGTCCAGCTCATCGGTGTCGACCTCCAGGCTGTCCCGCTCCCGGTCCAGGACCGTGGACACTTTGCCTTGCCGGACCAGGTCGGAGAGCTCGATCACCGTCCAGCCGCCGGAGCGAAGAAGCTCTCCGGCCGTGCTCTTGCCCGTACCCGGCGTCCCGGTGAGCGCAACCAACATACCGGACGTTAGGCCGAGGAGCGAAAAATACTTTGCTCGCCTGCATCAGGAACGACGTTGTCCCATCTGCGGCCTTGTACCTCCCGGAGAACGCCGGCACGTGGCCGGGCTTCCGGAAGAACATCCCCGCGGACCTTGCTCCACACCACTGGATATGATATGATTTTCTGACGGGTATTAAAGAAGTGGTTGAGCATGCTACCAATATCGATTCCTATAATGGAACGCAGACCGCTAACCTGGCCGTGGGCGCCGGCGGCCTTCGGCACGGCGATCACGCGAGGCGTTCGCGCAGGCCGTCGATGAACGCGCTCCTCGATAGCGCGTCGGCGTGGTATGCCGCCACCTTGCGGCGCAGGGTGGCGGGGCAGTGGGCCGTGAACTCCACTCCATGGTCCACGTCCATGAGGATCAGCTGCTCGGCGGGGGCCAGGCCGAAGCATCTGTCCTCTCCGTTCAGCACCGACGAGACCTCCTCGAGGGAAACGTGTCCGGAGCCTGCCTCGATCAGGGCGGCCACCATGCGGCGCACCATGTTGCGCAGGAACTCCCGCCCCCGGACGTCGATCACCATCGCTCCGCCGTCCTTCACGACGTGGAACGAATCGATCGTCCTGACGGTGGGGCGGCCGTCCGGCCGGCAGAACCGCCTGAAGTCATGGCGGCCCTCGAACAATGCCGCGCATTTGGCCAACAGCTCGACGTCGAGGCCGTCGGACGGGAGCAGATAGCGGTACCATCGCTGCCTGGCCCGTCTCGCCGAGAACGCCTCCGGCACTTCGGCCCACGCGTAGAACAGCACGTCCGGGGAAGCGGCGTTCAGCGCCTTCAGCAGCGCCGCCCGATCGAAGGAGGTGTTGAACGCTGCCACGTTGCCGAGCGCGCTCACCCCCCGGTCGGTGCGGCTGGCGAAACGCAGGTGCGACGATGAAGCCGATTCTATGGCGCCGATCTTTCTCAGCGCCTCCATGGTCTCCGATTCCACCGTCCGCACGCAAGGCTGCCGCTGGGAGCCCATGAACAACCTGCCGTCGTATGCCAGCTTCACCGCCGCGTGCCAGACCACGGCAGGATTAAGTAGGAATGCGCTCTTAAGCCCTCCGACATGCCGGCCTACAGAGTGGTGCTGATCTCCCCGATGCACGAGGGCAATGTAGGCGCGGTCGCGCGGGCCATGGCCAACTTCGGGTTCAGTGAGCTTTTCATGGTGGACCCATGCGCCGTGGGCGACGAGGCGTACAAGCGCGCCAAGCACGCCGGCTACATCCTGGACGGCGCTACGGTGACGGCAACTTTCGAGGACGCGCTGAAGGACTGCTCACTGGCGGTCGGCACGTCGGGCATCATCACCGAGGGGGAGAAGCACTTCGCGCGCATACCGGAGACGCCCCGCGCCTTCGCCGAGAAGGTCAAGGAGCATGAGGGCCGCATCGCCCTGGTGTTCGGCCCCGAGGACCTCGGCCTGACGCAGGAGCAGCTGGAGCGATGCGACCTGCTGGTGCACATCCCCTCCTCCGATGACTACCCCACCCTCAACCTCTCACACGCGCTGTCCATAGTCCTCTATGAGATATTCCAGTGCGGGAGCCCCATATCGCTGCCGAGGCCGGCCTCCATGGAGGAGAAAGAGCTGCTGTTCGGCTTCTTCCACCAGCTGCTCGAGGCCGTGGACTATCCGGAGTTCCGACGAGAGAAAACGGAGGTCATGTTCCGCCGCATGATGGGACGAGCCGTTCCCACCAAGTGGGAGTTCTTCACCATCATGGGCGTGTTCAGCGACGCGGTCAAGGCGGCCTCGGGCAGGAAGCCGGGGCGGAACTGATCAGCGGCGCCGGGCGAACGCCAGCTCTTCCACCGTGCGGTCCAGCTCGGCCGCGGCGCCGCTGCGCCGTCCTTCGCGACGAGGTCCCTCGTGGATGCCGGTAATGACCGCCATGACCCGGATGCTGTCCCTGAACGACGGATCCACCCTGGCCCCGAAGATGACCTGGGCGCGGGGGTCGAGCTGTTCGCTTATCCCGTTGAGGACCTTGGTCACCTTCTTGGTGGTGAGGCCCGAGCCGCCGGTGATGTGGATCAGCGCCCCGGTGGCGCCCTCGTAATCCACTTCCAGAAGAGGATTGCTCAGCGCGTCCTGCACCGCCCCGTCGGGGTCGGTGCTCTCCCCGAACAGGATGGTGGAGACCCCGCGGTGGCCGATGATGGTCCTGAGGTCCGCATAGTCCAGGTTGACCAGGGAAGGGAGAGTGATCGCTTCCACCAGGCCCTTGATGACCTCGGAGATCAACTGGTCCATCACCGCCAGGCCCTGGTCCACCGGCAGGTTCGCGACCATGTCCAGCAGGCGGTTGTTGTCCAGCAGGAGCATCATGTCGGAATGCTCGTTGAGCTTCTTGATGCCCAGCCTGGCCACCTCCATGCGCCGGCCCCGTTCGAACTCGAACGGCGTGGTGGCGATGGATATGACGATGGCGCCGGTGCGCTTGGCCTGCTTGGCGACCACGGGCGCGACGCCCGTGCCGGTCCCGCCGCCCATGCCCACCGTGATGAAGGTGAGGTCGCTGTCGCGAAGAATGTCGTTGAGGGGCTCCAGCGCATTCTCCATGCACTCCTCGCCCACGTCGGGGAGGCCTCCCGCCCCAAGCCCCCTGGTCAGCCCTGCTCCGATGAGCAGCCGCCTATGAGAATTAACGGTCTGGAGATGGCTCTTGTCGGTGTTTATGGCCACCGTCTCCACTCCCTGGATGCCCATGGCCATCAGCCGGTTGACGCTGTTGCATCCCCCTCCGCCGCAGCCGATCACGTGGATCCTGAGCTGGGCGCACTCCTCGCTCATCTCGATGCACGAGTCCTGTGAACCGACCATGTCTACGGAGCGATGACTAATGCATCTCCTCCATGGCCCGGGTTATCCTCTTCCTGGTGTACTCCCTGACGGCATTTCGGATGGCATCGTCTATGGATATCGAGTCCCCGTCCTTGACCAGGCATTCCAGCTCGACAACGTTGCCCTTGGGAAGCTCCACCATTACCCGCTCGATGTGATCGGGAGCGAAGTGGGTATCGACGAAGCTGTCTATGGCGGCGCGTATGGCATCCGATATGGTAGGGTACTTGCCGTCCTTGACCAGGCTGTCGAGGGCGCTCACTTTGTCGCTCGGGATTCTTATGGTGATCCTTTCAGTTTCGCTCATGTCAAGCCTCTTTGGGCTTTGTCCGACGATAATTATCTTTTTGTCGGACAAATGTCATAATGCAATCAAGGGTATATAACATTTAATGCCAGAAGGAGTCCCGGGCGGACGGCGGCCAGAACATGGTGGTCCGACAAAGGGGATGACGTCGTCGACCTCTCCGGCCCTGTAGAATCCATGCGCCGCGCTCCTTCCGACGCCGTGCCTGCCGACCCGCCAACTGACCGAAAGATATATCCTGCGAAATCTCAGGCCACCTTAAAGGGATATGGCGCCCAAGGATAAAGCTATATAAAGGCATTTAAATACCTTGGGCGGTGACGTGGTGGCCAATATGAAGATAGAGAACGTGGTGGCGTCCACCGCGCTGAGGGGAGACTTTGACCTGCAGGCGATGGCCCTCGCCCTGGACGGCGCGGAGTATGAGCCTGAGCAGTTCCCGGGCCTCATCTACCGGTTGAAGGAGCCGAAGACCGCCACGCTGCTCTTCCGCAGCGGCAAGGTGGTGTGCACCGGCGCCAAGACCGTGGACGACGTGAGAGTGGCCATCCGGAAGGTCGCCAGGGTGGTGGAGGGCATCGGAGTTGAGGTGGACCTCGACCCGCCCGTGGTGGTGCAGAACATCGTCGCCTCGGCCGACCTGGGGCAGGAGATCGATCTCAACGCCATCGCCATCTCCTTCGGCCTGGAGCGGGTGGAGTACGAGCCGGAGCAGTTCCCCGGCCTGGTGTACCGCCTCCAGGAGCCGAAGGCGGTGCTCCTGCTGTTCGGCTCCGGCAAGCTCGTGTGCACGGGCGCCAAGGAGCCTCGCATGGTATTGGAGGCGGTGGACAAGGTCACCGAAGACCTCAGGGCGGCGGGATTGCTACGCTGAACGTTCCGATACTGGACGACCACATCCATCTGCAGCCCGACGGCCGCGGGGTGGAGGCGGCGGCCGATTTCTCTCGGGCGGGCGGCACGCATGCCATATTGGTCCATAGCCCATATCCATCGGTCCCGATCGTCAGGGGCAGCGATTTCCAGACCTCCTACGACGTGACGCTGCGCCTTGCCGACGCGGTGAACGCTTCTCGAACGGCGAAGGTGTTCGCCGCGGTGGGGCCGTATCCTGTCCTGCTGATCGGGCTGTCCGAGAAGCACGGCCTGAAGCGGGGCGTAGAGATCATGAAGGAAGGGATGGATGCCGCCCAGCGCATGGTGCTGGAGGGAAGAGCGGTGGCCATCGGCGAGGTCGGTAGGCCGCACTTTCCTGTCAGCGAAGAGCTGTGGGCCGCGTCCAATGACATCCTCGCCTACGGAATGGGGCTCGCCCGGGAGGCTTCCTGCCCCGTCATCCTGCACACCGAGACCGGCACGCCAGAGGTGATGGCGGAACTCGCCGCCATGGCCGACCGGGCAGGGCTGGCGCGGGACAAGGTGGTGAAGCACTACTCGCCTCCGCTGGTGGGTCCGGACGAGGACCACGGCCTCGTTCCGTCGGTTCTGGCCAGCCGGGATGCGGTGCGCACCGCCCTATCCAAAGGGGACCGCTTCCTCATGGAGACCGACTTTCTGGACGACCCGGCGAGGCCGGGCGCGGTCATGAACATCAACACCGTGCCGAAGAGGACCAGGGCGTTCCTGGAGTCCGGAGCGATGAGCGAGGCCGCCGCCTGGAGGATACATAAGGAGCTGCCGGAGAAGGTCTACGGGATCGTCATCGAGGCGCCGTGATCATCTTCGTATGGCAAAGTCATCGAACTGCCCTAGCGGCTCTGACCACTTGATCTCGACGCTATCCACCCGGGCTGCGGGGTGCTCCTCCCGCAGCTGACGGACCACCTCTTCGATGTCGGCCCTCTCTCCTTCGAAGACCGCCCCCACCGACCCGTCGCTGAGGTTGCGGACCCACCCGGTGACGCCCCGCCGTTTGGCGAAGTCCACGGTGTATGCTCGGAAATACACTCCCTGGACCAGTCCGTGGAATCTCGCCTCCGCTCTCACCATCATGAGACTGGCCATCGACCCGGGGGAATAAAGAGCTTATCTCGGACGCGCCATGCTGGTCAATATTATTTAATACCTAAAATCACGATTACGCGGTTCAAGGGATGCACTATGAAATCTTTGGTCGAGGAAGCCCTGGCTAGAGAAAGCGCTGCCACTCCCCAACGGGGGCCCGCGCCATCTGCCAGACCGTCATTTGAACAGCCCAGCGATGTCGACGCCGATCTCCTGGCGATCCTGCAGAAGCTCAGAACGAACGTCAAGATCATCGGTTGCGGCGGAGGAGGCTGCAACACCATCGACCGTATAGCTCAGGAGGGCATCATCGGTGCGGAGCTATATGCCGCCAATACCGACGCGCAGCACCTTCTGGCCGTGCGGGCGCAGCACAAGATCCTTCTGGGCCGCCGCTCCACTCGCGGGCTGGGGGCGGGAGCGCTCCCGCAAGTGGGAGAGGAAGCGGCCAAGGAGGCCGAGGATGAGCTCCGCAAGGCGCTCTCCGACTCTCACATCGTTTTCGTCACCGCCGGCATGGGCGGCGGCACCGGCACCGGCTCTGCGCCGTACGTCGCGAAGCTCGCCAAGGACATGGGCGCCCTGACCGTTGCGGTCACCACCCTTCCGTTCAGGGGAGAGGGCAACCTCAGGAAGGAGAATGCGGAGGGAGGCCTGGAGCGCCTGCGCGCCGCCGCCGACACCGTCATCGTCATCCCCAACGACCGGCTGCTGGAGATCTGCCCCCGCCTGGGCATCAACGCCGCGTTCAAGGTGGCCGATGAGGTCCTCATGCGGTCCATCAAAGGCATCACCGAGCTCATCACCAAGCCCGGCCTGGTCAACCTGGACTTCAACGATGTGAAGACCATCATGAAGGGCGCCGGCGTGGCGATGATAGGACTGGGAGAATCGGGCAACGAATCCGATGACCGCGCTTCCGATGCCATCAACGATGCGCTCAACTCCCCCCTCCTGGACGTGGACATCTCCGGAGCGACCGGGGTCCTGGTCAACGTCGTAGGGGGCGCGGACATGACCATCTCCGAAGCGGAGAAGGTCGCCGAGATCATCCGCTCCAGGGTGTCTTCCGACGCCCGCATCATATGGGGTGCGGCGGTCGATCCGGCGCTGCAGCACAAGATCCGGGTGATGGTGGTGATCACCGGAGTCTCGTCCAACCAGATTTTGGGTCGGGCGTCCGGCAGGAACCGCCTGGATAATTCCGAGGTTGACGTGATCCGGTAGGCCGGAGCGCTTTGCGAAGCATCCCGACCGCCGCCCTCTAGGACCCATAGGGCCGGGGCGGCGGCCCACCCCAGACTCGCCATTTCAAGCTTTCGTCCACAAAGATTTAAAAGCAACAATGTATGTTACGCCTTGCCCGGGCGAGGTCAGCCGATTTAGTGCTGGGTTTAGCCCTGGGAGGACTTGTCATGAAATCATTCCTCAGCGACGCCATATCCCGCGCTGGTTCACAGGGTGGGGACGCGAACCCAACCTACCAAGAGTATTCCGCCGCCGACCAGGAGCTCCTGAGCGTACTCGAGAGCCTGAAGACCAACATCAAGATCGTTGGCTGCGGCGGAGGGGGCACCAACACCATCGACCGCCTGTCCGAGGTCGGCATCAGCGGGGCCGAGATCTTCGCCGCCAATACCGACGCGCAGCACCTGCTCGCGGTAAGGGCGCCGCACAAGATCCTTCTGGGACGGCGTTCCACTCGCGGACTGGGGGCAGGAGCGCTCCCGCAAGTGGGAGAGGAAGCGGCGAGGGAAGCTGAGGACGAGATCAGGAAGGTGCTGAACGGAGCGGACATCGTTTTCGTCACCGCCGGCATGGGCGGCGGCACCGGCACCGGCTCTGCGCCGTACGTAGCAAAGGTCGCCAAGGATATGGGCGCCCTTACAGTCGCTGTCGTCACCTACCCGTTCAAGGCCGAGGGGGCCATCCGCTCGGAGAACGCGGAGTGGGGGCTGGAACGCCTCCGCAACAGTGCTGACACCGTCATCGTCATCCCTAACGACAAGCTCCTGGAGATCTGTCCCCGCCTGGCCCTTAATGCCGCGTTCAAGGTCGCGGACGAGGTGCTGGTCAGGGCCATCAAAGGCATCACCGAGCTCATCACCAAGCCCGGCCTGGTCAACCTGGACTTCAACGACCTCAAGACCATCATGAAGGGCGCCGGCGTGGCGATGATAGGACTGGGAGAGGCGGACGAGGACGACCGCGTCGAGGTCGCCGTCAACGAGGCCATCAACTCCCCGATGATCGACGTGGACATCTCCGGAGCGACGGGCGCGCTGGTCAACATCACCGGCGGCGAGAACATGAGCATTTCCGAGGCGGAGAAGGTCGCCGAGATCATCCAGTCAAAGATCGCGCCCAACGCCCGCCTGATCTGGGGTGCGGCGGTCGACCCATCCCTGCGGGATACCGTCAGGGTCATGGTAGTGATCACCGGCGTCAAGTCCAAGAACATCATAGGGCCCCAGCGGGAGAGGGCGTCCAAGGTCGTAGACGTCGACTTTATTAAGTAGATGCCTTTAACCATAGGAACTCGTAAACCCTGAGGTGGACGGACATGGACATAGTTGAGAGGTCCTGGGAGATCCAGCACGATATCGAAGAGCGGACCAAGAGACTCGGCAAGGGTAAGTACGGCAGGGTCTTCAAGATGGCCCGCAAGCCCACCACTGACGAGTACATCAAGGTGATGCAGATCACTGGCCTCGGACTGATAATCATCGGAGGGCTGGGATTCCTGATCTATTTCCTGATGAACATCCTGCCCGGATACCTCAGCTGAGCCGATCCACCTGGACTGATTGATATGACCCAAGACTTTCAAACCGCGTCGTCCCCTGCGGGAGGCAGCGGCATGATCTCATTCGTAGGCGAGGGAGAGGAGACCAAGGTTCCTGCCTCCGCATCGACCAGCTGGAGCTTTCAGCTGAAGAGCGGAGAGCCGGCCAAGAAGAAGGTGCGCATGAAGGTCGGCATCGTCCAGACCCCCGTTGATGCGGCGGAATGGAGCATCCGGCTGTTCGACGCGACCAACGCATCCCTTTACGACAATCATTCTTCGCAGTCATTCGAGGAGTTCGAATTCTACCTGGAAGGGCCGAAGCCCAAGGAGCTTCGCCTGGAGGCCCACGCACCCATCGGCTCGTCCTACAAGGACCGCGTGGCGGTGGACCTGACGGCCTGCCTGGTGGACGCTCCTACGGAGTGCGACCGCATACAGTTCGTCGCCGAGGCCAGGCAGTCCATCCTGGCCCTCAAGACCTCCATCGGCCACGAGAAGGACGTGGCCGACGGCATCGCCAGCAGGACCAAGGCTGGCAAGTCCGATATCTCAGCCATACTCTCCCCCACTACCCTTCGCGGCTACGTGCTCGTCGAGGGCATGAACACCGAGAGGCTCCGCGAGACGGTGAAGGGCATTCGCAAGGCCCACAGTTTCGTGGAGGGCGAGATGGCGCTCGAGGAGATCGATCACTATCTGGCGCCCAAGCCCCTGGTGTCCGGCATCAACGAGGGCGACGTCGTGGAGCTGGTCGCCGGCCCGTTCAAGGGTGAGAAGGCCAGGGTGCAGCACATCGACGAGGCGAAGGAAGAGATCACGGTGGAGCTGTTCGAGGCGATGGTCCCCATCCCGGTGACGGTGAGGGGAGACCACGTCCGCGTGCTCGAGAAGGACAGGTAACCATTGAAAATAACGATGAAGAAAGGTGTTCTTTATGGCAGAAACGGTTGAAGTGCTTGTGGAGGGCGGCAGGGCCACACCCGGCCAGCCCCTGGGCCCCGCCCTGGGGCCGCTGGGAGTGAACATCCCCAAGATCGTCGGAGAGATCAACAACAAGACCAAGGCTTTCAACGGAATGAAGGTCCCGGTCAAGATCATCATCGACTCCAAGACCAAGGATTTCGAGATCAAGGTAGGCACCCCGCCCACCACCTCGCTCATCACCAAGGAGCTGGGAGTGGAGAAGGGCTCTGGCTCCGCCAAGGCCGTCAAGGTAGGCGACCTCTCCATGGAGCAGGCCATCAGGATCGCCCAGATGAAGGGCGACTCGCTCATGGGGAAGGATCTCAAGCGCCAGGTGCTCGAGGTCGTCGGCACCTGCACCTCGATGGGAGTGACGATCGAGGGGCAGGACTCCAAGGCAGTCCGTGCAGACATACTGGCCGGCAAGTTCGACCAGCACTTCGCCTGAAAGGGCGAAGCAAACCCCTCCCACAAAGTTTAAAAAGCATATGCTAGTTTAGGGCTTCGCACTGTAGGAGAGCCTTGGCTCACTTGCACTACAGGAGGTATCTGATTGGTAGAAAAGACAACGATTGCGGCCGTCAAGAAGGCCCTTGAGTCCTCACCTAAGAGGAACTTCAAGGAGTCTGTTGACCTGGCCATCAACCTCAGGGATGTGGACCTGTCCATTCCTAAGAACAGGATCCAGGAAGACATCATTCTGCCCCACGGTCGCGGCAAAGCCTTGAGGGTCTGTGTCATCGGCGGCGCCGAACTGGCTGCCAAAGCCAAGGATGTCGCCGATCTCGTCATCACTCCCGATGAGCTCGGGAAGATCGCTGACGACAGGAAGCAGGCCAAGAAGGTGGCCTCTCAGGTGGACTATTTCATCGCAGAGGCCCCGCTCATGCCCCAGATCGGTAAGAGGCTCGGTATCGTTCTCGCCCCCCGGGGCAAGATGCCGAAGCCCATACCGCCAGGGGCCGACCCGGCTCCCATGATCGAGGCGCTCAGGAAGACCGTCTCCGTCCGCACCAAGGACCGGAAGACCTTCCAGGCGCCCGTGGGGACCGTGGACATGACCCCGGAAGAGCTGGCAGAGAATGTCGACGCAATCCTTAAGAGGGTTTCGAGCAAGCTAGAGAAAGGAAAGATGAACATCGACTCGGCCTACGTCAAGACGACCATGGGCCCGGCGGAGAAGGTGCTGTAAGGAGGATCTCGTATGGCACATGTTGCAGCATGGAAAAAGGACAAGGTGAAAGAGATCACCGACATGATGGTGACCAGTCCGGTCGTGGCCATCGTAGACATCCATGGCATCCCTTCCCCCCAAATGCAGCTTATGAGGCAGGGCATGAGAGGCAAGAATGCCAAGGTCCTCATGACCCGCAACAACCTCATGCTTCTCGCCATCGAAGAGGCGGCCAAGCAGAAGCCTGGAATTGAACAGCTCAAGCCCCTGGTGGGCGGGCAGTGCGCCGTCGTGGCCACTCCCATGAACCCGTTCAAGCTGTTCCAGCAGATGGAGGCCACCAAGGCCAAGGCGCCCGCCAAGACCGGCGACATCGCGCCCGAGGACATCGAGATCAAGGCGGGGGAGACGCCCTTCAAGCCTGGCCCCATCGTGGGTGAGCTGCAGAAGGCCGGGATACCCGCCGCCATCGAGGGCGGCAAGATCGTCATCCGCAAGGACAAGGTCCTGGTGGAGAAGGGAGAGAAGGTTCCGGAGGAGCTCGCTAAGATCCTCCCCAAGCTGGAGATCCTTCCGATGACCATCGGAATGGACCTTCTGGGAGCCTTCGAGGACGGCATCCTGTACAACAAGGCCGTCCTGAACGTACCGGCCGATTACTACCCGTCCCTATTGGCAACCGCAGCCCGCAATGCCATAGCGCTCGGCGTCGGAATCGCGTACCCGACCACGCAGACCATCAACCCGCTGCTGGTCAAGGCATACCGCGAGGCCACCGCCATCAGCATGAAGGCTGCCATCCCCACGCGGGATAACATCAAGCTTCTCCTGGCAAAGGCTAACGCAGAGATGCTGGCCGTTGCCTCACGCATTCCAGGGCTTGAGGACGACAGGCTGAAGCAGCAGCTGACCGCTCAGGTCGCTGCGGCGCCGGCCCCGCAGGAGAAGAAGGCCGAAGAGAAGAAAGATGAGGATAAGCCCGAGGTCAGCGAGGAAGAAGCCGCTGCAGGCCTTAGTGCTCTATTCGATTGAACAATAATACATGGAGGAATAAAAATGGAATACATATACAGCGCCTTGGTACTTCACGCCGCTGGTAAGACTGTCGACGAGGATGCGATCGCCAATGTCCTGAAGGGCGCCGGCCTGGAGCCGGAGCCTGCAAGGATAAAGGCAGTGACCGCCTCCCTTGAGGGGATCAACATCGACGAGGCTATCGCCTCCGCCGCCATGGCCCCTGTCGCTGCGGCTCCCGCTGCCGCTGCTCCCGCCGAGGCGGCGAAGCCAGCTGCAAAGGAAGAAGAGAAGAAGCCCGAGGTCAGCGAGGAAGAAGCCGCTGCAGGCCTCAGCGCACTGTTCGACTGAACGGAGTGCTTGCAGCGGGCCCTGGAAAAGGTCTTCGCCTTATCCCGCCGGCCTCACAACGGGCCCCGCGCCCCTCTTCCAAAATCCCTTTCATCCCATTTTCTTTTTATTCCGTACTGACACATCCTGTACACCTCACGCAGCGAGCGCTCCTCCACGCTTGGAGGAACGAACGGCGTGCCTCGGGTCGAGGGTTGCGATCGAGGGTTTTCGCCGCGCCTCACATCTCATCCACCAGGCGGCCCATCTCCTTTTCCAGGAGGCCGGCCAGGTCCTTCTCGATGCGCCGCCGCATGTCCTCCGGCACCATCAGGACGCCCAGTTCCGCCCCGCATTTGCCCAGGCGCACCATGGCGTAGGCCTCCCTCACCTTCGCTTCCAGCAGCTCGTCGATGGCCGAGCGCATCTCCGCCTTGAGCCGGGGGTCCTGTTCCAGCCTCTTCCGGATGTGCGACCTGATCTCATCCTTCATCATGTCCCGCAGCGCTTCGGCCACCAGGTCCTCCACGCTCAACGCGCTCAATGAGGTGCTGAGCAGGGATGGCATTCCGCCGTCTTTGTCCGACATCGCTGTATTGTTCGAGCGGCGGCTATTCTAGACTTGCGTCGGATTTAAGTCATTGGAGATGGTTCGCTAAATGATAGCATGCGATTAACGGACCTCTATCGGCTGGCCATCCAGGAAGGGATGGCCGCGGACCCCCGCCGGGGACCTGAACTGGACGAGCTGCTCGAACGGACCGGGCAGGCCTACGACCGGCTGCAGGGCGGCGAGAGGGAGAGGTTCGACGCCGATTCTCTGTGGAACCCCTACGCGGACAGCCGGATCGTCAGCGGCGATCCCGAGGCGGAGGTGAGCAGGGTCATGTGGGGCATCGACATCAATGTCCCCGAACTGCTGCTGGCCGACCGCCTGCGGGAGAAGGGTCAGAGGATCGACGCGGTCATCGGGCATCATCCCAGGGGAAGGGCGGCCGCCAGCCTGCATCACATGGTGCACATCCAGGAGAACATGATGGAGGACTGGGGAGTGCCGATCACGGCCGCGGAGTGCATCGTGGGGCCGCGGGCCCGGGAGGTCATGTGCTCGACGCATGCCGGCAACCATCGGCAGGCCGGCGACGCCGCCTCCCTGCTGGACATGCCGCTCATGTGTCTGCACCAGCCGGCCGACCTGCTCGCGCAGCGATTCATGACGAAGCACCTCGAGGACGCGTCGCCGCGCAGGGTGGGCGACATTGTGGACGCGTTGCTCCGGCTGCCCGAGTACCAGGTGATGGCCAGGGAGTGCAACCCTCCCGAGATATTCGTCGGCGACCGAGACAAGCGGACCGGAGAGATCGCGGTCAAGTTCGCGGGCGGAACGGCCGCTCCGAAGGAGATGTACGAGCATCTGGCCCGGGCGGGCATCGGAACGGTGGTATGCATGCACGTGCCGCCGAGCCATATGGAGGAGGCGAGAAAGAATCACGTGAACCTAGTGGTGGCAAGCCACATGGCGTCCGATTCGCTCGGCACCAATCTTATCGCCGACCGTTTCGAAGAGAACGGCATCGAGATCGTTCCCTGCTCAGGGTTCATCAGGGTGAGGCGCTCTTGAACGGACGATATGCGGCCTCGAGGGTGCTGAAGGACACCGCCAAGCTGTCCTTCGACTACGTGCCGGAGAAGCTGGTCCACAGGGAGAAGCAGATGGACCGGCTGCGCATGATCTTCCGTCCGGTACTGGAGAGCGGCGTATCCCAGACGGCCCTTCTGATCGGGAACGTGGGGACCGGGAAGACCGCCACGTCCAAGCGGTTCTGCCTGGACCTGATCAGGGAGGGGAACGAACAGGGCCGGCCCATGGACTTCGTGGTGGTCAACTGCCGCCAGCGCAACACCGAGGCAGCGGTCCTGCTGCGCCTGGTGAACCACTTCGACGAGCGTTTCCCGGACCGGGGGTTCAGCACCATGGAGATGCTGCGGGCGCTGCGCAAGCACCTGGAGAGCCGCAAGCTGCACCTGGTGGTGGTGCTGGACGAGGCTGATGTGCTGCTTCGCCGGGGCGCCGGGGATCTCATCTACCAGCTGTCGCGCTTCGACGAGGAGAAGATCGGCGGAAAGGCCTCGCTGTCTCTGATAATGATCTCGCAGAAGTACCTGCTGGACATGCTGGATCCCGCCTCGTTGTCCACGTTCCGCAGGGCCAACTCCATACAGTTCGACCGCTACACCGCCCCCGAGCTGCGGGACATCGTGGCCGACCGCGTGAGGCTCGCGTTCCACGCAGGCACGGTGCCGGAGGAGGCCGTCGACCTGATCGCCGACATTTCCGCTGAGTTCGGGGACGCCCGGTTCGCCATCGAGATACTGGAGAAGGCCGGCATGCTGGCCGAGGAAGAGGGCAGCGAGCAGGTGACGGCGGAGAACGTCCGCGCCGCCAAGGCGTTCACCTACAGCGTGGTCACACGCTCCAAGGTGGAAGAGCTGGACGTCCAGAGGCGGCTGGTCCTGCTGGCCACGGCCAGGGCGATGCGGGACCGCGCCTACGTCACCACGGGGGACGTGGAGAAGATGTACCACGTGGTGGCCGAGGAGTACGGCCACCGGGCCCGCGGCCACACTCAGTTCTGGGCGTACCTGCAGGCGGTGGCCGGAGAAGGCTTACTGGAGACCAAGGTCTCCGGGGACCCGTCGGGCGGGCGGACCACCTACATATCGGTCCCGGACATCCCGGTCAGGGTGCTGAGCGAGATGCTGGAAGAGATGCTGAAAGGGGATAACGGAGAGTAGCCTTCCCGCTCCCTTGCAAGACCGTTCGCCAGCGGATTACATCGATGCACTCCCTTTAAATGATATTACCTGCCACTTCTCGCGCGAGGTGAACGAGCATCCGTGCAGAGGAAGGTCTCCCCCTGCCAATCCAGGCCTCCATCATGCTGTCCCTGCCAGCCTCTGCCGCATGGGCGAACGGAATCGAGGACTGGCACGGCGACGAGTCGCGGACATCGGCCTGCGATCCGCGTCAACGATGTTCTGACAGAGCGTGTTCAGGCGCGAGGACCGCTCTCATGCAGTGGGACATTCTGTCCATTTGTAGGATGAACTCAGGATGTTTACACTATCGTGATATTATTTGCCTAAGGAGGAACAATCTAATAAGTGATGCCCTTCGTATGATCGTTCGATGGGCAAGTTCACCCTTCGCTGCGCCGGGTGCTCCGCGAGGCATGATGCCTGGAACCGCGGCTGCGATAAGGACGGAGGCCTCCTGAGGACGGAGTACCAGCAGAAGTGCCTGATACCAGCGCCATATCCAGGCATCTGGAAGTTCATCGATTGGCTCCCCGTCGATGGCATCATAAGCTCCTTCACGGGGGGCCCCATCGCCTACCGGAGCGAAGGGCTGGCCCGAGAACTTGGACTGAAGGACCTATGGATCGCATTTAACGGCTACTGGCCGGAGAGGGGGGCCGTACTGCGCACCTGCAGCTTCAAGGACCTGGAGGCTCCGCCTACGGTGCGGCGGCTGATGGAACAAGGAGGAAGGGACATCCTAGTGGTCTCTTCGGCCGGCAACACTGCCAGGGCTTTTGCCCACCTGTCCCGCCTGACCGGTTATCCCCTGGTACTGGTAATCCCGTCAGCGGCGAGGGACAGACTGTGGCTGACGCCTGGAGACGGAAGCACCGAACAGATCTTCTTGGTCTCAGTAGAGGGCGATTACAGCGACGCCATCGCGCTGGGGGAGCTACTTGCGGGCCAGGCCCACTTCGTTCCCGAGGGAGGCGCCCGCAACATCGCCCGAAGGGACGGTATGGGCACGGTGATGCTGGAATCGGTTCTTGAAATGGGCTCGCTCCCCGACAGGTATTTCCAGGCGATCGGGAGCGGCACCGGCGGCATCTCCGCCTGGGAAGCGTCCATGCGCCTCATCGAGGACGGACGGTTCGGCTCCAGGCTGCCAACGCTGCACCTTGCCCAGAACCTTCCCTGCGCGCCGATATACAATGCGGTCCACGGCGGATCTTACGATGAGAGGTGCCCCCATGGCATGTACGATGCCGTCCTGTTCAACCGCAGGCCGCCTTTCGACGTTCCAGGAGGGGTTGCCGACGCCTTGGAGGCTACGCATGGCTCGGTGGTCGGCATGACCAATGAGGAGGCGGATAAGGCATCCCGCCTGTTCGAGGAGAAAGAGGGCGTCGATATCATGCCCGCAGCGGCGGTGGCCGTGGCGGCACTTATCAAGGCGGAGGCAGAAGGTCAGGTGGGAACCGATGAGAGGATCCTCCTCAACATCACCGGCGGGGGCGAGAGGCTGCTCAGAAAAACATATTCCCTGGACCGTCTTAGCACGGACATTAGCGTCGAAAGGAACGAGCAGGGAGAGGGCATGTTGATGGACCAGATCAAGGAAAAGCTACTGGAGGTCAGGATGGCATGATCGCAAACATGGCCCTGACGATCAACGGAGGAGTGGACAAGAGCGGAGCCGATGAAGGGGTGAGGTCGATCTCCATGAGAGGAGGCGAGATAGTCGGGATCGTCGGTCCTACCGGTTCGGGCAAGTCGACCCTGATAAGTGACATTGAGCAGCTGGCCCAGGCCGACACCCCGTCCCGCCGCACCGTGCTAATAAACGGGGAGCGGCCCGACCCCACCATACGCACCGACCCCCGCCGCAAGCTGGTGGCGCAGCTGTCCCAGAACATGCACTTCCTTGCCGACATGGCTGTGGGAGAGTTCCTGGGCATGCACGCCAAGAGCAGGGGGAAAACGGAGTCGATGGCGACGGAGACGGTGAAGCTAGCCAATACGCTGTGCGGCGAACCGCTGAACATCGACGATCATCTCACCTCCCTTAGCGGGGGCCAGTCCAGGGCGCTTATGACCGCGGACATCGCGCTCATAAGCGATTCGCCCATAGTGCTGATAGACGAGATAGAGAACGCCGGGATCAAAAAGCAGGATGCCCTCAACCTGCTGTCGGGGGAGGGAAAGATAGTGATCGTGGTGACCCACGACCCCGTGCTGGCATTGGTGACATCCAGGAGGGTGGTGATGAGCCACGGCGGAATGTCAAAGATAATCGAGCGTTCCGAGCAGGAGCGACGCATATGCGCCCGTTTGGCGGAGGTGGATGATATGCTCATCTCCCTGAGGGAGGTCATCCGGAACGGTCTGGTGATCGAGGAGATGCCATGAGGTTCGTGGTCTTCGCCGGAACCCCTGGCTCCGGGAAGACCTCGGTCCTGATATCCCTGGCCAAGGCGGTACAGGAGCGGGGGCTGAGGCCGTCGATAGTCAAGATCGACTGCCTGTGGACCGAGGATGACAGGAGGCTCCTCCGCCTGGGGCTTCCGGTCAGAATCGCCCTGTCCAAGGACATGTGCCCCGATCACTTCGCCATATACAACATCGAGGCGATGATCGACTGGGCCGGGGAGGAGCGCTCGGACCTGCTGCTGAACGAGACGGCGGGCCTGTGCCTGAGATGTGCGCCGTACACCGATTCCTGCCTGGCGGTCTGCGTGATCGACGTCACCTCGGGGCCCAACAACCCCCTGAAGGTCGGCCCGCTGTTGACCTCCGCGGACGTGGTCATGATGACTAAGGGGGACATGGTCTCCCAGGCCGAGAGGGAGGTGTTCCGCGAGAGGGTCCTGGAAGCGAATCCGGGGTGTCAGGTCATAGATGCCAACGGCCTCACGGGCAAGGGCTCGGCCGAGCTGGCGGAGATCGTGGTGCGATGGGATGACGTCCCCGAGAGGATGAAGTTGCGCAACAATCCGCCGTTCTCGATATGTACGCTGTGCGCAGGGGAGACCCGGGTCGAGAAGGAGCATCACCGCGGCATCCTGCGCCGGATGGATGGCTTCACGGAGTACCAGGGGGAATGAGCACGGTCGCCGTAGCCGATCTGCTTCCCGGGTTCAACTGCGGCAAATGCGAACGCAGGGACTGCGTTGAGTTCGCTCAGGCGCTGATCGAGGGCGCCGACCTCGACCAATGCCCGTTCATGGAGCAGGCCCGCTTCGCCCGCCGCAAGGAGGAGCTGATGACCCTGCTGTCCGACGGCACTGAGAACGAGAGACCGGCCGGCGTGATCGACGGACTGAGCGCACAATTCACCCTCATGCCTCTCCCTGGCGAGAGTTCCTGCCGTGAGGACCTGTATCCTTTCTATCGGGCCGTAGAGCTGAAGGAAGGGGACCTTATACGCTACCGCCCGCTGGGCTGCCCCATCACCCACTTCGCCAGCGTCCTTGGCGTTTCGAAGGGCATTCTTACGGTGCACATCATCGGGCCGCAGAACCTGATCGGGCACGGGGCCTTCGAACCACAGGACATCGGGATATGCATGGTCGCCGCGTTCGAAGGAACGCTCGGAAAGGGAAAGATGCCCAGGGTCTGTGAGACAGTAAGGTTCCTTCCACACCACTGCATGATGGGCAAGGTCCACTCCGGGATCGTCGTGGCCATCGAGGGAAGGAGGATAAGGATAGAGGGGATAGACCTCAAGGTCTGGTGCACGAGTCCATGAGCGATGCCTCCGAAATCCTGGACGCGCTGAAGGGCTGCGGTATCGATCTGGTGGCCAGCGTTCCCTGCGTCAACCTGAGGGAACTGCTGCTCCTGATACGGGGCGAGCCGGGAATAAGGAATGTGTCGGTCACCAGGGAGGAGGAGGGAGTGGGCATCTGCGCCGGGGCCTATATGGGGGGCATGCGACCGGCCCTGCTCATGCAGAACTCTGGCCTTGGAAATTCCATAAACGCCCTGGCATCGCTGGACCTGCTGTATGGGATACCTCTTCTCATGGTGATGAGCCATCGTGGACTGGAGGGTGAACAGATGGTGGGCCAGGTGCCCATGGGACGCCTGACCGAGCCGCTGCTAAGGGCCATGAACATCTCCTCGTACGTGATAGGGAGAGGTGATAGGCCCTCCATCATCAGGCAGGCATGGGAAGAGGCGATCGAGGAGCGCAGGCCAGTGGCCGTGCTCATTAAGCAGTCCTACTGGGGGCGGGCATGAAGCGGGCGGAGGCCATCGCCATCATAGCCAGGGGCAGCGGGGATGCACTCATCGTGTGCAACATCGGTTATCCCTGCAGGGAGCTCGCCGCCTCCTTCGACAGGGACGAGAACTTCTATATGCTCGGCTCCATGGGACTGGCATCCTCCATAGGTCTCGGCCTGGCCATGGCCAGGCCGGAGAGGAAGGTTATGGCTCTGGATGGGGACGGCTCGGTGCTCATGAACCTGGGGACCCTGTCCACCATGGCCTGCCATGGCCCAGGCAATTACCTCCTGATCGTTCTGGATAACGGGGTGTACGGCTCTACCGGCT
>ENA-UOOM01000460-UOOM01000460.1-fermentation-metagenome-genome-assembly--contig:-NODE-460-length-47134-cov-202.893434_pt1 | contig 47134 bp, 39 predicted proteins | sample MGYA00245781_ERZ724031 | MGnify/ENA primary metagenome ERZ724031 (study PRJEB28704, sample SAMN03018317) | fermentation metagenome | biome: anthropogenic terrestrial biome; feature: soil...
CTCCTTCAGTAAAACAAGAACAAGAAGCTGATGTTGAGTATAAACATGTTTAGAAAGCTGATGTATTGAGTATAAACATGTTTAGAAAGCTGATGTATTGAGTATAAACATGTTTAGAATATTTACAGGAGTAAAGGTTCAGTCTGGAAGACTGAACTATTTCCAGGCTTAGATCAACAAATTTAATATACTTATTTGATGACAATAAAGATTGCTCCTTTGTTTTTTGTGGGGACAAAAAATAAGGAGCATTTTTACAATTTTATTTTTATAAATTTTTGGGTAAAATCAGAACTTAGAGGATTTCTACAGAGCCGAATTATGACTAATTTTTAATATTACGTGAAAAGAGGGGGAGGCACTTAGGAGGTTTAGAGTGGTTTTGATGTGAAAATGAACACCTAACTTAACATGGGTTTCTATTTTCATAGAATCTTTTCACCCAAGAATTTTTTCTTCATTTCTTGAATCTCCTCTGAAGTTTCAACTAATTCTTTTCCAGATTTGTTGATCTCTTTCGAAAGCATTGTATGAACTCGATTACTTATACATTGAAAATCAGGATTTATTTTTGAGAAGTATTTTTCACATCCTTGCTTGAAATTTCTGCCTTTCTGTGTTAACTTATATTTTACAGTTCTATTTTGTATCTCTTCGAGTTCAAATAACTCTAATTTTTGATATTTATCCAGTAGTCTGGAAAGTCCAGGATCTGTAGGTCCTCTAAAGTTTCGGACAAAAGTCCACTGATCATATATATCATCTTCTTTCAGTTCCTCTCTAACTTTTACGTTTAACTTTTCTAGTTTCAATTTTCCAATAAGACTCTCTTCAGGAAGTACTTGTTCAGCAAACTCGACAATATCAAAAATCCAGTATGTTTTATCAGGAAAGACTCTGGAGTTATCCAACGTTATCACCAAAATTTTTGAATGTCGTTTGGGTTGGGTGAGCTTTCAATTTTTTTTCTTTAAATTGTAATCTCTCGTTTATGTTTTTGTTAATAGAGAACATTATAATTTGAGATTCTTTTTTTAAAGAACCTAAAACAGAATATAGATTTTCTTTTCGTGCAATCTCGTTATTATCAATATTTTCAAAAACGTCATCAATTAATCCAAAATTAATATTCGTAACACTATTCTCACAATTAACATTCAATATCGAATGCCATAAAGCGATGTCAACAAGCTTTTTGTCTGAAAGAGCTAAAGCATATTTATCAGAACAATCTTTTATTGAGTTTCCAGTATCAAGCAAAAGACATCCATTTTCTAGATTTAACTTATACGGAAGCGGATAGATTAACTCGCTAAAAACAGCATTCAATCGTTTATTGAAACTGCTTAAAACAATAGAATTTATCTCGTCATTCATAGTACTTTTGATGACAAGTGTATTATCAATATTTTTGAGTATTGATTCTATATCTTTTTCAATTTTCTCTAATTTATATTTTAATTGAGAAATATTATCCTTAGAGTCAGTTAAAGAACGCTCATATTTTTCCATATCCAGTTTAAGCTTTTTGTATTTTTCTTCAATTTCCTCCTCACTTGTGTTCTCAAGAACTCGAATTATCACAGAGTTAACGTTTACTTTCAGCTTTTCATTACTAATTTTATCTATCTCGTTTTTTATAAACTCAATTTCTGTTTTAAGCTCTTCATCTTTTTTCAAGAATTCTTCAAATTTTTCATCTGCATACGATATTTCTTTTTTTAGTATTTTGTAAATTTCACCATCATATTCCTCATTACCACAACAAGGGCACATTGACTTCTTTTTCCGAATTTCAATATTATGTAAATTTAATTTATCTCCACAAACAGGACAAATTAAAACAGAGAGAGTTTCATTCACGACTTCTATTAGTTCTTTGTTGTAATATTCTCTCACTCTAGAAATTCTAGTTCCGTTTTCAAAAAGCTCTTGACTTTTCTTGGTTTTTAAAGATACTAGCTCTCGAATTCTTTCTCTAGCGTTTTCATTATCATTTAATGCTTTGATAGTATTCTTTAGCTCTCCAGACTCAAATTGTTCAATGAATTCTCTAACCTCAGTATAGAAATTTTTATTCTTTTTCTCCATTAAATTAAGTTCTTCAATAGAATTTATTATTTCGTTTTTTTCAACGTTCTTCAATTTTAATCTTTTTTGTAGCTCTTCTTCTTTGCGTTCCAGTACTTCGATCTTTTTATTAAAATCAGAGCTGTTTAAAAAGGATAATACAATAGGTTCTAGTTTATTTTTATATTTCATGATTAATGAATCTTCATCTTTTTGAGGTACTCTAAAAGCGTCAATAAGTCTCTTGGCATCAGAAATTTTTTCAGGAAATTTTAATATTTCACAAATTTTTTTGTGCACTTGTTCCGAACCTCTAATCTCTTCTCCAGAGGGTAAAATTATGATCTTAGGTTCTGCATTATATTTTCTTGTAATTTTGAGAGATTCATCTCCGTTACTAAGAGTTATTTCTGTATGTGCCATCTTTATAGGTCTATCCACAAAATTATTACCAAAGATAGAATAAACTAAGGCGTCAAAAGTAGTAGATTTACCAGTGCTATTTGTGCCAAGAACAAAAAGAGACTGTCTATTTACCTTTTCTCTTACAGGAACATATTCTACACTGTAAAATTCCTCTATAGCAAACTCTTCCACATAAAATGGTATTATATTTTTCATCTTATCCCCTATAAGACATGTATATATCATTTTGATTTACGATGTATTCAGAAATTTCTTTTTTTGAGTTTATGAAACATATTAAATTAATAATTAATACAGAAAAAATTACTACGATACTAGGTATATTGAAAAATTCTATTGTAAGAGACTTAAACTCAATAATATCTAAACAATATAAAAACGCCAAAATTATTGAGATGATAATAAATAGAAAACTAAGAATATATTCAGAAATGAATTTATTGGAATATATATCAACACGCTTTATTTCATCCCTACCTTTATCAGGCAAGTCTGAATATTTATTTTTAATACCCATTTTACGCAAATTAATTTCAGATTCAACAAGAGTAGTTTTTAGAAAAAAATCTCTTAAGAAAAAACTTTTCGATATTTCTTTAAATAGTAAATACATGATTAGATAAAAGACAAAAATCGCATAATCAGCTACATTTTTGAACTGTTTTGGGATTCCAAAGATTATTATAAAAATCAATAAAATCGAAATTGCCAAATAAACATGTTCTTCTTCAAGTAATTTGAAAATCTCCGCTTTATCCATAAGCCCAATTTTATAATTACTAAATAAGATTTTTTACTTAATAACTAGTTTATTGAGATATAATCTTTGTGAAATTTATCGTTCTAGTGAAGTTAAAGATACTATGAAAAGAGTCTATTTCTTTCTTAAAAACTACATCTTTAAATCCCTCCTACCCTTTTCTATCCCATAATATAACTTTCATAACTTTATTCGGTGACACTTTTATGAAGAACAGACTTTACAAGTATTACCCTGAAGATTTCGGGGAACTTACTGTTGACGTTTTGCATATGAATCTTGTATTTGACGTATATGATGATAGGACAAATGTGAAATCCGTGCTCAGGATGAGGACAAAGGATGCCCCTATTGAAAAGCTGGAATTGAACTGCAGGGACCTTGAGATACGGGCTGTGAGCTGCATACAATGCGAGGTTTCTTACAGATACCGGAAGGATGATGCAATTCTTGAGATTTATTTCAGGGAAGAGATTCCGCCGCATACCGAGGTCGCAGTTATTACGGACACGGTTTGCAGGCCAACCAAAAATATCCTTGAAGGATTATACTATGACGAAACACCTGCAGGGGCTCCCCCGCAGCAGATTACGCAGTGTCAGCAATGGGGTTTCCAGAGAATTGTGCCGTGCATTGACGACATGACTGCAAAATGCACTTATACAACTACCATTATTGCGGATTCGCGGTACACGAATCTCATTACTAATGGGGATGTTGTGGTTGAGAGGCATACTATAAAGCCGGGGAGAGACAAAATCGTCTATGACAACTCAGTCACGCCAATGGCGCCCTATCTTTTTTTCCTTGGGGTTGGGACTTATGCAACCTTCAAGAGGGAGTTTGAGTATCCTGATGGGGGCACTTTCATGCTGGAACTTCTCGTGCCACCAGAGTCAAACGCAGCCGCAGCCGAAAAAGCGCTCGATATCCTGCACGACTCAATTATGTGGGTTTATCTTTTCACTGGACTCGAACAATTTGATGAAGAGAAGCTGCCTGTCAGGAAGGAAATCTGGGATCTTGTCCGCATGCGAGAGCTGATGAAACTTGAAGCAAAGCCTGAATTTACGCTGGAAGAGCTTGAAAAGATCAGGAACAGGCTTGCCGAGCTTGACAGCACCATTAGTCCGGGATACAGGTACACAGGCACGGTATACAGAGAAATCGGGATGCAGAACTCGGATTTTGGAGGCATGGAAAATGTGGGAAATACCACGATTACCACAAACCGGATAATGCCTTTCCCGCAGACAACAGACCCAGCTTATGAATATATGGTCCGGGTCAAGGTACACGAATATCATCATAACCAGAACGGATCCGAGGTCACTGGAAGAAGCCCGTTTGAGATCTGGCTGAATGAAGCCGTAACCGTGCATGTTGAAGAACAACATCATGCCTTTTTCTTTGGCGAAGATTACCAGAGGCTCTCCAGAGTGCTTGAGCTACTTGCGCCTGCCTCGGGAACGTTTGCCCTCGATTCGGGAGCAGCTTCCATGCCAATCATTCCTGACGGCTTTAATGACCCAAATGATCTGATTACTGCAGTTACTTACGTAAAAGCCCCGGAATATGCGCGCATGATCGAGTCTCTTATAGGAAAGGACACCTTTGTCAGGGGCCTTGACAGGTATTTCAAAAAGTTCAAGCATTCCAATGCAAGCACTCAGGACTGGATTGAAGCTATGGAAGAAGAAAGCGGGCAGCCTTTAAAGGAATTGTCCGAGACCTGGCTGAGACAGAAAAAGTTCCCTGTAGTTGAGGTTTCAGCCGAATATGACAGAATTGCCAGGAAATTTACCCTTTTCCTCAAACAAAAATACCCTGCAGGTGGAAAACCCTGGGAATTCCCATTCAGGACAGCCCTTGTTGACGAAAACGGAGATGACCTTGCCGAAGTTCTGGAAAGAGTTAGTGGGGAAACTACCGAGATTACAATCGAAAACGTGGACATGCCAGCCTTCCTATCCCTTAATAGAGGTTATTCTTTCTACGGAAAACTTGTATACAGGGCAAGCCAGGACGAGCTCCTGATGCAGGTTAGAAAGGACACGGATACCATAGGAAGATTTACAGCGTTTTATACCCTGGTTGATAGGGAAAAACTCAGACTCCTTAAGAATCCTGAAGCAAGACCCTCTGAAGACTTTGTCGAACTTTACTACAGGCTACTGAATGACCGGCAGCTTCTCGAAAAAGCAGGCGGACAGTTCCTGACCATTTTTGAGTCCGTGGAAGATGAAGAATTTGCTCATAGGTATCAGGCACTTTATGAGGTTAGACAGGAACTTCTGAGGGCGGTTGCCTGGAAATATAAGAATTCCATGATCTCTGCCTACCACTTCTTTGAAAATGCCTCGTCTCCAAGGGATCCCACTCTTGAAGAGACAGCAAGAACAATCAAGAGCAGGCAGGCTAAAAATATCTGTCTTGGCATTCTCGCAACTCTTGACACCCCGGATATTCATGACATGATAAAACAGCAGTTTGAGACAGCAACCTGTGCAACGGACCGACTGAGCGCATTTGCCGCATACCTGAACAGTTCAGCACCCGATAAATTTGAAGTCCTGAGAGCCTTTGAAGCGGAATCAAAACAAAATCTCGTTGCCTGGGAAGCTTTCCTTTCTGTAATAGGAAGCAACAGCAGCGCTGACGCAGTTGAACTCGTCAGGGAAATGGAAAGGTCAGATGCTTTCAGGATTGAGCAGGCAAACGACCAGCGTGCTCTTTACGGCAGCTTTGCCCGCAACCGGAAAAAATCACTTCAAACTAAAGAAGGACGGGCTCTCTTTGAAGAAATTCTGAGAAAACTTGCTCCTGTAAACGAGTATAGTACAGTCAATATGCTCAATGCCTTTGCAAACATAGACCAGATGGAATCAAAGTATCACATCCCGTTGGTAAAGATCTTGGCAAATCTTCTCGCAGAGCTTGATCCCCTGAAGTTCCCAAGCGTGTACAATAGAATCCGAAAACTTCTGTTGGGAGCTCCGAAAGCTGTCAAAACATACGGGATAGAGCACGGAGAAATTCCTGGGTTGCAGCCGGCAAAGGCTGAGAAAAAGTAAAGATAAAAAGCTAAGATAATAAGTAGACTCGTAACTGGACTTTTTGTTCCGGTGTTTATCATCGGAACAGAGATCTTTATCTAATTCTTAGTCAAATTCTCCATTTTTCCTGTGGCCCTGATATTTTGTTGTAAATCTGGAGAAAATGATTTCGGAGAAAGCGATTTTAGAGTATTAATGCTATTATTTTTAGATAGATATTGCTGTTGCATCCGATGATTAAAAGTTAAAAGATCATTTTTTATATTAAAATTAATCTTACATGTAGTAAATCATACACAATTATTATACAGTTCGTATTATATATTTATTATATTATATAATATGCTTAGCTACTGCGGTAGTGTTAAAAGGGGGGTATAATATGCATGGAAAAGCTATTAAATTTTCAAGCCTATTCTTAATTTTATTGTTATGCATGTCGATATTAGGGGAGGCTTCAGCAAAAATACCTGACAAAGAGAATGTAAGTGCCTCCGATTACTGGAAGCCTGTGGAAAAGGCTATGGCTGAAAAGGGCAAGATCAGCCCGGATGGTGCAATAAAGTTTACAATACCGATGACTTTGAATGTAACACTTGACGGCATAAAACTTAATCCGGCTACTGAACGTTCTCATGATTTCGATTTCATGAGAGCAGGAAATAAGGCAATGATGGTCGGCGAAATTGGGGTTACGGAGAAGGAAGCAAAAAATGTATCTAAGATGGTTCTCCAGTCAGGGTTTGAGGTAACGGCTCTACATAATCATTTGCTCCACCTGTCACCTAATGTAATGTGGGTACACATATACGGTTATGGCGATCCTGTAGATATGGCTAAGAAGATACGCAATATCACCGATTATGTCAACGTCAACTCATCTTCCATTGAAGGTGAGAAGTTCCAGAGTAAGGGGATTAATACTACCGAACTTGATAGGATTATTGGAGATAAGGGCACTGTCGAGGGAGGAGATTATAATTACGATATACCCAGAGCTGATAAAATACGGATGAACGGTTACGTGCTGTCTCCAACTCTGGATGTTTCAACCATGATAAACTTCCAGCCTTTAGATAACGGCAGCGCTCTAGTTGTCGGGGAATTCGCGCTTGAATCAAATGAAGTGGAGCCCGTAGTAAGGATACTGACAGCTAATGGCGTGGAAGTTACAGCTCTTCACAGCCACATGCTAACCGAGCAGCCACGTTTGTTCTATGTGCATTGCTGGGCTACAGGAGACGCTACAGAGCTTGCAGGCATGATGCGTGAAGCTCTTAATGAAACAAATAGCAAGATAGGAATCGAGAGTTCTTAAACTTCCTGTCCTTAGATAATACAGCATGTTTAATCCTGGGTGTAACTAACGCCCTCTTTTTATTAACTCAGATTTCTATTTTTTATGAAAGCCATTATTTACTTTTCGAAATCCAGTATAGTTGAAACTTACTGATCTTAGTCCTCTGGCTTAGTAGATGAAACTCGAACATAACTACACAAGATACATCTGAGGAATATTGCAAACAAAACTGCAGTTAAAAGCAAAATCTAAACCGATTTTTAAATTAATTTCTCTAGGATCTTATTAGGTACTACCGCAAGATATTACGGTCAATACCCTCTCATTCATATTAAGCTCGTTTTCTATTCTTCTTTCATCGCTCTCCCAAATCCAATTTTTAGATTCATCTCCGAGAGTAATAAGATATAAAACTGAATTTTTCACCTGAAGATTATTTTTTTCAAGTAGCGCAATGAAATTTTCATCCTGAACAGCTTGTTCCGTTACTGTAATTATATAATGATTTCCTTTTTTGATATCATGGTTAAAATATATAGGATCAGTCCAATTCTCATCTTTTCTCAATTCATTTCTTACATCCATTCTTTTATCTGTGTCTACCATCAGGTAGTACCTTTCCGGCTGAAGGTCAGAATCGTATTCTATGGTGTTTATAGTCGTGTTGTAGTTTTCAAGAATGGCTTTAACTTCCGACTCAGTAGTTCCATCTTCAAATTCAATTAATAAATGATATACTTTCGTATCTGGAGATGCAGTCAGCACCTTTTCATTCCTTTCAAGTTCATTTGCAATTTGGTATGCATCTTTCTGCGGAATACTACCATTATTAAATTCATCTTCTAAACGAATATAACAATAGACGGATTTTTTCACTGGAAGATTGTTTTTTTCAAGTATTGCAATGAAATTTTTATCCTGAATAGCTTGTTCCGTTACCGTCAATATATAATTACTTCCTTTTCTTACAGGGCCAGTCAAGTTTATATCATCTACCAATTCCTCTATATCTATTGTTTTATCTCTATCTAATATCATGTAGTACCTACTTGGCATAATATCAGAATTGTAATCTACGATGTTTATAGTCATGTTGTAGTTTTCAAGAATGGCTTTAACTTCAGGCTCAGTAGTCCCCTCTTCAAATTCGATAAAAAAGCCGGCTACTTGTTTCTCTTGAACTGGCGTTTTCGTATCAGCTGGTGTTTTTGTATCAACTGGCGCTTTTATAAATAACCCCACAAACAATACCAGCATTAGAAAAACCATAAATATAGTGATTTGACTGTTGATTTTGCTCATATCAGCCCCTCAAAAAGATGAGAAGTTTTAACTCCTCATGCGTACACACCCATATTCTGAACCAAATGTTCCCATTTAAGATTATTTAGGGATAAGATCAGATAAACTTTGAAAATCTGCGAAGTTAATAATTCCCGACTTTCGGGCATGTGGAGTTCAAATCGAGTTTTGCAAGTTAATATTTACTTTATAATTTAATTTCACCTGAAACTATTAAACTTTTCCGTTAAGTTATTTTCATTTTTGTTCCGTTCATTCAGATTAACTTCTAAAAATTCAAAGAAATTTAATAAAATTGTGAATAAAAAAGTTTTGAAGCTATATTTTTCGGAATAAATTGGATATAAATGTATTATGTTAAATCTTATAAGATAAGAAAAATAAGAGTATTTGGGGAAATAACTCAAAATAATTCTGTACCGCATCAAAAGCTTTAGTTTCGAGACTTAAAGTTTTAGTTTTAAAACATCTTTGCTTTATACGTGAAGTTTTTTGAAGGGGGTAAGAATGGTACTTGAGTTTACTAATACGATCCTGGAGCTTTTCACGATATTCTTTGAGGTTGTAAGTGCACTTCTGATAGTATACGCAGGATTAAAAGCTGCAGCTAAAATTCTATTTCTGGAAGCCTTCAAAAAGTCTTACAGGTATGAAAATATAAGGAAAGAGTTTACAAATAAGATACTCTTCACTCTTGAATTGTTAATAGTTGGTGATATACTCGGAACGGTAAGAAATCCTACAGTAAATGACCTGATACTTGTTGGAACTATTGTAGTAATCAGGACCGTTCTTGGCTACTTCCTGAGTAAAGAAGTCAAAGAATACCATTTTGACTGAAAGTTTAAGCAAATTCAGTATTTACTTCCCGGGGGCGGTAAAAGGTGTTTTCTGGATTGTTTGAGAACTTTTTGCAGTATTTTGAATGGATTTTCGAGACAATAGGAACAACTATTATTATTTATGGAGGAGTACGGGCAACAGTTCAGATTTTTCTCTCTGAAGTTTTAAAAAAGCCTCAAAATCTCGAAAAAATAAGGAAAGAGCTTACAAATAGGATACTCTTTGGACTTGAATTCTATATCGTAGTTGCTATCCTTGGAACTCTTAGAAATCCGAATATACAGGATCTGACAGTACTGGGCACGGTTGTACTGATCCGAACCGTTCTTGGTTATTTCCTGAGTAAAGAAGTCAAAGAATATCAGTTCGACTGATTAAAAATATTTTAAAATATTTTGACCTCTAAGAGAATATCAATTAAGTTTTGATCTACCTCTTTGTTTTCTGCTATTTTTTCTCTGTTATCTGTTATTATTGATTTTAAACATACATCTTCTAGCTACTAAAATCATGGTACTATTTTAGAGTTTGATTTTTCATTTTTAAGTTTGAGTTTGATTCTTATTTTTAGGTTTTATCTCCTGTTCTTAAAACTGTTCGTTTACAGGAGCGAATAAACTAAAAACAGTATGATTTAAAAGCAAGTAGAGTGTTAAGGATACAAAATATTATTAAACTCTAATATTATACTAATCCAAAATCCAGATTGCACGGGCGATTTGTATCAACTATTAATATTGACTATTAATATTGACTAAATTTCAGATTATACTTACCTGAAACGGGCACAACGTAAAGCCCGACATCCAAACTATTCAAAATTATCAGACACAGAAAATTATCAGACACAGGAGCAATTCAATGTATCACCTGAAATGTATCGAATGCGGTGCAGAGTACTCCAAAGATGAAGTAATCTATACATGCAGCAAATGTGATGGCCTACTTGACGTTGTTTATGATTATTCCTCAATTAAACTTGACATGGAAAAACTGAAGACTGAATGCCCTTCAGTCTGGAAGTACGGAAAACTTCTTCCTGTAGAAAGAGAACCTGTAACTATCAGGGAAGGCGGGACTCCCCTCTATAAATGCGACCGTCTGGCTGAGAAAATAGGGATCAAAGAACTCTACGTAAAGCATGAAGGCATGAACCCTACAGGCTCTTTTAAAGACAGGGGTATGACTGTAGGGGTTACAAAAGCGCTTGAGTTGGGCATGAATACCGTTGCCTGTGCGTCAACCGGAAACACCTCGGCAGCCCTTGCAATCTATGGGGCAAAAGCGGGAATTCCCGTGGTGGTACTTTTGCCTGCAGGAAAAGTTGCTCTTGGAAAAGTAGCTCAGGCTCTTATGCACGGAGCAAAGGTTCTCAGCATTCGTGGAAACTTTGATGAGGCACTTGCCCTTGTGCGCACCCTCTGCTCCCAGGAGAAAATTTATCTCTTAAACTCAATAAATCCTTACAGGCTGGAAGGTCAGAAAACTATTGGTTTTGAGATTGCAGATCAGCTTGGTTTCAGGGTACCTGACAGGGTTGTCCTGCCCGTAGGAAATGCAGGGAATATTACAGCTATCTGGAAGGGCTTCAGGGAATTTAAGAAACTCGGCATAACGGATTCGCTCCCGAAGATGACAGGGATTCAGGCTGAAGGCTCCTGTCCCATTGTAAGAGCCATAAAAAGCGGAGCCCTGGAAATCACTCCAGAGGAAAACCCTGAAACCGTTGCAACCGCAATCAGGATCGGGAATCCTGTTAACGCGAAAAAAGCCCTGAGTGCGATCCGGGAATCTGGTGGGACAGCAGAAGCCGTTACCGACGACGAAATTCTTACAGCCCAGAAAGATCTTGCAAGGCTTGAAGGCATAGGCGTCGAACCAGCAAGTGCAGCCTCGGTTGCAGGGCTCAAGAAACTTGTTGATATGGGTATTATAGGCAAAGACGAAACCGTTGTCTGTATCACCACAGGGCACCTGCTTAAAGACCCGCAGACTGTAATTGATATCTGCGAAGAGCCGATTGTTGTGGATGCCAGTATAGAAGCCATCCGGGAAGCTATCTTTGGAAAGGCAGAATAATACCTGCAAAACAGATTATAGTCAATCGATGGGCGTGAACACGAATGGAACAGGATTATAAGCCTCACGAGATAGAAAAGAAATGGCAGAAAAAGTGGGATGAAAGCAAGATTTTCCAGGCCGAGCCTGATAAGCGAGAAAAGTTTTTCATAACCATTCCCTATCCTTATCTTAACGGGAACCTGCATGCAGGACATACCCGGACTTTTACTATAGGTGATGTGGTTGCACGGCACAAACGGATGCTAGGGTACAATGTGCTTTACCCTATGGGCTTTCATGTGACAGGCACACCCATTATGGGGCTTGCCGAACTGATTGCAAATCGGGACCCCCAAACCATGGATGTTTATGAACGCCTCCATGGAATTCCCGGAGATATTCTGCCAACGCTCGATACCCCTGAAAAAATTGTTGATTATTTCAAGCTTGAGTCCGAGAAAGCCATGCGGAATATCGGATACTCCATTGACTGGAGACGCAAGTTTACTACCACTGACCCGACCTATAAAAAGTTCATTGAATGGCAGTATATCCGGCTTGAAGAAAAGGGTCTGATCGTAAAAGGTTCCCATCCTGTAAAATGGTGCCCGAATGACAATAATCCTGTAGAGGACCACGACATCCTGTACGGGGAAGAAGCTACCATTGTCGAATATACGCTGATTAAGTTCCGGTATAATGACCTGGTCCTGCCCTGTGCAACTCTCAGGCCGGAAACCACATACGGAGTGACTAACCTGTGGGTTAACCCTGATGTGACTTATGTAAAAATAAAGGTCACGCAGGACAGTAGCGAAGAGTTCTGGGTTGTCAGCAAGGAAGCTTTCAGAAAACTGACTTTTACGGATCGGGCTGTAGAGTATATTGAAGACGTACCTGCAAAATCCATAATAGGAATTAAACTCACAAACCCGGTTACAGGTGACGAAGTAATCTCCCTTCCTGCATCCTTTGTCAAGCCTGAGAATGGAAGCGGAATAGTAATGAGTGTGCCCGCCCATGCACCTTTTGACTACCTCGCCCTTCGCGACCTTTATGATGCTGACCTGAACGAGTACGGGATAACTGAAGACCTCAGGAATATCAAATTAATTTCACTTATCAAGGTGCCTGATTTCGGAGAGTTTCCCGCAAAGGAAATCGTTGAAAATATGGGAATTACAAGCCAGAACGATCCGAGAGCCGAGGAAGCCACAAAGATCGTCTACAGGAGAGAGTTCCACGGTGGTGTACTTAAGGAAATTACAGGAAAATACGAAGGATATGCTGTCTCCAAAATCAAGGATATCCTTACCAGGGACTTCATTAGTTCAAACGCAGGAGAGGTCTTTTACGAATTCAGTGAACCTGTTGTTTGCCGCTGTGGCACGCCCTGTGTCGTGAATATGGTAAAAGGACAGTGGTTCCTTAATTATTCAAATCCTGAATGGAAAGCAAAGGTTTACAAATGCCTCAGTGAGATGCGGATTATTCCTGAAGAGTACAGGGTAGAGTTTGAAAACAAGGTTGACTGGCTTAAGGATAAAGCTTGTGCCCGCAGGAAAGGCCTTGGAACACTGCTTCCCTTTGATAAGGAGTGGCTAATTGAGTCTCTTGGAGATTCGACAATTTATATGAGTTATTATATTATTGCTAGGTTTATCGAAGAGGGTGAACTGAAGCTCGAACAGCTTACTCTTTCATTCTTCGACTACGTCCTGCTTGGAAAGGGCGAGTCCGCAGCAGTCAGCGCGGAAACTGGTCTTAGTCCAGAACTACTTGAGGAAATCCGCAGGCACTTCAATTACTGGTATCCTGTCGACCTGCGCTCTTCAGGAAAAGACCTTGTCCCAAACCACCTGCTCTTTTTCCTTTTCCATCATGTGGCCCTCTTTGAGGAAGAGAAGTGGCCGAAAGCTCTTGCAGTAAACGGCTTTGTCTCCCTTGAGGGACAGAAAATGAGCAAGTCCAAAGGCCCGATCCTGACCATGGAAAGTGCAGTCAGCAATTACGGTGCGGATATAACAAGGATGTACATTCTTTCCACAGCCGAGCAGACGCAGGACGCAGACTGGCAGAGGACAGGAATCGAATCTGCCAGAAGGCAAGTGGACAGGCTTTATTCCTTTGCAAAAGGTGTTATAGAGAGCGGAAAACGTGCAAACCTGAGCATTGAGCTAAAGCAGATCGACCGCTGGATACTCTCAAGGCTGCAGAACTATATCCGGGAAACAAATTCAGCCCTTTACTCTATCCAGACAAGGGAAGCAATCCAGAATTCTTTCTTCCTGCTGCTAAATGACGTCAGGTGGTACCAGAGAAGAGGCGGAGAGACTCTGCTCTACTATGTGCTGGACAACTGGGTCAGGCTTATGGCTCCTTTTACTCCCCACCTCTGTGAGGAAATCTGGGAAGCAATGGGGCACGAAGACCCGGTTTCCCTTGCCCAGTACCCGCTCTATAATGAAGACCTGATAGATGACGGTGCGGAGCTTGCCGAAGAAATGATAAAGGGAACCCTTGAGGATGTTGAGGAGATTGTAAGGGTAACAAAGATGACTCCAAAGGCAGTTCACCTCTACACGGCTCCTGCCTGGAAAGCCGAAGCCATTAAGTGTGCCTGCGAGATGCAGCTTGAAGGCTCCCTTGAGATAGGCATGCTTATAAAAACTCTGATGGCAAACCCCGACTTCAAACGCTTTGGCAAAGAGATCCCGAAGTTCGTGCAGAAGCTCGTTCCGGAGTTCAAAAGCGGAGGCGCAGACCGGTACGAAATCTTTGCAGGCCCTGGCCTTGATGAACAGGCTCTCCTGAAAGAATCAGCATCCTTCCTTGCAAAAGAAATCGGCTGCCCTGTTGAAATCCACAGTGCCGATTCTCCTGCCTTTGACCCTGAGAAAAAATCAAGGTTTGCCGAGCCTCTGAGACCCGCAATTTATATTGAGGGAAAGAAGGCAGAGTAAAAACGATGAATGGGTAAGTTTGCCCAAATTTCTATGAGCCTCGAGAGTTTGAAAAATCTCTATAGCAGGGAGATGCGGAAAAAATAAGAAACTCTGTTCCATATCTCCCTTATCTTTTTTTCAGGGATTTTTAAAATTGAGTTCAATCTAAAAATTTAGAGTTTGCTTCTCTAGTTCAGTTGTCGGAGCTAGATTAAGCTTTTCTGCATGTTATGATTCTTGTGAAGATACTTTTTCTGATGTGGTTGGTTCTTGTCTGTGTATCCGGCTGCAATATTTTGAGTTTTGAGATAGGCTCGATATAAACGCACAATATATTTTTCAGACAGCTTTTTCATTGACACGATTTTTTGATGACAGTAATAATTGTAATTCTTTTAAAGACAGGACTTTATCCTTCCTTCTATGAATCATACGATGACAATTAGGACAAACGCAAATTAAATCTGTAGCAGCATTTACTTTTACAGGCCCTTCTCCTTCAGATAGGGGCTTTATATGGTGGACTTCAATGTAATCTTTCCCTATTTCACCATATGTTTTTTCAAAATCGAACCCACATGCCTGACATACAGTTCCATGTATTTTAACAGCATCTCTTCTGTTTTTTGGATTTCTCTCATAGAGAGTAGTATACCGCCTCTTTTTTTTACCTTCATCTCTTTCTTCTCCATCGTAACTTGTAAGTTCTTCTTCTTCAGATGGAAACTTTTTTTCATCTACTATACCAAGCTCTTCTCCAAGCTCTTCTATTGCCTGGACTAGCTCATCTCTAACCTTCCAAACAAAATGGTTACCCTCTTTGTAGTCTTCATACCACCCTTCAAATGGTACGCTGAAATATGATTTTCTACCTGTAGTGCCGATTACTTCAAACCGATTAAGATGTTTTAGAATTCCGTTAGTTAAACCTTTGACATATCCGTTATACGGTGTACCCTTCAAATCAGATGGATACTTTGCCATTATCGCGTGGTTTGTAGCTCGATGGTCAATTTCATAGTACCATTTCAAAACCATGTCCAAATATTCAGGTTTAAAAATTTCAGGGTTCTGAAGCATTGTTTTCCATTCTTCCACAGTAATATCAATCTCAACTTCGTATCGACCATCAATGTATTTCAATTGACGCCTTTCCATAATAGAACACCTCACTGGTAGATATTAGCTTCTTAGGAACGTTAAATTTTTTGATTCTGTTTCGCGCGAAAAAAATCAGAACATTTTACAAAATCATTGAAAACCTTCACAATAAGACAATTTTGAGTGATTAAAATTGGGTTCATGCATCTTCGGTTAAGTGAGGAATCGTGACAAATTGCATCCATTTCCACAACATTTGTCAAATATTTTAATAATTATGAGATGGAACAGGGTATCGATTTCATGTAAACAGGTCTAAATTTAAGGCCGGTTTCTAATGCAAAATCGATAGCCTTCAGGCAAGAAAATTCCTTAACCGATGACCAATGAACAATCTTTTAATCTCCAGAATAAAGCTCTACTCTTCGATCTTCAAAAACAGGAATAGACTTTCGAATTTCATCTTTTTCGGATAGGTCAAGGTCGCAGACAATTACACACTCCCGGTCGCCTGCGTCGGCTTTCACGTCACCCCAGGCATCGATTATCATTGAGTTTCCGAAGTAAGTACAGTCAGGAGTCGAACCTGTGCGGTTGCAGGCAATGTGTGGGATCTGATTTTCGATTGCTCTTGCCCTTGCTAGGGTCTTCCAGTGCTCAGACCTTGGCTCTGGAAAAGCTGCGATTGTTACAAGGAGATTGGAACCAGCAAGGGAAAGTTTTCTTGCAACCTCGGGAAAACGAAGCTCGTAACAGATCTCAAAACCGATTATTAAGCCCTGTTTTTTTAGAGTTATTGGCTCGATTAAATCTCCTCTGGAAAAATACCGGTTCTCATCCTTAAAGGGGTGAGTTTTCCGGTAAGTGCCTGCAAGAGTTCCTGATTCAAAGCAAAAACCGAGATTGTAGTAAAGTGTGGAATTACCAGAGTCAGAATTAGTAGAGTTAGTATAATTAGTAGAATTAGTAGAACTAGTAGAACTAGTAGGATTAATAGAGCCTATAGGATCCTTACGTTTCCCGATGCCAGGAATTTCTTCCAAATCAGCTTTTTCAATTATGGAGCCCATGATAATACAGTCACTGGCTTCGGAAAAATGCGCCAGTTTTTCAAGGAAGGGGGAAGGTAGGGTTTCTGCTGCATTGTCAAAGTGCTCGTAGCAAAAGCCTGTTAAAAAGACTTCGGGAAAAACGATAATTTCGGCTCCTCGTTTTACGGCTTCTAGAGCCATATGGAAAGCTTTTTCAAGGTTTTCCTGTTTCCTGCAATGTAGTACATCCATCTGGATACAAGCGACTTTCATGTTTAAACCACCAGTAACCGCCAGTAACTATCAGCAAAAGGTTTCAGTTCTGCTAAAGTAAGATCTTGAATACTAAATGGAATAAGCTTAAAGGAGATAAATTTAGAGGAAATTAACTTGAATAAAGTTAGTTTTAAGGGAAATGAGCTTGAAGAAAACCAGTTTAAAGGAATGAATTTTTCAATAGAGAAGGATAACTTGCTTACTCTTCGCTACCAGACCTTCATTTCAAGTAATTCCAGGAGTTTATACTTCTTATGAGAGAGTCTGTAAGGGTAAAGTCTAGAGAATTTGGAAAGATAATCTTAAACTTCATAAAAAAGATTCGTTGAGTATTATAGATAAAATCTAAGAAAGTTTAATTTGGGGAGGATAAACTAAGAATCCTGTAAAAAGAAAACGCCTAGTTTGACAGAACGAAATATTTCCTGGAAAGAGAACTTTTAATGTATATAATTAATGTAACCTTTTTATGTTCTAAATTAGCTAAATATGTATTAAGTACGCGTTTTTCCAGCAGAGATAAAGGGCAACACTTAAAAATGAGAATTGCTATCTAAGTTAAGCTCTAAATCAACTATTTGACAAGGATGTAAAGATGATTACAAAGTTAATTCCCAAAAAAGTATTTTTTACAAGTGGAGTTGGTACACACCCCGAACATCTTGAATCATTTGAAGTTGCACTCCGAGACGCTGGCATTGAGAAATTTAATCTTGTAACTGTAAGTTCTATCCTACCTCCTAACTGTGAAATTATATCCAGAGAGGAAGGTCTGAAAGATTTAAGTCCAGGAGAAATCGTATTTTGCGTAATGTCTAGGATATCTTCCAATGAGCCAAGAAGGACACTCAGCACATCAGTGGGTTGTGCATTTCCACAAAATGTAAACAAGCATGGTTATCTTTCTGAGTATCATGCTTATGGAAAGACCGCGCAAGAGGTAGGGGATCATTCAGAAAAACTTGCCAAAAGCATGTACAGCACTTGGACAAATGAAGCGCCTCTCAGGACTCTCAGTTTCCCGAGATCATCTTCCGTAGGTGAACAAGGAGACTGGATGACTGTGATATCCGCAGCAGTTTTTACTATCTGAAAATTAACAAGGTAGACTTGCAATTATTGTGAGATTATTTACAAGCGTTGTTTTGGAGCCTTAATATACCAATCGTGCTGTCAATCTCACATTTATTGCTCGTGATTAAACTTGGCAAATTTACTTTCCTTAATAAGATTTATCTCTATTGGATACCATCCAGTGGAAGAGTCAGAATAATCTGTGCTTAATAAATATAATAATATAGCACACTTTGCATTTCTTACCACTTGTTACAAAACACCGCTGGTTTTAGAATCACATGCAAAACTATCATTATCTGATTATTAGGAGAATGGTATGCGTCTTAATGTATTAACAGATACCCCAACCGTCCCTATAGATGTAAAGGATAGGTCTGTAAGCGAATTGATGGATGGCATGCTCAAAACAGGTTTCCAGGGAAGGAAGCTGGCTGAATCCTTCCAGGCCTGGCACAATATGCTAAAAGAAAAGAATATGACTGTGCTGATGGGCCTGTCCGGAGCTATGGTTCCTGCTGGCATGCGCAGGATTATTTCCTATATGATCCAAGAGAGAATGATAGACTGCCTTGTAAGCACAGGGGCAAACCTATTCCATGACTCACACGAAGCGCTCGGCAAGAAACATTATGTAGGCTCACATCTGGCTGACGACGAAAAACTCTTCGAGCATGGTGTGGACAGAATTTACGATATTTTCGCAGTTGAGGAAGAGTTCAGGACAGCAGATAACCTGATTGCGGACTTTGCAGAAAATATCGGGGAAATTTCTTGTTCATCAAGGGAGTTCATGTACCTTCTTGGAAAGGAACTTGTAAAACGTGGGGCTGCAGAAGATTCTATTGTTGTAAGTGCATACAGGCACAATGTCCCTATCTTTGTACCTGCACTTTCTGATAGTTCAATAGGGATCGGGCTTACCATTGCAAGGAGAAGAGGATCTAAGCTAAAAATTGACCAGATAAAAGATGTTGATGAAATCACGCAGATTGTGGAAAAATCAGAAAAAACCGGAGTTGTCTATGTTGGAGGTGGAGTTCCTAAGAATTTCATCCAGCAGACTGAAGTAATAGCTTCTATTCATGGAATGGATGTTGGAGGACATGATTATGCAATTCAGTACACTACGGATGCTCCGCATTGGGGAGGACTTTCAGGGTGTACTTTTGATGAAGCCGTTTCTTGGGGAAAGATCGCAGCTCAGGCAAAAAAAGTGCAGGTCTTCGTAGATGCTACTATCGCTCTCCCTATCGTTGCCCATGCACTTAATGAAAAATGCCGTGGATTGAAGCGAAGCACTCCAATTTTTGACTGGGAAAGCCCTGAAGGGCTTGATATCAATTACAAAGAATAACCAAATTACGAATGTTTATTATATTTGAAAGCTTATAATGTAAGACGAGAAGGAGAGGAGTAGATGGGTAGAAGAACTCGAATAATTAACGATCCTTCCTATTTAGTACCATTACTCAGGACATTTGGGTCAAGAACTCATAAAAAAATATTCGATGCACTTTCAAACAGATGGATGACCAAAACTGAAATTGACGAGTTTATAGGTTCAGACTCGTCAAAAAGCCTTCACATTCTAAAAAAAGCCGGACTTCTTGAGAGTCAGTGGAGAGTTCCAGAGGCAGGGCAAAAGCCCTCCAAGGAGTACCACAGTTCATATTCCAAAGTTCAGGTTAATTTCCAGTGTTCTTTTGAGGATTTGAGTGATATCATTATGCTGACCTTCAAGCCATATGAAGAAGTCAAAGATGCAATAGAAAATCTGGAAATGCTGGTAGAAGAAGGCAACACTTCCATGAGCAACCTCACGAGGACACTTAACAAAAATCCGTTTTATATCTGTGCTGTTGCTCGTAGATCTGAAAGGCTCTCAGTAATGGGACAAAGGTTAAAACTAATTGAGGATGTAGAGGAGAACTACGATTGATGATCAAAATCCTCCAGACTAAAAGCGGAGTAACCAAGTTTCAGGTCCTTATCGAAATTGCAGCCCGCCAGCCCAATGTAAGACAAAAAGAAATAGCCGCAAAGATTGGAATCACTCCCCAGGCAGTCTCGGAATATATTAAAGAACTTGTAAGCGATGGGCTAATTGTTACTGAGGGTCGCGTCCGGTACAGGATTACAAAAGAGGGTGTAGAATGGGTTCTTGAAAATGCCACTGAAATGAAGCGGTATGCTCGCTTTGTCATGGAGGATATAATCAGCCATGTCTCAACTTGGACAGCCATAACAAAAGAGGATGTAAAAGAGGGGCAGCAGGTATACCTGAAAATGGAAAAGGGGCTCCTGTACGTAAGCAGCATTGAAAAAACAGGTGCTTCAGGTAATGTAATCTCCGATGCAGCTGCAGGAGAAGATGTAGGAGTAACAAGCCTTAAAGGTCTGATTGACCTGGAAAATGCTACAATTACAATCTGCAAGGTTCCCAGGGTTGAGCGCGGAGGGTCAAGAAAAGTGGATATCGAACGGTTGAGAACCCTGGCAAGCTCAAAACCCTATATAGCAGCTATCGGCGTGGAAGCACTCATTTCTCTGCGCAAGCTCGGCGTAACCCCTAATGTTATGTTCGGAACCAACGAGTCAGTTATTGAGGCTGCATATCATGGTCTATCGTCCCTCGTAGTCTCAGTGGATGAACAAGTTTCTTCCCTTCTTAATAGACTAGAGACCGAAAACCTTGAGTACGAGCTCGTAGACCTGACGCTCGAGTAACCCCTCCTAACTTTTAAAATAGGTTCCAGACCTGTGGGTTTGGGTAAAAAACTTTTATCTTTTCAGATATTGTCAGCAACCGTTGGGCCGCAACCGTTGGGCCGCAACCGTTGCGCCGGTTGATCACGCCGATAGGGTTTGGGGATAAGTCTCTTAAAATTAATCCCACTGTTTTCGATCAAACCTTTTCTCAAAAGGTTTGCGGTCAAGCCTTTTCTCAAAAGGTTTGCGTTTTTGATCAAACTTTTTTTGAAAAAGTTTGTGAGCAAGCGTTTTTTTGCAATGTTTGCGCATAGGTTTATCTTTGATGGCATAATCTTTAATGGCATATTTATATAAGCAGGAGATTTTCAATGAAACTGATTGTGCTTTCAGATACTCATTTGAAAACTGGAGTAATTCCCAGTCAACTTCAAGCATTGCTTGAAGAGTGTGATCTTATAGTTCACGCAGGAGATTTCAATACTTTAGAAGCCTTTCAAGCTTTTAATGCGAGCGGCAAATTAAAGGCTGTTTTTGGAAATGATGATACTTCCGAACTCAAAAGGTTTCTTCCCAAAAGGCTAAAATTCGAAGTTGAAGGAGTAAAAATCGGAGTTGTACACGAAGGAGGGCTTTCGGTTAACGATACAACTGCACAAGGGTATCTTGCAAAAGAAATGGAAGTAGATATTTTGATTTTCGGGCACTTGCACCGGCCTTTGATAGAGAAAAATGATGTCATGCTAATTTGTCCTGGTTCTCCTACCAAACCCAGAATGTCAAACCCAAGTGTTGTAGAGCTTATAATCGAGAAAGGAAGTATTAGCGGAAGGATAATTGATCTTGAGGGAGATACCTGCCAATATATAAAATTCCAGGATTCTCTAGAAAGCGAACGAAGGAAGAGGATCTGATGGAAAAGAATGGTTTGAGCTAAGGACTTGCGAGAATAGGCCTAAAGAAAACTACAATCTGGACTACCCGGTATGTCAGTCCTGAACAGTAGTTTGTTTGCTGCTTGAAATCTGGCACATGCTAACGGCTCACAAGAGTTAGGTTTTTGTAAGCTCAGTTACATTGTTTCCAGTTTGAACATAGCGCCTGTGCCTTGAAGGCTCAAGTACACTTTATCCCCAAATTCAAGAATACTTTCTACGCTGATATTGCTGTTCCAGTTATATACAAAATCGTAACTACCCTGCATGGGTTCGAAACCTAGAGACATCAATCGGTGATTGATCTCTGATGGGCGTGCCCCTTCACTGCTGAACCAGACTAGAAGATAGGTTTTCACAGGATCATCTCACATATCAGTTTAATTATTTTAGCACTATATTTCATTCAAATACACATTGCTTATTTTATACCATGTCTCGTTCATTTATCTATATTTTGCCTTCTCTGGCTCTAAGACAGTTAACAATAATAAATTCCTAATTTGACAGAAATATATATTTCATTGTGTATAAATGTACCTTAAGATTCTGTTTTCTCCATAAAATTTAAATTTATCTCTTGTGTTTATTGATTTTTGGCATGTTTATTGATTTTTGATATATTTCATTTTACCACAAGGAATGTGTTAATGAAATGTGTTTTTTGTAAGAATGTATTGTATTAATTAACAGAATCTATGAAAGGGAGAAGTTAAAAAGAGGAAGATTGTGGAGGCCAGATATTCTCAGTTGATGAACGGATAACAATTATCAGCGGGATAATCTTAGTTATGGGAAAAAGAAAGAGAGTACGTGAAAAAAATAATCACGTACTTTCATGCCAAAGAGGAATGGAAAGTTAGAACTCTTACGAACTTAATCTCTATAATAATTAAACAGCAACATTTCTCCTGAATGTGCATCAATCCATACTGAGGCTGGATAGCTGTCATTTCTTTTAAAACTTGAATCCATGAATCGGATCCGCCATGCCAGACGAGTTTTATCTTCATCGTCCTCTTTCCAGACAAGGTTCGACGAAATAACTTTTACAGTATTTGCTTTTTTTTCTCCTATATATGGTTCGTTACTCATGTACTCCTTGAGAATCTCAACTGCTTTTTCATCCGTAATGCTTGGTTCAGTGTCAATGAGTGCTATCTCTTCCTCATCCATAGACCATCTTTTGCGATAGCTTGAAACTTCGCCTGTTTCTGCATTAACATTAAGCAGTATTCCATCGGATAAAGAAGGTATTCCCCTGATAATTCTTGCATAACTTACATGATAATTTCCTGATAGATCGTCAGCAGCAGGTCCTATGTAATTTACATTTTCAAGCTCAATCTCATTAATTTTTTCCGCTGAAACCTTGGATTCGACATATTCTTCTGCTATTTTCAGGGCATCATCTTTGCTTATACTGTCTCTACCCTGTACATTCTTTGATCCATCATATACAAAAAGTTGCTCTCCATTAGAGGCATTTATTCCTGCAAAGATGCTTTTTCCATTAGTTGTTTTTGAGCTTACTCGCCAGATTATCCCGAAATTCTCATCATCAATCAATTCTCCATGGATAGATTCATTGATTACTTTTGGGTTTTCTGAGATTAGCTTGTTTTTTGCATTCTCAAAACTAATATTTACGTCTGCAGTTGACGGATCAAGGTATTTTGTTTGCTTTACGTCTTCTTTCGTAAAGATTATTCCTCCCTCATCAGAAGCAAAAGCCACAAATATTGCACACGATAGTATCAAACCTAATATACAAATTAGCTTAAGTTTCATAATTTTCACACCCTTAAGTTCTTAAACACAAGTTTGAGTTTCCTATAAACAGATTATTGCCAACGTCTGTTGCATCTTCAAACTCCTCTTTTACTTCGTCTGCTGCATATCTGGCTGCTTCAGAAACAGTGACACCGGTGAAAGTAGCTGCATCAAAGAATGCAGAATAGAAGCGGGCATTACTTAAGGTGTTAACACTGACTTTATACCCAAAGTAGGTATCAAAACCGTTGTTAATAAACGCGTTTCCTAAACCTGTATATTTTGCAGATTCACATGCACCTGCAAAAATGAACCCTCCGTCTCTTTCGTCCATCCAACTGTTCACGTCCAAACTATATAGACAGCTTTCATCTTTGAATTTTAAAAAAGATGAAAGAAGAGATGTTCCCCCATGAGTATGGATTAAAACAACATTCTCATTAGTTGCATCATCAAGTGAATTGATACCGTTTATAAAACCTTGATCACTCGCAGCTCCGTAGGTATAATCTGCAATTATAGTTATATCAGGAATTAAAATAAGATCATTTCTAACTTCATTACATCTTGCATTGATGTAATTAATTGAAGACGTTGAAAGATCTCCAAATTGGGTTCGGCTTCTATCTAACATAGCATCCGAATCCGCAGAAGCTGGCGCAGCAAACAAAAGTAACAATAAGCAAATTATATAATTTTAAATTCATTTTTTTCTGCTCATTTTCTATTTACCTCATTCGATTTACTCCAGACGCAAGATTATACAAACTTTGAACACTATCAAAGTCAACTATACCTTTACCTTTGGGCGTTCAAGAGTTCAAACTGATTCTGCAAGTTCAGTTCAAACATATATTAATTTTTTTCTACTGTCGTATAAGAATAGTAACTTTCTCAACATAAACTTTACTAAAAAATCATTTAATTAATAGATAAATAATATTACAACTTAATTAGAAATTAAAATAATAATTTAATATTATATTGACAACGTAGCTTATGAGGCTGTTTTTACATTACTTCATGAGAAAAGAGTAACAATTTATTTATCTAGAACCGAAATCACTAGATGTACTGAAAAATTCAATTTTCTTAAATGATTTTTCAATTCTGTTAAAATATTATCGAATTCTTCGATTTTTTTCTTTAGAAAGTGTAAGAGAGGAAGACCTAAGAAACCAGCAATAGTACCTAATAAAGATTTAAAATATGCTCAGGTTGTCAAAAACAAAAAGGGAAGGAAGCTTCAAAAAGTAGAAAAAAGAGTCATCTTTGGTCAGGATATAGATCAAAGTAAAATATCAACGAGTTTACTTGAAATACAGAACTTGACTTTTAGACAAGATAATAACAGAATTTCAAGAAAAGCAACAGGATTTTCAAAGAAATTTAAAGGACTATACAATCAAATGAGGCTTTACTATACTCATTTTAACTTTTGCAGAAAGTATAAAGGATTAAAATGAAAAGGGAGTTTTGGAAAAGAAAATACCTGCGCAAGAGTGTAGAATTACTAATAAGAAATGGAAATTAACAGAGTTGTTAAACTACAGGAGTCTTAAAAACGTCAACTGATTAATGAGGGAGCACCTAAAACTCTGAAAATAGAAAATAGATAGAAAGGAAAAATAGAAAGAAACAAAGATTCTTGAAAATAAAAGCTTATTTTCTGAATAAAAAAAGATTAAGGGGCATTTACCCCCGATTTTGATAGTATGATTTCTATTATTTTTTATTTCATTTCCTTTCTTCAAGGGACTCAAGAACTTTTTTGACCATTGCGCGGTAATACTCTGTATCAGTCGAGTAGTGTTCTTTTGCAAGTTTTGAGTTTGGGTTTTCCTCTGCCTCAATTGCCTTTATCCTCTCAAGCGTCTGTTTTGCGGTATCAAGCACCCAGAGATCCCGCGTAAGTTCGTCTACCTGCTGGATGGATTCGGGGCGAATAGAGGTAAGAACGTTTCCGTCATCTGTAGTATAAGTACTGGTTTTGCCTATTACTGCTACAAAGGTCGGTAGTTCACAGTCAGAAAGGAATTGAGCTGCTTCGGGCTGATACTGTCCTGCATAGACGAGGTAGGAACCTGTTGGGTCTGAAATTCTCCCTCTCCAGTATTCGGAATCAGAGCCGATGTCTTCTTTCTCAATAAGTGTACCAACCAGAAAAATACGGTTTACTTTAGCTCCTGTAGGAGTTAGGACATACTGCGGGGCATACTGATCGCTTTCGTCTCTTGAGGTCAGGTTAGAATCCTTCAATTCCTGGGCAAAAACTCTACGGGCTACTTCTCTGAAAAAACCTGGCATTTATTGCACCTCCATTTCGGTAAGCATTTCGTCAAGCATCTCTCTATCCAGAGAAGTCCTGAGAGTAATTGAATCCACAAGGAGATAACGATCAAGCTTGTGCCCGGTTACAGTATAGTATCTGCCTACCAGTTCATGTTTTAATTTATCCAGCACAACTCCTGGATCAAGGGCATCTGCGGCCATCGCAATTGCAGTATCAAGAGTAAGCCCTGAAAGTTCTTCGGTAAGTTCCCTGTTAATCAGGACGTCCTGAGTTGAAGTTCCGGAGTCCAGAACCGCTTTTATCCTTAGGTCATATTCCCCTTTTACCTTCCCGTGCTCTGCACAGGCACCTTTAACTAGGGCTCTTTTACACTCAGGGCAACGTTTTATGAGGCCTGAACCGGTCTGGATATCCACCATTGCTCCAAGGTATGTGGAAGTTGTGGACCCTACTTCGATATCCTCATCAAGCTCTTCTATGGAGCTTGATTTGTTTAACTGGATCTGAGCCCTGCCACCCCATTCATTGACAACTATATTTTTTAGCACATAGCTTTTGCCTTCTTCCATATCAGGAAGTTCGGAACTGGCCCAGTTAGTAAATTTGATAACACCTGTGGGGTCACCTATAAGCCCTACCTGCTCAATCGATTCATGAGTATTTTCCCAGAGCTGAACTACTTTTCCTTTGACTGTAGCCCACTGGCCTCCTTCAAGGTCGGAGATGTTCCTGAGTTCGGATTCTCTTGCGGTAGGTATGAAATCCCCACCTCCAACCACAATGGCTTCACCAAGCTTTTCTACTGAACTATTCTTATTGAGCTGGACCTGAAATCTACCATTGTACTCTCCAACTACAACACTCCTGAGAAGGTAACTCTCTCCCTGCTCAAGCTCAGGTAGTTCAGCGTTTTTCCATTCAGTGAACTTTATAATTCCTGTTTCATCTCCAAGGAGTCCTACCTGAGAGATGGACTCGTGAGTATTTTCCCAGAGCTGGACAACTTTTGCCTTAAGATTTGTCCACTGCCCGTTTTCCGAGATATCCACGATCTTTGTAAGCTGGGGCTCAGCCTGTCTCATGTAAAACTCATTTTTAGGAATAGAATATTTCTTCAAAATGTAATTGGTCACACTACGCTGGGCTTCATTTGAAGGAACTTTAAATTTTGTGATCAATTCGTCAAGTCTACTTTCGACGTCTTCTATAGGTACATCGACGCCGAGCTTTAAAAAACGATCTCGAATAGATTCAGCTGCCTGTTTCATTCTTTTCTACCTCAAGCCTCTTGTTTGTCTTTATTATAGAGAGGCGTTTTAATGTATAAACGCCACAGCATATAAAGTTAAGGAAAGCAGAGTGAAAGTATTATATCTCAAAGCCGTGACAAATATATGAGAAAGTTCATCTTAAAGATTGCGAAACCCTGAAGGGTTGTCAATACTATTTAAGCTTTTTTGTATCGTAGCTTTATAGAAAACTATAAAGTGCTCAGAGAATTCTAATAATTATATCAACGCCTTAAATAAACCGCCGTAACTATTTATCGAATGTCATACGCTTAGTCAGATTACAATAGAAAATAACTTGTAAGGGCTGCTATATCTGTCAAATATTAAGAGATGTAGGTCATAAGAAGAAGTATAGTTTAAACCTTAAAAATGACTATATTTTCTATACTACTAAAATAAAGTGCTCTATAAAGGCTAGATTTTGGGGTAATTATCGGAAGAGTTCTCAGTTATACATTACAAATTTATTTGTCCACAATTGGGAACTACTTCTTATTTCTAGGGGATTACTTTTTTATTGTTAGTTATCCCTTATACAGATACAACATTCTAGATATATTTAGACAAAGTATCTTGTCTAAAATTTTGGAAGGTAATGTATAAATTCTAAAAAAGGTTCTTTAAATCTATGAAAGCTATTATCCTTGCAGCAGGAGAAGGGCTGCGCTGCAGACCTCTTACTCTTACTCGTTCGAAAGTTATGCTTCCTATAGCCAACAGGCCTATTCTGGAGCACGTAATAGATTCGCTTGAAAGAAACGGGATAACTGATATTATATTAATCGTTGGATATAAAAAAGAACGCATAATGGACTATTTTGAAGATGGCCTGAACTTTGGGGTAAAAATAAAATACGTCGAACAGAAGGCTCAGCTTGGTACTGCGCATGCAATCGAACAGGCAAAAAAATTTATTGGGCCTGAGGACTCAGAGTTTTTGGTGCTCAATGGAGATAACCTGGTGGAGCCTAAAACTATATCAGACCTTCTCAATAATTATAAGGGCGATGCAAGCCTTCTGACCGTGAAGATGGAAGAAACCACTGGCTACGGCGTGATCTTGAAAGAAAAAAATAAAGTTACAAGAATTTTGGAAAAAGGGCCTGGAGACGTTAGCCGTATCGTAAATACCGGAATTTATATTTTTACACCACGGATCTTCGAAACTATTGAAAAGACTCCGATATCTGAAGACGGAGAATATGCAATAACTGACACCCTTCAGCTTATGATTGACGATGGGGAAATTGTTACTTCCATTCCAACTGAGTCAAAATGGCTTGATGCTATCCATGCATGGGACTTATTAAAAGCAAATTCCAAAGTCTTAAATTCAGCCAAAAACCTTAAGGTTGAAGGAGATGTGGAAGAGGGGGCTATCATCAGGGGAAAGGTAGCAATAGGGAAGAATACCAGAATTCGTTCTGGAACTTACATTGTAGGGCCTGTTGTTATAGGAGAGAACTGTGATATCGGTCCAAATGTAGTTATTCTGCCTTCCACAACGATAGGAGACAATGTATCCATCAGGTCATTTACCGAAATCCAGAACAGCATAATAATGAACGACTGCAGGATATATTCGCATGGACAGATCTCGAATTCCATATTTGGAAGCAATAATACAATTGGCTCAGGTTTCTTTGTTGAGGAAAAAGAAAATCTGTCGATTATTATGAATGAAACTATTCACAGAGCCCCCAAACTTGGTACCATCTTTGGAGATGATAACCGGATTGGAAACAGTGTACTTGTGAAGGCTGGAGTAACGATAGCTGTCGACTGTCAGGTTGAATCTGGAAACACCATATACAAGGACCTGTCAAATCACTCGTTGGTCCTGTAATCTCATTAGGGTGAAATAATGTGTGGAATCGTAGGATATGCAGGAGAAAGATCTGCTTCATCTGTCGTTTTAGAATCTCTCAAAACGCTCGAATATCGCGGATATGATTCTGCTGGTATTTCGGTTCTGGGTAGCGGAATCGAGACTTACAAATCAGTAGGTAGAATTGCAAATCTTGAAGCCATAATTCCGGATGAAATAAATGGCAATATAGGAATAGGGCATACCCGTTGGGCAAGCCACGGGCGACCGAACACAGTAAATTCTCATCCGCATAACTCCGGGAGTCCGTGTAAGATTTCAGTTGTGCATAATGGAATCATAGAGAACTATATGGCACTGAAAGATCAATTAATTGCAGAAGGATATGAATTTAAATCTGAAACCGATACAGAAGTGATCGCACATCTTCTGCACAAACATATATACGAAAAGCCCGACGGGAATGTCGCAAAGTGCGATCTTTTTACAGGACTCAGGAAGACGCTAAAAGAGCTTGAAGGCTCTTATGCCCTTGGGGTTCTTTGTGCGGATGAGCAGGAAAAGCTCGTGCTTGCTCGGAATAACAGTCCGCTTGTTATAGGACTTGGTAGCGGGGAAAACTTTGCCGCATCGGATGTAACGGCTTTTTTAAATTATACAAGGGACGTCATCTTCATAGATAATTTCGAGACTGCAATTCTGACTCCTACAAGTGTGGAGATCTTTGATAAAGAAGGAAAAGTCCGTGAAAAGGAAATAGAAAGAATAGAATGGGACTTTGAAGCTGCTGAAAAAGCTGGTTACGACCACTTTATGCTTAAGGAGATTCACGAGCAGGTGAGTGCGATCCATAATACACTTGCAGGGAAGGTCTCAGAGCTCGAAGGAACGATCTTTCTCGACGAACTTAACATGAGTGATGAGGAGATAAGGAAGCTTTCAAAGGTTCAGATTCTGGCATGTGGGACCTCCTGGCATGCAGGGATGCTTGGAAAATACCTTTTTGAGCAACTGGCTGGAATCCATTGCGACATAGATATCTGCTCGGAATTCAGGTACAGAAGCCCAGTTATGAATAATGGGACTTTCGCTATTGCAATTACTCAATCAGGAGAGACTGCAGATACTCTCGCAGCTGTGAGGGAAATCATGTCCTATAATTGCCCTACGCTTGCGATTACGAATGTTTTAGGAAGCACCATCACAAGAGAAGCTAACAGTGTGCTCTATACCAGAGCAGGGCCTGAGATAGGAGTAGCTGCGACCAAGACTTTCAGCTGCCAGCTAACACTTCTCTATCTGCTTGCCGTAAAATTCGCCCTCGCAAGAGGCAAGGTGAGTCCTAATTATGTGAAAGAGTTTATTACGGATCTCAGAAAAGTTCCAGGCCTGATTCAACAGATCCTTGATCAGAAAGAGACAGTAAAGGAATATGCAGAGCTTTTTGCTCACTCAAAAAGCTACTTCTTCCTTGGCAGGAACCTTAACTATCCGATTGCCCTTGAAGGAGCTCTCAAGCTTAAAGAAGTTTCGTATTTGCATGCTGAGGGTTTTGCTGGAGGTGAACTTAAGCACGGACCAATTGCTCTGCTTGAAAAAGACACTCCTGTAGTTATCATTGCAACAAAAGGGCAAACCTATGAAAGGGCATTGAGTAATATAAAAGAAGTAAAAGCAAGGGATGCAATAGCTATCGCAGTGGCCGATAGCAATGACGCTGAAGTTGGAAAATATGCGGATGTTGTTCTTACGATTCCTCAAAATAATGAACTGCTTTCTCCATTGCTGAGTATCGTAGTCCTACAGCTGCTTGCATATTATACTGCTCTTGCTCGGGAATGTTCAATTGACAGACCGCGCAATCTTGCAAAAAGTGTTACCGTGGAATAATTAAAAGACTAAAAATTTAAAAATTAAGAGAATCAAGAAAATTTACTTCAGGATATTTAGGGGCTAGTTATATGAAACTCTTCGGATCTTCAGGAATAAGGGGGATAGCAAACAAAGATATTACGCCTGAACTTGCACTTAATTTAGGGCTTGTCTTGGGAAGTCGAAAAAAAACTGCGGTTATAGGGAGGGACCCTAGAGTCTCGGCCCCTATGATCGAGCATGCCCTGATTGCAGGAATGACCGCAGCAGGCTGTGCTGTTACTGAAATAGGTCTTGTTACTACCCCTACTCTTGCATATGCAGCCAGAGAATATGAGTGCGGTGTTATGGTTACAGCTTCCCACAACCCAGCAGAATATGTGGGGATTAAACTTTGGAATCCTGATGGCATGGCCTTTGACTCGGCACAGCAGGAAGAGATTGAAAAAGCCATTGAAGATTCAAATTTTTTTAGAGTTCCCTGGAATGAGATCGGCAAATTCAAAGAAGACGGAAATGCTACCAGGGATCATATGAATATGATCAAAAAGCTTGTTGGAAGCTCCAGCCTGAAGGTTGTACTGGATTGTGGCTGTGGAGCAGGAGGGATAATTACTCCTTATCTTCTTCAGGAATTGGGTTGTGAGGTAATAACCCTGAATGCCCAGCCTGATGGTCATTTTCCTGCGAGAAACCCAGAGCCAAACGATGAAAATCTTTCCATGCTCAAAAAAGCTGTTGTGGATTTCGGAGCTGACCTTGGAATTGCGCATGATGGGGACGCAGACCGGATGATGGCAGTGGACGAGAATGGCAATTTTGTTTCAGGAGATGAGCTACTCGCAATTTTTGGGCTCTTTGAGTGCAATGGAAGCAACGGTAAGGTCATTGTGCCTGTAGATACTTCGATGATGGTTGATGATTGTCTTAAGGGTTCAGAAATTGTGAGGACAAGAGTCGGGGACGTCTACATTGCAGAGGCTATAAAACAGTATGGGGCTGTCTATGGAGGCGAGCCATCAGGAAGCTGGATCTTCCCGAAAATTTCTTATTGTCCGGATGGAATTTACGCAGCTGCAAAACTTGTCGAGATTGTAAAGGAAAAGAAATTAAGCGAACTTCGAGAAGAGCTTCCCAGATATGACACAAAAAGAGGAGCTTTCCTCTGTGCAAATGAAAAGAAAGCAGAGCTTATGGAAAAAGTAAAGGTTGAGCTTGAGCCTCTTGGAAAAGTCCTTGATATCGACGGCATCCGCGTGGAATCAGATAAAGGCTGGGTGCTTGTCCGCCCCTCTGGGACAGAAGCAAAAGTGAGAATTACGGCTGAAGCCAGGGAAAATGTTGATGAGATCTTTGAGATGGCTGAAAGAATAGTAAAGGAGGCGCTTAAATGAAAGCCGTTGTCCTTGTAGCTGGCAAAGGCACAAGGATGGAACCTCTGACTTCCAACTGCCCTAAAGTCATGCTCCAGGTCGCGAATAAGCCAATTCTCGAGCATATACTTAATTCAGCCATAGAAGCGGGCATTGATGGTTTTGTCTTCATTACCGGTTATCTCGAAGAGCAAATAAGGGAGTATTTCGGGGACGGAAGCAGGTGGGGAGTAAACATAGAGTATGTGCAGCAGAAGGAGCAACTAGGGACTGCAAATGCAATAGGCTGCGCAAAAGGTCATGTGGATGGAGCTTTCCTCGTACTTAATGGGGATATGCTCATAGGACAGGAGGACTTAAAAACCCTGCTTTCAAGAACAGAAGAAGCTGTCATCTGCGTAAAAGAGGTAGAGAACCCGTCAGATTTTGGAGTGCTTGAAACTGAGAATAATAGAGTTGTCAGGATAATAGAAAAACCTAAAAATCCTCCCACTAACCTTGCAAATGCCGGAATATATCTCTTCAGAGAATCTATTTTTGACTTTATTGATAAAACTGAGGCGTCAGTCAGAAACGAATTTGAGGTTACGGATTCCATCCAGATGCTGATTGATAGTGGAGCAGCCGTGGGCTACAATTCCCTCGATGGCAGATGGATTGATATTGGGTATCCCTGGGACCTCCTGAGAGCAAACGAATACCTCCTGAAAAGCCTAAAGAGAAATTGCGAAGGAACCGTGGAGCCGAATGCAACCATAAAAGGGGAGGTTCTAATCGGAAAAGGCACTCTTATCAGGAACGGTTCTTATATCGAAGGTCCGGTGATAATAGGGGAGAACTGTGATATTGGACCTAATTGTTTTATCCGCCCTTCCACTGCAATCGGGAACCATGTCAGGATAGGGAACGCCGTGGAAATAAAAAATGCAATTATCATGGAAAACACCCATGTAGGGCACCTGAGTTATGCAGGAGATAGTATTATCGGGCGCGGCTGCAACTTTGGAGCAGGCACGAAAGTTGCAAACCTTCGCCATGACGGGAAAAACATAAAAGTAATGATGAAAGGTAGGATTCTTGACTCTGGCAGGAGAAAACTAGGAGTGATTATGGGAGATGACGTACATACCGGTATTAATACAAGTATAAATATCGGCGTAATAATGGAAAAAGGAAGATTTACTTATCCAGGAGAGATTGTTAAGCATTGATCCTGCACTGAAGCTGGTCAAGCGTTGATCCTGATACTGAGAACCTGAAAAATAAACAAGTGATTTTAAAAACAAGATTGGACCCTTTCCCAGGAGGAAAGGGTATTCAAATTAATTTTCAATTCTAATTAGTTTTTGTCCTGTTTATGGAGTAAACTGCTTTTATTTATAGAGTTCTTTTAAAGTCCAGAGCACTGTGCTTCGGAAAAATCCTTTTGTTTCCACTTTTAAAGAGTCCTCATTCATGGCTTTAACGGTCTCCTTTAAGGGCTCTTCTGCGTCAAGCACTTTTCTTATCGTTTTTTCATCGGTTTCCACTATTATAGAGGGTCCGAACTTTGAGTTAGGATCGTTAGGAGTATCATGCTTGTAAAATTCTCCTATTTTTCCTCCTCTCATAAGTAAAGTCACGTAAAGCATCTCGCCGTTGTCAAGTTTAATTTTTCCGGAAATTTCCTCGCTTGCTACAAGCCTCTTGAGGATTCCAGGAACTTCATTGAAATTCTGGTTATAAAGCTCGGCTTTTTCACTTAGTTCTGTAAAGAGATCGTTCTCAGTAGTAGTATTTTCAGGTGCTTTATAAAGTTCGGCTTTCTCGATACCGGTTACATTTGAGGCTGCACCTGCTATCGGGACAAACAAAAGCATAATTAGAAGGAAAAAACTCAAGACTCTAGTTTTGCTGTGAGGAAACATAATTAAAAGTAAGAAGCAGGTGTGTAAAAAAGTTATTGGTACAAGTTAACCTGAAATGTCAGTAATCTATAGGTTAATTCTCTAACACATGCGAGTGTGGTATAAAATAAAATAAAATAAAATAAAATAAAATAAAATTTACCAACGTTGCATTTACCAACGATAAATCTACTATAATAAATCCACCACGGTAAATCAGCTATGGTAAATTATCAAAGTTTAAGAGAGGGCCTGAATACCTCGGAACAGTATTTGTCAAAGACCTCATCTTCAACCTGTTCGAACATTTTCTTGTAGTTTTTCGATTTAGGGTCGTGCTTGCTCATAGTTTTCTTGACTTCAGCATTCATTTTATCAAGAGTTTTCTGGTCGAAACCTTCTGTATTCTCCATAGTAAACATAAAAATCATACTCTGAATTACCTTATTAGGCACAAATTTTTTAAGTCGTTAGTCTGTTGTATTACCAACATGATTGCTGTACTACTTTAGAATTAATACTTAAAGTCAGGTAATTTACTCAGTGTTGCTGATAAATTATCAAACTAATTTGAAAATAATTTTAATTCAACAAATCTGTGTTTTGTACTAAACGAGTTTTATACTAATAATCTAATATTTAGTTTTTTTCTTTTAGACCAGACCCTTGTATGCACTTTAAAGGCTCACTATCTCAAGTTCTAGATTTGGAATGTCTGGAATGCCTGTATTCGCATAAGTAGTGATTCAATAAGCAGTGAATCAGAAGTCTTTCAATAAGTTAATTACTTGTTTACTCATATAAATAATTTACATTCATACTATGTCCTACATGCTGCATGTATTGTTACATTGAAAAAATGAAACACAAGAATGAACTGACTGAGAACAAACCTGTACAATTATTTTAGAAATAACTTAAATAATGAATTTTTTAGAAGGCTCTTTTTTAGCCATATGAAGAAGATAAGCCTTGTGTAGTGGAATATTCTGTTTGGTTTATGGGGTTAATTTTATTAGGTCTTCGGATTACTATAGTCATATAGAAAATCATCGAGTTGATAGCAAAGTGCGACCAGTCTCACAAAGAGTGAACGCGAAAAAGACTCATGAAAATAATACCGGGTTTGGAAAATCTACCTCTGAGCTTCTTATTCTGAAGCCTGAAGGTTATCCATTAAGCGGCATGCTGGATGAATATCCTGTAATTGAAAATAGGGATGTTTTTGAATTCTATGCCCGGGAACAGTGGAATGGATACGTTGCCCGCAAGGGAGACTATCTCTTTGACCGGCGGATGTTTCCGGATTTTGCTTACCGAATAATTGACGTGGAACCTGCAGAATCCCTGATAGGAAGTTCAACCTCAATTATCGTAACAGAAGAGGAAAATGGTCTTCCTTCCTCAACAGAAATTAAAAGTAGCGTTAAATTTGAGGATGTAATAGGGCAGGAACTTGCAAAGCAAAAGTGCAGACTGATCGAACGCTTCCTTGAAGAGCCCGAGCGCTTCGGGAAATGGGCGCCAAGAAATATTCTCTTTTTTGGACCATCAGGCACCGGAAAAACCATGCTCGCAAAGGCTCTTGCAAATAAAACCGACGTGCCTATCATTCCTGTCAAAGCTACACAGCTAATAGGAGAATTTGTGGGTGACGGAGCCCGCCAGATCCACCAGCTCTATGACAGAGCAGAGGAGATGGCTCCCTGTATAATTTTTATTGATGAACTTGATGCCATAGCTCTGGACCGTAAATTTCAGGAGTTGAGAGGTGACGTAAGCGAAATTGTAAATGCTCTTCTGACCGAAATGGACGGTATAGTGGAACGCGATGGAGTATGTACTATTTGCTCCACAAACAGAATTTATTCCCTTGACTCTGCAATAAGGAGCAGGTTTGAAGAAGAGATTGAATTCGTCCTTCCCGGTGAGGAAGAAGTCGTCAGGATATTTGAATCAAATGTAAAGACCTTCCCTCTGCAGGTAGAAGACTGCAATTTCCAGGCTCTTGCAAAGAAAGCCAAAGGGCTTTCGGGCAGAGATCTTGTGGAAAAGGTGCTAAAGACCGCCCTTCACCGGGCAATTATAGAAGACCGGGAAATAGTAACTGGTAAGGACTTCGAAAATGCGTTTGCAAAACTTGGAAGAAAAAACATCCCTCAGGGTCCTTCTGAACTTTATATTTAAGCTGAAATATGCTTCAGTGTAATGCTTATATGTTTTCTTCTTTGTCTGAAAGAGTAGAAATAATTTTATGTACGAATATCGTTATCCTCTAGCTGGATTTATTTTAATAAAGTTTATCAAATACGAAGCAAGAAATTAAAAGGGATCTCCATGAACGAAATACGTGAAGTTGACAGGTTTGAGTGCAGAGTTATAAATGTAATCCAGAACCTGATGTGGAAAGGTGTAACTGTAGAAGAAAATGGCACAAAAGGCAGGGTATATTTCGGAAGAGTCAATGGTGAGTTCAATATTGATCACGGAGATACTCTTTATTTAGGAATCAAACCTGTCTATGAAGTAGAAGGAAAAACCATGCAGGTTACACTTTACGACGCCGAAAACAAAAAGCTGGACTGGACTCTCGTCTGAGTTATTCTTATTAAAATGCAGACTAATCTACCCCAACTTTTTTCACTAAAAAGGCTGAAGGAAAAGGCGATAAATTTGGAATTTTTTAAAATCAAACCTTTAAAAATCCCTTCATATTTTTATATTCCGAATTTTTGTATCTATTCTAAGCCTTTTTCTCAGAATTGAGTCATTTTCTCAGAATTAAGTCCCTCTCTTAGAAATAAGCCATTTTTCTCATAACTAAGCCACTCTCTTAGAATAAGTCATTTTTCTCATAACTAAGCCACTCTCAGATCCTTTTATTTAAAATACAAGTTTTCTTGAGTAAAAAGGTTTAGAACCTTATTCCGACCTGTACGGGATTTCAATTTCCATCAGGTCTTCGGCTATAATTACGTTTTCAAATATTTTTTTTGAATCGGTCAGAATAGGCTCAGCGTCATCAGTATACCGGGAGCTTATATGAGTAAGAATCAACTTTCTGACCCCTGCTTCCTTTGCGAGAGCTGCAACTTCCCCTGCTGTTGAATGCTTGGACTCCTCCGCCCAATCTGCCATCTCGTCCGCAAAGCTGCCGTCATGGATCAACACATCTGCATTCCTGCTGGCTTCGAGAATGGACTTACAGGGTCTTGTATCTCCACTATATACAACAGTTCGCCCTGGCCTTGGAGCTCCCATTACATCTTCCGGGTTTATGAGCTTTCCATTAACCTCTACCGGGTTTCCCTTTTGTAATTTTGCGAAAAGAGGGCCTGGAGGAATACCTAATTCGATTGCCTTTTCCCTGTTGAAACGCCCAGGGCGGGGATTTTCTATAAGGGCGTATCCAAGGCTTGAGATGTTGTGTTCGGTTTTTAACGCCCGGATTACATATTCTTCTCTTTCTACAAGATCTCCGGGTTTTAACTCTATGCCTCGGACTTCGTACTTAAGGTTGAAATAACCAAGAGCTTCAAAAAGTTCAGTAAATTCCCTGGTCCCTTCAGGGCCGTAAATTAGAAGAGGTTCTTTCCTTCCCATAAAAGACATGGTCTGCATCAGGCCAGGGATTCCAAGGAAGTGGTCTGCATGTAAGTGAGTGATAAAAATCGAGGATAGGCTCATCATCCCTGTTTTTGCCCGCATCATCTGCTGCTGAGTACCTTCTCCGCAGTCGAATAAGAGAAGCTCTCCTTTCCTGTTGATCATTATTGCGGATGGATTTCTGTTGCGGGTAGGCAAAGAGCCTCCAGTGCCAAGAAAAATTATGCGAAGCATATCGAACTCACTAACTGCTTAAGGCTTATTTATTGATTGCTGTCATCTTAATTACGGGTTTCAGGAACTGGACTGCAGGCCGAGATGTATAGGGGTCGATATATACAAATTACTCAAATAAAACTATGTTAACATGGGATACTATTTATTATAAAAGCCCTTTAAACCCTACAGATTTACATTTCTATCAATCTTTCCTTTTAGAAGATGCGCTTTCTTCTCTAAAAATGATATTTGTATCAATTGGGCTTTCCCAGCCATGATATAAATTATTTATTAAGATATGAAAGCATATGAAGAGAGGAAAAGCATACGAAAGAGAGAAAAAAACCATCTATAAGGAATATAAAGGAAAAAAGGAACCGTCGTAATATGTCAGGAAATTACGGAAAAGTTTACCTTGTAGGTTCGGGGCCTGGAGACCCTGAGCTTCTTACCCTGAAAGCCCGCCGTCTGATTGACAGTGCTGAAGTAATTATCTATGACCAGCTTCCTGGAAAAGCTATTTTGGATTCAATGCCGGCAAGTACAGAAAAGATTGATGTCGGGAAATGTGCCGGCAACCACACCATGAACCAGACTGAGATAAATAAAGTACTGGTGCAGAAGGCAAAAGAAGGAAAGATGGTAGTCAGGCTTAAAGGAGGCGATCCCTATGTCTTCGGGAGAGGAGGAGAAGAAGCTGAGGTACTTGTAGCCGAAGGCATTGAGTTTGAAGTCGTGCCAGGGATAACTTCTGCAATTTCAGTGCCTGCTTATGCCGGGATTCCTGTAACCCATAGAGAGAGCACCTCTATGGTTACTTTCATAACCGGACACGAGGACCCCACAAAACCTGAGAGCTGGCTTGACTGGGAAACCCTAGCAAAGTTCGGGGGAACAATTGTAATCCTTATGGGCGTGAAAATGCTTAACCGGAATGTAGAAGAGTTAATGAAACACGGCAAAGATCCTGACACACCTGTTGCAATTATTGAGAGAGGCACTAGGGCCGACCAGAGGGTAACTGTAGGAACCCTTGCGAATATTGCAGAGCTTGCAAAGGCACGTAAAGTGAAGGCTCCTGCCATTACGGTCATCGGAGATGTGGTCAAGCTTCATGACATCCTTGGAGAGCAGCGCACAGGGACAGAATTTTAACAAATGCGAAGGGATCAGATATGATAGGAGAACAGGAGAATACAAAAACACCGGTTCTTGCAATTATGAGGCCGGAGGGTTACAGGGAAAAGTCAGAGGTTCTTGCCAGAGACTATGGTTTTAAGCCGCTGTATGCCCCTATGATAAAACTTGAAGATGTGAAGGATGAGGGCTTTGACCCTTTTTTACAGAGAGTTCTTGCCGGAAAATCTGACTATGTGGTTTTTACCAGTGCAAACGGGATAACTTTTACTCTGGACAAGCTCTCTGAAACCGAAAAAGAAAACTTTATCGCGGCGCTCAAAAAAACCCGGATAATTGCAATAGGGCCTAATACGGAAAAAGAACTCATAAATATAGGAATTGATAACTCTTTCCTGCCAGGAGATTATAGTTCTGAAGGAATTGTAGAAGCCCTCTGTCCTGAGGTAAAAGGAAAAATCATGGACCTTGCCAGGAGCGCGTATGGGACCAAGGTCTTAGTAGAAGGGCTCGAAAACTGCGGGGCTACAGTTTATGAGACCTATGTGTATACGCTCACCATTCCTGAAGGAGCGATTCAGAAAGAGCTGATTGAGCGCGCGCTCGCAGGGGAAATTGATGCTTTTGCTTTTACAAGCTCGATGATGGTTAAAGGCTTTATGAAGCATGTGAAAGAGCTGGGAGCAGAGGAAACTATGAAAGAGATTCTTAACAGGGCTGTGGTAGGAGCTATAGGAACCCCTACAGGAAATACTCTGAAGAAATATGGGGTCGATGTAAAAGTAATTCCTGACGAGTTCACCTTTGAAGCACTGTTAAAAGCTATAAAGAATCAACTTTGAACTAAAAGCTATAAAGAATTAATTTTGAAATTTTGAAGGACAAAACAACATGATAGGCATTTCAAAACTTTACTGCGGAACCGTGGAACCTTCTGATGCCCTTCGCTATGGAAGGGAATCAAAGAGACTTCCCTCTCACCTGCTGCAGTTTTCAAAAGATAAAAAGCCAGTTGTGGTCTGGAATATGACCCGCCGCTGCAACCTGAAATGCGTCCATTGTTATGCCCAGGCAAAGGATATCGAATTTGAAAACGAGCTTTCGACCGAAGAAGGCAAAGCTCTTATCGATGACCTCGCAAGTTTCGGAAGTCCAGTAATGCTTTTTTCTGGAGGGGAACCAACCCTTAGAAAAGACCTGCCTGAGCTTGCAGCTTATGCACGTGAAAAAGGGATGAGAGCTGTAATTTCCACAAACGGGACGCTGATTGATCGGAATATGGCAAGAAAGCTAAAAGAGGTCGGGCTTTCTTATGTGGGAGTTTCTCTGGATGGAATGAGAGATACTAACGATAAATTCAGGGGAATGAAAGGAGCATTCAACGCGGCTCTTAGGGGAATTCACAACTGCCAGGAGGAAGGCATAAAAGTGGGCTTGCGTTTTACCATCAACAAGCAAAACGTAAGGGATATTCCTGCAATCTTTGACCTGCTTGAAGAAAAGCAAATTCCCAGAATATGTTTTTATCATCTGGTTTACGCAGGCCGGGGTTCAGAAATGGTAAGTGAAGACCTTTCCCTTGAAGAATCAAGGCAGGCTGTAGACCTGATACTCGAGAGAACAAGAGATCTGCACGAAAAAGGTTTTCCTGCTGAAGTCCTGACCGTGGATAATCACTGTGACGGTCCCTACCTGTACATGAAGCTCCTCAGAGAAAATCCTGAGAGAGCTGCTGAGGTATTTGAACTTCTTTCCATGAACCAGGGCAATTCCACAGGGGTAGGTATAGGATGCGTATCCTGGGACGGTTCTGTACATGCCGACCAGTTCTGGAGGCATTACTCCTTTGGAAATGTACGGGAACGCCCGTTCAGTGAAATCTGGAATGACCTGAGCGATGAACTCATGGCAGGGCTCAAAAACAGGAAGCCCCTGATAAAAGTCCACGGGGATCGTTGTGCTCAATGCAAATGGCTCGATGTTTGCAATGGGAATTTCAGAGTACGGGCTGAAGCTGTATATGGGAACGTCTGGGCAGATGATCCAGCCTGTTACCTTACAAAAGAAGAGATTGGATACTATAAAGAGTAAGAATTACAAGAAAGAGTAAAAATTACAAGAGTAAAAAATATAATAATGAAAGTTGCAAAGTAAAAGTTATGAGCTTTGTAACTTTTAACATCTTCTTTTGTTTTCCTTTCTATTTTTAAGAGTTGGTCCCAAAACTCAAAATTACCTTTCATTTTCCACATTGGATGACAATCTTTTACGCTAACTCTTCGGATTTATTCCTATATCAAAAGTAAACCCAAAAAACAATATTTATAAGAAACTGTAAGTAATTTTTTCCAAAACTGCCCACTTTCTTACTATCTCAGGTAATCATATTTAATACGAAGTAAGTACATTATTATAAGGCTTTTAGAGTTTACGCATTTGAATCTATATTTCCTGGATACCAGCAGGAAGTTATGGACAACAGCTTATGGACAAGCTGGTGTCTAGTTTTTATATTTATATTATACTGTAATTCTTCAGGAAAGTTTAGTACAAGTTAAGATCTGTTATGGAGAATAAAGTATGTCGAATAGTCTATATCGAAATATATTAATTGCAACCGATGGGTCCGAGAATTCTCAGAGAGCTATTTCTTGCGGTATTGAGACTGCAAAGCTCAGTGGAGCCACTGTCCATGCTCTTTACGTAGTAGATACACCCTCTATAATTTCTGAAACTTGGACTGCTGGCAAAGAAATGGTCCACGAACTGATAATAAGGGAGGGAAAGAAAGTACTGTCTAAGGTTAAAAAGATTATAGAGGACTCAGGAGTGGAGGTAAAAGAGGTTCTTTTAGAGGGATACCCGAGTGAAGAGATTATCAATTTTGCAGAAAATAATAACATGGACCTGATAGTAATGGGTACACTCGGAAAAACCGGGCTCGAAAGATTTCTGGTGGGAAGTGTTGCAGAAAATGTAATAAGAAATTCAAAAGTCCCTGTCATGGTCATCCGGAATGAGAACTCATAAAACTCAAAGATATAATTTCCCCCCCAAAAAACGATAGTTTTACATTTTTATGAACTGAATTTTCATCCTGCGCTTCTGATTGTTTTCTTAGATAGAATTGGGCCTGATATGTACTGGTCCGTAAGTCATGTACCTTTAAATTTTTAGCTATCGTATCGCAACTTTTAAGGGCTCTAAAATCTGATTTATTTTAAAAGGCTTTTTTGAGAAAAGCTTATTCAAGATTGAGAAATCTACAAATAAACAATGTGGTTGTCAATCAGCATTGAGTAAGGGTAGTCAATCACGTTAAATAAGGATAGTCGTTATCGTAAAGCAGTCTGGATGTAAATAAAAAGCAATCTTCAAGGGGGTTTTAATTTGGAGCTTACTTTTAAAGGCGGATGCAGGGAAGTCGGACGTTCGGGTTTGCTTGTAAATGATGAGATCCTGCTCGATTACGGTATAAAAGCAGGGGATATCCCCGAATATCCTCTTAATGGCATGGAACCGAAGGTCGTGCTTGTTTCACACGGGCACCTTGATCACTGTGGGGCTGTCCCTAACCTGATGTATCAGAATCCTGAGGTTTTCATGACTCCGCCGACTGCAGATTTTACTTACCTGCTGGGAAAAGACACTTTGAAACTTGCAGAAACCACTCTCTCAGGCGTAGCTCCTTTTGACCCTGAAGACCTCCAGAAACTTACCCACAGAACCCAAAAAAAGGGTTATGGGGAGCTTTTCAAGACTCATGGATACAAGGTTTGCTTCTATGATGCTGGTCATATCCCTGGAGCTTCTGGTATATATCTGGAATCCGAATCAGGAGAAAGCCTTTTTTATACTGGGGACTTCAGCCTGACCGAAACAAGGCTTGTATCTGGAGCATCCGAGTTTCCGGAAGCCGATACTTTAATTCTTGAGAGCACATATTTCGGGGAAGATCATGTCCCACGAAAGGAAACTGAAGAGAGGTTCATCGAATCGGTCCTCGATACTCTGGATATGGGGGGCACCGCCCTGATCCCTGCCTTTGCAATAGGCAGGACTCAGGAGATTCTTATGCTGCTTTATGCTCACGGAATTCGGGCTTATGTGGATGGCATGGGCAGGGATGTGTATAAAATTCTTAAAAAACATCCTCAATACCTGAGAAATCCAGATCTTCTGGATCAGGCTTTTAAGTATGCAATTTCAGTAAATGACAGGCAGCGAGACTCGTTCCTTAAAGAGCCACCGGTCATTGTTACTACAGCCGGAATGTTAAACGGAGGGCCGATACTTTATTACCTGAGCCGGCTTTACAAGGACCCAAAATCAAAAGTGTTGCTTACTGGCTATCAGGTCGAAGGTACAAACGGAAGGCTGGCTCTTGAACACGGATTTGTCGAGACCAGAGATGACGTCCTTGCTCTTAAACCCAAGGTAGAGCAATACGACTTTTCTGCCCACAGTGGGGATAGTGATCTCAAAAAGGTTGTGAAGGATTTTTGCAAAAAAGGTACCGAAAGAGTCTTTGTAGTGCATGGGGATAAAACTGAACTCTTTGCGCAGTGGATTTCTGAAGAAATTGGCGTGGATGCATATGCACCAGCAAATGGACATTCTTTTAGCTTTTAAGAGAGGGTGATTTTCCTTTCAGAAATTTCAGTAACTTTTTTGAAACTTAGAAGATTTTTTAAAATTCAAATTACTTTTTTAAAAAGCTGCGAAATACTTAAGCCTGCATAATTCCAATATCTGAGCATGATCCTCAATCCTGAATCTGATGTGCTTGACACACTTGCAAAGAGTATTCTCTTGGCTGCACGAACAGCCCCAAAAGCAAAAGGTGTAGATGATATAGTTACTGCCCTTGTAGAAAAAGAGGATGTAGAAATGCTTGCCTCAACAATGGAAAAGCTGGCAGATCAAAAAGGCGAAGGCTTCGCTTTTTTGAAAAGGGATGCTGCAAATCTTCGAAACGCAGGGGCTGCGGTACTTATAGGAGTTAAAACCAGTGAGGCTGCAGGTCTGAACTGCGGAGCTTGCGGGTTTGAAACTTGTGCAGAGCTGCTGGAACGGCAAAAAGTAAAAGTAGAATTCATGGGCCCAAACTGCATGTTCAAATATGTAGACCTGGGAATCGCTATAGGTGCAGCTGTTGCAAAAGCCAAGGATTTCTGCATTGATAACAGGGTTATGTACACGGTTGGTGCAGCAGCCAGAGTTTCGGGCTTACTTGACGCAGATGTTGTTTTTGGAATTCCCCTGAGTGTAACCGGGAAAAATATTTTCTTCGACAGAAAATGATAGAAGGTAATAGAAAACGATATACAACTAGAAGTATTGTTTGATTTCCTGAAAAGTTGAGAAGTTTAGAAGCTCTGAACTTCTCAAATTGTAGCCAGTTAGAATTTTAGAATTGCAGTTTCTTCATCCTTTCAACAGCTTCTTTAATCCTCTCGACTTCCTTTGTGAGGGCAAATCTGATGTAGCCCTCGCCGGCATCTCCAAACCCAACACCAGGTGTTGCGACGATTCCGGCTTCTTCGAGCAGGACTTTTGCAAAGCTTATTGAGGTAAAGCCTTTTGGAACAGGCGCCCAGACATAGAAGGTGGCTTTTGGCGAATTTACTTCAAGACCCATAGCTTCGAGCCCTTCTATGAGAGCGTTCCGCCTTTTCTCATAAATCTTATTTGTTTCTACTACACAGTCCTGGGAAGAGGAAAGGGCTGCAATCCCAGCGATCTGGATAGCGTCAAAGACGCCTGAGTCCACATTGGATTTGATTTTTCCGAGTCCCTTTATAAAGTCTTTATTTCCGACTGCAAACCCAAGCCTCCAGCCTGTCATGTTGTAGGTCTTGGAATGTGAATAGAGTTCCATGCCAATATCCATTGCTCCGGGGGCAGCAAGGAAAGAGGGAGCCTCGTACCCGTCATAAGTCATCTGGCAGTAAGCGTTGTCATGCACTGCAATGATATCATGTTTTTTGCAGAACTCAACAACCTTTTCAAAAAATTGCATATCTGCGGTTGCAGCAGTTGGATTATTCGGGTAGTTAAAAAAGAAAAGTTTTGCCCTTTTAAGAATATCCGCAGGAATCGAATCCAGGTCAGGTAGGAAATTGTTTTCGGCTTTAAGCGGCAGTGGATACGGCTCTCCACCCGCAAAAAGCGTACCTATTTTGTAAACCGGATACCCAGGATCAGTGTAAAGCACGATGTCCCCAGGGTTGACAAAAGCAAGCGGGATATGCGCAACCGCCTCCTTTGACCCGATTAGGGCAAGGACTTCAGTTGCAGGGTCAAGCTCAATTCCCTTGTATTTCTTACACCATTCTGCTGCTGCCTTCCTGAATTCCGGCATTCCGGCATAAGAAGGATACTGGTGCGTTTTTGGGTCGCAGACAGCTTCTCGCATGGCTTCAACAATGTGCGGGTGAGTTGGCAGGTCAGGATCTCCCACGCCAAGGTCAATAACGTCTACTCCCTTGGCAATTAACTCGTCCTTTGCTTCATCGATAGCTGCAAAAAGATACGGGGGTAATACATTAATTCGGTCAGAATACATTGATAAAGTCACCTGAGTGATTGGCATGAGTAAGTTCTCATAGTTACGGTATTTGGAATATTAAAAGGTATGGGATAAAAGGAAATTGCTGGTTCGAGTGAATTTTTATTTTGAAAATACGCAAATTAATTAAAAAGATCAAATTCCTAATACTTCTAGTGCATTTTTGAATAACTAACTGGATATATTAGTGTATAGGCTAATCAATACAGGTGTATAGGTCTTACGTAGAAAAAAGAGCTATTATGGGCTTGAAATTTTTACGTCGAACAATTTTTTGCTTGGATACAATTTTTCATATAATTAATTTAATATAATTTCTGCTATTACTATGTGCTGGAGTTGGGGAATAGAATTGGAGTATTATCAAAAGTAAAAGAAAAGAATTTCCTGGAGGTTGCTGATTCTTCTTCGAATCAATGTGCTTGGGGGAGCATAAATTCGAAGAAAATGTATTGGGGGATACAGTAAATACAGCACCTCAGGACTTCTTCTTGTATTAAATGTTGAGAAGGTTATTTATAGGATAAAAATGAAAAATGAAAAAAGAAAATTTAAGGGGTTTTTATTTCATGAAACATCTAAAAATATGTCCAAAATGCCACGCTAGTCTAAAATTGCGCCCAGACGGCGAGACCCAGTTTTGTAACATTTGCCGTTACTGGACAAAACTAGGTACTGCAAGACTTGATTCAATAATGATTTATGGCTGAAAATTAAAGATGGAAAATTGCACGAAGAATGCAGATATTTTCAGTATTCGGATTTTCAGTATTCGAGTTCTAAAATATTCGGGTTCTAAAATTTATATTACTTTTGGGATATAGTGACCGAAATCAATCAAAAACTCAGAAATGAGCTACTCAGAAAATGAGTTGATCCCAAAACTTGTTTTCAAATTTGTTCTGCGTATACTAATTCGTTTCAGACCCTTACCTTTTTTTGTTCAGGCATTATAGGCATCATATACCTGTGCAATCCAGACAACAAGTCCCATTAAAAATCCAATTCCTATTACGCTCATGAATGCACAGATTATCAGGGCTATCCAGACACCTACTGCCTTGGATACCTGCCCTTTTACAAGCTGGCCAAAACCAGGGATGAAAAAAGAAAATAGTGCCGGAACCCCGTGTGTTCTCTTGCAGCGACAGTTCATATAACCACCTTTTTTATAATATTGTTCGGCGCGAGTATAAATAATTTAATCCACGGGTAATATTAATTCAGCCTTTCAATCATTTCTTCAGACTGATTGTAATCCTGGAATTTAACTTAAGGGTAAATTGAAGAAATTCTCAAGAAAATTCAGAATAGAATTCAGAGTTATGTTTACTTGTTTGTTTGTTTGTTTGTTTGTTTGTTTGTTTGTTTGTTTGTTTGTTTGTTTGTTTG
>ENA-UOOM01000463-UOOM01000463.1-fermentation-metagenome-genome-assembly--contig:-NODE-463-length-46778-cov-7.585343_pt1 | contig 46778 bp, 44 predicted proteins | sample MGYA00245781_ERZ724031 | MGnify/ENA primary metagenome ERZ724031 (study PRJEB28704, sample SAMN03018317) | fermentation metagenome | biome: anthropogenic terrestrial biome; feature: soil; material...
AAGGGAGTTAATAAGTTGCGTTGCCCGCATATAAATGTGATTGTCCCTTTGGTTCTTCCTGGTGCTCAGACAGCAATTATGGTAAAGGAAACAGAGGCAATAACTCCTCTATTTATCCAATGACTCTCCTACCTTTATGAGTTCCTCTTCACTTATAGCCCCACTCACTATGTAATACATTTGTGAGGTCTGCCAAAATAACTTTCGCAGGCCGGTCTTCTCGGAATAAACCAGAGTAGCCTCGGATTCATTAAGTTGGACAGTAGACACTTGGGCATTATTGCTCCTGAAATTATAGGAGAAGGCTGTATTAGCATCTATGGGATTTTCATTAATTACTATTGCTTTTTCTGCTGAATCAATATAGTGCAGTTCTACCGGTGACAGGCGATCTGTTTCTTCTCTCACGAAAACTCCGGCCAGCTCATAAGCTTCTGGTACATAGCCGGGGATTACTATTTCATAAGCCAGTAACTGCCGGGCTTCTTTGATGCTATACATTTTTTTTACAGCCGACTTTTCATCTATTCCATGATACGCGTTAACTGGGACTTCATTACCGCTATGACTTACTCCGGATATACTGACAACATTACCAAACACTGATTTAATGGTCTGGAAAATCCGCAAATCAGCCAGGACATAATCACCAGTAACAACCAGTACTCCCGTCAGGAAAAATATGAGCAAGGCTGCCACCGCCAGCAACTTCTTAAACACAGGTGTTGCGGGTTTTTTATGATTCCTTTGGATTTCTCTTTCAATTTCTGCCCATACTTTATTTTTATCGGGGGGAACTATTTTGTCGGCAGATTCCTTTAATCCCTGGGAAAATTCTCTTTCAAAACTGTCCATATAGGGCTTCATTCTATCACCCCTCTAGCAGTGTCAGGTTCCATGATTTTTTTTAATTTTATTCTGGCCCGCTTGAGCCGGCTTTTAACGGTACCTAACGGTAGTTCAAGCACCTTTGCTATTTCTTTTTCATTAAGTTCGAAATAATACTTTAAAACAATTACTTGTCTATGCTTTAAATCAAGCATTTTCAATGCCTTCATTATATCAACTTCTCTTTCTTTTTGCGCCATACTATCAGTATGATAAGCTATTTCGTTTTCCATTTCAGCAATACTTGCAAAGGGAATACATCTCTTATTCTTCTTTAAAATATTTATCCCCTTGTTCGATGCTATGGCTGCAATCCAAGTATAAATCTTATCCAGATCCTTCAATCTATGTAATTGTTCGAAGACAACTATAAAGGCTTCCTGGGTGGCATCTTTGGCAATGGACTCATCTTGCACGATTAAATAAGTTGAACGGTATACGTTTTCATAAAAAGTGTTGAACAATATTTTAAAAAGCTCTGTTTCATTCATTATCAAATTCTCCTGTAACACTCTTATGGATACATTTACATCTAATGTTTTAATATGGTATTACCGTATTCCAATAAATTATAACATAAATCATTGGGAAAAATGTTAAGTTATGAGATTATGTGCTTCTTTTCTCCTTTCTGTTTAACCGATAATTTCTTAATTATCGGTTATCAAGCCCTGATAATTGCCATACTTTCCTCTCTTGTTTCTAAATTCCACAACACTGCTTTCCCTTTTATAACGAGCCGAAAAGATGTCCACTACTTTTTTAAGCAGTCGGATCTATTAAAAAAGCAGGCGACGGGTTCTACTCCCCGTCCACGTTGCAGCGGTGTGTTGAAACTATCCGCAGTTTCTTCTGATGTTTAAAATTTTTATTTTAAACATGGAACTTTTTGCCCTCCCCAATTGAGTATATTATGAGGACATTTTTAGGAAGGAGGTGAAATTACATGAGAAAAGGTTTTATTGTATTTCTTCTTGTCTTACTCGTTCTGTCGGTAATTAATGTACCGGTTTTTGCTGCAGAATCTATAAATGAGACCTCGGATCAGATTTCGAACAAGGATGTTGCTCATCATACAAGAGAAAGTCTGAAATCACAGATTAATTCTGAAGAGGCCAAATCTGGCGATTACTTAATTGATGACTGGTACTGTGAAATTCGAGAAATGGATAACGGGAAGGTGGAACTCTATGGTTGGACACAGTGTAACCGTAACTGCGAGGAAGTAAGTGTTGAACTGCAACTGCAACAGTGGACCGGTTCGAGCTGGACAACTCTGGGTACATATGAGTTTGCAGGTTTTGATACCAATTATACCTGGGGCAAGAAGAATGTCTCAGTAACCGGTAAAAACAGTTATAGGGTAAAGAGCCGCCATTATGCTCAAGATGGTTCAGTTACCGACCAGACTACTGCTGCTACTGAGGGTATTTATGTTAATTAATTCTAATCTCACATACCAGCAATCAAAGACCAACTTTATAAGGCTCCCATAAGCTCAAAGCATTCTATGGAAAATAAGGGAAAACTAGTTTTACTGATTTTAAAAAGGGGAGGTGGTAATAAACGTTTTTTCTTTATATGAACTTATTTTCAGAAGGAGGGAGATCTAAAGGGAGAACAGGCCCCGACAGGTACACGTAACAACATTGACCTGCTAAACAAGGTGCAATCAATCGTAGTACTCTGTGGCAGGCTAATCCGCGTATTCCATGTAATCTTGAGAACCGGCTAATTAATAAGCAAATAGCTTTTCACAAGGAAAAAGAAATAATGTGATTTCAATAGAAATTGAAATAAAACCAAAGTTTTTAAAGGAGGTTATTAAATGAATAAGTCATTCCGAACTTTATCTTTAATACTAACAGTATTTATATTTATATTTAGCATATCATCTATCCCTACCTTTGCCCAAAGTACAAGTGAAAAACAAGGAAACAATATAGGCTGTCCTAATGAAACAGGATATATGCCGGAAGAAGAATATGCAGATTATGGAACAGATGAAGAAAAACTGCAAGCTGAACTCAAACTGCAAGCATTTACAAGGATGAATGAGATATATTTTAATACTGTTGCTTCAGATACAATAAATATTAACAAGGAAATGATGGCAACAGAATTAGAGGAACTGGAAGATATCCTTAATAAATATGGAAACGGTATGACTGTATCAAAACTATTCAATAATACTATGAAAAACCCTGGAGATTACCAAAGCAAATGGGTAAATATGACTCCGGAAGAACAAACAACATATTATTATTGTGGACCGGCATCAGGTGCCATGGTGTTAAAGGGAAAAGGAATAAGCACTTCTCAGTCAATCCTTGCCGGCAGTTCATATATGGACACAGATAGTACCCAGCAAACATATTTATGGAGGGTGCCTTATGGATTAAATAAATATAAAGGGACTAACGGGTTAAGTTTTAATTACGCTTACATTCAGACCAATTCAGGCGAAAGCGCAGTTGACTGGGCTATTCGTATGACAAATGCGGCTATAGGATGTTTATTGACCGAATATGGTACAGTTTATGATACAAAATCCATAGGCGACTTAATGCTGGAAGGCTACCAGTCAGTACCTTCTTCAGGTCTTTATCATTACGTTGCAGGATATGGATTTGACAGTTCTGATCCCAGCAATAGAGTCTGTTATTATATGGATCCAAATCCAAATGGTGCAGGGTCCTATTCACACACTAACTCATCTGGTCCACATGAGATGAGTTTTTATAAAATGGGACAACTTACTAAACCTCTGGGTCTTGTATTTTAGCAGAAGAGAAGAAAGCAAAGAACAAACGCAGTTCTTTGCTTTCTTCCATTAAGGAATGGAGAAAATGATGAAAAATATAAAGTGTCTTTTATGTGTCTTATTGATATTTTCTATTACTGGCTGTTCAAAAGTTACAGCATTGAACAGAACAGGTTCTTTTCAACAGTCTTCTGCAATAAGTGTTTCAGAGTTGGAGACCTCTGTTAATTCAACTAATTTTAAGAATTCATTTCCAATTGCAGATGACATTTACGATGCTGCAGTTGATATTACCTCTTATCTGGATAGAATGAAAGAGCAGCCTTTCGGTTTTATGGATTCAAAGTATATCCTGGTATACAACTTTGATAAAAATAACTTTGAAAAGGTAAATATTAAAAATGGAAGCAGGGAATCCATTTATAGCCTATCAGTGGGACAACGTGCTATAACCTACCAATATGATAATAATGTTATCGTATGGGTGGAAGATGGCGAGATTAAATCTGATGGAATTATTGGTAAAAATTGGGGCATTTATGCATTTGACCTGCTAACAAAAGAAGTGATAACCATTGAAAAAGAGAATGAAAAAACAACCCCATTAAATAGAGTTTTTTGTGCCACACCGAATGAAATGACTTATAAAGATGGTTCAGTGGTATATACCGCCCGACAGTATTATAAAGATAAATATTGCCAGGTGCTTAAATTGTATAACATAGATACGGGTGAAATGATTATAATCGATTTTTTACCAAGGAACTTAGATGAGCCAATTGATACCTGGTTTAGTATTCCCTCATCCAACAAAACCTATGTTACTTATAGTATCTCAAAAGCAAATTTAAAGAATTTTGCAGAATTCGGTGAAATTTATTTATATAACATAAATGAAAATAGTAAGACCCATCTTGTTACCAGTAATAACCTATTGCATCCTCAATTATGTGATAATTATATTATTGCCAGAATGAAGCCTGAAGGGCAGAACGAAAAATCGGAGATATGGGTTTATGACCTAGAATCTAATAGCTGGATTACCTCAATAACAAATGAAAGTAAATTATATGAAGGTTATATAGTAAAACCATTTGAGTTAGTTGGTCTTATCCCTAGCAGTGATCTCTTCACCTGGCATGAAAATGCTTATTCTGCTGCAATAGGTGTTGCAAATCTGAAAAATTTTAAATTGATTCCGGTTACGACCAGACGAATGGATAAGCGTATGACTACACGAATGTTTAATAATGGTATGCTTTTATGGAATGAATACGGATTTAGTGAAGAAAGAGAAAAATCAAGATATAAATATGTGATTTTCAACAAGTAATTCTTCGTATATCTTGATTTTAACAGAGACTGTACGGCACACCAACACCAGGGGGACGGTCCCCGCGGTCTGGTGAATAGTAATTCCACACATTCGGGCAAATAAACCCCAAGAATTCTATACTTTTTCAGCTGGCCTATATTTTTTGGCGGAAGCGTGTGAGAATCGAACTCACCCACGACGGGACCACCGCCGCGCAGACTGGATTTGAAGTCCAGGCGGCCCACCAGGACCGATCCGCTTCCTTGATTAAATATCCATAAACTGTTGTAGTTATGGGAAACTGCTTCATGATAAAGAGCAGCTTTATGGTGCTGCGTAGATGAGTATATATCCTGAAAAGTCTTTTGTCAAATCTCGGTGGCAAAAGCTTTACTGGCAGACCTGGATAAGCTGCTCTCCGGGAGAGCTGAAGCTCTATCTATTCTTCACCGCTTTCTCTTACTATTACTGACTCAATTTCATATCCCCGTTTTTGAAGCTCTTCCAGCAGTGGTTCATATTTCAAGTCTTCGATGCGAAGGATCATTTTGTAGCGCTGGCTTTTATTATCAAAATAAACCACCGCATTCAAAATATTTATGCTTTTTTCCGCAATCAGTCCGGTTACTTCCGCCAGGCTGCCAGGGCGATCCTTGACAAAGCAGTCTATACGGCTGTGAGCTCTATTAACCCCCAAAATATCAATCAAAGCATCAAAAATGTCGGTTTCCGTTACTATGCCAACCAGCTTATCCTGCTCCAGAACCGGCAAGCCGCTAACTTTATTCTCCCGCATTATTTTGGCTGCGGTTTCGATGTAGTTTTCTGGCCCAATGGTGAGGACTTTTTGTTTTTTTGGTACTATGTCTTTTATTTTAGTCCTGGCCAGGAGGTAATTCAGTTCATGGATGCTTAAAGAGGTAGCAGAGGAAGGCGCGGCCTGGTTAAGATCGGTCAGGGTTATAATCCCGGTCAGGCGGCCTTTGTCCACCACCGGTAAGCGCCGGATGTTATTCTCTTTCATTAGACGAAAGGCTTCGGTGAGACTGGTATTCATCTCCACCGTTATAACATCCTCGGACATACGGTCTTTTACTTTCATAATCTTACCTCCTCATATAATATGGCTGTTAGACAAAGTTATTCGATAGTCAGCTTAAGCATGACTCCAACGCCAGAAGACCATTCCGCCTTCCGTTTTCCGTCCTCCGTCTTCCTATCCCCCCAGGTAAGCCTTCTTTACTTCCTCACTGTTTATCAACTGTTCGGCCGTCCCCTCCAGGACTATTTCTCCGGTTTCAATAACATAGGCCCGGTTGGCAATTGACAGGGCCATATTGGCATTCTGCTCCACCAACAGTATGGTGGTTCCCCGAGCGTTGATGTCTTTTATTATTTCAAAAATCTCCTTTACTAACAAAGGCGCCAGGCCCATGGAAGGCTCATCCATCAGCATCAACTCGGGTCGGGCCATCAAGGCCCGGCCGATAGCCAGCATCTGCTGTTCGCCTCCACTCAAGGTTCCGGCGGTTTGTTTTCTCCTTTCCTTGAGCCGGGGAAAGCGGGTAAAAACATTCTCCAGGTCGCTTTCTATCCCTTTCTTGTCTTTGCGCAAGTAGGCCCCCATTTCCAGGTTCTCCAGAACAGTCATGGTGGAAAAAACCCTTCGACCCTCCGGTACCTGGGATATGCCCAGTCCCACAATTTTTTCCGGAGCCACTTTGCTGATATCGCTTCCTTTAAACATAATTGCACCATTCCTGGGCCGCAGCAAACCGGAAATGCTTTTTAGCGTAGTGGTCTTCCCGGCTCCATTGGCTCCAATCAGGGTTACTATACTGCCCTCTTCCACTTCCAGGGACAGTCCTTTGAGGGCGTGTATGGCGCCGTAATATACATCGATTCCTTTAACCTCAAGCACCGGCTATCCGACTTCCTCTCCCAGGTAAGCTTCGATTACCCGTTTATTTCGCCTTATTTCTTCCGGCAGGCCTTCAGCAATAACCTGCCCATAGTCCAAAACATAGATGCGCTCGCAAACTCCCATGACCAAAGACATATCGTGTTCAATCAATAGTATGCTAAGACCAAAGTCTTTCCTGATCCAACGTATCAAGTCCATCAATTCCCGGGTTTCATTGGGATTCATTCCCGCAGCCGGCTCATCCAGTATCAATAGGGTTGGTTTGGTGGCCAGGGCCCGGGCTATTTCTAACCTTCTCTGTTCCCCATAAGGCAAGCTGGAAGCTATTTCGCCGGCTTTATCCTCCAGGTTGAATATCTGCAAATATTCGCGAGCCTTTTTATTTATCTCTATTTCACCCTGGAAAAATCCCGGGGTTCTAAGCAAAGTTTTCAGCAAGCCATAGGGTGCATCTTTATGCAAAGCAATGCGGACATTGTCCAAAACGCTGATGTCTTTAAAAAGCCGGATGTTTTGGAAGGTGCGGGCGATTCCCTGCTGGCAAATAGTATAGGGAGCTAAACCGGTGATATCTCGTCCCGAAAAAATAATATTACCCTCATCCGGCTTGTATACCCCGGTAATCAGATTAAATACCGTGGTTTTACCGGCTCCATTGGGTCCAATCAGACCCAGCAGTTCACCGTCTTCCAGGTGGAAGTTGAAATCCAGCACTGCGCTGAGCCCGCCAAAGGATTTGTTTAAATTATTTATTTGCAAGAGGCTCATTTTTCTCACCCCAAATCCTGCCCCAAGTCCGCCGGCCCCATTCCTTATTGCCCATCAAGCCCTGAGGCCGGTAAACCATAACCACCACCAGAGTAACTGCGTAAAGAACCATGCGAATAGCCGGGAAAGTCTGCAAGGCGGCCGTAAGCATGGTAACGAAAATAGCGGCTATAACCGCCCCGGTGGTACTGCCCAGCCCGCCCAGAACCACCATGACCAGGATGTCAAAAGACTTTAAGAAATTGAAAGTTGCGGGTTTGATAATATAGAAATAATGGGCGTAGAGCGCTCCGGCCAGCCCGGCAAACAAGGCGCCAATAACGAAAGCCAGTACTTTGTAATTGGTGGTATTTATGCCCATTAATTCTGAAGCCACTTCATCTTCACGCACGGATATTATTGCCCGGCCATAACTGGAATTAATAAGATTTACAATAATTACTATAGTGAAGATGGTTAAGCCAAACAACCAGGGCCAGGTGCTGTAACGGGGTATTCCCAAAATTCCAGCCGGACCGCCAATGAAATCGATGTTTTGTAAAATTACCCGGATGATTTCCCCAAAACCCAGGGTGGCAATGGCCAGATAATCCCCCTTTAACCTGAGGGTAGGTACCCCTATAATAAGACCGGCCAGTCCTGCGGCCAGGCAGGCGGCTAGCAGACCCAGTATAAAGGGCTGGCTGTAAATAGTAGTAACTACTACCGCCGCATAGGCACCCACAGCCATAAACCCGGCATGACCCAGGGATAATTGCCCGGTAAAACCGTTAATCAAATTCAAGCTTACCGCCAAAATTATATTTATACACATAGAGGATAAATTTATCTGGTAGTATTCATTTAACAAACCCGATACTATCAGGTACTGCACCAGGGTAAAAATGCCTGCCAAAACCAGTACTTCAATTAGAAAGCTTCGTGGAACAAATCGCTTTTTCTCCATCTTCTCACCTACACTTTTTCCCCGGTATCCTTGCCAAACAAACCGGTGGGTTTAACCAGGAGAATCAATATTAAAACACCAAAGGCTACCGCATCACGGTAGAGGGTACTGCCATAACCGCTGACCATGGTTTCCAGAATCCCCATGAGGAATCCCCCGACCATGGCCCCGGGGATTATGCCAATTCCTCCCAAAACAGCCGCTACGAATGCTTTCAATCCGGGAATTATGCCCATCAGCGGGTTAATGGTGTTATAGTAAATTCCTATCATCACACCGGCGGCAGCGGCCAGGGAGGAGCCAATAGCAAAGGTTATGGAAATGGTTCTATCTACACTGATACCCATCAAAATTGCGGCCTCACGATCCAGCGAAACCGCTCGCATAGCCTTGCCGGTTCTGGTCCTTTTAATAATATACTGCAGGGCGATCATAAGAATAACGGCCAGGGCAAAAATAAAAATATCCTTATTGGATATCAACAATCCTCCGATTTGATATTTATGGAGGGGAAATGCGGCTTCGGGGAATACCCTTTGTTGGGGCGTTAAAAGAAAGAGGGTAAAATATTCTAAAAACAAGGATACCCCGATAGCGGTGATAAGGGCCGCAATACGAGAGGAATTCCGTAATGGTTTATAGGCAATCTTTTCTATCAGCACTCCCAGGACAGCACAACTAAGCATAGCAAATATCAGTGCTGCAAAAATATTGCTACCCAGAACTGCTATAGAAAAAAACCCTACATAGGCTCCCACCATCATTATGTCTCCGTGGGCAAAGTTTATCAGCATTATTATTCCGTAAACCATGGTGTAGCCCAGGGCAATCAGGGCATATATCGCCCCTAATGACAAGCCATTTATCAATTGTTGCAAAAATTCCAGCAATACTGCCACTCCCAACTAGAACTATAGCTTTATTATCTTTTATTCAACTGAGGATGTCACTGCAAAAAGTAATAAATATGCATTAGTGTGCATAAATATACCGCTCAGCTCCCTTAATAGCGACACCCGCAGGGTATGTAGGGAACGACCCCCGTGTCGTTCCGAATCAGGCGAAACAACCTTAATAGCGACTGCAAGGGATTGTAAGGGCGGTCTTCGACCGCCCGCTTTCACCTTCACCAGCGTTTTGTATATTCATGCAACCCTTATGCAACAAAAAGGGGTTTTTGCAGGGGAATCATTCATTATTATATATGGAATTTCTTTGTGAGAGATGGTGTTGGGACAGCTCAACTCTCCTCTCACCGTACATTAATCTAAATCCAGGCAGCATAGGTTAAAGAGAGGGTTGCCCCTCCCTTTGACCATGGGCATATGCTATTATCGTGATACCAGTTTGCCGTCTTTATATTCGATTACCACTATCTTCTTAACCGGATTATGTTTTTCGTTAATACTCATGGTACCGGTTATTCCCGGGAAGTCCTTTATCTGCGCCAGAGCCTGCGCTACCTTGGCAGAATCAGCTTCGCCAGCATCTTTTATAGCCTGAGCCAGTATTTTGGCGGAATCATAACCCAGAGCCGCAAATGAATCGGGAAGCTTTTTATATTTAGCTTCATATGCCTTAACAAATGAAGAGATCGCCGGCGAGGGGTCCTCTACTGAGTAGTGATTAGCAAAATAAGTATTATTCAAGGCTTCTACTCCTGCCACCTTTACCATATCTGGTGAATCCCAGCCATCGCCGCCGCCGATGGGAACCTTGATATCCAAATCACGAGCCTGTTTGATCAGCAATGCCACTTCGGTGTAGTAGCCGGGCACATAAATAAATTCCGGGTTTTTGCTTCTCAGTTTGGTCAGGGTAGCCTTAAAATCCTTGTCCCCATTGACATAACCTTCTTTAGCCACAATTTTTCCACCACCGGCTATGAAGGCTTCCTCGAAATACTTGGCCAGTCCTTTGGCATAATCATCAGAAGTGCTGCCAAAGATGGCGGCATTCTTTACCTTGAGGTCGTTTAAAGCAAATTCAGCCATACGCTTGGCCTGGTCGGCATCCAGGTAACAGACCCGGAAAATATAATCCAAGGTCTTGCCGGTTTTTTCTTCTACAGTAACATTTTCGGCGGTCGCGGCTGGAGCAATAAGCGCTATCTTATTCTGCATCATAACCGGGGTACTCCCTGCTACAGCTCCACTGGTCAGAGGACCCAGCTGGGCTATAATCTTTTCTCCCGCCAGGGCCGCGCTATTATTCATAGCTTCATCCGGTTTGGACTGGCAATCTCTCTCAATGTACTTCAGTTCTTTTCCCAGCACTCCCCCGGCCTGGTTGATTTCTTCGATAGCCAGAACCATACCATTTCTGGAATTGGAGCCATAACTGGCCAGGTCACCGGAAAGCTCTACATTAATTCCTACCGGTATGGTTTCGACTGCCGTTTTATCACCTCCGGCTTTATCGCCACCTTCCTGCTTGCTGCCACAGCCGGCCAGAACTCCCAGCGTGAACAACATCAGCACCAACAACACTAGCCTCTTGCTCACTCTCATTCTTCTACCTCCCCTTTTTTTATGTAATCATAACCTGCTGTCCACCGGTCATGAAAACAGATAACAAATTCTAGACCGCCTGCAGTTCCCATTTGCCACAGCGATCGCCCCAGCGGGCTATCAAATCATCATTCTCAAAAAACTGTACCACTTCGCAAGCGTTGGAACAACCCTGACATTCAAAACTACGGGTCTTAAAAGTAATCTCCCGGATATTAAAGCCTTTGAAACTGCTCTTTTGCTTCTTATCCACCGCCCTCCGAGCCAGCAGGGCTGCTCCGATGGCTCCCATAACATCATACCACGGCGGTACGATAACATCCATTTCCAGGTATTTCTTAAAAGCTTCTACCAGACCCTGGTTAGCAGCAACTCCTCCCTGAAATAAAACCGGAGGCAGAATCTCCTTACCTTTACCTACATTATTCATGTAGTTCCTGACCAGGGCTTCACATAGCCCCGCAATGATATCCTCATTATTATATCCCAGCTGCTGCTTATGTATCATGTCTGATTCGGCAAAAACCGCACAACGTCCTGCTATTCGAACCGGATTTTTTGCTTGCAGAGCCATTTTGCCAAAGTCTTCGATATCTATGGTCAACCTGCTGGCCTGCTGATCTAGAAATGAGCCGGTTCCGGCTGCACATACGGTGTTCATGGCGAAATCGGTTACCACTCCTTCGCGCAGTATAATTATTTTAGAATCCTGCCCACCGATTTCAATAATGGTATTGACCCCCGGCACCACCGAAGAAGCTGCAATAGCATGGGCCGTGATTTCATTCTTCACAATGTCGGCGCCTATTATCATGCTGCTGAGATAACGGGCGCTACCCGTAGTTCCGACCCCGGCTATCTCCAACTGGCCTTTTAGCTTCTGGCCTATGGAGTAGAGTCCCTTCTGTACGGTGGCAATAGGCTGCCCGCTGGTACGCAGGTATTCCGCCGCCACCACCTCATTGCTCTCGTCCAAAACTACCAGGTTGGTGCTTACCGACCCCACATCAACACCAAGATATGCCTTCTTCATATTGCCCATCTCTCCCTTTGGCGTTTGAGCTCCCGCCGCTTTTCCAGCAGGTCCACAAAAGCCTCCAGCCGGGTCTGCACTCCAGCCTTTCCCGTTTGCTCGTCAATAAACAAGGTTAATACCGGTATATTAAAATCCCGGCTTACCGCAGGTATAATACTTTTGGCCACTATTTCCGGAATACAGGCAAAGGGGGCCAGTTGCACCACTCCATCGAAGCCATGCCGGGCATATAATATGGTTTCCCCTATACTGTTAACCCCGTGTCCGCCAATAGGTGCTTCATTTAAATAGGGCCGGGCCACCTGGAAAATATCCCCCTCCAGGTTTACTATGGTATTTTTGCGGGTGTAGGAACTGAGGTAAATGGAACGGTCCGTATAAACCCCCATCTCTCCCAGCATAATCTGCAAATAATGATTGGCAGCAGGTTCCAGAACCACATATATTTCCCCGATAATTCCAATCTTTAAGGGGTCGCGGCTCTCATCCCGCCGGACTTCTTGCAGAACTCTCAGCCCTTCTTGCCGGGCTTCGTCTACCTCATTCTCACTATTGGCTTCATCCACAAATTGCAGGGCTTCCCATAGGGCCCGGGTAGTATCCCCGCGTTTCTCTTCATAAGGCCGGATACTATGCGATTGCATCTCCATGTCATCAATGGCCTTAATTTTCTCCCACGCCACCTTTATGACCTGAATAAAGGCTTTCACTGATAAGCCCCCGCTCACCCGCAAGCGGTGCAACTTGCGCCAGAAGTCTCTCAAGTCACAGAGCGGTGGTTCAAAGGCGATTACCTTCACCTTTTTACCGATTTCATCCAGGAGGTACTGGTGCATTACCCAGTAATAACCGGCCCGGCAAGGCCCCATACCCCCGGAGGTCAGTATGATTTCCGCTCCTTTTTCCGCCACCTCCAGATAGGTCCCTGTCAAGATTTTAAACGGTATACAGGCGAATTCCGGGGAATAACGCACCCCCAAATCCAGCGTTTTCTTACTGGGCTCAGGGGGAACAATACACTCATGCCCCAGGTGGTTCACCAGCCATTTTAACGCAATATAGGAATAACCCATATGGGGGAAACTGATTTTCATTTCCTCTCCCTCCGGTAGCGCAACATATCTACAAAAGCCTCTATCCTGGTTCGGACTCCCGCTTCTCCCGTATGTTCATCAACGGCGATGGATAAGTAAGGCCGATTGCCTCTCCGCCGGCTTTCTATCTCCAACAGCCTGTCCACCATGGAATCAGGCCCACAGGCAAAAGCCGTAAGGTGAATAACTCCCTCTATCTCCGGGCGCTGCATAAAATGCAAAGCTCCGTAAATCACCCGGTTGGAAAAATACCAGAATGTACTCTTGGGCAAGGTTTTGGCCTGCCGGTTCATCTTCCGGTCACTTATCATATCCTGAGTATATACCTTGACCTTTTCTTTTTCCAGTATAGCCAGCAATCCCGCATTAATATAAGCATCATAAAGCAAGTAAGGATATCCTACTACCGCTACCTGCAAATCATAGTTATTGTTACTCTTTTCTTTTCTTGGAACCGGGGTCTTTTTTTCTATAATCTTCAGAGCTTCCGGGGGAAGCATCTCCTGGCAAAGCAGCCTGTTGTATTGACGTTGCCGTTTACGAGCCCTGTTAAAGGCTCTTTTAACTTCTTCCCCGCTGTTTCCCAGGCTCTTCCCTATTTTTTGAGAAAGCTGCCAAAGCTCGTCTTTTCCTTGCTTAAGGTCAACCCTGATATCTATAATTTCCGGCAGATCATCCATAGCCAGGCGAAGCATATCCGGCAGACCCAAAAACTTGGGACAAAAAGTTTCGGTGCCAAAATCTCCATGACTGCGTACACTGACCAGGCGGGGGCAGAAAATATAATCGGCCTTCCCCGCCAGAGCAGCGGCATGTCCGTGATAAAGTTTTATGGGGATGCAGGCATCGTTTACCGCTTCTTTGACGCCTCGATCAAGAATGGCTTTACTGGTAGCTGGCGAAAGTACCACTTCATGGCCCAGTTCCTCAAAAAAGGTCTTCCATAGCGGAAAATAGATAAAATAGGCCAGGGTTCTTGGAATTCCTATCTTAGACACTTACAAAATCCTCTCCCCTCTCCCTGCGGAAGCAAGGAGAAAAAAGCTACGCTTTAACCCGTATATCCCCTATCCGCCGGGTAAAACGGGTCTTGTCGTAATGCTCCAACAATGGCAAGGTATACCGGCGTGAGGTGTTAAACAGGTCGCGGGCGGTGGCCAGGCTGAGCTCCTTTTCCCGGCCAAAATGTTCCTCCAGGATCTTCTTTCCTTCCTCCAGGGCCTGGGTAGAAAAATATATATCCCCGGAGAGCTTAATTAATAGTCCCTGGTTGAGCAAGTAGGAAACCACTTCGCCAAAATCCTCTCCATTAAGCTCTAACTGCTGCTGTAATTCCTCCAGAGAAGGAGGGGTAAATAACTCTTTATCCATCAGTTCCTGAATTTTTTCAATAGCATGCTTTTCTTTTACTCCCGGCTGAGGGCTGTAGCCCGCCAGCCGGAGCTGGTTGTTTTGGCTGTTTATGCTTCCCCTATCCTCCAGGTATTTTATTATGGCATTAAAGCTTCGGGGGTTAATGCTTTTGAAAAACCGGCTTCTCATCTCTTCCCGGGGATAACCCGCCCGCAGGGGATACTGCCGGTGGTATTCCTGCAAGCGCTTCACTATCTCATCGTTTATCTTTTCTAAGCTCCGGGTGCTCATGTATTCCCCATTTTTTAAATCCCCTACTTTTTCGTCCAGGAGCAATTGTTCCAGCTCTTCTTTTATATGTTCTTCTTCATGGCCGGTTTTCCGTGCCAAGTCAGAGCTGGTAAATGTGGCCTCAGCCGCTTCCATCTCCTGTAGAATCAGGTCATAGAGGCTGCCCTCTTCTTTCATTACCAGTTGCTCCAGAACCTCTTCCCGAAAGCGTTTCTGTTTGGGGGCATGGGGGTCAATTATGCTTCCGCCGCCGATGGTGGCCACCGGCGAATAATACCTGATTACAAAAGGGTCCCCTTTCTGGCAAACCACCGCTTTTTCCATGACAATTTGCGCATAGCTTTCCTGTCCCGGCTGCAGTTCGTCCCGGTCCAGCAAAACCACCCGCCCTAAAGCCTCCTCGGTCCCCAGGTGGAATCTTATCCGGTTCCAATTCTTCAAGGTTCTTTTGCTGGAAGACAAGAGCCTTAACCTGGTATCAACCCGGTAACTGGGATGGAGATAATCCGGGGTGGACAAGAGGTAACCCCTTTTTATCTCCGCTACTTCAATACCCTGCAGGTTGACCGCTACCCTCTGTCCGGCCAGGGCTTCCGTAACCCTGGCTCCGTGTACCTGCAGGCTTCTGACTTTGACCGGTCGCTGCACCGGCATAAGTTCCAGGCTTTCACCGGTCTTTATTTGCCCCGACCACAGGGTACCGGTCACCACCGTGCCAAAACCAGCTATAGTGAAAACCCGGTCTATGGGCAAACGAGCCTGCCCCACCACCGGTTTCTCTTCAACCTGTTCTGCCATATTTTCTATTTCCTCCAGCAATTGCTCTATACCTTCACCGCTGATGGCTGATACTGCTATCATTGGGCTGTTTTTTAAAGCTGTCCCGGCCAGGTATTCCTTTATTTCTTCCTCCATCAGCAGCAGCCACTCTTCGTCAACCAGGTCTTTTTTAGTAATAGCCACTACCCCCTGCTTAACCCCCAGCAATTCAATTATATCTAAATGCTCCCGGGTCTGGGGCATGATTCCCTCATCAGCGGCAATAACCAAGACTACCATATCAATCCCGAAAGCCCCGGCCAGCATATGCCGGATAAAGCGCTCGTGTCCCGGCACATCAACAATGGCCGCCTTCTGGCCACCAGGCAGCATAAAGGGGGCAAATCCCAGTTCAATAGAAATGCCCCGCTGCTTTTCTTCCTTCAAACGGTCGGTATCAACCCCGGTCAAGGCTCTCACCAGAGTGGTTTTGCCATGATCAATATGTCCTGCCGTTCCAATAATAAGCCGTTTCATCTATATATCCCCTTTTTGCTGGACAACTCCGGCAATCAAGTCCGCTGCCTTTATCTCATCACCGGGTAGAAGGGTGCGCACACTCAAAAGCATTTTATCCTCCTGGCGCCGGGTAAGCAGAGCAGGGCTTCCCAATCGCAGTATTTTGGCCGCCTTCTCCAGGCCGGGTTGGCTGAATTCGATTTCCACCCCGAAGCCGGGAATTTTATAGGTGGGATATGCTCCCCCGCCTACCATATCCTCCAGTTCCACCAGCTTAAGCCGTCTGATTCCCGATAAACCGTCAATCCTCATTTTCAGTAATTCCAACAGCCTTTCGGCCTTTTCCCTTAGCTCCTCCCGGCTTAAGGCCAGCATTTCTATTACCGGAATGTTTTTTTTCGGAGAACCCAGCAGGTATTCCAGCAAGGTTCCTTCCAGAGCAGCGATAGTGAGTTTATCCACCCGCAAAGCCCGGGTGAGCTGGTTTTTCTTCATGGCTTCCACCAGAGGCTTTTTCCCTACAATAATCCCCGCCTGGGGCCCTCCCAATAGTTTGTCCCCGCTGAAGGTAACGATGTCCGCCCCAGCCGCGACACAATTCTTCACCGCCGGTTCTTCCCGCAGTCCCCAATCCGCTTTATCATAAAAGATACCACTGCCTAAATCCTGCATCACCGGCAGCTCTTTCTCCTGACCCAGCTTCACCAGTTCCTCCAAAGGGACCTCCTGGGCGAAACCCAGTATCTTGTAGTTGGAAGTGTGGGCCGCAAAAAGCAAGGCGGTTTCCTCATTGATGGCAGCTGCAAAATCGCTAATATAGGTTTTATTGGTTGTTCCTACTTCTACCAGCCTGGCCCCGCTTAGTTTCATTACTTCCGGAATGCGGAAAGCTCCGCCTATCTCCACCAACTGTCCCCGGGAAACAATCACTTCCCGCTCCCGGGCCAGGGTGTTTAAGCCCAGCAGAACTGCGGCTGCATTATTGTTAACCACCAGGGCCGCTTCGGCACCGGTCAGACGGGTCAATACTTCTTCCACATGTCCGTAACGCTCTCCCCGCTCCCCCTTTTCCAGGTCAAACTCCAGGTTGTTATAGCTGCTGGCCATGCGCTTCATATAGTCTATGGCCCCTTTACCCAGCGGAGCTCGTCCCAGGTTGGTGTGCAGCACTACCCCGGTTCCATTTATCACTTCTTTCAGGCTCCCCCCGGCCAGGCGGGAAACCATATGCTCTACCTTCACCAATATCGCTGGCATCAGCTTCTCTTTCTTTATTTCCTCTTCTTTAAGAAAGAGTTCCCGGCGCAGTTCCTCAGTGGCACTGCGCACTACATCCACCACGAAATCGCGCTGGTAGACTTCTATTAGCTGTTTGATTCGCTCGTTCTTAAGCATTTCATCAATGGAGGGTATATTTTTCAAATTATTCATCTTAGCCTCCCTGGTTTATACAGTAGTTGAACGGTGGTTGAACCTCACTCCTCCAAGGGGTTAGTTTCTAATATTATAATACAAGAGCAGTGCCATGTCTTTTATACCCTGGTAAAACAATACGGAAATTATTATTATCCCCAGTAAACCAAAAACCGGATAAATCTTTCCTACCAAAGCTGAAAAGCTCTGCATGGCGAGGGGCAAAGACAGGGTCATACACCATAGCAGACAACTTCCGAAACTTAAACCGGAGAAGTCAGCTATACGTTGAGTAAAACCATACGCATTGGCTATGGCGGTAGTTAGTATACCTATCCATAGTATCAGGGTATAGAGCTGTTTGACCCCGGGCGATATTCTTCCCATGAGATAGAGCATGGGCACTTCATAGTGCATAACCGCCGGTAAAAATTTGCATAAAGACAGGTAGCTCAGTACCACCAGTATCCCCAGCACCAGCCCGCCCCATACGGCCCCGGCAATTCCTTCCCGGCAGTTGCTGAGGCTTTGGTATTCACTTAATACCACCATCGCTAAAGAAAAATTGTAAGCCACATAGAGTATGCTGGACATTATCCAAAGCCTGCTATCAACCGGGCAGAGGTATAAACTATAGCTTCCCAGTGCCTGGCTTTCCATAAAAAAGACTACATAGCTGGTGACGATCAATAAGAAAAGAATTTTTATGGGGACCAGCATGTTAAAAGAGAATATTAAGCCTTTTTTACCGGAGAACAAAAAAAATATGACCATCAAATATGTTAGCAAAATCCCCAGGCTTTTCGGTAAATAAAGGTGTTCTTCAAATACCGCCCCACTGGCAGACAACATGGTACTGATACCCAGAAACAAAAATAGTGCCAGGAGCCAGTCAATTAGCTTTCCGCCTTTATTACCCATAAGGCCGGCCAGTAAATCTTGATAATTGGATACCTGATGGCGATGGGCCAAATAAAGCAACATTCCCCCACATATAGCAAAAGCGAAGGTTGCCATAAGCGTACCTTTTAAACCATCATTGCCATAGACAACAAAAAACTGGATGATTTCTTGCCCCGAAGCAAAGCCGGCCCCAATTACCGCCCCCAGATAACCCATAACTAGTATTAATCTGGTTTTTATTTATAGCTTCCTCCTTGCTGATACCTTTTTATTCCATACTTATTCTTGTCATTTTAATTTACTGCATAAAAATTTTTCCAGATGTCAAGAATAAAGGTAAAAGCATAGGAGGAGAAGCAGTGGAATTACCCAGGCTGAACCGGATAAATTGTAAAGATTCTTTTCATTGTGACGACCCTCTATGTTTTAGTAAAATAGAGCGTAGTATCAGCTTTTTTTTAAAGGATTTAAACCAGGATTATAGCCGGGAAATAGTCTATCTTTGTATTGGTACCGACCGGGCAACCGGAGATTGCCTGGGTCCACTGGTTGGCACCCGCTTACAGTCCCTTCTTCGCTCAGCTCATATTTACGGCACCCTGGAAAAACCCGTACATGCTACCAACCTGGATCATTTTCTTAATATTATTAACGCCGAGCACCAAAATCCACTGCTGGTTGCTATCGATGCTTGTTTGGGCAATGCCGATAGAATTGGTTATATAAATATAAAAAAAGGAAGTCTCAAGCCTGGAACGGCTTTGCGAAAGGTATTACCTGAGGTGGGGGATTTTCATATTTCGGGGGTAGTTAATATTGGCGGTTTCCTGGAACATATGGTTTTACAGAATACCCGGCTTTACACTGTCTATAAGATGGCCGATATAATTGCCAAAAGCCTGTGCCTGGCCCATTCCAGCTTTAAGCGCCATAGCCTGGCGGCCTGCCAGGCCAGTACCTTGCAAGAATAAGCTGGGGATTAACTCGAGACGCTCCTGGCTACTGATACTTTCTCTCCTTTTTTCATCTCAGCTTTTTCCTGTGGCCGAATCATCTTGGAGGTACCGTCAATAAAACCACCTTCTTCTATAGAAATCAAGCTGCAACTGGCATCTCCCATAATAGAACCGGTTGCGGTGATTTCCAATCTGCCTCTGGCCTCTATATTTCCCTCTATTCTCCCGGCCAGAATAAGGTTGTCCACCAGTATTTCTCCTTTGATTTTTCCCTTCTCTCCCACAATAAGATCACCTTTTACCTCCACTTTCCCCTCAACATTACCATCAATACGAATGGAACTGGAGGAACGGATCTCGCCCTTAACCTGTACTCCATGCGAGATTAAGCTTTCAATATTTTGCCGCCTGGCTTTTTTCCACAATCTGATCCACAACCTTTCTCGCTAATCCAACCCGGCTTCTCCCCTCAGGGCAGGTAGTTTTTCGGGTTTACGCTTTCATTGTTTTTCATTATAGTAAAGTGCAGGTGGGGACCGGTACTTTTACCGGTATTCCCCAGGCGAGCTATAGCTTCTCCCTTTTTGACTTTGTCGCCCTCATTGACCAGGATGGCGCTATTATGCCCGTAGCGGCTGATAAATCCATAACCATGATCAATCTCTACGGTTTTTCCATAAACAGCCTTCCATCCGGCAAAGATGACCTTCCCATCTCCCGCTGCCAGCACCTCTGTTCCCACAGCCTCTACAATGTCAATGCCGTCGTGAAAACTCGACTTACTGCTGCGGAAAGGGGATTTTCTCCAGCCATAGGGTGAAGATATCTCCCCTTTTACCGGCCACTGGTTGGGACGACTTCTATAATATGTTCCTCGCTGGCTAACCTCGGACAGCAAGCTGTTTATCTCGTTTTCCTGCCGGTTTATATCTCTTTTAATATCTCGGGTCGCTGCCAAAATGTTCTCGACTTCATTTTCCGCTCCCCCCATTCCACTTACCATTGTCCCTCGGGAGGGTTTTGCATTAACTTCCGCTTCCGGCATAATTCCCATCAGTTTTTTTATTTCATTTTGGGTTTGGCCTATACCTTCCTGCTGTTTTCGCATGTTTTGGATTTCTTCTCCCAGGATTTCTATGGTTTCATCTTTCTTCAGGCTTTCCATCTTAATCTTTTCCACCGAGCGAATCTCCGACTGGCTCTGAATAAACAGGTAAGTTATCATGACAGAAAGCAGTACAACACTGGATAAAAGCAAACTACCCGCCAAAATATATTTTCTGGCCAAGCCTAAATGAAGCGCCTTTCCGGTTTTTCCAGGGATTATTATAAAAGTAAAGTTATTATCAGTCTTTTTTCTTGGGCTTTTTTTTCGGATTTTCACAGTATACCTCGTTAAATCTGGGATGTTTTTTGTCTTACCATAATAGCAATATTTTTCTATCTTGTAAAACCGCCCAGGTTTTTAGTCCCAAAACACCTTGCTATTTTAGCAATTATCAATTGGCATAATGAATCAGGGGGACAGGTACCTTGATTTCTGCAGTCGATTAATTTCTTTAAGAAATTCTTGCGATTTATGACCATAATTTTAATGGATCTGCTCATCCTCCGATTTTCTGTCGGTGATAAAGAGCAGGAAGATGAATGAGCTCGACTCTTCGCTTTCTTCTGTTTGCCAGAGCTTTTTATAAACCGAGACATCTATCCCCCCTGATTCATTTATTTAATCTGCAACAGTCCCTTGGATTTTGTTCCCGCCTAACTTAGAATGAATATAATAGAATGAGAATGGAGAGGAATAACGGGGGTGGTTCAATGTCAGATAGAAAGCTGGATTTGCTTACACTGGACATTACGGACAGCATAGCTACTGTCACTCTGCATGCTCCGCCGGTAAATGCTCTTTCTCAATTAATGCTCGATGAGATATCCTCCTGCTTTTTTAATTTGTCCCAGAATAAACTCAAGGTCGTTGTTCTTACCGGTAATATGAACTGTGGCTTCTCTGCTGGAGCCAATATACGCGAACTTGTTAGTCAGAACCCGCAAGGCAACCGGCAGTTTTTCGCCAACCTTTACCAGTTATTTAATCAACTTGAAGACATCCCCTTCCCGCTTATTGTTCCAATTAATCGATTTGCTATGGGTGCAGGTCTGGAGCTTGCTCTATGTGCTGACATTCGGGTTATGGATGATAATGCCAGGGTGGCAGCAGCTGGAGTAAATATGGGCCTGGTTTTCGGAACCCAGAGGCTTTCCCGGCTGGTTGGTTTGGGCCAGGCCAAAAACATGGTATTGACCGGTCGCCAGATAACTGCCCACGAGGCATATGATATCGGACTGGTCCAGTATTTGAGCCCGCCGGGGCAAGCACTAAACCAGGCTTGGAAATTGGCGGAACTTATAGCTCAAAAATCTTCTCTCTCTGTCCTCGGAGCCAAAAAGGTTCTAAACGCTGGTTTTGATATCCCCCTGGATAAAGGTCTGCACTTGGAATTTGAGCAGTTGGAAAAAATGCTGGCTAGCGAGGATTTCCAACAATGCACACGGGCTTTTTTGAATAAGACAGCTAAATTGTAAACACCGCAAAAACTTTGTTTTATATTTTTCGTGGGGACAACTTTCACGCTTTTAAAACTGACGCTCCCTAATTTAGGCATTTTTGTCTCTAACCGTCAAGCTCCAGCGCGTTTGCTTGGGCAGGTTTGAATTGTTCTATATATACATATACAAGAAGCAGAAATGTTTCACGTGAAACATTTCTGCTTCTTGTTCCGAGAATGGGCTATAGATTTTTTTATTTATCCGTTAATTGAACCTCAGTCCAAGCCTATTATCTCTACTATTCGTTCCAGATCTTCCAGGCTATAAAAGCTTATTTCAATGGTGCCTCCCCTACCCTTTTGCAACACTTTCGTCCGGGAGCTAAAAAAGTTCTCCATTCGCTCTTCCAATTCTACTATTACCGGGTCCCTTTTTTTCTCTACCCGCTTTCTTTTTATAATTGACCTGGCTTTCTTTTCAGCCTCCCTTACCGACAGTCTCCCAGCAACTATCTCTTCTGCCGCTGCGATTTGTTCCGTCGAACCTGGCAGAGATAAAATAGCCCGGGCATGTCCTGCTGTTATCTCTTGACTCTCCAGCATCGTCAACACCTGCTCTGGGAGAGCAAGCATTCGCACCATGTTGGCTATATGGGAACGACTTTTTCCAATCTTGTCTGCCAGTACTTCCTGGGTATAACCGTAATTATCCATCATATATTTATATGCCATGGCCTCTTCAATGGCGCTCAAATCATCTCGTTGAATATTTTCCACCAGGGAAACTTCGGCCGCCTGGACATCATCCATTTCCCTTAAGAGAGCCGGAACTTGTTTTAAACCAGCCATTTGAGCTGCTCGCCAGCGTCGCTCCCCCGCCACCAGTTCAAAGCCATCCTGCCTGGGCCGTACAATAAGTGGTTGTAGTAAACCATGCTCCTTGATCGAATCCGCCAACTCACGAAGGGACTTGTCATCAAATCTTTTACGCGGCTGCTCTTTGCGTAATACAATTTCGTCCACTTCGATCTGCGTCACTTCCTGGGTCTCATCAAAACCCAACTCGCTAGACAGTAGAGCTTCCAGTCCTCTACCAAGACCTCTTTCCTTTTTTTGCACGTTCCAACACCTCCATGGCCAGTTCCCTGTATTCCTCAGCCCCTCTGGATCGAGGGTCATAAATAACCGCCGGTTGTCCATGACTGGGGGCTTCGCTAAGCCTTACATTACGGGGAATAATGGTCTGGTATATTTCTTTAGGGAAATAGCGTTTTACTTCATCCACCACCTGAATGGCCAGATTGGTTCTTCCATCAAACATAGTCAGGGCTATTCCCTCCAGCTTCAAGCTGCGGTTTAATCTTTTTCTAACTAAAAGTATGGTATCCATCAGTTGGCTCAAGCCCTCCAGGGCATAGTACTCGCATTGCAGCGGAATCAGAACCGAATTACTGGCTGCCAGCGCATTAATGGTCAATAGTCCCAATGATGGTGGACAATCCAGGAATATATAATCATAAGCCTCCTTAATGGGCTTAAGCACATTTGCCATGTAGTGTTCCCGGTTTTCCCGTGTGGCCAGTTCCACCTCAGCCCCAGCCAGTTGAATGGTGGCTGGAATTATCTCCAATCCATCTACCTCAGTAGCAGCAATAACCTCTTTGGCCGGTAAACCTTCAACTAAGCAATTATAAACGCAATTTTTTAAACGTTTCCGGTTAATACCCAAACCGCTACTGGCATTTCCCTGAGGATCACAATCCACCAGCAGCACCTTCTGCTCCCCCATGGCAATACTAGCCGCCAGATTTATGGCGGTAGTAGTCTTGCCCACACCCCCTTTTTGATTTGCGATTGCAATAATCTTTGCCATTAACCTTGTCCACCTTTCCCCAACCTGCAGTTCTTATTTCGCCTGTCTAAACCCTAATTCCTGCCCCAAAACAAAAAAAGCGGGTTTCCCCGCTTTTGAATCCTTGATTCCACTGCAAAAAGTAATAATTATGCATTAGCTTGCATAAATATTCCGCTCGCAGTCTACGCATGAGCAACACCAACGGCTTGTCTCGCGGCTCAAGGGGTACCCGAAGGGTGAAGCATCCATGCTTCGCCAACGCTCGCTTTGCATATTTATGCAACCCCATGCAACAAAAAGGGTTTTTTGCAGTAGAGTCATCCTTATTCTATAAAGCTAATTGTTGGTTTTTCCTATGTTTCCCAATCCTTATGGTAATCTCATATTCGCTATCGACATCCCTTTCCACCATAACAATATCAATCCCGGTCTGTCGTGCCCGTTTAACCGTCTCTCTAATAGTGTTTAAGAAGATACGAGCATCTCTTATTACCATGGATACACTCTGCCCTTTAGGTTTTCTTCCTATTTCCTGGGGAATGTTATTACGACTGATCCCTTCCACCAGTTCTTCTGTTTCCTTCACGGTTAATTCTTTCTCATAAATCTGTTTTACCACTTCCAGTTGCATCTCTGCCGAATTCAGTTTTAACAAAGCTCTGGCATGTCTCTCACTTATACGTTCGGGCAGAATAAGGCTTCTCACCGGCAACGGTAGCTTTAAGAGACGAATCTTGTTGGCAATAGCTGCCTGGCTCTTTCCAATCTTTCTTGCCAATTCCTCCTGGGTCAATCCAAAACCGTTAATTAGACGATTATAGGCATTGGCTTCTTCAAAATAATTTAATTCTCTTCTTTGCAGGTTCTCAATCAGCGAAACGGTGGCTACCCTTTCATCATCCATTTCCTGAATTATGGCCGGTATTTCTCTTATACCCAGCAGGCAACAGGCTCGAAATCTACGTTCTCCCGCTATTATTTGAAAGCCATCATCGCGTGGCCGGACGATAATGGGTTGTATTATGCCATAAGCTTCAATCGACTGAGCCAATTCCATCATTTCCCTCTCATCAAAATCCTTACGGGGTTGAAAGGGGTTAGGGTAGAGTTTTTCCACCGGTATTCCTGTCACCTTCACCTCACTGCTTTTTCCCAGTAGTCTTTCCAGTTGTTTAAATACCATCGGTATATCCCTCCCTATAGTGGCCGTTTGGCCGGAATCCCCACCCTTCTTGGGTATTTCGCGGGGGTGTCACGCTCCTTTTCTACCACTACTATGGCCCTATCTCGTTCTGCCATCAAGCTATAGGTAAAAATGTCAACTACTTTTCCCCCCAGTATATCCAGGGCGTTGGCTGCCTGCTCAATTTCCCGTAAATAATTCTTGCCTTTCCACAACAAAAGCTTTCCCCCAGGGCGAAGCAAAGGCAGTCCATATTCCAGCACTACATTCATCATGGCCAGAGCCCGGCAGCTGCAAAAATTAAAACTGCTGCGCAACTCACTGCGCCCCACCTCTTCTATCCGCTTACGCAGCACCTGGCAGTTCTTCAATCCGCTACGGTTGATAACCGCTTGCAAAAACTCCGTTTTTTTTAGATCTGATTCCAAGAGAAGGAACTCTCCCTCTGGGCAATAGATGGCCAGTACCAGTCCCGGAAAGCCAGCACCACTACCGATATCAACAACCCTGCTTCCTTTTAAATCCATAAATTTCAATAAACTGCGGCTATCTTCAATATGTTTTTCTAATTCATCCGGCAGGCTTTTGCGACTTACCAGGTTCTGCCGGGAATTCTCCTCTATCAACATTTCCTTAAAAGTCCTTACATTATATTCCACATCGACCTCTTATTTCCTTCTTTTCTTTTCCAAAAAAATTAAAAGAACATTTATATCTGCCGGATTAACCCCGGCAATCCTTGATGCCTGGCCAACAGAAGCGGGTAAAACTATTTTTAATTTTTGTACGGCTTCCTGGGACAAACCATAGACTTCATCATAATTAAGATCCGGAGGCAGCATTTTATTTTCCAGTTTTTCAAAGCGCTTGACCTGTTCCTTTTGCTTCTCAATATAGCCTTCATATTTAGCTTGTATCTCCAATTGCTCCAGTATATCCGGATCATTATCCCGCAGCCAGCCTTTTCCCACATAATCATATATACTTAATTCCGGGCGCCGTAGCAATTCCCAGAGAGAGACTCGATCCCTTATAGCTGCCGTGTTTTTATAAGATAAAAATTCCGCCATCTCCTCATCTGCCGGGGTAAAAGAACTGAATTTGAGTTCATTGCTCTCCACCTCCAGTATCTCTTCTTTTTGCTGATAGGCCATCCACCTGTTATCGTCTACCAGCCCAATCTGGCGGCCTTTTTCCGTTAATCTCAAATCAGCGTTATCCTGCCGCAAAAGCAAGCGGTACTCCGCTCGTGAAGTCAACAAACGATATGGTTCCTCTATTTCTTTATTAATCAGGTCATCAATCATCACGCCTATATAGGATTCACTCCGTTTTAATACCAGCGGCTCTCTATCCTTGACTTGCAAAGCAGCATTTATTCCCGCAATCAAGCCCTGGGCGGCAGCTTCTTCATAACCGGAAGTCCCGTTTATTTGACCGGCAGTAAACAAACCCTCCACCGTTTTACATTCCAGGCTTAGTTTAAGCTGGGAAGGGTAAATAATATCATACTCAATGGCATAGCCGGTTCGCATAATACGAACATTCTCCAGGCCAGGGATGCTTTTTAAGACTTCTATTTGTACATCTTCGGGCAAACTGGTGTTTAAACCTTGCACATACATTTCATCGGTGTCTCTTCCCTCTGGTTCAATAAAAAGCTGGTGAGAATCCTTATGGGAAAAACGAACTACTTTATCCTCAAAAGACGGGCAGTAGCGCGTACCAATACCTTTGATAATCCCGGTATACATGGGGGCGCGGTCCAGGTTATCCATTACAATCTGGTGGGTTTTTTTATTGCTATGGGTTAACCAGCAGGATAGCTGTGGCCGATTAATAAGGGGACTAATAAAAGAGAAGCGTAAAGGCCGTTTATCCCCTGGCTGCTCAATCATTTCGGAGAAGTCTACACTCTTGCTGTCTATGCGCGGTGGGGTGCCGGTTTTAAATCGCCCCAGGCGCAATCCCATCCTTTTAAGACTTTCCGAAAGTCGGGCTGCCGGAAACTGATTTCCTGGTCCTCCATCAAAAGAAATATCCCCGACTATTATTCTCCCCTTCAAATAGGTGCCGGTAGTTAGAACCAGCGCTTGACATTCGAACCTGGCTCCAGTCCTGGTAACTATTGCTTTCACCCGAGCAGCCGACAACTCTATATCCTCTACCTCGGCCATCAAAATATCCAGTTTTTTCTGATTAAAGAGGGTCTTCAACATTTCCAGGTGATACTGGCGTTTATCGGCTTGGGCTCTTAATGCTTGCACAGCGGGACCTTTGCCGGTGTTGATAGTACGGATCTGCAGATTGGCCTTGTCGATATTTAGCGCCATTTCTCCTCCCAGAGCATCGATTTCCCTTACTACTTGAGCCTTGGCCGGTCCTCCAATGGAAGGATTGCAGGGCATCAATGCAATGTGGTCTATACTCATGGTAACCAGCAGGGTTTGGCATCCCATGCGCGCCGAAGCCAGGGCCGCTTCACAGCCCGCATGTCCGGCCCCAATCACTATCACCTCATAGCTTCCTGCCTTATAAATCATAACTTCCCCCATTTAATAAAATTACTCTAATGCGAAACTCTTCGCAAAAGGGTTGCATAAATATATAAGCGAGCGTTGGCGAAGCATGGATGCAATCCTGCCTCCAGCCAGCTATTTCCCTATGCAAAAATCATGGAATATCCTTTCTATTACTTCTTCCTTCAAGTTTTTGCCGTTTATTTCCCCCAGAGCCTCCAAAGCTCCCCAGATATCCACTCCCAGGCAATCCAATGAAACCTTTCCCATTACCGCCAGGCTATCTTCTATATGTCTTTTTGCCGTTAATAAAGCATTTTTTTGCCGCAGGTTAATCATTACTTCCATGTCGTCACTCTGTAGTTGACCGGAGAGAACAGCTTTCTCAATGCTTTCCTCCAGTTCCTCCAAACCGGTTTCTTCAATAATACTTCCTCTGACTATCTTAACCCCGGGAAAGAACTGTTCCAGCTCAGTTTCACTTATATTCTTTTCCTCCAGGTCTTCTTTGTTAACCAATACTATCTTATTCTTCTTCTCGATTTTTTCGTAAATCTCCCGGTCTTCCTGATCTATCCCGGTTCCCACATCTAATATAAAAAGCAGCAGATCTGCTTCACTGATTACTTCCTGGCTTCTTTCTATCCCTATTCGCTCCACCAGGTCTTCCGTAAAGCGTATTCCTGCGGTATCCCTCAACTTTACCGGAATCCCTCTAATATTTATATAATCTTCGATTATATCCCGCGTAGTACCAGGAACACTGGTTACAATAGCTTTTTCCTTTCTGAGCAGGGCATTGAGCAAACTGGATTTGCCTACATTAGGCTTGCCGCAGATGGCAACGTTGATTCCCTCCCGGTATATCTCGGCCCTTTCGCCTGCCAACAAAAGCTTGTCAATTCTATTTTTTACTTCCCGTAGCTTCCCCTGAGCAACGCTATAATCCAAGTCCCCCACCTCATCCGGGAAGTCCAGGCTGGCTTCCAGCATTGCATTTACTTCTATCAGCTGATCCTCTAGCAGGCTAATCTCCCGGCTGTTCCTCCCGGCCAATTGCTTTAAGGCCAAATTCATTCCCCGTTCGGTTTTGGCCCGGATAACTTCTATCACTGCCTCTGCCTGGCTTACATCCAGTCGTCCATTTAAAAAAGCTCTCCGGGTAAATTCCCCCGGTTGTGCCAGTCGTATCCCTTGCCGCATTACCGCCTCCAGGCAGCGCCTGGCCGGCAAAGTTCCTCCGTGACAGTTTATTTCCACCACATCTTCCCCGGTGTAGCTACGGGGAGCTCGCATTAATCCCAGCAGAACCTCATCAATAATCTCCATTTTCTCATCACACAACCAACCCAGGCTAAGTGAATAGCCTTCTTTATCCGAAAGCTTAATCCCTGCCCGGTAAGGTTGGAATATTTGTTCCACCTTTTCTATTACGCTATTTCCACTTAGCCTTACAATAGCAATTCCACCTTCCCCCGGTGCGGTGGAGATGGCCGCAATATCATCGCCGATCATTCTTTCCCCTCACTTTGAACCTGGCTGGTAATGCAAAACCCCTATTATTGCATAGGGTTTGCATAAATATACAAGCGGCGTTGGCGAGCGGTATATTTATACAAGCCAATGACTACTACTAACCTTTTGCAGTGACATTAACGGTTCTTTTAGATATATTACCAAAAGCGACTGGCAAATACACTTAAGTATAAAAATTAGAAAGGAGGCCCTTTCCTTGGGCCTCCATCACTGTCTTTTTTATTTCTTTAAAGAAATTACCACTTTTCTATTGGGCTCATCTCCCAGCGAAAAGGTAGTTATCTGGGGGTCAGTCTGAAGAATGGTATGTACTATTCTTCTTTCCTGGGAACTCATTGGCCTCATAACTACATTTTTTTTGGTTTTCTTAACCTTGTCTGATAGTCTTAAAGCCAACGCTTCCAGTGATTCCTCTCTTTTCTTGCGATAGTCTTCCACATCTAACAAAACTCGAATTCTTTCCTCACGCTGCCGGTTAATTATTAAGCCGATAATGTATTGAACTGCATTTAATGTTTCGCCTTTACGTCCAATCAAAAGACCCATGTCCTTACCTATTATGTTTACTCTAACCCGGCCGCCTTCACATTCCACTTGATTAATCTGATAATCGATTTTCATCCGGTTTAGTAGATCTTCTACCACCTGGCGAACTTCTTCTTCCGGTTTCTTCACCAGGGAAACCCTTACTACAGCAGGTTTTTTCCCTACCAGGCCTAGTATTCCTTTACTGGGTTCTTCCAGTACTTCAATAGAAACATCCTCAATGGCACATTCCAGTTCATCCAGGGCCGCTTTAATAGCCTCATCCACGTTTTTTCCCTTTTTTTCTACTATTTGGACTTCCATTAACCTTCTTTCCTCCTTTTTCCCTCCCTGCTACCTTTTCCTTGGTCAAAGTATTATGACCACCATTTGATTCCTCCAGTGTTTCCTTTTCCATTTCCAACTGAAATCCTGTTCCAGTTGCAACAGCCAATTTCTCTTTTTTGCTGCTCCAATTGATATAAAGCTGCTGCAAAATACCTAAAATATTAAAAGTTACCCAGTATAAAGGTAAGCCTGCCGGCATGGTGGCTGCTATCCAGGCCATAAAAAGTGGCATTACATACAACATGGACTTTTGCGTGGGATCTTTGGTGTCTACCATAGAAACGCGTTGCTGTATAAAGGTGGTTGCCGCCGCTAAAACTGCTAGAATATACCAGGGGTCAGAACTACCAATGTTAGGTATCCATAAAAATCGCGCATGCTCCTCTACCGCAAATTTAAAGTTGAACAATGATTGATAAAAAGCAATAAATATCGGCATCTGTATGACGAGGGGCAAGCAGCCTCCCAGAGGATTAACCCCATGTTCTTTATACAGTTCCATTACTTTTAATTGCATGGTTTGCGGGTCATCTTTATATTTTTCCTGGATATATTTCATCCGCGGTTGAATTTCTTGCATAGCCCGCATGGATTTTAACTGTTTATGCGTTATCGGAAAAAGAACAATTTTTATTACTATGGTCATTAAAATAATAGCCAAACCATAATTAGCTACACCCAGGCTATCGGTAATGCCATACATAAACTGAATTACACTGGCAAACCACTGAACAAAAGAATGCCACAAATCTCCTCCTGCCTATCAAATCCTGCTTTCATTGATGACAGGTTCCACCTCCTTGCTAGCGAAGCAAATGTCCGCGAGGTAACCTAATATCAAGGTACCGGATCATAGCCACCCGGATTGTACGGATGACACCTGGCCAGTCTTTTTACAGTTAACCAGCCTCCTTTGACTATTCCGTATTTCTTTAAGGCCTGAATGGAATAGTTGGAACAGGAAGGATAGAAACGACATGAAGCAGGTTTGAAAAAGGTCGCCTTTTGATATATTTTAATTAATATTATTAGCATTTCTTGCAAAAAGCCCCGCCTTCTTCATGATGGAAATATAATCTTTTTCCATACCCTCAAAAGAACTTTTCCCAATACCGGCTTTAGCTACCAGGACAATATCATGCTTGGTCCTTACTTGTCCCTGATATTTATGCACTATGGCTCGCAATTGCCTTTTTATCCTATTCCTTATTACGGCTATACCTATTTTTTTGTTGGTAATAAAACCAAAACGATTATCGTTCAAGGCATTTTCTACATAATAAACTATTAAAAATCGCCCCGAAAACCTCTTTCCCTTTTCGAAAACATTCCGATATTCTCTACTAGTTCTGATTCTTGCCTTTTTATCCAGCATAAAAACCTTCCCTGGGGAAAATAAAAGGCCGCTTTTACGACCTAGGCGGAAATACTTTTTCTTCCCTTTTTTCTCCGGTTGGCCAATACTTTTCTTCCTCCTGCGCTGGCCATCCTGGCTCGGAAGCCATGTTCTCTTTTTCTTTGCCTATTCTTCGGCTGAAATGTTCTTTTCACTATATTACTTACCTCCTACTTGGTGAGCTATACTCTCAGTCCATAAAGCTCACCTATAAAATCATATAAATACCCTACCATTATATTGATTAAACCCCTTCAATGTCAAGAATTCAAGGAATTCTACTCACTTCTAATTTTGATTTTTTTCTGCTATGATTATACTATATTTGTGCTTTAATCCCAATTAGCCTGTATTAATATCTTTTTTTATCATTTTGAAAATTAAAGATTTTAATCTAAGTAAGACTTTTCCACAACTTGTGTATTTCTTTATTGGCTTTTCCACAGCAAAGCGGAGGTAGCTTATGTCTAATTATAAAGATTATTCTCTTGTATGGAATGAAGTACTTGATTCTATGTATCAGGAAATTGGTTCTACCAGTTTTGAAATCTGGTTTTCCCGGGTAAAATTCTCCTCCTTTCATGACAATATCTTTTGTATAATCGTTCCTGACTCTCTAACCAAAGAATGGATTGAGTCGCGCTATTTGGATATAATGCAGAATAAATTACGTAGATTAATCGACCCGAGAGTAGTCTTGAGCATCCGTACGGAGATCCTTTCCGGGATAAGCGATCCTGTTTCCGCTTTAAATCCTAAATATACTTTTGATACTTTTGTTGTGGGTAACAGTAATCGTTTCGCCCATGCGGCCTGTTATGCTGTCGGTGAATCTCCCTTTAAATCCTATAATCCTCTTTTCATATATGGGGGTGTTGGCCTGGGTAAAACTCATTTAATGCAAGCCATAGGCCATCACATTCTTTCTAAAAAACCCAACTATCTGGTTATGTATGTTTCCTCCGAACAATTTACTAACGATATGATAAGTTCCATCAAAGACGACACTACCTCTTTATTCAGGAATAAATACCGTAGTATTGATGTTCTACTCGTTGACGATATTCAATTTTTGGCCGGTAAGGAGCGTACCCAGGAAGAATTCTTCCATACTTTTAATACCCTCCATGAATCCAATAAACAAGTGGTTATTTCCAGCGACCGGCCTCCCCGCAACATCCCTACCTTGGAAGACCGTTTACGTTCCCGCTTTGAATGGGGTTTAATTACTGATATACAGCCTCCTGATCTAGAAACCAGAATTGCTATTTTACGCAAAAAAGCTCAAGGGGAAAACCTCAATATTCCTTATTCTGTTCTGGACTACATTGCCAATTACATTGATTCGAATATCCGGGAACTGGAGGGAGCGCTTATTAGACTGGTAGCCTTTGCTACTATTAACAACAAACCCCTGGACATGAATACCGCAGTTGAAGCATTGAAAGATATTATGCCTCCCCCTCGACCCCGAAAAATAACTATAGAAACCATTCAAAAAACGGTTGCTGCACATTACCACTTGGAAATAAACGAAATTGTTTCTAAAAAAAGAAATAAACAACTGGTCTATCCCCGCCATATAGCTATGTATCTTTGTCGTAAATTGACCGATGCTTCTTTTCCCCAAATCGGAGAGCAATTCGGGGGACGAGACCATACCACCGTCATGCATGCCCATGAAAAATTAGTTAATGAACTGTTATCTGATCGTGAACTGGTTGCCGAAATAGAATTATTATGCAAAAAGATTGATCCAAATTATATTGTTTAAAAATATTTATAAACAATTTATCAACCGAAATATTTGCCCTTTTTCCGGGAATAGAGATGCTTATCCACAAAAACCAGGTCCCTACTACTATTACTACTAAATTGTTAATAAAAAAAAGAAAAAGAAAAGACGGAGGGTTTTTCTATGAAGTTCATGATTGAAAAAAGAGATTTACTTGCTATTACCAGTATGGTTTATAGAGCAGCATCCAATAAAAATACCATACCGGTTTTATCCGGCCTCCTGCTAGAATCTGATCCGGATACTGGTTTGACTATGACGGCAACCGATATGGAAATAGGTATAAGAGCCAGCACTGACAAAATTGAAGTTATGGAAAAAGGCAGTGTGCTGGTTAATGCTCACTATTTCTTTGATTTTGTAAGATTATTACCCGAATCACAGATATTTATTGAACTAAACCAGGAATCAGCACAATTAGATATAAAATACGGGCGTTCATCAGGTTTCATAAATACCTATAGAGACTACGAATATCCAGCACTTCCCCTTAAAAAAATAAAACCCTGCTTTTCCATTAGCCAGGAAGTGTTAAAAGAAGCTCTTAAAAAGACGGTTTTTGCCGCTGCCGGTACCCATTTTCGCCAGGTTTTTACCGGAATGCTTTTTGATCTGGGGGAGGGCGGTAAATTAAACGTAGTTGCATCTGATACCCATCGCCTGGCTCGTTATTCTTGTAATATAAATCCAGATGCTCCAGAACCCTTAAGTTTTATTATTCCGACGCGAACAGCTAACGAAATTCTGCGACTGCTGGATGATAGCCCGGAAGAGATAAATATAGGCTTAAGCAACAATAATGTGAGTTTTTATCGAAATAACTTCTTGTTGCTTTCACGGCTTATAGAAGGACAATACCCCAACTATGAGCAGGTAATACCACGTTCTTTTAGCTACAAAGTAAAAATGGATACGCAAGTTCTGGCTGATACCCTGGAAAGAGCTCGAGTTATCCCTTCGGATGATAAACTAAAAATACAGTATACCCGCTTTAAGTTTGAAGAAAATGAGGTAGAAGTAAATAGCTATTCGGAAATAATGGGTGAAATCACTGAAGTAATAGAACTTAAAAATCCGGTTGAGGGTGAGGGTGAACTAAATATTTCATTTAACACCAATTACTTCCTTGATGTTGTTAAAATGCTGGAAGGAGAAGCTAAAGAACTGCTCATAAACCTATCCAGTATATTGGGTCCGGCCATGATTGTAAATCCGCAAAAAGACAACTATCTTTATGTATTGGTACCCTTGCGAACCAGCAACTAAAATGAAAGAAAGATAGATATTGAAAATCCTTAATTTTCAAATAAAAGATTTTCGTAATTTAAAAAAGATTGAATGCCAACCTTCACCGGGCTTAAATATATTCTATGGAGAAAATGCTCAGGGAAAAACCAATATCTTAGAAGCTTTATTCTACTTATCCACGGGTATTTCTTTTCGCAGTAATAAAGAAAAAACATTAATCAATTATGACAGCTCAAGCCTTCAGGTTCAAGCTCGCTATAATCATCAGGAGAGAATAATTGATTCTAGCATTACTTATGGGCTGGATGCTAAGTTGTTAAGAATCAATAAGAAAAAAACCAGCTATAATCATTCCGACCGTTTGCGAATAAACCTTTTTACCCCGGATGACCTGTATTTGGTTAAAGGAGCCCCTTATAAGCGCCGGTTTTTTTTAGATTTCCTTTTGGGACAGATATCTAATGAGTATTTATTTAAACTAGATAATTATAGGAAAATTCTAAAAAAAAGGAATTTATTTTTAAAAAAAGAAGAAGATAATAGCAGAAGTTCTGCTATAATTAATGATATTTTTATAGAAATAGCGGCCCAACTGCTTATATCAAGATTGAATCTGATTAATGTTCTCGATGAAGCCATACAGGAGATTTACCCACAGATTAACGATGATGGCGGGCAGTTAAAAATACGCTATGCTCTTTCTTTTCCTGTTAATAGTGGTAAAATTAATCTGGATATACTAAAGGACAGCTTAAGGAAGCAAGTGGAAAGTGAAAAGGAAAAGGAAAAGAAAAGAAAAATAACTCTGCTGGGTCCGCATCTGGATGACATGCATATTTATCTAAATGAACAGATGGCCCGCTTATTTGCCTCTCAAGGCCAGCAAAGAAATATAGCTATTTGTTTGAAACTGGCAGAAATAATGACTTTTAAAAAGATAAAAGGGTTTTTTCCCGTTTTTCTCTTGGATGAGGTTCTGGCTGAACTGGATGAAAGTAAAAGCAATAAATTATTAAAATATCTGGCGCAGTCCCCTTTTCAGAGTTTTCTTACCTCGGTGAAGTTGGAGAAATTTGAGGCATTGGATGCTTCGATTTCCCTGGTTAAGGATGGCTGTTTGCTAGGAAAGGAGTAGTTATTCGTGTATGTTCACCTGGGAAACAACTACATTATTTCTTATAGTGATATTATTGCCATTTTAAACATTGAACCTCTTATCTCCCATGATCTTAAAGATGTTATTGATATGGCCAGGATTGAAAAATGCCTGGTTAGTATCAGCGAAAAAGGAAAAGAGAAATCTTTAGTGATCTGTAACGACAAATTATACCTGTCGCCAATATCTTCGAATACCTTGTTCAAAAGGGCTGCAAACCGCTAAGGGGAGGGCTGAATTTGTTAGAAAAAGAATACAATGCTTCTGATATCCAGGTATTGGAAGGTTTAGAGGCAGTGCGTAAAAGACCGGGGATGTATATCGGTTCAACCGGGCCTAAAGGTTTACATCACCTGGTTTTTGAAATAGTGGACAACAGTATAGACGAAGCCGTAGCCGGATTCTGTAAAGAGATAGAAGTAACCATTAATCAGGACAATAGCATTACGGTTTGTGATGATGGTCGCGGTATTCCGGTAGACATTCACCCGGCTATGGGTATTCCCGCGCTGGAAGTTATTTTAACTACCCTTCATTCCGGGGGAAAGTTTGGGGGTAGTGGTTATAATATTTCCGGGGGCTTGCATGGAGTGGGATTGTCAGTAGTAAATGCCCTTTCCCGGCGAATGGAAGTCCGGGTAAAAAGGGATGGGCATATATACCAGCAGGATTATGAACGGGGAACCCCGGTGAATGAGATAAGGATAATAGGAGAGAGCCAAGAAACCGGAACAAGTATTCATTTTTTTGCGGATGAAGAAATATTTGAAGAAATAATTTTTGAAAGAGAAATCCTCTTGCAAAGATTGCGTGAACTGTCTTTTCTCAATCGCAATCTAAAAATAGCGCTGCGCGATGAGCGAGAAGAAGAGGTTTTTTCCCAGGAATTTCACTTTTACCATGGTCTTAAAGATTTTGTGGCTTATATTAATAAAAATAAAGAGGTTATTAATGATAACCCCATTTATTTCGAAAACAAGAAAGATGATGTTATCGTTCAGGTGGCTATTCAATACAATAGCAGTTACAGTGAAAATCTTTATTCTTTTGCCAACAACATCCGTACTCAGGAAGGCGGTACCCATGAAATAGGCTTTAAAAATGCCTTAACCCGGGTGATTAACGATTATGCCAAAAAAAATAACATACTTAAAGAAAATGATAGCAATTTATCCGGCGAAGATATACGCGAGGGAATAGCCGCGATTATATCGGTCTTGGTAAAAGATCCTCAGTTTGAAGGACAGACCAAAACCAAACTGGGCAACACCTATATTCGAGGAATAGTTGAAAGCATAGTTTTTGAACATGTGGAAGACTATCTTAACGAAAACCCGGCAGCAGCACGCAAATTGCTGGATAAGGCCATTTCCGCCCGTCGGGCCCGGGAAGCGGCTAAAAAAGCCCGGGAACTGACCCGGCGGAAAAATGCCCTGGAATCCACGGCCCTGCCTGGCAAGCTGGCCGATTGCAGCAACAAAAATCCGGCTGAATCGGAGTTGTTCATTGTAGAGGGGGAATCGGCCGGAGGCTCAGCTAAACAAGGAAGGGATCGCACCTACCAGGCCATATTGCCTTTGCGGGGTAAAATACTGAATGTAGAAAAAGCGCGTCTGGATCGGGTGCTTTCCAGTGAAGAAATTAGAAACCTTATTACCGCCATGGGTACAGGGATAGGCGAAGACTTTGATATCAAGAAAGCTCGCTACCACAAGCTTTTTATTATGACCGATGCTGATGTTGACGGGTCTCACATCCGGGTTTTATTACTTACCTTCTTTTATCGATATATGAAAGAGTTAATAGAAGAAGGATACCTTTATATAGCCCAGCCGCCCCTTTATGGCCTGAAAAGAGGAAAGGAGATAAAGTATTTTTATAATGATGCTGATTTGAATGCCTTCCTCAGCCAGACGGAACAGAAGTGGTCTATTCAAAGATATAAGGGCCTGGGGGAAATGGATCCGGAACAATTGTGGACTACCACCATGGATGCAGAAACCCGAACCGTATTGCAAGTTACAGTGGAAGACGCCATAAAAGCCAATGATATCTTTTCCGCCTTGATGGGGGATAATGTACAACCGAGGCGTGAATTTATTGAGAGCAATGCCAGGTACGTAGCTAACCTGGATATTTAGGAGGAGCTTAAGAAATTGGCACAGGATAGTCTATTTGAAAAAGTAATACCCATAGATATCGAAAAGGAAGTCAAGAAATCCTTTCTGGAATACTCCATGAGCGTTATAGTATCCCGGGCCCTGCCGGATGTAAGAGATGGGCTAAAACCGGTTCATCGTCGCATTCTATACGCCTTGCATGAACAGGGGATGACTCATGATAAACCGCATAAAAAATCAGCCAACATCGTGGGAGAAGTAATGGGTAAATACCATCCCCACGGGGATGCGGCCATATACCAGACCATAGTCAAACTAGCCCAGGAATTTGCCATGCGTTATCCCCTGGTTGATGGACATGGGAACTTTGGTTCTGTTGATGGAGATGCCGCTGCCGCCATGAGATATACCGAATCCAGAATGTCCCGGATAGCGGCGGAGCTGCTTAAAGACATTGATAAGGACACCGTTGACTGGCGGCCCAATTATGATGAAAGCCGGGAAGAACCTCAGGTTTTACCGGCGCGGATCCCCAATCTTTTAATCAACGGATCAGCCGGGATAGCTGTAGGTATGGCCACTAATATTCCCCCGCATAATTTGCGGGAAATAGTAAAGGGAATAAAAGAATATATTGATAATCCTGATATCACTATCGAAGAACTAATGCAAAGTATTCCCGGCCCGGACTTTCCCACCGGGGGAATTTTGGAGGCCCGCGGCATCAGGCAAGCTTATGAGACCGGGCGCGGAACCATAAGAACCAGAGCTCGTTACGAAATAGAGGAAAAAAAGGGCGGCAAGTTTTCTATTGTGGTTACCGAGATACCCTACCAGGTTAACAAAGCCCGCCTGGTGGGAAAAATTGCCGAACTGGTAAGAGACAAAAAGGTAGAAGGTATCGTTGACCTCAGGGACGAATCCGACCGCAAAGGAATCCGGATAGTTATTGAACTGCGCAAAGATGTGAATGTAAATGTAGTCTTGAACAAGCTCTTCCGGCATACCCAGATGGAAGATACTTTCGGCATTATCATGCTGAGCCTGGTTAACGGAGAACCCCGAATCCTGAACCTGAAGGAAATGATACAGTATTATGTGGAACACCGGCAGGAAGTTATTAACCGGAGAACAATATATGAACTAAACCTGGCTAAAAACCGCAAGCATATTTTGGAAGGCTTGAAAATAGCCCTGGATAATCTGGACGAAATCATAGATCTGATAAGGAAATCGCGCGACCGGGAAAACGCCAGGGGAGAATTACAATCCCGCTTTAACTTAAGTGAAATACAGGCCAACGCCATACTTGATATGCGGCTGGTACAACTAACCGGACTGGAAAGAAGTAAAGTAGAAAATGAATATGAGGAAGTGCTGCTAAGAATAGCCGACTATGAAGATATACTGGCCCGCCCGGAAAGAGTACTGGCCATGATAAAAGAAGACCTGGATGATATTGAAAAACGCTACGGCGATAATCGGCGGACAGAGATAAGCCAGGAAGAAAGCAGCTATGAAGAAGAAGATTTTATCGAGGACCATGAAGTGGTTATAACCCTCAGTAACCGGGGATATGTCAAACGGCAACCCTTGGATACCTATCGTTCCCAGAAAAGAGGGGGAAAAGGGGTAAGTGCTACTACTATACGGGCGGAGGATTTTGCCCATGATGTTCTGGTTACTTCTGCCCTGGCCACTTTGCTTTTCTTTACCAACCAGGGCCGGGTTTTCACCACCCGGGCTTTTCAGATACCCGAATCAACAAGACAGGCCAAAGGCATGCCCCTGGTGAACTTTTTAGAATTACGCCCCGGGGAAAAGGTTACTACTATAGTGGGCGCGCGGGAATTTAATCGCGAACATCACCTGCTCATGGTAACCAAAAAAGGAATAATAAAGAAAACCGCTTTGAAGGCTTTCCAAAATGTAAGAAAAACAGGATTGATAGCGGTTAACCTGCGTGAGGGTGATGAACTGGTGGGAGTAATAAGGGTAAGGACCGGGAGCAAAGTAATGATAGCCAATTCCCGGGGAATATCGATTATGTTTGACGAAAAGCAGGTTAGAAGCATGGGCAGAACGGCTGCCGGGGTTAAAGCCATTAACTTGTCGAAAGATGATTATGTGGTAGGACTGGATCGCTACCGGGAAGGTGCCGATGTTTTGCTGGTAACCGAAAAAGGCTATGGCAAGAGAACCGCCTTAAGCGAGTTCAAGCTGCAGAATCGTGGAGGCAAAGGCCTAAAAGCTATCGAAATAACCAGGAAGAACGGAAAGCTGGTAGCCTTCCAAATCGTATCCAAGGAGGATGAACTGGTTATTCTAACGAGTGAAGGCAACATTATCCGGCTGGAAGTAGAGGATATATCGCAGCAGAAACGCTACTCCCGGGGAGTTTTATTGATGAGGTTGCCGGAAGAAGACCGTATTGTTGGTGTGGCTCGTTTTAAGATAGAAAAAGAAGAGGACTAGCAAACTCAAGGTGCTTTACCACAATTTGTTTTCGGGAGGGAAAAAGAAAATGGAAGAAAAGGCAAATTTGAAACCCAAGACCGCTCTGGCCCAAAGGTTAAAAGGCGGCGTCATTATGGATGTTACTACTCCGGAGCAGGCCAAAATAGCAGAAGAAGCCGGAGCCTGTGCGGTGATGGCCCTGGAAAGGGTTCCGGCCGACATAAGAGCAGCCGGGGGTATTGCCCGGATGGCTGACCCCAGTGTTATCCTGCGGATTAAGGAGACAGTTGCTATACCGGTAATGGCTAAATGCCGGATAGGGCATTTTGTAGAAGCCCAGATTCTGGAGGCGCTGGGAATTGACTTCATAGATGAAAGTGAAGTTCTAACCCCGGCTGATGATAAACATCATGTAAACAAGAACGTTTTCCAGGTACCCTTTGTCTGCGGAGCCCGCAACCTGGGTGAAGCCCTTCGCCGTATAGCTGAAGGAGCGGCTATGATCAGAACCAAAGGAGAACCGGGTACCGGGAATGTAATTGAAGCGGTTCGGCATATCAGACAGGTCAATGAGCAGATCAGGTGGGTCAGCAGCCTGCCAGTAGAAGAACTAATGGCTGCAGCTAAAGAGCTGGGAGCACCATATGAATTGCTACAGGAGGTAGCACGCCTAAAAGGGCTGCCGGTAGTAAATTTTGCCGCCGGGGGTATAGCTACTCCGGCTGATGCAGCTATGATGATGCAGCTGGGTTGTGATGGAATATTTGTGGGTTCCGGTATATTCAAATCAGGTGACCCTATGAAGAGAGCCCGGGCCATAGTAACCGCTACTGCCTATTATCAGGATCCGGTGGTTCTGGCAGAAGTATCCCGGGATTTGGGTGAAGCTATGGTGGGAATAGATATCAGTACTATAAGGCCGGAAGAAAGAATGCAGGAACGCGGCTGGTAAACGAGGGGGTTACGCTAAAAAGCACTTGCAAAAGCCCCCAGGCTGTAATATAATCAAGGCCAAACCTTAATAACCAGCTGTTGATGAAAGGAAAAAGTAAAGATTGTAAACTGGCTAAGAGAGCTGGTGGAAGCTGCGAACCAGCCCAGTGCAATTTTGAATCCAACCTGGAAACGATCTATATAAGCGGTGGTTCCGTTATAACCTTCAAGCGGGTGTTATAAACACCAACAAGGGTGGCAACGCGGGAAATACCTCTCGTCCCTGATGGGGCGAGGGGTTTTTTATGCAGTGTATACACGAATTACAAGGGGGAAAAGTTATAGCAGGCATCAAAATGGTTTCATAATAGAAAGGTAGTTTCAAGATTAAGGAGGCTATTACAGGAATGATAGGTGAACAGTATTTGCTTCTGCCCGGGCCTACACCCGTTCCCGAAAGAGTTGTCCGTGCTATGAGCCGACCCATGGTTAATCATCGTGGAAGTGAATTTAAGGAAATTCTAATTAATGTAACCGAAGGAATCAAACAAGTCTACCATACCGAGCATCAGGTTTTAATTTATCCAGCATCGGGTACCGGTGCTCTGGAAGCGGCGGTAGTTAATTTTATTTCTCCCGGGGATAAGGTCTTGGCTGTTTCCATAGGCGTTTTTGGAGATCGTTTTGCCACCATTGCCCGGGAATTTGGCGCCCAGGTGGAGAAGCTGGATTTTCCCTGGGGAGAGCCTGCCGACCCCCAGGTACTTAAAGATAGGCTGGCGCAGGATATAAATCAGGAAATAAAGGCGGTATTGATTACCCACAATGAAACTTCTACCGGTGTTTTCAATGATTTAGCCGCCATCAAGGCCGCTGCTGGCGAGCACCCGGCTCTTTTTATGGTTGATGCCGTAAGCGGACTGGCGGCAGTGACTTTAAATATGGATGAATGGAAACTGGATGTGGTAGTTAGCGGTTCGCAAAAAGCCTTCATGATTCCCCCGGGCTTAAGCTTCCTGGCCTTTAACGACCGGGCTTTAAGAGTACAGCAGGAAAACAAAAACCACAAATATTACTGGGATGTATCTGCTGGCCTTAAATATCTGGAAAAAGGGCAAAACCCCTATACGCCAGCCATCTCGCTATACCATGGCCTGGAAGAAGCCCTGAAAATGATGCTGGAAGAGGGTTTGGAAAATATTCTTTTAAGACACCTGAATTACCGGGAGATGGTGCGGGCCGCCTTAAAAGAAATGGGATTGAAGCTGCTGGCGGCAGATGATTATGCCTCCCCGGCCCTAACTTCGGTAATAGCACCGCAGGGAATAGGAGGCAATAAAATACGCCAATATATGAGAGAGCGATTTAATATAGTTTTGGCTGGAGGGCAGCAAAAGCTGGATGATGTTATTTTCCGGATAGGGCACCTGGGTTATGTGCGAGAATTGGATCTTTTGGCGGTATTGGCCGCCCTGGAGATTGCTCTGCTCAAATGCGGTTACCCGATTGAATTGGGGAAGGGACTGAAAAAAGCTCAGGAGTACATTTCTAGCATTTAATGATTTTAAGGGGTAGGAATTTAAGGTTACATTGAGAAGTAACCGCGAAGTTAGACCATGGTATAGAAACCCCTGATGCGAAACTATAACTATAGAAGGAGAGAAAACTATGGAAAGAAAAAAGGTTATAGTCAGTGAGCGCATAGCCGATGAAGGCATTGAACTGCTGAAGACTGAACTGGAGGTAGACTACCGGGATGGAATTTCCCGCGAAGAACTACTGGAGATTATTGACCAGTATGATGCTTTGATCGTAAGAAGTGTCACCCAGGTTGACGAAGAATTGATAAGCCGGGCTAAACGACTCAAGATAGTTGGCCGCGCAGGCAATGGGATAGACAACATTGATGTAGATGTCTGTACCCGTTATGGGGTAATAGTAGCCAACACCCCGGATAGCAACACCATTTCCGCGGCGGAACAAACCATAAGCCTCTTGTTATCCTCCATTCGCAATACGGCCTGGGCCAGCGAGTATCTCAAAGGGGGAACCTGGGACCGGAAACCCTTCCGGGGGGTGGAACTCTATGGCAAAACGGTTGGCATCGTAGGTCTGGGAAGGATTGGCTCCATGGTGGCTACCCGCTTAAAGGCCTTTAACATGAGAGTTATTGCCTATGATCCGTATATAACCGATGAACGCTTTACCCGCTTCGGAGCGGAAAAGATGGAGAGCCTGGAAGAGCTGGTTAATGAGGCTGATTTCATTACCGTGCATACCCCGCGAAACGAAGAAACCATGCATATGATTGATGAAAGAATACTGGGCCTGGCCAAAGAGGGAGTACGGGTAGTCAATTGTGCCCGGGGTGGCATCATCAAGGAAGAAGCCCTATTAAAAGGACTGGAGTCCAAAAAGGTATTGAGTGCCGGCCTGGATGTATTTGAGAAAGAACCGGCCATTGACAACCCGTTGTTCCAGTTCAAGAATGTGGTGGTAACACCCCATTTAGGCGCGGACACCTTTGAAGCCCAGAAGCGGGTGGGAGAAAACATTGCTGAGCAGGTCATTAAAGCTCTGAAAGGCGAGATAGTGCCCAACCTGGTAAACTTGCCGGCCATGTTGAAAGACGAGCTGGAATACCTGAAACCCTATATTACTTTGGCGGAAAAGCTGGGCAATATCTATTACCAGATGGAAAAATCAGCGGTCAGCCGGGTGGAGTTAACCTATAGTGGTCCCATCAGCAGCAATGAGACCGAAATTTTAACGGTAGCTTTTCTTAAGGGCCTGCTGGAACCGGTCATGGGGGATAAGGTCAGCTATGTTAACGCCCGCTTAATGGCGGAAGACCGGGGAATCAAGGTTTTTGACCATAAAGAAGAACAGAGTCCGAAAAGATATAAAAATCTTATCACGGCCCGGGTATTCGATCATGAGCGCGAACTGACTATAGAAGGAACCCTTTCCCGAGCGAGATTTCCTCTCCTGGTAGAAATAAACGGCTATGAAACCGAGAGCAACCTGGAAGGATACCTGCTGGTAGTGGAAAATGAAGATAGACCCCGAGTAATTGGACCTTTCGCTACGGCCCTGGGAGATGAAGGCATAAATATTGCCGGGATGAAGGTGGCGCGCAAGACCAAAGGGGAAAAGGCCATAATGATTATCAATGTGGATAATAAAGTGGAAGAGCCGGTTCTGGTGAAATTAAGTCAGTTGGATGGAATAGTCGGAAAACCTATACTGTTGCAACTGTAATAAAAAAAGTAAGGAGCAAGGGGTAAGTAGTCGTCAGTCGTCTTAAGACGGAAGACGGAGAGCGGAGGCCGGAAGCCTGCTCCCAGAAATATTTTGATTTGACTTTAAGAGAATGAATTTCCCTGAAGGAGGGGAGTATTATGTTGGATGCCAAGCTTATCAGAACCAATGCAGCCCTGATAGAACAGCAGCTGGAAAAGAGGGGTCTTAGCGGCGTATTAAAGCCTTTCCTAGTACTGGATGAAGAGTGGAGGAAGATTCTGGTCCAGGTGGAAGAGCGCAAGAATTTCCGCAACAATTCATCCCAACAGATAGGCAAAATGAAAAAACAGGGACTGAACCCAGCCGATTTAATGGAAGAGGTTCGGCAGGCAGGTCAGCAAATTAAGGATCTGGATGAAGAGCTGGCCCGGGTGGAGAAAGAGATAGAAAAGATTCTCTTGAACATTCCCAACCTGCCCCATGAATCGGTTCCGGTAGGGGAAGATGAGAAAAGCAACCAGGAAGTGCGGCGCTGGGGAGAACCCCGGCAGTTTGAGTTCGAGCCCCGGGCCCATTGGGATATAGGGCCGGCGCTGGACATACTGGATTTTGAAAGAGCCGCCAAATTATCCGGGGCTCGCTTCACCGTATACAAGGGAGCCGGTGCCCGTCTGGAAAGAGCGGTCATAAACTTTTACCTGGACATTCATTGTGGAGAACACGGCTACCGGGAGATTCTGCCTCCCTTCATGGTTATCGCCGATTGCATGGTAGGAACCGGGCAGTTGCCCAAATTCGCCGAGGATATGTTCAAGCTGGAAGGTAAGGAGATGTATCTGATTCCGACGGCCGAGGTTCCTCTGACCAATCTCTACCGGGAGGAAATCCTGGAAGCTAAAGATTTGCCGCTCTATTTAACCGCCTACACTCCTTGTTTCCGAGCGGAAGCTGGCTCTCATGGCCGGGATACCCGAGGAGTAATCCGGCAGCACCAGTTTAATAAAGTGGAACTGGTTAAATTATGTGAACCCCAGAATTCTTATGAAGAACTGGAAAAACTCACTCAGGATGCCGAGAGAGTATTGCAGCTTTTGGGACTTCCTTACCGGGTGGTAATTTTAAGCACCGGGGATATGGGCTTCTCCGCTGCCAAAACCTATGATATTGAAGTATGGATGCCGGGTTATCAGGACTACCGGGAGATATCCTCCTGTTCCAATTGCGAAGATTTTCAGGCACGACGTGCCAATATCCGCTATCGCCCCGATCCCAAGGCCAGGTTACAGTATGTCCATACCCTCAATGGCTCAGGAGTAGCTATCGGCAGAACGGTTGCCGCCATTCTGGAGAACTACCAGCAGGCCGATGGCTCGGTAATAATCCCCGAGGCATTAAGGCCTTATATGGGCGGATTGGAAAGGATAAACCGGTCCGAAGCTTAAGCCTCGGCTTTATTGACAAGAAGAAAAGCCTGTGCTATACTTTCCTTTGCATTGCAGATGCAACCTCTATGTGGAGGGGTGTCCGAGCGGTTGAAGGAGGCGGTCTTGAAAACCGTTGAACCTTTACGGGTTCCGTGGGTTCGAATCCCACCTCCTCCGCCATTAGGAAAATTTAAAATTGAGTGTTTATGTGGAGAGATGGCCGAGATGGCTGAAGGCGCTCGCCTGCTAAGCGAGTAGACGGCTAATAACTGTCTCGAGGGTTCGAATCCCTCTCTCTCCGCCATAAAATGCGCCCGTAGCTCAGCTGGATAGAGTAACAGACTACGAATCTGGAGGTCGCAGGTTCGAATCCTGCCGGGCGCGCCATTTAAAGCTTGTAAAGCCCGATGTTTCGGGCTTTTTCTGTTGTGAGGGAAGATATTTTGGGTAGCATAACCACCTTACGCATTGGTTTGGCCCATCTTTTCCGTAAGCCTTTCACGCAGTGAGACGGAAACCTTGTCGAATTCTAGGCGGGTAGGGTCGGAGTCTGCTTGTTGCTGCGCCTCCAATAATGCGGAATCAATGTGCTTTGCCGTCCGGAAGGCTTCGTACTGCTCAATACTCATAACCACCATGTCGCCGTAGCCATTCTTCGTGAGGAAAACCGGCTCTTTGCCTTCATGAACGATACGGGAAATTTCGGTGAAGTTATTCCGAAGATCGGAGATTGGCCTGATCTGAGGCATCGGGAACACCCCCTTTTATTATCCAAACTTTATCATAATTATGATTTCGGTCAAGGGACGTTCTATTACAAGAAAGCAACAAGACCCAGGGAATCAGGGGTCTTAAATTTTATAAACCTGGACGTTCGTTTAGGTCTCTTGAAGAGCGCGGGAATAACTAATACCGGCTTCTTCGGCCATAATAGCCAACCACTGGGGTAGGCTAAGTGTTTTAATGGAACTTTGTATCCTTTTTGCACAAGTAATCATTCAGCTTTTTGCCCATAACCATAATGGGGATAAGAAATTTACTGACAATTATACTGC
>ENA-UOOM01000465-UOOM01000465.1-fermentation-metagenome-genome-assembly--contig:-NODE-465-length-46772-cov-7.707408_pt1 | contig 46772 bp, 44 predicted proteins | sample MGYA00245781_ERZ724031 | MGnify/ENA primary metagenome ERZ724031 (study PRJEB28704, sample SAMN03018317) | fermentation metagenome | biome: anthropogenic terrestrial biome; feature: soil; material...
TACCGTTGGCGTGCCTGTGTGTCTGAATTGTTGGTTATTCAGGAGACACTACTTACAGCCTGTGAGATGTTGACAGAACAGGTTCGGACTGCCAAAAGCAATCAGGCAACTTCACTGTCCCAGAGAAGGAAACCAAACGCATTATTTGTTACTGACTCTTTTAATGATCCAAGTATCTCTTGGCTTGGATGAAGGGGATTATGCCTGACGATCCTTTCGCAATTCACAGAGATAGCGAACCGAAACGCCATCGGGGAACTCTTTGAGGACCCGTTCCTCAGTAAAGCCACATTTGCGATAAAAGCCTATTGCATCATCGTCTGTCTGTGCCTGAATTCTATCCAATTGTTGGGATTTCATCACCTGAAAGATCATTTTTCTTCCGATTCCGTGATGGCGACGCTTATTGGATACAGCTATTGCAATAATCTCCGGGACAGCTCCAGATTGCTCCAGAATGAACATTCCTTCTTTTATGCTTTTTGATTCACAAACAAATATCTTGACAGATGGATTGGAAATAAAGCGCTCCATTTGTTCTTTGTACTTTTCGTATGTAGGCTGATATATGCAGGCCGAATAGATCGAGAATGCCTCGTCCGAGAACAGCCAGTTTTTATCGTTGCAAATCAAAATTTTCATAATCTACCCACAGATACATATCTCACACCATCTATTATACCGACAATGTAGCAACATTTCTACCGATAAAAGCGGCCGGAACCGATTTCCACCATTTATCCCGCAAGCGGCAAAACCGGCGGAGAGATAATCAAACGGTATCAATCTCGGTGTTGTTGTATCCGAGATCGTGATGCATTATTGGCATGAAGCGTTTTATTCTTTTGGCATGCGCGGTTGATTTAACCCCGCCCTGGTCAACCGCAAGTCGCTTGACGGTTGACTGGGTCAACTGATATCGTGACAGCAGGAGGGGAGCAGCATGCAGGATATCCACATGGCCAAGGTCATCGCCCGGGAGCGCAGAAAGCAGGGCTGGACGCAAAGCGACGTTGCCCGGCACCTGGGTGTGAGCAAAGCCGCCGTTTCCAAGTGGGAGACCGGGCAGAGCTATCCGGACGCGGTGCTCTTGCCCCGGCTGGCGGCGCTTTTTGCCATCAGCCTGGATGAATTGATGGGCTATGCGCCCCACCTGTCAAGAGAGGACATCCGGGCGCTGTATCATCAGCTGGCGGCGGATTTTTCGAAGCGTCCCTTTGACGAGGTGATGGAGGAATGCCGGCTGAAGTGCAAGGAGTATTACGCCTGCTTTGAGCTGCTTTGTTTCATGGGCTTGTTGATGCTCAACCACCACATGCTGGCCGAGGGGCCAAAGGCCCCCTCCGGCATCATCCGGGAGGCGATGGCGCTGTTTATCCGCGTCAAAACCCACAGCGGGGATGAGGCGCTGGCCAAGCAGGCGCTGAACATGGAGGCGCTGTGCCTGCTGGCCCTGGGCCAGCCCCAGGAGGTGGTGGCCCTTTTGGGGCAGGCGGAGCCGGTGCTTTCCTCGCCCGAAACCCTGCTGGCCCTGGCGTGCCGCCTGACTGGGGACACGGCCCGGGCCAACCGGGTGATGCAAGCCAGCCTCTATCAGCATGCGTTTGCGCTGGTGGGAAGCCTGACCGCCTATCTGGAGATATCCGTCCAAAACCCGGCGCGCTTTGATGAAACCCTCACGAGGGCTTTAACGCTGATTGAAAGCTTTGAGTTAAAGCGCCTGCACCCTGGCCAGCTGTTTGGTTTTTACCTGGCGGCGGCCCAGGGGCAGATGGGACTGGGGCGCCGGGAGGAGGCGCTTTTTATGCTGGAGGAGTATGCGGCGCTGGCGACAGGGGATATCTACCCCTTGAAGATGCGGGGGGATGCCTATTTTGATGAGGTGTCCCCGTGGCTGGAGGAGGCCCTGCCCCTGGGCAACCTGGCCCCCCGGGGGGAGGCGGGCATCCGCCGGGATCTGACCCGGGCGGTGGCGGAGCAGCCCGCCTTTGCGCCGCTGCTGAAGGAGCCCCGATGTCAGAGTATTTTGCGGAAACTGAGAGAAAACGAGGACGGCTAAGATGCAGGCCATTATCACAGAGAAACTCAGCAAAACTTACCCCGGCGGCAAGGAAGCCGTGCGGGACTTGGATTTGAGCCTGGGGGAAGGGGAGGTGTTTGGCTTTCTCGGTCCCAATGGGGCGGGCAAGACCACGGCGGTGAAGCTGCTCACGGGGCTGCTGGCGCCAAGCGGGGGCCAAAGCCGGGTGATGGGCCTGGACCCGGTCACCCAGGTGGAGGCGCTGCATGCCCTCTCTGGCGTGGTCACTGAGCATGCCCAGATGTATGACCACCTGACGGGCACAGAAAACCTGCGCTTTTTTGGCGAGGTCTTTGGTTTAAGCCAGGAGGAGGCCAGGGAAAGGGCTTTGGATCTGATGGGCCAGATGCACCTGGAGGACGCCCAGGACAGGCCGCTTGGCACCTATTCCACCGGCATGCGCCAGCGCCTTTCCCTGGCCCGGGCGCTGATGCACCGGCCCCGGATGCTGTTTCTGGATGAGCCCACCTCAGGGCTGGACCCGGAGAGCACGCTGCATGTGAACCGCATCATCCGTACCCTGGCCCGGGAGGAGGGCACCACGGTGTTTTTGTGCACCCACCAGCTGCGCTATGCCCAGGAGGTTTGCAGCCAATATGGGCTGATCAGCAATGGGGAGCTGATGGCACAGGGGAGCCTGGAAGCCCTGCGGGAGCGGGTGCTGCCGGGGCTTCGGCTGATGATCAGAGCCAGCGGGATGCCGGAGGGCAGCGCCCACACCCGGGTGGCGGAGGGGCTTTATGAGCTGGCGCTGCAGTCTGAGGCGGAGATCCCAGCCCTCATCCGCCAGGTGGTGCGCTCGGGCGGGGATGTGTACCAGGTGACCCCCATCAAACCCTCGCTGGAGGATATTTATTTTGCCCTCACCGGGGGCCAGGAGGCGCAACCATGAAAAACGCGCTAAAAGCCATCGTCATCAAGGACCTGAGGGGCATTACCGCCAACCGGCAGCTGTTTGCCATGATTTTGATTGTTCCCATCGTTCTGGCGGTGGTGCTGCCCAGCGCCTTTGTGCTGGTCTCGCATTTTTTGCCCGAGGAGATGGGGGAGCTGGGGCGGCTGCTGGATAAAATCCCTGGCCTTGCGGGGCTTGGGCAAAGGGAGCTGAGCCTGGTGATCAACTACCTAATCCCCGTGTTTTTCCTGCTGATCCCGGTGATGGCCTCCTCGGTGATGGCGGCCAGCGCCTTTGTGGGGGAAAAGGAAAAGCAGACCCTGGAAACCCTGCTGTATAGCCCCCTTAGCCTGAAGGAAATCTTCCGCGCCAAGGTGCTGGCCGCTTTTGCCCTGGGCATGCTGGTGTCGGCCCTGTCCTTCGGGTTGATGCTGGTGGTGATGGAGCTATTGATCTGGCTGCTCAAGGGCGTTTTTGTGTGGCCCAACCTGAACTGGCTGGTGGTTTTGCTGCTGATGGCCCCGGCCCTTTCGCTGATTGCCATCACGCTGATTGTGCGCCTGTCCGCCAAGGCTAAAAGCGTGATGGAGGCCCAGCAGGCGGGGGGCTTTATGGTGTTGCCCCTGGTGATGCTGGCGGCGGGGCAGTTCACCGGTGTACTGGTGTTGAGCGTTTGGCTGCTGCTGGCCCTGGGCCTTGCGGCGATGGCCCTGGCCCTATTCCTGCTCAGCCGGGCCATGCGCCGATTCAGCTATGAGAAACTGCTGCAATAGATGGGTTTGAGATATAGGCCCCGGCGTGATACATTATCCCCAGCACAATGGGGGAGGATGAACGGGATGTCAAAGCGCAACGCCCTGGTGGCTCAGTCCGGCGGGCCCTCGCCGGTGATTAACGCCTCGCTGTTGGGGGTGGCGGAGGCCTGCCTTGAAAGCGGGCAGGTGGGCAAGGTGCTGGCCGCCCATCACGGCATTGAAGGGGTCTTGATGGAGCATCTGTTTGACCTGGGCAACCAGGACAAGGCGGAGCTGGGCCTCCTGATGCAGACCCCGGCTGCGGCCGCGGGCTCCTGCCGGTATAAGCTAAAGGACAGCTACGAGGCGGATTATCGCCGCATTGTTGAGGTGATGCGCGCCCATGATGTGGGCTATTTCTTCTATATCGGCGGCAACGACTCCATGGACACCGCGGACAAGGTGGAGCGCCTGGCCCGGGAGATGGATTATGACCTGAAGGTGGTGGGTGTGCCCAAGACCATTGACAACGACCTGGGGGATGCCCAGCGCACCCTCATTGACCATACGCCCGGCTACGGCTCCTGCGCCCGGTACTGGGCCAACCTCATCCGCAACGTGGGGGAGGAGAACCGGGCCATGGCGCCCTCTGAGTGCGTGAGCGTGCTGCAGGCCATGGGGCGGGATTCCGGCTTTATCACCGCAGCGGCAAGGTTGGGCGACCCCAACCGGGAGTTGCCGCTCATGATGTTTTTGCCAGAGGCCGGGCATACGGCGGAGGCGGTGTGCGATTTGATCAACGACGGCCTCAAGCGCTGGGGCCGGGTGATCGCCGTGGTGTCTGAAAGCCTGATGACCGACGCCGACAGCCACAAGGTGGACGGCTTTGGCCATGTGGAGTATGGCGCCAGCCGCACCACGGCCATGCAGACGGTGGTGAACCTCTTAAACAGCCGGAAGCTTGCCGCCCGGGGCCAGGCCACAGGCCAGGTGCCGGGGGTGCTGCAGCGCTGCTGCTCGCTGGATGCCTCCCAGGTGGACCGGGAGGAGGCCAGGCGCCTGGGGCAGGAGGCAGTCAAGCTGGCGCTGGCGGGCAGCAGCGGCGTGATGGCCACCATCCTCAGGGTGTCGGATAGCCCCTACCAGGTGCGCTATGACCAGGTGCCCCTTGCCAAAATGGCCAACGCCGCCCGCAAATTGCCAGAGGACTGGGTGGCAAAGGGCGGCACCGATGTGACTGATGCTTTCATCCGCTATGGGACACCGCTCATTGGCGGCTGCGTGGCCCCCTATGAATGCGAAAATGGCCTTTTGCGCTTTGCCAGGCTGGACTATACGGAGGTGGCGCGGGTGCTGCCAGCCTATGTGCCCCAGGGCTTTTAACTGCGGGTGCGGCTGAAATGTCCCAAACCGGCATATCAAAAAAGGCTGTCGACTTTGCGGCAGCCTTTTTCCTTGATCTGGCAGGAGATCAGCCCAGTTCGGCGATCAGCTCAATCTCCACCAGCGCGTTTTTGGGCAGGGTTCTGACCGCCACGGTGGAGCGGGCGGGCTTTGAGACAAAATACTTGCCATAGATGGCGTTGAAGGCGGCGAAGTCGCCCATGTCCTGCAGGAAGCAGGTGGTTTTGATGACCTTTTCAAAGGAGGAACCGGCGGCTTCCAGCACCGCTTCCAGGTTTTGGATGACGCGCAGGGTTTGCTCCTCAATGCCGCCCGCAACCACTTCACCAGTCGCAGGATCAATGGGGGTTTGTCCCGAGCAGAACAGCAGGTTTTGGGTGGCCATGGCGGCTGAATAGGGCCCAAGGGCGGCCGGGGCTTTGGGGGCGTGGATTTGCTTCATGTCTTTCCTCCGTATGATTGCGCATAGTGCGATTTTACCCTTGATACCTTAGCACAGCCAGCGGGCTTGCGCAATGGGTATATATGGACTATGGGCGAATATCCGCCCGGAAACCACAGGCATTTGAAAGGAGCACGTGATGAAAAAAGCGTTGATGTTTATCGGTCCCATTTTTGACGAGTTTGAGTTTATCTACCCCTACTACCGCCTGCAGGAGGCGGGCTACAAAGTGGACGTGGCCGGTGAGAAAACCGGTGAATACAAGGGCAAGACCGGCCTTGCGGCCAGAGCCAACATCACCTTCAAGGAAGCGAAGGAAGCGGACTACGACACCCTGGTGATCCCCGGCGGCTACGCGCCTGACAAGGTGCGCCGGGAAAAAGAGGCGCTTGATCTGGTGCGTGCCTTCCACAAATCCGGCAAGCCCATCGCCATGATCTGCCATGCGGGGTGGGTGGGCGCCTCGGCGGGGGTCATGAAGGGCGTGCGCGTCACCTCATCCCCCGGCATCAAGGATGACCTGACCAACGCTGGCGCCCAGTGGGAGGACAGCGAGGTGGTGGTGGACCAGGGCTTTGTCACCTCCAGGGCCCCCGATGACCTCCCGGCCTTCATGAAAGCCCTGCTAAACGAGCTGGGCAAATAAAAAAACGCCCTTTTTAGGGCGAAACGCATGACCGGGGAGGGGTGTTACAAAGCCTCTCCCCGCTGCCTGCTGAGCCTGGACTTCACCACCCCGTACACCGTCACGCTCAGGATGACCAGGGCAGCGCCAACAATGGAAAAGGGGCCCGGGTTTTCCCCCAGGAAAAGAAAGGCCCAAAAGGGGTTGAGCACCGGCTCCACGTTGGCCACGATGGAGGCGGTGACCGGGTGCACCTGGGTGCGCATGCCGGCTGTGAAAAACACATAGCCCGCCGCCAGGCATACCCCCATGGCAAGCGCGCTTGCCACCGCCTGGGGGCTGATGACAAAATCCGGGTCAAAGGGGATATACAGCAAAAACAGCGAGCAGATCAGGTTGCCCAGGAAGGTGTAGTTCATGGGGTCGGTGTCTGGCAGCCGGGCGGCAAAAAACACCAGGGCAAAGGTGAAGGCGGTGAAAAGCGCCAGGCTGTCGCCCAATAAGCTCCCCCGGCTAAATCCCCCCACAAAGCACAGCACCACGCCCCCCAGGGTGAGGAGGCTGGCCGCGATGTCCACCTTGCCCGGCCGCTGCCCCCAGAAAACCCAGGCGCCCAGGATCACCACAATGGGCATGGCATATTGGAGGACGATGGCGTTGGCGGCGGTGGTGAGCTTGTTGGCGATGATGAAAAGCGTGGAAGTGACCGACACCCCAATCGCCCCCAGCCAGGTGCCTTTATTGAACACCGGGCGGAAGCTTTTGCGGTAGATGCCCAGCACAATCGTGGTGATCAGCGCCCGGACGCCCACCAGGGAAAAGGCCCCCCAGGGCGCCCACTTGGACAGCACCCCGGCAAAGCTCCAGGCCACGCTGGCCAGGATGATGAAAAGAGCGCCCTTGCCCTGGCTGAAATCTCTGCCCATGCCTGCCTCCTTCCGCCTGCGGGCGGTCAGGGGCATGATAGCATTCTCCCGTGGTGTCATCAATGGGAGAACTGGCTTTTTCCTGCATTCCATTGATGTCCGGAGGATAGACGCCCATAAGCTCACGCCCCTTGGGAGAAACGGAATGCCGACCTGGGAAAAGCCTTGACGCGTTTGCCCGTCCCCTGTACATTGATTGCAAACAGGAGGGCTTTTGCGTGGAATTGCTGATCCTTCTTCTCATTTTTGCCGTCATCGCCCTGGGGATATGGCTTAAAAAACCGCTTTACCTGTCCATGGCCCTGGCGGCGGCGGCAGGGTTTTTGCTGTTTGGCATCCCTTTTGAAAGCCTGGGGGGCATTTTGTACCGGGGCCTTTTGGGGCCCAGCACCATCAACATGGTGCTGGCGTTTTACACCATCACGTTTTTGCAGCGGATGCTGGAAAAACGCAGACGTTTGGTGCAGGCGGAGGAGGCCATCACCCAGGTGTTTGGCAGTCGGCGCATCAACGCCATGCTCACCCCCTTTGTGGTGGGCATGATGCCCTCGGTGGGTGCTGTGCTCATCGCCGCCCCCATTGTGGACCGGGCGGCGGGGGAGGCGCTCTCACGGGATGAGCGCATGTTTGTATCCAGCTTTTACCGCCACATCTCTGAGGCCTTTTTGCCCACCTATGCCAATATCCTGCTGGCGCTGCAGCTATCTGGCATTGGGGCCCTCCCCTTCCTGCTGGGCATGACGCCCATGGTGCTGGCGCTGTTTGCGCTGGGCTATGTATTTTATGTGCGCAAAATTCCCAAAACCCATGAGGGAGAGGCCATGACCCCTGACCGTGGGCAGGCGATTAGGGCCCTGCTTCGCAGCCTGTGGAGCATTCTGATTGCGGTGGTGCTGATTCTGTTGCTGCCGCTGCCTATCTTTCTGGTGGTGCTGGCGGTGTTGGTCCTCAACTGCATGGTCGACCGCTTCACCTGGGCGGAGATTCGGCCCATGTTTCGCTCGGCCCTTGAGATGAAGCTGATCATCAACACCCTGATCATCATGGTGTTCAAAGAGGTGCTGCTGGCTTCCGGGGTGCTGGGGCGGCTGCCCGGCATGTTTGCGGGGCTGCCCATCCCCGGGGAATTTGTCTATGCCCTCATTATGTTTGTGGGCGCTGTCATCGCGGGCGCCCAGGCCACGGTGGCCATCCTCATCCCCCTGGCCTTTGCTGCGGGGCCCAGCCTGCCGCTGTTGGTGCTGCTGATGTCCACCGGCTATATGGCAGCCCAGATCTCCCCTGCCCACATCTGCCTGTCGGTGGTGGCGGAGTACTACCGCTCAAGCCTGGCGGCGCTGGTAAAAAAGACCCTGCCGGTGTTGGCGGTCTTCAGTGTTTTGGCGTTTGTCTATTATTATCTGCTCACGATGTTTTAAGGGATATCAACCCAGTACCGCCGGGTGGTGATGGCCTTGCCGCCCACGGTGTTTTTGATTTTGTCCTGGAGGATGCCGCCGTTTTTCTCAATCACCCGGGCTGAGGCGAGGTTGTCATCATCGCAGGTGATGAGCACCCGGTTAAACCCCAGGTGGTCTTTGGCATAGCCAAGAGACATGGCCAGCATCGCAGTGCCCAGGCCCCTGCCCCACTCATTGTGGCGGATGCCGTAGCCGATGTGCCCACCATAGCGCAACAGGGAGGGGGTCAGTCTGTGGCGGATGGAGGTCTCACCCAGAAAGCGGCCCTCATCCACCAGCCACAGATAGGTGGCCTTCACATACCCGGGCGGCAGCCCCTTGCCAGTTTTAAAACGCGCCACGCGCTCAGCAACATCGCATTGTGCCGGGTTCAAAAAACTGTAGCCGGTCACCTGGTGATCGGCATATTCCTGGATGGCTTCAAGGCAGGAGGCGTAATATGCATGACCAGGCGTGATGAGTTTCATCGCTTGTTTTTCAGCTTTGCAGCCACCATCTCAGCCGCGCCGTCATACTCCTCCCGAGGCAAATATAGCACCATGAACACAAAAGCATAGGGGCGGTAGAGGGTGATGCGCCCGGCCCGGGGGGAGAGCTTGTAGCGGGCAGCGTCCTGCCACACCAGGTATTCCTCATGGGCCAGGAGAAAAGGCAGGCCCTCGCTGTTCCTTTGGAAAGCGCCCTTGTCGTAGCGGATCAGCCGACTCCAGCAAGAAAGCCTGGTGGGCTTGATCCAGGTGCGCTTCAAAACCCCCTTGGGGTCCAGCATGTACTGCACACTCTCCCGCCCCTGGAGCATCAAAACAAGAACCCCAGCCAGGAAAAAACCCAGCCCCAGGGCCAGGGCGGCAGCGGGAATGCCGGTGGAGAGGAAGAAATAGCTAAACGCGTCAAGCCCGCGCATGATGTATTCAATGATGAGCATCACCAAAACCACCGCCATCGCCACCACAGCGGAGAGCCTGAGGATAAAGCCGATCCGGTGGCTGTCCCCCAGGGCCAGGCGGCTGTCCTCCCACACATAGCGCACAGAAGGGTTGCCCAGGGAGCGCCCGCAGGAGACGCACTGGGGCTGTTGATTTTGGCGTTGGCATTTGGGGCAGTAATAGACCAGCATGTTCCGTCCTTCAAAGTGTTTTTACACCGCATAGTATATCAGAACGTCAGGCGGGGGTGCAAACCGCTGGCGAACATGTGTATAGGTTGAGGGCTATTGTTTTGTGGCGAGAGGGTGGTGTTAAAAATAACCTATGGAGCGAAACTTTAGCGCAAGTTGAATTTTGGTGCGGGCGTTTTCATGATGCAGCTGTATCAGCTCAATAACCGATTTCTGGTCGCCTGCGCATATCGCCTCATAGATCTTTTTGTGTTCCTGAATACCCTCAACGGTTTTGTCCTTTGGTTGCTTGCCGTATAAGGAGGCGGCATAGGCATGGGTATTCAAACTCTTGTATATGCGCAGCGCCGATTTGTTTCCGCTGGCAAAGATAAACAGCTCATGGAACTGCTTGTCAATTTCGTAGGTTTTGAAGTATTCATCTGCGGTGGAGAAGGTTTGAGCAAACGCGGCATTGTTCTCGATGTTCTTTTCAAACAGTTGCTGGATGGCCAGGTTTTGCTGCACGGCTTGAATAACGGCCGGGGTAAAATAGGTTTCCATCATCAGGCGCAGATCAAAAACCTCGTTTATTTCATCCATACTCATTTTTCTCACCGTCATGCCACGGCGAGGAACGCTCTCAATCAAGCCTTCCGCCATGAGGCGGTTGACCGCTTGTTTGATCGGAGTGGGGCTTACGCCATAACGCTCACTTAGCTGTGTAAAATTGATTTTCCCGCCAGCAGGCAGCACTTCTTCAATGATATCCTTGCGAATGCTGCGGTACGCAATATCTACCAGGGTTTCTTCTTTTTGTTCCAAAGGACGCATGCCTCACCTTACCCCCACAAATGCTTTTCTTGAGCATAACGATAAAGTCATTACGATGACTGAATACAAAAACCACAAAAGCCTGCCTGCATTATAGCATAATTGGGTGGAAATGCATGGAGCTTTTGTGGCGTTTTGAGGGGGTTAGAGCTCAAGCGCATATCGACAACTATTTTTCTCCAATACGTCAAGCAGATTCTGTGCCGCCATCATGCCCATGTTTAAGCCCGCTTCCAACGTGGCAGCACCGGCATGGGGTGTCAGGATGCAGTTTTCAAGCGAGGCAAGCGGGCTGTTAGACGCGGGTTCATTCATGAGGGCGTCAAGGGCGGCAGCGCCGATGAGGCCGTTCTTTAGCGCATTGAACAGGGCATCCTCATCAATGAGCCCCCCTCTGGCGGTATTAACCAAAATTGCGTCTTTTTTCATCAGGGCAATACGTTTTTGATTCACCATGCTTTTGGTGTCTTCATTCAGTGGCGCATGCAGTGAAATGAAGTCTGACTCGCTGAAAAGGGTATCCAAATCCACATATTTCCCGTTGTGGGATGACATGAAGCCCTCATCGGGATAAGCGTCGTATGCCAACACATTCATTTTAAAGCCGCCGACCCGCGCAATAACGCCTTTGCCAATGCGGCCAGTGCCGACGATGCCCAGCGTTTTTTTCCACATTTCAACCCCGGACAGCGGTTTTTTCTCCTGGCCAGCGTGAATGCGCTGATTCATTTGGCATACATGCCGGGCGGCGCACAGCATGAGGGCGACGGCCAGATCCGCGACAGAATCACTGTTGGCCCCTGGCGTGTTGGTGACAACAATGTTGCGGGCCTTGGTAAAGCTTATATCAACATTATCAACCCCCACCCCATAGCGGGAAATAACTTTTAGTTTCTTGGCTCGCTCCAGCAGCGAGGCGTCATAGCTTTCCAAACCCGCGATGATGCCATCCGCCTGGGGGAGATATTCCCATAGTTGCTCACGCAAGTCACCATCATGGATGGGAAGGCGGATGACCTGGCAACCCCGGCTTTCCAAAAGTGTCAGCGGCTGGGGATCCTGTTTAGCAAAAGATCGGGGAGTGGCAAGCACGGTATATTTAGACACAGGCAATACCCTCCTTATCTTTCTATGAGTTCAATGGCAAACCCTGCGATGCTGTCCTTTAGCCATCGGCTGCGTTTTCCGGTCGTGTGCGCTGCTTGCTGGGAGCATGTAAACTCAAAGCCGCGCTGTGCAAGCTGAAAAACGGCGCGCTCCAGATTGTTGCAAGCAATAATAAACTCGCCATGTTGCCCTATGCCGCTGTCTTTGAGGATTTCCAGGCGCTCTTCAACCAGATGACTGCGGGCGGTTTCCACAGCAGGCAAACCAAGGAGGCTGGAAAAAGCGTTGGCAATTTTGCTTGAATCTTCTGGGTTTAGCGCGTTGATACAAAAACGGTGCAATTGGAAGCCCAATACCAGATTGATGGCGCTGCGGCATAGATGGGTGATTTGCTCATATTCTGCGACGTTAATCAAGCGCTGATCTACCATCCAGCTGCCGCCGCACGCCAAGACCCGGTCATAGGCTAAGTATTGGGCGAGGTTTTCTGGGTTGATGCCGCCGGTGGGCATAAAGGATATTCCCGTATAGGGGGCTGCGACCGCTTTGATAAGGGGCAAGCCGCCCATGGCTTCCGCCGGAAAAAATTTGACAACTTTCAGCCCTCTTTCCAGCGCCCTTTCGATATCACTGGTGCTTGGCGTTCCTGGGATAACGGGCATCCCTTGCTTGATGCAGTGATCTACTACCGCGGGGTTAAACCCTGGGGTCACAACGAATTGAGCACCGGCTTTTTGCGCCAGATCAACCTGCTCCAAGGTGGTGACCGTGCCGGCCCCGGTCAGCATGTCAGGCATTTCAGAGGTGATGCGCTTTATCGCTTCGGCCGCATGTTCTGTGCGAAATGTTATCTCTGCAACTGGAATGCCGCCTCTGGCCAATGCTTTTGCCAGGGGAACGGCAGTTTCAGGATTTGTGATTTTGATGACAGGCACAATACCTACTTGGTGGATTCTTTTGAATATTGCGTCCATAAGCACATTTGCCTCCTCAAAACGATGGTTTAGCTGCTGCTTTAGCGGGGTTTGCCTGCTAAAGCAGCAGCCATGTGACGGATGTTTTTATTTGACGGGATTCGCGTCAATGGCTTCCTGGCAAGCTTTTTCCCACTCGGGGGCAAAAGTGAAACCTTTTTGGGCAGCGGCATCTTGATAAAGCTTTTGCAGCGCGCTGATATCGATTTCGTGGAAGGCCACGCCCTTGGTTTTCAACTCTTCGATGGCGGCGTTGTTTGACTCAACCAAGAAGTTCCTCTGGGCGTCGCAACCTTTTTTGACTGCCTGCATGAAGGGCTCGCGCAGTTCTTCGGGGATGCTGTTCCAGGCACTGTCTGACATGCACATCAGAATATAGGTGAAGGCATGGTGGGTGAAGGTGACGTTCTTTGTCACTTCGTAATAACCGTTTGTAAGGCAGCCGGATACAGCGTTTTCCGCGGCGTTGATGGTTCCCTGCTGCAGCGCAGTAAACACCTCGTTGAAGCTCATGGGGGTGGGCATTGCGCCAAAGCTGGCAAACGCCGCCATGTGGTATTCGTTTTGCATGGTGCGGATTTTTACGCCTTTAAAGTCTTCCGGCTTTTGAATGGGTTTGGTGGAGAAGGTGTCGCGGAAACCGGACTCCATATAGCCAATAACATGAAGCCCCAGTTTTTTGGCGGCGGCTTGGATCAAATCGCCCACCTTGCCGTCTACTGCGGCGTGTGCCTGGTTGGCATCCGCCCACAGATAGGCCTGGTCAAGAATGGCCATCTCAGGGATGTAGTTGGTCATGACAGAGTTGGCAGCAGTAGCGATATCAAGGGCATTATCAAGGGCCAGATCGATCGTATCACGCTCTCCGCCCAGCGTGCCACCTGCGTTAATTTCAATCTTTATGCGACCGTTGGTAGCCAGGGCGACTTCTTCGGCAATTTTTGCGGCGCCTTTGTAATAGGGGGTGGTTTCGTTGTCGACCATTGCCAGTTTGAGCACAATGGTGTCTTGCGCCAACGCGGCGGGAAGGCTGCCAAGCACTAACATCAGGGCCAGAATCAGGGTCAGGGTCTTTTTCATGGGGTTCTCCTTCCGTTTTTTCTTTCGTATATTGAGCATGTTTGACATGCGTCAATTTGCAGACATCAGTATTCTTTGTATTCTGGGTCCAATACTGCCAAATCATAGCTGCGCTGCGCAGGCGAAAAGGAGGCAAGACACCACAGATAGGTGTTGCGCAGGGCCGGGCTGGCTACGGTTGGATGATAGCCGCAAGGCGCCTGCACCATGGTGCCGGTTGTCACCACGTGGGGGACCATTTCCTCAACGCCGCCGCTTTTTAAATAGCTCAAATGCAAGCCGAATTTGGGCTTGTCCATGTCAAAGTAGCAGTAGGCTTCCTCCAAATCCTGCTCATGCTGGTGGGGAGGCCAGCTGGTCCAGGAGCCTTGACCGCCCCAGGTGAGCCCGCAGATCAGCCTGCTGGCGGGGGTGTTGGGGTCAAGGGTGAACATCACTTCGCGCCGTCCTAAACCCGCGCCATGTATCTGATGGATATCACCGATGGGAAGCGACGTGTCATATTCCCTAAACGAGGCTTTGCCTACTCCCTCGCAGGGGGCGGCTGCGATATAAAACACAGCATCTGTTACAGCGGTGATAAGGATCTGGCTTTTACCCGGCAGATAGAAGGAGTCAAACTGCGCCATGCTCCTGGTCAGAATGGGATGATTTGACAAGGCGGCTTGACCTGAAATCAAAACAGGGTGCATCTCCAAATCTCCGGTATTCAGCAGGTAGGACTGGCCTTTGGAGAGGTTGAGACGATACATTTGAATGACGCGGCACTCGCATGTGTCTGGCGTGATGACAGGGTGGAAGCCTGACACATCAGGGGACTGAACTTTCCATGATTCCAGGCGGCTTTTTACATCTGTTTTCATCATGAACTCCTTATATTTCGTTGAGGATTACAGCAAAAATTTGCTCAGCGCCGGGATGAACACCACAAGCAGGAAAACCAGCAAATAGCCAATAAAGAAGGGGGTCTGCCCTTTTGCGATCTCCCCAATAGAGAGTTTGGAGACGCTACGAGCAGAGAAGATATTGACGGCAACTGGTGGGGTCATGGTGCCAATCACGTTAGAAATGCATACAATCATGCCGAAGTGGATAATGTCTATTCCCATTGATGAGGCCACGGGCCAAAGCACTGGTACCAGCAACACCGCAATGGCAATGCCTTCAAGGAAGGTGCCAAATACCAACAGAACCAGTGCGATGACCAGTGAGAACAGCATGGGGTTTAGGTTCATGGCAACAACGGCGTTGACCATTGACTTGGAAATTCCGGAGTAAGTGAACAGCCAGGAAAAGGCGGTGGAGGTGCCAATGATGAAAAGTACCATGGATGCACCTTTTGCGCTTTCTAACAGGATCTTGGGGAGATCCTTAGGCTTTACTTCTTTATAAATCAGCATCCCGGCAACCAACGCCCAAACCACCGCGATGGCAGCTGATTCCGTGGGGGTCAGAATGCCAGAATAGATACCGCCCAGGATGATGACCGGCAGAATAAGGGCGGGAATGGCCTTTACAAAGGATATACCAAACTCCTTTAATGCTATTTTTTGCTTGGACTTGGGCCATTTTTCCTTGTTGGCATAAATGATGGTGACAATCATCAGAACAACCATGAGCAATATTCCAATGGCCATTCCCGATTTAAACATGTTGCCAATGGAAGCGCCTGTCAGCGTGCCATACACCACCATGATGATAGACGGCGGAATGATGGGTCCAAGCCCACCAGAAACCACCAGTAAGCCCGCGGTTCGTGCCTTGGGGTAGCCCAGACGCACCATATCGTCATACAGCATAGCACCAATGGCTAAAACCGTTGCCGGGGCGGACCCTGAGAGGGCTGCAAAAAATGCGCAGGATAAGACCAGGGCCAGGGACATGCCGCCTCTGACGCCCCCTACAATGGAATTGGCAAAATCGCATAGCCTGCGTGAGATGCCGCCTTTTGTCATCAGGTTTCCGGCCAGAACAAAGAAAGCGATAGCCATGATGGAGGTGGACTCCATTCCGCCAAAGATGCGCTGGGCTATGGTGGTGGCGGGGACAGTGATGTCGGGGCTTAAGTAAATGGTTAAAAGGGATGATATGCCCAGGCTCATGGCAATGGGAACGCCAATGGCCAGCAATACCGCTAAAGAAAGAAACAGAATGATGCCTGAACTCATGATGCTTCGCCTCCGTTTGGATCACTTTTCGGGGTGTTTGATGAGGCCAGGTTTTTGAGCCATACAATCAACGTGATGCCCTGTACCGCAGTCATGATGGCGAAGGCGAAGAATAAGGCTGCATACGGAACCGCCATGGGGATTTTGAGAGCGGCGGTTGTTTGGCCAATGCGAATCTGCTTGGCAACCATGCTCCAGGATGCGACTGTCATGATGGCGGTAAACGCCACCACAAACGCCTTGGCAAGGATTTGAACAAGCAATTTTCCTTTACCGTGAAAACGGTCAACAATGGCTGTGACCGCGGCCTGTGTGCCATCGCGCAAGCCCATTTCTGTGCCCAACAGTGCCATCCAAATCATGCAGTACACGGCCAATTCCTCAAACCATCCAATGCTTAATTGGAAGATGTTGCGATTGACCACCTGGGCAAATGAGGCCAGCACCATAACTGAAAAGGTGACAATGATCATCAGGTTTTCGGCTTTTTGAAGACCATCCAACGTCTTTTTCATAAGTGAGCCCTTTCTCTTGGCAGATGGCTGATCAGCGGTTCAAGTACCCGCCATCAACCGGGATGATTGCGCCGTCAATGTAGTCAGAGGCTGAAGAGGCCAGAAACAACATGGGGCCCTTCATATCCTCCGGCGTTCCCCAACGATGTGCCGGGATGCGGGCTGTGATTTCGCTGTTCCGATGATCATCATTGATCAGAGCCGTGTTCATATCCGTTGCCATATATCCCGGTGCGAGGGCATTGATGTTGATGCCCTTGGATGCCCATTCATTGGCGCAGGCCTTTGTCAATTGAGCCACAGCGCCCTTGCTGGCCGCATAGGCAGGTACTGTAAAGCCGCCAAAATAGGAGAGCATGGAAGCGATGTTGATTATTTTTCCCTTGCCCTGTTTGATCATCACCCTTGCTGCCAGCTGGCATAGCGCAAACACCGCTGTTTGGTTGATGTTGATGACGGCGTCCCAATCCTCCAGAGGAAAATCCTCGCAGGCGTGGCGGCGCTGAATGCCTGCTGCATTGATTAGGATGTCAATTCTTCCACCCAGCATGTGCAGGGCCTTGTCAAAGGCCGCTTCCCGCTGACTGCGCTCACCCACATTCACCGTAACGGCATGGCATGTGTAGCCGCTGTGGTTGTATGCTTCAGCCAGAGCGTCAATAGCAGGGTTGATATCAAAGAGCACCACCTCTGCCCCCGCTTGCATCAGGCCTTCGGCCATTCCTTTCCCCAGCCCCTGGGATGCACCTGTTACAATTGCTTTCTTTCCTTTGACATCAAACAGATTCTGAACCATTGGGGCCCCTCACTTTCTAAAATATGTTCTTTTCATATCTTGCCTTGTATGCTGTGAACCGCTGAGCATACAGCTGGTGCATGGTGGGATTTGGCAAGAGAATTTCTGAGGCCTGATGCTGATAGTCCTCAAGCTTTTCGATGCATCCCAAAGCCTTCATGCCCAAAACTGCTGCCCCTACCATGGAAACATTGGATATGTGCGCGCAGTGCATTTCGCGGCCGAATATGTCTGCGCACATCTGCATCCATTTGCGGGAATTCATGATGCCGCCGGACAGATGGATTTCATCGGGAGCGCCATTTGCCTGGCACAGGATTTGATAGCATTGGTATAAGTTAAACAACACCCCCTCCTGCACGCTATGGTATAGATCCTTTTGGGTGTGGTTGGGTCTGAGGCTTAAGAAGCCCCCTTTCCAGGCATCCTGCCAGCCTGGGCAACGCTCGCCAAACAGAAATGGGAAAAACAAGGGTGCGTCAGAAACATTCAGATCCTGCTCTTCCAGATCGGCGTATGTTACGCCGTTCCCAAACAGATTTTTAAACCAATCAATGCAATTGCAGGCTCCTGAGGTTGCAGCACCGATGATCCAACTGTCTGGTGACATGTAGCACCAGGTGCTGGGCTTTTGAGGCAGCGCTGGTTTAGTGGTGGAGATACGAAGGGCCCCGCTGGTTCCTACTGAGAAGGTCATCTTCCCTGGCCGCAGGGCACCTGCGCCTACCTGATTAAGCGCGCCGTCAGGATAGCTGGGGATCACGGGCGTGCCCTCTGGCAACCCCAGCTGCTTGGCCCCATGAGCGCTTAGCTTGAGCGGATTGTGATAGCTGGTTAGCTCAAACAACTGCTCCGCTTGAACATCCAGCAGATTGAGCGTTTCAGTATCCCAGTTACGGGTGTGGACATCGACAAGGCCTGAGCCTGAGGCGGAGCAATCAGACATGACGGCCTGGCCTGTAAGCTGGTAGGTGTTGTAGCTGCTCTGGCAGCATAGACGCCTGTTTGCCAGAGAAAACCCTTGTTCTTTGAGCATCATGAGCTTGAATGCCGGATAAATGGCATGGACCATACACCCTGTGCGTTGGTAGAACGCATTGCAAAAAGCGTCATCGCTACGAAGCCGGTTCGCCACCCCTGCTGCGCCGTTATAGGACCAGGTGAAGGCTGGGGTAAGGGGGCTAAAATCAGCGTCTGTCACCAGAATGTTATGCCAAGTGCCTGAGGTCACCACCAAGTTGATTTTCTGGCCTTGACATAATTCACGGCCGACTGAGGCGGTTTGTGAAAACACTTCATGAGCATTTTGTGCGCCCACTTCCTTTTGATGGGATACCGCTGGTGAATAGGAGCGACTCAGCGTATCCACAACACCATGCGCTGTGTCATAGAGCATGGCCTTAGCGGATGTGGTGCTGGATTCAAGGACAAGTATGAGCACGTGAATGCCTCCAAAGTCGATTTAAAAATCCGGCCAGAGAAGAATTAGATTTAATGAATAGAATTATAGATCCGATAATCTCTCCTGTCAAGCCTGTTTGGATGGTGATGGGGATGCGGGGAGGTGATGCGTGGAAACTTGAAGGGTTCAGACAAAGCTCATATAAATCTGATGTACATCATGCGCGATTGACGGCCTGCACCCGGCGTGATAGCCTGATATTGACGAAGTTTCATCAATATGCAAAGGGGTGAGGGGGGCGTGCCGTGGTGGGGAATGGCTCTATTGGTGCTCCTGGTGCTGGCGGCTGGGGCTTTGGCGCTTACCCTGGCCTTTTACCGCCTGGCCTTAAACCCCAAAGGGCAGAAGCGCCGGGTGTTTGGGGCCAGCCACAATGCCATTCCCCGCAAGGAAGAGCATAAGAAACGCGCGGAGGAGGCCAGGGCCTGGTGGGAAAGCATCCCCAATGAGGATATTTTTATCTCTGCCTATGACGGGCTGCGCCTGCATGCCCACTGCGCCAAAATCCCCTGGATGCTGCCCCCTGGGCCTTGATCTGCCACGGCTACACCAGCAAGGGGGCCGACATGTTTGGCGTGGCCCGGCGCTATAATGAGGCGGGCTACAGCGTGCTGCTGCCAGACCTCAGGGGCCACGGGGAAAGCGAAGGGCACTACATCGGCATGGGCTGGCATGACCGGCTGGATGTGCTGGGCTGGATTGATTTCATCCTGGCCAGGGAACCTGGGGCGCGGGTGGTGCTGCACGGCATATCCATGGGCGCTGCCACAGTGATGATGGCGGCCGGGGAGGCATTGCCGGAGAATGTCGTGGCCGGGATTTCTGACTGCGGCTTTACCAGCGTGTGGGCTGAGTTCAGCTATCAGTTAAAGGCCATCTTTGGCCTGCCGCCCTTTCCGGTGATGTACCTGGCAGACCTGATGACCCGGCTGCGGGCTGGCTATTCCTTTCGGGAAGCCAGCGCTGTGAGGCAGCTGAAAAAGGCCCGGGTGCCCCTCCTGTTTATCCACGGAACCCAGGACCGCTTCGTGCCCTTTTTTATGCTGGATGAAGTCTACGCCGCCTGCGCCAGCCCCAAGGACAAGCTGGCGGTGCAAGGCGCCGGGCACGGGGGCGCCGCCCGGGAGGCGGGGGAGGCCTATTGGGAGAAGGTGTTTGGGTTTATCAAGGCGCACAGCAGCCTGGCGGGCTGAGTTTGCCCAGTTGCGCCAATCCCCTTGATATGCTATGCTGTTTTGGCATATTGCAAGGGGGTAAACAGCGGATTTGAGGGATATGCGCGTGGTGGTAACCGAGGTCCTGAGGGAGGCAATCCTGAGGGCCTTTTCAGAATTTCCCCAGGAGGCGCTGCCGGGGCCAGAGGCTTTGGAGGTGCCACCGGACAGTGCCCTGGGGGACTTTGCTTTCCCCTGCTTCAGGCTGGCCAAGCCCTTGCGGCTGGCACCGCCGGTGATTGCCCAGAGGCTGGCGGAGGCGGTGGATGCGCCCCAGGTGGCCACGGCCCAGAGCGTGGGGGGCTACCTCAATTTCTATTTTAACCGCAGGAACTTTGCCCGCACGGTGCTGGACAATATCCAGGAAACCGGGGACAGATATGGCGGCGCGGACAGCGGCAAGACCGTGGTGCTGGATTATTCCTCCATCAACATCGCCAAGCGCTTCCACATCGGCCACCTGTCAACCACGGTGATCGGGCACAGCCTGAAGCGCATTTATGACCACCTGGGCTGGCAGACGGTGGGCATCAACCACTTGGGCGACTGGGGCACCCAGTTTGGCAAGATGATCGCCGCTTTCAAGCGCTGGGGCGACTGGCAGATGGTGGAAGAGGGCGGCGTGGATGCGCTGACCGCGCTGTATGTGCGCTTCCACAAGGAGGCGGAGGACAACCCCGCCCTGGAGGATGAGGGGCGCGCGTGGTTTAGAAGGATTGAGGAAGGCGACAGCGAGGCCCTGGCCATCTTTGACCGCTTCAAGGACCTCACCTTGAAGGATGCCAGGCGGGTGTACGACATTCTGGGCGTCACCTTTGACTCCTATAACGGCGAGGCCTTCTTCAACGACAAAATGGGCCGGGTGATTGACGAGCTGCGGGCAAAAAACCTGCTGACAGAGAGTCAGGGCGCCTTGGTGGTGGACCTGGAGGACTACAAGATGCCCCCCTGCCTGATTGTGAAATCAGACGGGGCCACCCTCTATGCCACCCGTGACCTGGCGGCCGCGCTGTGGCGCAAGGACAACTACCGCTTTGACAAATGCCTGTACGTGGTGGCCTATCAGCAGAACCTGCATTTCCAGCAGGTGTTCAAGGTGCTGGAGCTGATGGGCTATGACTGGGCCCGGGACCAGATGGAGCATGTGGCCTTTGGCATGGTGAGCTATGAGGGGCAGGCCATGTCCACCCGCCAGGGCAACATCGTGTTTCTGGATGAATTGCTGCTGCGCGCCCAGGAAAAGGCGCTTGACATCATCCGGGAGAAGAGCCCGGAGCTGAAAAGCCCCGAAGCAGTGGCCCGGGATGTGGGGGTGGGGGCCGTGGTGTTTACCACATTGCTCAACAACCGCATCAAGGACATTGACTTCTGGTGGGGCCGGGCGCTGAACTTTGACGGCGACACCGGGCCTTATGTGCAGTACACCCATGCCAGGTGCTGCTCGGTGCTGCGCCGGGCGGAGGGCGCGGAGCCTGCGGGTGCTGATGATGAAGCCCTCACCAACGATGAAGCCCAGGCGGTGCTCCGGACGCTTGACCGCTTCCCTGAGGCCCTCCGGGCCGCACAGCGGGGCAATGAACCCTCGGAGGTGACCCGGGCGACGCTGGAGGTTGCCAAGGCCTTCAATAAATATTACTATGAGCAGCGCATCCTGGATGATGACCCGGCAGCCACCGCCGCGCGCCTTGAACTGGTGCGCGGGGTGAAGCAGGTGATCGCCCTGGGGCTATACCTCATTGGCGTCAAAGCGCCTGAGGCGATGTAAAGGAGACAGCATGCGATTTACGAAAATGCATGGCATCGGCAATGACTACATCTTCATCAACTGCTTTGAGGAGGTGGTGCAGGATCCCTCCCGGCAGGCGCTGATCATGTCCAGGGATCATTTTGGCGTGGGTGCGGATGGCCTGGTGCTCATTGAGCCCTCTGAAACCGCGGACTTTGGCATGCGCATCTTTAACGCCGATGGCTCCGAGGCTGAGATGTGCGGCAACGCCACCCGCTGCATTGGCAAATATGTCTATGAGCGGGGCATGACCAACAAGACCGAGCTGACCCTTGAGACCAAGGCCGGCATCCGGCAGCTGAAGCTCTCCCTTACCGGGGACAAGGTGAGCCGTGTGCAGGTGGACATGGGTTCGCCTGAGCTCAACCCCCGCAACCTCCCTGTGGACCTGCCGGGTGAAATCGTGCTGCGCCACAGGCTGAGCCTTTTGGGGCAGGACTGGTATGTCACCTGTGTCAACATGGGCAACCCCCACTGCGTGATCTTTGTCAATGACCCGGAGGCCATCGACGTGAACACCCTGGGCCCCATGTTTGAAAACCATCCCCTCTTCCCCCGGCGCACCAATGTGGAGTTTGTGCGGGTGATCAGGCGGGATGTGTTGCAGATGCGGGTGTGGGAGCGGGGCGCCGGGGAGACCCTGGCCTGCGGCACCGGTGCTGCGGCGGCGCTGGTGGCGGCGGTGTTAAGCGGGCTAAGCGACCGCACGGTGCAGGTGAAGCTCACCGGGGGCAACCTGGAGCTAAGCTGGAACGCCGAGAACAACCATGTCTACCAGCAGGGCCCGGCGGAATATGTTTTTGACGGGGAGTGGCTGGCCTGATGAACGTGAACGCCCATATCGCGGGGTTGCCCGCGGGCTATCTGTTTTCGGAAATCGCCAGGCGGGTCAAAGCGTATGAAGCGGCCCACCCGGGGGAGAAGATCATCCGCATGGGCATTGGCGACGTGACCCGGCCCCTGGCCCCCTTTGTGGCCAAGGCCTTTGCGGATGCTGCCCTTGGCATGGCCAGCTGGGAGGGCTTCCACGGCTATGGGCCGGAGGGCGGCTACCCTTTTTTAGTTGAGGCGATTATCCAAAACGACTATGCCCCCCGGGGCATATCCCTGGAGGCGGGGGAGGTTTTTGTGTCAGACGGCGCCAAGACCGACACCAGCGCCATCCAGGAGTTGCTCTCCCAGGACGCTGTCATCGCCGTCACCGACCCGGTCTACCCGGTGTATGTGGATGCCAACGCCATGGCTGGCCGCCTGGGGGCCTACCGGGATGGGCGCTGGGAAAAGCTGATCACCCTGCCCTGCACCCACGAAAACGGCTTTGTGCCCGAGCTGCCCAAACAGCGGGTGGATGTGCTCTATTTGTGCTATCCCAACAACCCCACCGGCGCTGTCCTAAGCCATGATCAGCTGGCGAAGATCGTCGGCTGGGCCCGGGAAAACGAAACCCTGATTATTTATGATGCCGCCTACAAGGCCTTTATCGCTGACCCGGCCCTGCCCCAGAGCATTTATGAGATCCCCGGCGCAAAGGAGGTGGCGATTGAGTGCTGTTCCTTCTCCAAAACCGCGGGCTTTACCGGTGTGCGCTGCGGCTATATGGTGGTGCCAAACGCGGTCAAAGGGCGGCTGCCTGATGGCAACCTGGCGAGCCTCAATGCGCTGTGGCGCAGGCGGCTTGCCAGCAAGTCAAACGGCGTGTCCTTCCCCGTGCAAAAGGCGGCTGCGGCCACTTTCCTGCCCCAGGGCAAGGCCGAGATCGGCGAGGGCATCGCCTACTACCGGGAGAACGCCAAGGTGCTGATGGAAGCGCTTGGGGGGCTGGGGCTTTCGGTGCAGGGCGGCGCCCACGCGCCCTATCTGTGGCTGAAGGTGCCCGGCGGCATGGGCGGCTGGGAGCTGTTTGATTATCTGCTGCATAAGGCCCAGCTGGTGGGCACCCCTGGTGAGGGCTTTGGCGCTGCGGGGGCGGGCTGCTTCCGGCTGACCGCCTTTGGCAGCCATGAGGACACGAAAATAGGCGCCCAGCGCCTTAAGGACGCGCTTTTGGCGCTGTAAAGGAGCATATCGATGATTCGCGCGATTGTGGGGGCCAACTGGGGCGATGAGGGCAAGGGCAAGCTGACCGACCTGCTGGCCGAGGAAAGCGACTTGGTGGTGCGCTTCCAGGGCGGGGCCAATGCCGGGCACACCATCATCAACGAGCATGGCAAGTTCGCCCTGCATCTTTTGCCCAGCGGCATTTTTCACCCCCAGGTGCAAAACCTGATCGGCCCTGGCGTGGCCCTTGACCCGGAGGCATTTTTCCGGGAGTTGGATGAGGTGCTGGCCCGGGGCATCCCGGAGCCCCAGCTCATCATCTCTGACCGGGCCCAGGTGCTGATGGATGTTCACATCCTCTTTGACGTGCTGGAGGAGGAGCGCCTGGCGGGCCGCAAGTTTGGCTCCACCAAGTCGGGCATCGCGCCTTTTTACAGCGATAAATATGCCAAAATCGGCATCCAGACCTGCCAATTGCTGGATAAGGACCTGCTCTTTGAGCGCATCCAGGCCAACCTGGTCAAGAAAAATGTGCTGATGGCGCATCTGTATCACCAGCCGCTGCTGGACGCGGAGGAACTGACCGAGAAGTATTATGCCATCGGCCAGCGCATGAAGCCCTACCTGGGAGACACCACCGCCATCCTGCACGAGGCGGTGAAGGCCGGCAAGCACATCCTGCTGGAAGGCCAGCTGGGGGCGCTGCGCGACCCGGATCACGGGATCTACCCGTTTACCACCTCCTCCTCCCCCCTGGCGGGCTATGCCAGCGTGGGCGCGGGCCTGCCGCCCCATGCCATTGGCGAGGTGCTGGCGGTGACCAAGGCTTATTCATCCAGCGTGGGTGCTGGCTACTTCCCCAGCCAGCTGCACGGGCAGGAGGCGGAGGAGCTGCGCCGCCGCGGGGGCGACGCCGGCGAATACGGCGCCAAGACCGGCAGGCCCCGGGATGTGGGTTGGTTTGACGCGGTGGCCACCCGCTATGGCTGTCTCACCCAGGGTGCCACCGCCTGTGCGATGACCAACCTGGATGTTTTAAGCTACCTGGACGAAATCCCGGTCTGTGTGGCCTACACGCTGGACGGGAAGACCATCACCCACTTCCCCGCCACCCCGGATCTGGCCCGGGTGAAGCCGGTGTATGAGGTGCTCCCCGGCTGGAAAAGCGATGTCAGGGGCGCGACGGAGGAATCAAAGCTGCCCGCAAAGTGCCTGGATTATGTGAAGTTTATTGAGGAGAAGATCGAAACGCCCATCACCCTGCTGTCAACCGGGCCAAGGCGGGAAGAGATCATCTGGCGGGGGCAATAGTCTCATAACGTTGTAAAATGAATGCGGGGAATCGAAGATTCCCCGCATTGCTCATTGGTTTAAGCTGTTACTTGAAGCTCACGACGCTGGTATCATTGGTGATGATGATGAAGGTCTTGCCCCGCTGGAGGCTGATCTCCTGGCCCTTGTCGTCCACAAACACGGTGCGGTCGTCCAGGCTTTTACGGAACCAGCCGCCGGGGATGTAGCTTCCGCCGGTGAAGATTTCAGCAGCGCCGGTGCCGGTCAAGTGGTTGAGCTGCACATAGGACTTGTCATAGCTGAACTTGGTGCGCAGCACAATCACGTTGGCAAAGGGGATGGAGACGCCAGGGGCATCCCGGTCCACATAGGGGCCGGAGAGGTTTTCCCGGTGGTAGGCGTTTTCCTCGGGCACATAGGTGTAGGTGGCGTAGCTGGCGGAGTTGCCGATGGTTTTATAGGCTTCTTCGCCGTAGTGCCTCACTTCGATGAAGGTGGCGGGCTGATAGCCAGCGGGCTTCTCATCAGCAAACAGGAAGGGGTGGGGGGTGAAGGTGGCGCCGTTTTTCAGCGCCAGTTCCTTGATGCTGGCGATGTTGACAGAGAGGTTGTGGGGGCTTTGGTAGCTTGAAATGCGGCCGGAATAGTTGTTGTTGCTGACCAGGTTGAAGGAGAGCTGCTCCCGGGTCATCTTGCCCTCGCGCAGCTTCAGCGGCACGCTGACCTTGTCTCCCTGGGCGGGATCCGGATAGCCCACATAGGCGAAGGCCGCGCCCCAGCCCCTGGCCACATCCACAAAGGGGGTGCGGGCTGAGCGGCTGCCGCCGGCGGCCTGGGGCGCGGTGTCGGAAAACAGGGCCAACAGCTTGGTGGCGCCCTTGCCGGCGTTTGGCACCTGGTACATCACGTCGGCGTCCTTAACGCCCCAGTGCGGGTGAGCGGCGTGGGCGTTGTCAATCACTTCCAGAACCGGGGCGTAGGTGCCCTCCCAGGGCAGGCCTGTGGTGGGGCTTTGGCCAGGGATGAGGGGGTTTTCGGGGTAATCTGCCTGGAACGGGATGGCGTCACGCTTGAGCGTGCCCGCGATGGCAGCAACATCCGCAGCAGGGTTGGGCGCGGCTTTGGGAGAAGCATCCTCATCCTCTGCCAGCGCCGGCAAGGCCAGCAGGAGGCTTATCGCAAGGAGAAGCGCCAGGAAGCTTTTCTTGGTCAACATGCGAATAAAACACCTTCTTTCTTAAATAGGTTACAAATATTATACCCACTTGTTACGAATTTGTAAACGGCAAGGCGTTTAACCCAGCGCCTGGCTTAGATAGACCATATCCACCAACTGTTTTCCAGCTTCAAAAATCGGGTGGTCATAGTGGTCGGTGAAGAAGTTTTTGACCCGGTGGCTCTCAATAAACCCACAGCGCCGATAAAAGGGCAGCGTGAGGGGGCTGTCCCCGGTGCCTACAATCATCAGACGGCCTTTGCCCCTGTAATGCGCAAGGACGAAATCAATGAGCGCCTTGCCATAGCCCCGGCCCTGAAAGGCGGGGCTGGTGACGATATTTTTGATTTCAAATATGCCCTCTCCCTCGTCGGTCACCACGCAGACCGCCCGCACTTCCGGGTCATAAAGGGCGTACATCTCCCCCCGTTCCAGGTATCGATCCACCATGGACTCCTGTTCATCAGCCAGCAAGAGGAGGTCCAGGTATTGCTTTTTCTTGCGGCATATTTGCTCAATGGTCATGCGGTTGCCCTCCCTGGGGGATTATAGCGCATTTTTCCTGTGTTGAGGATGTGGTATTGCTAATTAGACTTGAAGCCCAGATGGAAAATCATATTCCGATGGAAAGACCGAGTTATTATCAAAAATGTGTCAAAAATGTGTTGAGATGCAAGAATCTGTTCTCATTGACATGAAATTTTGACAATGATATACTGACAAAAACAATAGGATGGAGGATAGTTGTGTGAAAAGGTTGTTTTCTATTGTGCTTTGTGTAAGCATCATGCTGGGATTAGGAAGCGCAATAGCAAGTGCTTCCCCATTGGAATTGACGATGTACTTTCCTGTCAATGTTGGTGGCACTGCAGCGGCTACTATTGAGAGATTCACAGGTGATTTCAACGCCCAAAATACAGATGTCCGTGTGACTCCTGTGTATACAGGAAACTATGATGATACTATCACAAAAATCCAAACAGCAATTCAAGGCGGCAACCCTCCAGACCTGTTCGTAAGCCTTGCCACGCAACGCTTTACCATGGCTTCTACTAAAATGGCGATGCCACTTGATGACCTGATTGCTCTTGATCCAGAAGGAGCGGAGTTCATTGATGATTTCATCGATGGTTTTATGCTAGACTCTTATGTAGAAGGGGCAGTTTATTCAATTCCCTTCCAACGCTCTACCATGGTGATGTATTACAATAAAGACGCTTTCAAAGAAGTAGGCTTAGATCCCGAAGCACCTCCCCAAAACTGGGTAGAGCTTGTCGATTATGCGGAGAAGCTTACCAATGAAAATCGCTGGGGTGTTGGCCTAGCGCTGAATTCTGGTTCAGCTCAGTGGGCTTTTACCGGCTTTTCTCTGCAAAATTGCACTAACGAAGTAGGCTTGATGTCAGCTGATGGGAAGAAGGTGTATTTTGATACACCAGAAAATATCGAAGCACTGCAGCTTTGGCTGGATCTTCAGAACAAATATAAAGTCATGGCCCCTGGTATAGTTCAGTGGACGGATCTCCCAACACAATTTCTGGCCGGCCAGGTTGCTATGATTTATCATACAACAGGAAATTTGACTAATATTCGCAACAACGCCAATTTTGAGTTTGGTGTCAGTTTTCTGCCGGCAGGACGTCAATATGGCGCGCCGACAGGCGGTGGCAATTTCTATATTACCAGCGGAATCAGTGAAGAGCGCCAGCGTGCTGCATGGGAATACATCAAGTTCATGTGCTCCACTGAGTTAGCTGCACAATGGAGCATTGAGACCGGGTATGTAGCTACGCGTGAATCAGCATATGAAACGGATCTTCTCAAACAGTATTACACTGACTTTCCGCCGGCTTTGGTAGCTTACCAGCAACTACCTTATGCTCAGCCGGAATTAACCACTTATTCTGCTGCTGAAATGTGGCGTATCCTTAATGACAATATTCAAGCTGCAGTTACGGGTGAAATGACTGCTGCTGAAGCTTTAAAAAACGCACAAGAACAGGGCGACGAGCTTTTGTTCGATTTTCAGTAAATAATCGGATAACACCCCAGGCTAATGCTTGGGGTGTTATTTTTTAGGAGGACTCATGAATACGCTGCAAACAACGTCCGGACAGAGGCACCGGCACTGGGTTCCCTGGCTGTTGTTGTTTCCATCTCTAGTGATCATGCTGGTATTCACTGTGTATCCTGTGGTGCGCAGCTTGTTTTTCAGCCTGACGAAATATCGTCTTGGGATGGAGGCTCCAGAGATGATATGGTTTGAAAACTACCAGCGTCTCATGAGCTCGGCTATTTTCCATAAGGTGATTGCCAATACCATAGTTTTTGCTATGCTCACGGTGCTACCCAGCATGGCAATTGGGCTCGCTTTAGCATTGATGGTTAATCGCAAAGGACGGCAAGTTGGGTTTATCCGCACTTCGTATTTTTACCCATCTGTCATGCCAATGATAGCTATTGCCAGTGTCTGGCTGTTTATTTATATGGCTCAGAACGGATTGTTTGACCAAATAATGATAGCACTTGGGCTGGGAAGTCAAAACGTACTTAGTAATCGAAATACAGTTCTACCTGCAATGTCAGTTATGTACACATGGAGAGAAGCAGGCTATTTGATGGTATTCTTCTTGGCGGGGCTGCAATCAATCAATGAGGAGGTACTGGAAGCGGCGATGATCGATGGCGCAACTGGGATAAAAAGCTTCCGGCACATCATTTTACCGCTGCTGGCACCCACTACTTTATTTGTGTCTACCATTGCATTTACCAACAGTTTCAAGCTGGCAGACCATGTGATCATTATGACAGAGGGCGCTCCCAACAACGCTTCGACCTTGTTGCTGTATTATATTTATCAACAAGGCTTTACCAATCTCAATTATGGCCTGTCCAATACTTTGACAGTTATTATGTTGGTGTTGCTATTAGTGTTCAGCCTCCCTCGTTTTTTCAATCAAGACCGCAAAATTCACTATTCATAGGGATATCGATATGGAGATCATTAAGAAGCACGCCATTACTAGTTTCTCAATTTTTATTGCTTTGCTTTGGTTAACTCCTTTGGTGTGGCTAATCACCACAGCACTCACCAAAGCTACTTTCAACATGTCTTTTTTACCTACCACTGCTTTCACCTTAGAAAACATAGAATATGTTTGGAGTACCATCCCTTTTGGTCAATATTACTTGAATACAATCACATTGGTTATTATTACATTTGCTATCCAGTTTGTCACTTCAACTTTGGCGGGGTTCGCATTGGCTATGTATAAATTCAAGGGGCAAGCATTGGTGATAGTGATTATTTTTATGCAGATCATCATTCCCAATGATGTGTTGATCATTCCGAATTTCATGACTTTATCTGAATTGGGATTAATCGATACAAAACTAGGCATAATGCTGCCTTTCTTAGGTAGTGCTATGGCTGTTTTCTTGCTTCGTCAAAGCTTTAAGACAGTTCCCCGCGCTTTGGCTGAGGTCGCAAATATTGACGGTGCCAATCTTTGGCAAACAATCTGGCGAGTTTATGTGCCTTGTGCAAAAGCCGCCTATATGTCGTTCGCAGTAATTTCTGTCAGCTATCACTGGAATAATTATCTTTGGCCTCTGATTGTCACTAATTCTATTACAAACCGTACTTTAACTGTAGGCCTGGCCTATTTTGCTAAATCCAAGGAAGCTGACATGCAATGGGCAAATGTTTGTGCGGCTACCTTAATCATAATCTCTCCGCTGCTGCTTGCTTTTTTCGTGCTACAAAAACAATTCATGAATAGTTTTGTCAGTGCTGGCATTAAGGAGTGATATGTTTAATTTGCATTTTGTTGGGAGAGGTGCTGCTTTTAATCCTGTGCAAGGAAATACTAACGCCTGGTTCATCAGAAAAACACATCTTGTGCTTTTGGACTGCGGGGAGAATGCCTTTGCAATGGTTCATGATTTTCCAGGCTTGTTGGGGTGGGATAGTATCACGGTATTGATCACACATCTTCATGCAGACCATGCAGGTTCTCTGGCTACCCTTTGTTCTTATTGTTATTTCGTGTTAAGACAGAAAGTGTTGGTCGTACATCCACTTAGCTCTGTAACACAGTTGCTATCAATGCAAGGTGTTGACAAAGGTGTGTACAATTATGTCGCCTCCTTGCCTTCAGGGTTTGGTTTTGAAGCCAAGGCTGTTCCTGTAAATCATGTGATAGATATGAAATGCTTTGCTTATGAATTACGCGATTCTGATGAAACCATCTATTACAGCGGGGATAGCGCTGATTTTCCTGTAAGTGTGGCAGAAAAAATCATTGATGGCACATATTCAAAGGTATTCCATGATATTGCAAGCTATGACTCGCCAACGCATTGCCCAGTGTCAGAGGCAGAAAAGATGGTTCCTCCTGAATATCGCAACCGGGTTTATGCCATGCATCTGGATAGTGATTTCGAAGGCGCGTTGCATGCCAAAGGGTTTTCCGTTGCGCAAATCTCGGGGACAAGGCATTCTGATTGTGGATGAATCCACTACGCTTCCTACACTGCAGGAGTTAGGACAAGGAAGACTAAGACCTAGAGTAAAATATGTTATGCGGGGTCGGAAGGGACGTTGTTTGGACGCTTTCTGGACATGTTTTTCCGTTTTTCTCATATCCGCAAAAATGCTCTTAGAATACAGGATAAAGGGGGGCAACCATGTTCGACCTGGCGAAAGCCCATTTGGAAGCCCATGGCCTGGCAGACCGGATCCGGGAGTTTGAGGCATCCAGCGAAACCGTGCCCTTAGCGGCGCTGGCGGTGGGCTGCCCGCCCGCGCAGATCGCCAAGACCCTGTCCTTTCTGGTGGCGGGGGCACCGGTGCTGGTGGTGGCGGCGGGGGACGCGCGGATTGACAACCGGAGGTTCAAGCGGCAGTTCGGCCAGAAGGCGGCGATGCTCTCCCCCGATCAGGTGGTGGCCCTGGTGGGCCATGAGGTGGGGGGCGTGTGCCCCTTTGGGGTGAAGCCGGGGGTGAGGGTGTATCTGGACGCCTCCCTCAGGCGCTTTGACAGGGTGTACCCGGCCTGCGGCAGCGGGAATAGCGCTGTGCGGCTGAGCCCGGATGAGCTGGAGCGGGCAAGCGGGGCTGTGGGCTGGGTGGAGGTGTGCCGCATTCCTGAGGAAAACACTGGAGGAACCCCCTGAAAACAGCCATATTTCTTGACAATATGGCCCCCCGGGTCGTATGATGGGGGGACTACACGAGGAGGTTTCCCCATGGCCCTGACGATGGACAAACTGGTGGCGCTGTGCAAGGTGCGCGGGTTTATTTTTGCAGGCAGCGAGATTTATGGCGGCCTGGCCAATACCTGGGATTATGGCCCTTTGGGCGTGCTGTTCAAGAACAACGTGAAGCAGGCCTGGTGGCAGAAATTCGTCCAGGAATCGGACACCAACGTGGGGCTTGACAGCGCCATTCTCATGAACCGCAGCGTCTGGGTGGCCTCAGGCCATGTGGGCAGCTTCAACGACCCGCTCATGGACTGCCGCGCCTGCAAGGCCCGCTTCCGGGCGGATCAATTGATCGAGGACGACGCCAACAAAAAGGGCGAGCTGGTGCAGGCGGACGGCTGGAGCAACGAGAAGATGGAGGAATACATCAAGGAGCAGGCCATCGCCTGCCCCAGCTGCGGGAAGCAGGATTTCACCGCCATCCGCAAGTTCAACATGATGTTCAAAACCCATCAGGGGGTGACTGAGGACGGCGCGGCCGAGATCTACCTGCGCCCGGAAACCGCCCAGGGCATTTTTGTGAACTTCAAGAACATCGTGCGCGCCACCCGGCGCAAGCTGCCCCTGGGTGTCGCGCAGATTGGCAAATCCTTCAGGAATGAGATCACCCCCGGCAACTTCGTCTTCCGTACGCGGGAGTTTGAGCAGATGGAGCTGGAGTTCTTCTGCAAGCCGGGGGAGGATATGCAGTGGTTTGAATACTGGCGCGGCTTCTGCCGGGATTGGCTGATTTCCCTTGGCATCAAGGCGGAAAACCTGCGGCTCAGGGACCATAAGGCAGAGGAGCTCTCCCATTATTCCGTGGCCACCACCGACTTTGAGTTCCGCTTCCCCTTTGGCTGGGGGGAGCTGTGGGGCATTGCCGACCGCACCGATTATGACCTGAAGCAGCACCAGGAGCACAGCGGGGAGAATATGGAGTACATCGACCCGGTGACCAACGAGCGCTTCATCCCCTATGTGGTGGAGCCCTCCCTGGGCGCTGACCGCATGGCCCTGGCCTTTTTGTGCAATGCTTATGAGGAGGAAGAGCTGGAGGGCGGCGATAGCCGCGTGGTGCTCCGGCTCCACCCGGCGCTGGCCCCTTACAAGGTGGCGGTGTTGCCGCTGCAAAAGAACAAGCTGGGCGACAAGGCCCGGGAAGTGTTTAAGATGTTAAGCCCCAGGATGATGGCCGACTATGACGAGTCCGGCTCCATCGGCAAGCGCTACCGCCGCCAGGACGAAGTGGGGACGCCCTTTTGCGTGACCGTTGACTTTGACACGCTGGAGGACGATTCCGTCACCGTGAGAGAGCGGGACAGCATGGCCCAGGAACGCGTGAAGCTCAGCGAACTGGTATCATACCTGCAAGACCGCATCGCTTTCTGAGGCGGGCTAAATGCCGCCCCGGAATCCGAAAGGAGGACACCGTGTCCAACCCCTATGAGAACGCATCCCAGCCCCGCCGCCGCCGTGCTGACCGGCACAACCCGGAGGGCACCGCGCAAGCGCCTCGGCGCGCCGGCTTCCCGCCGGAGGACGAGGCCCCCATGCCCCTGGGCGGCTATGACGCCGCAGCCCCCCAGCCCGCGGCCCAGCCGCCCCAGGCACCCGGCATGCGCCCGGCTCCCCGGGTCTATCAGGAGGAGGACTACTCCCCCCCGCGCCGGGACCCGGAGCCCTACCGGCAGGACCGGTATGAGGATGAATACTACGACGATGACCCACCCCGCCGCCGCTGGCCAGCCGCGCTGGCCGGGCTGGTGGTGCTGGTGGTCCTCCTTTTTGCCGCCGCCTATTTCTTCATCCCCCGGGACGCCACCGGCATCCTGGGCCAGGCCAAAAAGGCCGCCTCTACGGTGGTGGACGGCGGGCTGAGGCTGGTGGGCGTGGGCAAAAAGGCGCCGCCCAAGCTCATCAAGTTTGAAACCCCGGAGGAGCAGGTCTACACCGGCGTCAAAACCGTGTTCACCTTCACCGCCGATGGCCCCATCCAGGGGGTGCGGGTGCTCAACGCTGCCGGCGTCCCCATCACCGGGGCGGCGCTGCCGGTGGACCAGCCGGACAACAAGGTCTGGACCTTAAGCGCTATGCTGGACGAGCCCATGTCGGGCACCCTGTCCGCTGGCATCCAGTTTGACGACACCTGGTACCAGACCGATAAGGCGCTGTCCCTCACCGTGGTGCGGCCCAGCCCGGAGCCCACCTTCACCCCGGCGCCCGAGCCCACCCTAGCGCCCACGCCTGAGCCTGTGGTAGAAACCCCGGCCCCCCAGGCGGCGGAGCCCACCCCCCTGGTGGTGGGTGTGGCCCAGGTCACCGCTACCCCGGTGCCCGTGTCCCAGCTGCTGCCGGTGTTCACCCCGGCCCCCCAGGCGGTGTCCACCCCGGTGCCTGAGTTTCCGGAGGAGGACATCCCCGATGACATGGTGGTCTATGAGGAGGCCGCCGCCATGTACCCGGAGGAAACGGCGGAGGCGCCCGTCCAGGAGCCCCAGGCCGCGGCCTGGGAGGACCCCGTCCAGCCGGCGGAAGCCCTGCCACAGGCGGAAACCCTGCCACAGGCGGAAACCCTGCCACAGGCGGAAGCCCTGCCGGAGGAGGAGCCCCTGCCCGTGGCTGAGCCCATGGCACAGGAGCCGCCGCCCACCGCCACCCCGACTCCCCTTCTCACCGCCCAGGCGGCAGAGGGTGCGGCCCCCGGCAAGCTGGGCATCGCCGAGGATGCCTGGCAGGGCGCCAAGAAGCAGAGCAACTTCGCCCGCGAGACACCCATCAACATGCAAGGCGGCAGCGCCTACACCAGCTATGAGGGCGGCGTGTTCACCTTCCGGGGCGATGCCTTCCGGCAAAACGCGGCCTTTGGCACGGCGCCCCTTAACCTCAAGCAACTCACCGTCCAGTGGCAAACCGAGCTGGGCAGCCTGCGCACCGGCGACTCCGGCACCCTGTACGGCATGGGGTGGACGGGGCAGCCCGCCATTGTCAAGTGGTCGGTCGAGGTGCGGGACATGATGAACCTCACCGAGGAGAAGAAGGGCGTGAAGGCCCTGAAGGAAGTGATCGCCGCCGGCCAGGACGGCAAGGTCTACTTTGTGGACCTCAACGACGGCGGCAAGACCCGGGAGCCCATTGATGTGGGCTATCCGCTCAAGGGCAGCGTGGCGGTGGACACCCAGGGCCGCCCCATCATCGCCTTTGGCCAGGGCATCTCCAAATTGCCCAGCAAAACCGGCCCCATCGGCTTCCATATCTATAATCTGATTGACCAGAAAGAGCTGATGTTCCTAAACGGCCGCCGCACCGACAAGCAGAAGCAGTACTCCACCAACGGCGCCTTTGACGGCACGGCCCTGTTTGACCTGAACACCGACACCATGGTGGTGGCGGGGGAGAATGGCCTGCTGTATACCTTGAAGCTCAACACCGTCTTTGACTATCTGGACAAAAAGACCATCACCGTTGACCCCCAGGTGATCTACCTCAGGAGCAAGGCCGGCAAACAGAATGACCCGACGGTGAGCATGGAAAGCTCCGTGGCGATGTACGGCCCCTATGCCTATGTGGCCGACCGCCAGGGCATCCTCAGATGTGTGGACACCACCAGCATGCAGACGGTCTGGGCCTTTGACACCCGGGACAACACCGATGCCACCGTGGCCCTTGACTTTGACGCAAACGGCAGCCTGGGGCTGTACACCGGCACCACGGTGTTCACCCGGCTGCGCCGGGACAAGAACGCCGTGATCAGGCGCCTGGACGCCCTGACCGGGGAACAGGTGTGGGAGCACAAGGTGGAGGCCGCCTACAACAAGGAGGAGCGCTCGGGGGTGAAGGCCAGCCCGGTCATCGGGCAAAAATCAATCGGTCACCTGGTGTTCTTCACCGTCAACGAGACACCTGAGGGCGCCACCCTCCTGGCCATGGACAAAGGGTCAGGCGCTGTCGCCTGGCAGATGCCCATCGCCGGCGGCGCCATCTCAAGCCCCGTGGCCGTGTATGACCAGGGCGGGCAGGCGGTGATCATCCAGGCCGGGCTTGACGGCAAGGTCTACATGTTCGACGGCCTCACCGGCCAGATCCACAACACCCTGGACCTGGGGGGCAGGATTGAAAGCTCACCCGCTGTTTACAATGACATGCTGGTGATCGCCACCTCCAGCCGGGACAACCACAACCTCTACGGCATCCGCATCGAATAAACGGGGCGCGGGCCCAGCCCCGCCCCGCCCTTCCAGGGCAAGACACACAAGGAGGCAGCGCTTGGCAAAACACCTCGTGGCGCTGGACCAGGGGACCACCTCTTCCCGGGCCATCGTGTTTACACCTGAAGGCCGCCCGAAAGCAACGGCGGCCTTTGAATTCACCCAGCATTATCCAAAGCCGGGCTGGGTGGAGCATGACCCCCAGGACCTGGTGGACAGCCAGGTGAAGGCCCTGAAGCGGGTGGTGGCGCAGGCAGGCATTGAGGTGAGGGACATCGCCGCCATTGGCATCACCAACCAGCGGGAGACCACCCTCATCTGGGAACGGGACACCGGCAGGCCCGTGCACCATGCCATCGTGTGGCAGTGCAGGCGCACAGCCTCCATGATTGACCGGCTGAAGCAGGAGGGCCATGCGGGCCTGATCCAGGAGCGCACGGGCCTTCTGCCCGATGCTTACTTCTCCGCCTCCAAAATCCGCTGGATCCTTGACGAGCTGGGCCTGCAGCGCCAGGCGGAGGAGGGCAAGCTGTGCTTTGGCACGGTGGACAGCTTTTTGGCCTGGCACCTGCTTGAGGGCAGCCCCCACGTGACCGACGCCACCAACGCCAGCCGCACCATGCTGTTTAACCTGAAAACCCAGGGCTGGGACGAGGAGCTGCTCAGGCTGTTTGACATCCCCCGGGCCATGCTGCCGGAGATCAGGGACACGGCGGCTGCCTTTGGCCAGCTGCGGCCTGGCATCCTGGGGGAGCGCGCGCCGGTTTCGGCGCTGGCGGGGGACCAGCAGGCGGCGCTCTTCGGCCAGGGCTGCTTTGCGCCAGGTGAGGTAAAAAACACCTACGGCACCGGCTGCTTCATGCTGATGAATGCGGGGGAGACCCTGCCGGCGCCTGAAGGGGGGCTGCTTGCCACCATGGCCTGGCGGCTTTCAGGCAAAGCCTGCTACGCCCTGGAGGGCAGCGTGTTCACCGCCGGGGCCTGCGTGCAGTGGCTGCGGGATGAGCTGGGCCTGATTGACACAGCTGCCGCCAGCCAGGCGCTGGCCCAGTCAGTGCCCGATACCCAGGGGGTCTACCTGGTGCCCGCCTTCACGGGCCTGGGTGCGCCCCACTGGGAGATGTATGCCCGGGGCACCCTGGTGGGCCTCACCCGGGGGGCGAACAGGGCCCACATCGCCCGGGCGGCGCTGGAGGCCATCGCTTACCAGTCAGACGATCTATTGAAGCTGATGGCCGCCTCCCTGGGGCACAGGCCAGGGGCCATGAAGGTGGACGGCGGGGCCACCGCCAATGATTTTCTGATGCAGTTCCAGGCGGACATCGGGGATATCCGGGTTATGCGCCCGGCAGTGCGGGAGACCACCGCCCTGGGGGCGGCGCTGTTGGCGGGGCTGGGGGCCGGGGTGTTTGACAATCCGCAGCAGGCCGCGGCCCAGTGGCAACTGGAGAAGGAATTCGCACCCCTGATGGATCAGGATGCCCGGCAGAAGCTGCGACAGGGCTGGGAGCGGGCGGTGAAAACCGCGCTGTATGAGGCGTCCCTGCGCCGGGAGGGTTCATGTTCATAAGTGATAAATGGCAGGACTATGAGGTGCTGGACAGTGGCTGCGGCATGAAGCTGGAGCGCTGGGGCGAGGTGATTCTGGCACGCCCTGACCCCCAGGTGATCTGGCCCCGGACCAGCCCCGCGGGCTGGCAGAAGGCCGACGGCACCTACACCAGAAGCGCGGACGGCGGGGGCAGCTGGCAGTTTTCAAGACGCCTGCCCGAGCGCTGGACGATCGGCTACCGGGGTTTGAAGTTCTATGTCAAGCCCACCGGATTTAAGCACACCGGGCTTTTTCCGGAGCAGGCGGCCAACTGGGACTGGATGCGCGGCCTGATAAAAAACCGCCCCGGGGCCACGGTATTGAACCTCTTTGCCTATACCGGCGGGGCTACTTTGGCCTGTATGATGGCGGGCGCCCATGTGACCCATGTGGACGCTGCAAAGGGTATGGTGCGCTGGGCCAAAGAGAACCGGGAACTGACCGGGGCACCTGAAAACCAGTGCCGCTTTATCACCGAGGATGCCCAGGCATTTGTGCAGCGGGAATTGCGCCGGGGCCGCCGGTATGACGGCATCCTCATGGATCCGCCCAGCTACGGCCGGGGGCCGGGAGGCGAGGTGTGGAAGCTGGAGGAGGCGCTCTATCCGCTGGCGGATCTGTGCGCCCAGCTCTTGAGCGACAACCCCCTCTTTTTCCTCATCAACGGCTACACCACCGGCTTTCAGCCCACGGTGCTGGCCAACATCCTGCGCCTCACCGCGCAGGCCCGCTTTGGCGGGAAGATCGATGCCCAGGAGCTGTGCCTGCCCGTCACCTCCGGGGGCTTCCTGCCCGCTGGGGCCAGCGGACGCTGGCAGCCATGACCAATAAGGAGAACGCTTTGGAACAAACAGCCCACCCGCCCATCCTGTTTGAGGACAACCACCTGATCGTGGCCCTCAAGCGCCCCATGCTCTTAACCCAGGGGGACAGAACCGGGGATGAGGACCTTTTAAGCCTGCTAAAGGCCTATGTGAAAGAAAAATACGATAAGCCCGGCGAGGCCTACCTGGGCCTGGTGCACCGCATGGACAGGCCCGTGGGGGGGCTCTTGGTGTTTGCCAGGACCAGCAAGGCGGCCTCACGCCTGAGTGAGCAGCTGCGGGAGGGCCTGATCCACCGGGAGTATGTGCTGGTGTGTGAAGGCCAGACCCCTGACCGCTTTACCCTGAAGGACTACCTGAAAAAAGACGGGGACACCAACACCGTGGCCGTGCTGCCTGCCTACCTCAAGCGCCAGGGCAAGGAGGCCATCCTCCATGGCCAGACCATAAGCCACACCGCCGAAAAGAGCCTGGTGGCGGTGAAGCTGGAGACCGGTCGCGCCCACCAGATCAGGGCGCAGATGGCGGCCTTTGGCCACCCCCTTTTGGGCGATGCCCGCTATGGGCAGGGCGGCAAAGGGGCGCTGATTGCGCTGTGGGGCATGCGGCTGTCCTTCAACCACCCCATCACGGGGAAGGCCATGGTGTTCATCTGCCCGCCGGACGCGGCGCCCGAGGGCTTCCCGGTGAGTGGCTTTTTTAAGGACTATCAGCGGGAGCTGGACGGGCTCTCCCGGATCTGGCCGGATATCGCGCCATGACAAAGCCGGCTGTGACCTTTGAACTGGTGCATACCTGCGCCGCCTCCGGCGCCCGGGCGGGCATTTTGCACACGCCCCACGGGGATGTGCCAACGCCGGTGTATATGCCGGTTGGCACCCAGGCGGTGGTGAAAGCCATGACCAGCCGGGAGATGAAGGAGATTGGCGCCCGGATTGTGCTGGCCAACACCTATCACCTGAACCTGCGCCCAGGGGCCGATCTGATCGCAAAGGCTGGTGGCCTCCACGGCTTTATGGCCTGGGACCGGCCGATCCTCACCGATTCGGGCGGTTTTCAGGTGTTCTCCCTGGCAGGGCTGCGCAAGATCACCGAGGAGGGCGTGCGCTTCAGGAACCACCTGGACGGGTCTGAACTGTTTATGAGTCCTGAGGTGGCGGTTGCCATCCAGGAGAAGCTGGGCGCTGACATCATCATGGCCTTTGACGTGTGCAGCGCTTTTCCCTGTGACGAGAAAACCGCCCGGGATGCCATGGAGCGCACCCACCGCTGGGCCCAGCGCTGCAAGGCCGCCCATAAGCGGCCTGACCAGGCGCTGTTTGGCATCGTGCAGGGGGCATTCTCCCGGGAGCTGCGCATCCAGAGCGCCAAAGTGCTCAGGGACATGGATTTCCCCGGGTACGGCATCGGCGGGCTATCCGTGGGGGAACCCAAGGACATCATGTATGAGATGCTGGACGCCCTCATGCCCGAGATGCCAGCACACAAGCCCCGCTACCTGATGGGCGTTGGCACGCCTGACTGCCTGCTTGAAGGCGTGCTGCGCGGGGTAGACATGTTTGACTGCGTGCTGGCCACCCGCATCGCCAGAAACGGCACCGTCTTAACCGGTGAAGGGCGCCTGGTGGTGCGAAACGCCAGCTACAAGGAGGATTTCCGCCCCCTTGAGGAGGGCTGTGACTGCGAGGCCTGCCAGCACTATTCCAGGGCCTACATCAGGCATCTGCTAAAGGCCGGTGAGATCACCGGCGCCAGGCTTTGCAGCATCCACAACCTGAGGTATCTGGAGCGCCTGATGCAGGGCGCCCGGCAGGCCATCCTTGAGGACAGGTTTGCGGATTACCGGGCTGATTTTTATCGCCGGTTTGATATGCGCGGTGCCTTTAACCGCGGAATGGAGACAGCATGACGACGATCCCCCACCTGGTGCTGGACCAGGTCACCTACCGCTATGAGCCGGAGGCGCCCCCGGCGGTGAACCAGGTGAGCCTCACGGTTCCCCGGGGCCAGTTCGCGGCCGTGCTGGGGCACAACGGCTCGGGAAAATCCACCCTGGCCAAGATGCTCAACGGCCTTTTTTTGCCGACTGAAGGCAGTGTCCTGGTCAGCGGCATGGACACCCGGGAGGAAAAGCACACCTGGGATATCCGCCAGGCGGCGGGCATGGTGTTCCAAAACCCGGACAACCAGTTGGTGGCCACCCGGGTGTATGACGATGTGGCCTTTGGGCTGGAGAACATCGGCGTGCCAACGCAGGAGATGCCCCCCCGGATTGACGAAGCGCTCAGGCTGACCGGAATGAGCGAGTTTGCCGACCGGCCGCCTCACCTGCTCTCAGGCGGGCAGAAACAGCGGGTGGCCATCGCCGGGATTCTGGCCATGCAGCCCGAAGCCCTGATTTTGGACGAGGCCACTGCCATGCTCGACCCCCAGGGGCGCAAGGAGGTGTTTGACACCGTGGCGCGGCTGAACCGGGAGCAGGGCATCACCGTGGTGTGGATCACCCACTTCATGGAGGAGGCGGCCAAGGCCCAGCGGGTGCTGGTGATGAACCACGGCGGGATTGAAATGGACGGCACGCCCCGGGAGATCTTCTCCCGGGTGGAGGAGATCAGGGATCTGCGCCTTGATGTGCCGCCGATGACCAAGCTGGCTCACATGCTCAATGCCCGGGGGGTGCCCGCGGCGCCTGATGTGTTGACGGTTGAAGAAATGGCCAGGGAGGTGAAGCGGCTGTGCCCATCGTGCTGGAAAAACTAAGCCATATCTATCAGCAGGGCGCGTCCACCACCACCGCGCTCAAGGACATTGACCTCACCATCGGGGATGAGGACCTGTTGGCGCTCATCGGCCACACCGGCTCCGGGAAATCCACCCTGGCCCAGCACTTGAACGGCCTCATCAAGCCCACCTCAGGCCGGGTGCTGCTCGACGGGCGGGACATCAACGCGCCCGGGGAGGACAGCCGCAAGCTGCGCTTCCGGGTGGGGCTGGTGTTCCAGTATCCGGAGCATCAGCTGTTTGAGGAGACCGTGTATAAGGACATCGCCTTTGGCCCCAAAAACATGGGCCTCTCAGAGGTGGAAATAGACCAGCGGGTGCGCGGCGCCATGGACACGGTGGGGCTGCCCTTTGAGGAGATCAAGGATCGCTCCCCCTTTGAGGTGTCAGGCGGCCAGATGCGCAGGATCGCCCTGGCGGGGGTTTTGGCCATGCGGCCCCAGGTGCTGGTGCTGGACGAGCCCACAGCAGGCCTTGACCCAAGGGCCAGGGATCTGCTGCTTTCTGACATCCAGCGCCTGCACCAGGAGGGCACCACGGTGGTGATGATCTCCCACGCCATGGACGATGTGGCGCGGCTGGCCACCCGCATCGCGGTCTTGGAAAAGGGCGCCCTGGCCATGGTGGGGACGCCGGGGGAGGTCTTCTCCCGGTATGAGGAATTGACCGCCATGGGGCTGGACGTGCCCCAGGGCTGCCAGCTGACCAGGCTGCTGAGGGAGATGGGCGGGCCTGCCATGGCGGATTGCTACCTGCTGGAGAGCCTGGCCGACAGCCTTACCCAGCAGATCAAAGGGGGTGACGGCGGTGCTGCGTGACATCACCCTGGGCCAGTACTACCCGGTGGACAGCCCGGTTCACCGCCTTGATCCGCGCACCAAGATCATCCTGACGGTGCTGTTTATCATCGCCGTGTTCATGGCGGATCAGCTGTTTTTGTACCTGTTCATCCTGGGCTACCTGGTGATGGCGGTGTATGTGAGCCGGCTGCCCGCCCGCATGATCATCCGCAGCATCAGGCCCATGCGGATCCTGCTGGTGTTCACCTTTGTGCTGAACCTCTTTTTTGGTGCGGGCACCACAGCGCTTTTCACCATCGGCCCTGTCACCATCTGGAAGGAGGGGCTGATGAACGCCGTGCATTTCACGCTGCGGCTTGTTTTCCTGGTGATGGGAAGCTCCATCCTGACCCTCACCACCTCCCCCGTCACCCTGACGGACGGGCTTGAAACCCTGGCCTCCCCGCTTAAAAAGATCAAGTTCCCGGCCCATGAGATGGCCATGATGATGACCATCGCCCTGCGCTTTATCCCAACCTTGGTGGAGGAGGCCGACAAGATCATGAAGGCCCAGACCGCCAGGGGTGCTGACTTTGAAACCGGCAACCTCATGGCCCGGGCCCGCGCCATGGTGCCGCTGCTGGTGCCGCTGTTTGTGAGCGCCTTCAGGCGGGCGGGGGATTTGGCCATGGCCATGGAGGCCCGCTGCTACCACGGTGGCGAGGGCCGTACGCGTCTGCATGTGCTGAAAATCAAACGGGGCGACATCATCGCCTTCCTGACGATGGCGGCGCTGTTTGTGCTGTTGCTCTTGCCCCGCTGGCTGTGAGTGAGATGCGTCGCATCCTGCTCACCCTGGAATATGAGGGCACGCACTATGCCGGCTGGCAGCGGCAGTTAAACGGCCCCAGCATCCAGGAGGAGGTTGAAAAAGCCCTGGAGAAAACCCTGGGGCAGCATGTGGGCGTCACCGGGGCCAGCCGCACGGACGCAGGGGTGCACGCCCTGGGCCAGCGGGCGCACTTTGACACCGACAGCCGCATTCCGCCCGCCAAGTGGCCCTTTGTGCTCAACACGCTTTTGCCCCGGGATATCAGCGTCACCGCCGCCCGGCAGGTGCCGGACACCCTTCATGCCCGCTTTTCAGCCCAGGGCAAGCGCTATTTTTACAGGATTCATAATCGCCCCCAACCCTCGGCATTGACGCGGAACTTTTCTGCCTTTGTGCCGCTGCCGCTGGATGCGGGGCTGATGGCCTCCGCCCTGCCTGCCCTGTTGGGACGGCATGATTTTGCCGCCTTTGCGGCCGCGGGGCACAGCGCCAAAACCACGGTGCGCACCATCAAGCGGGCTGAAATCATCCAGGAAGACCGAGGCTTCCGCCTGGTGATTGAGGGGGACGCCTTTTTGTACAACATGGTGCGCATCATCGCGGGCACCCTGATTGCCATTGGCCTAAAACGCTTGCCCCCTGACGCCTTTGCCCGGGGGATTGGGACGGGGGACCGGCTGGCCCTTGGGCCCACGGCCCCGGCCTGCGGCCTGGTGCTTGAAAAAATCTGGTATCCGGGCGAATGAAGGCTCAGGAAACGCTGCGTATCTCTGTGCGCGCGCTGGTGGGCTTCTCTCTTTTTCCGCCTGATATTATGCCGGTGTCAAGCAGACTCATGGCCCTGGGCCGGGAAGGGCACCTGAACCGCCAGGCGGGGAGCACTGCCCGGGCGGAAACCGCCCTGCGCTGGACGGGGGAGTGCGAGGGCCACATGGTGGAGGTGCAGGGCCGCATGGACCTGTATGACGACAGCGCCATGCCGCCTATGATAGAAGAAATAAAACTGGCGCTGGGGGATGCGCCGGATGAAGCGCTGCCTGAGCATCTGGCCCAGGCGGTTTGCTATGGGCACATGCTGTGTGAGCAGGAGGAGATGGCCCACGTCACCCTGCGGGTGTGCTATGTGAGCCCTGCCGGGGAGGAAAGGGCTGCTTTCACAGAGCAGATGGGCCGGGACACGCTGCGGGAGCGGTTTTTTGCGCTGCTGGTCCCCTTTGTGCGCTGGCAGAAACGGCTGGCGGAACAGAAAAACATCAGGGATGAGAGCATCGCTGCCTTGCCTTTTCCCTATGGGGATTACCGCCCCGGGCAAAAGGAGATGGCGGTGCAGGCCTATACCGCCATCAGCCGCAGGAAGCGGCTGTTTGCCGTGATGCCCACCGGCACCGGGAAGAGCGCCGCCGTGCTCTACCCCGCCGTCAAGGCCCTGGGGCAGGGGGCCTGCCGCCAGGTGTTTTACCTCACCGCCCGGGGCACCCAGCGCCTGGCAGCAAGAAAGGAGCTGGACCGGATGGCGGCCCAGGGGCTTATGGCCCTGGGCCTGACCCTTTATGCCCGGGAGAAGATCTGCCCCATGGAGGAGGTGCGCTGCCACCCGGATCACTGCACCCGGGCAAAGGGCCATTACCTGCGCCAGGGCGCGGCTGTGGAGGCGGCGCTTGGGCTTTATCGCCTGGAAAAGGAAGAGCTGCTGGCGCTGGCTGATGCCCACCACCTTTGCCCCTTTGAGTTGGGGCTGGCGATTTGCGAAATAGCCGATGTGGTGATCGGCGACTATAACTACGCCTTTGACCCCCGGGTGAGGCTATCCCGGGTGTTTGACAGCCCCCGGGGGGTGGCGCTATTGATTGATGAGGCCCACAACCTGGCCGATAGGGCGCGGGATATGCTCTCGGGCGAATTATCCCTGTCGCAGCTGAGCGATGCCAGGCGGGAGGCTGGCAAGGCCTATGGCAGGGGCAACGCCTTGTACAAGGCATTCACGCGCCTGATGAGGCTGCTGGACAAAGCGGAGGTGCCGCTTCAGCCCGAGGCGCTTGAGGCTGCCTGCGGGGTGCTTTTGGATGAGCTGGGAGGCAGCCGATTCCCTGGGGCGGGCGATTTGGCCCAGGAGCTGATCGCCTTTTTATCCGCCTTCAGGCGGGGCCAGGGGGACGCGGACTATCACCTGATTTGGCGGCCTTTACCCCGGCATGGCCGGGCGGCGGTGATCAACCTGAACCCGGCCCCCTACCTGAGCGAGGTGACCGGGAGGTTGTCGGGCTGCGTGTTTTTCTCCGCCACGCTCTTTCCGCTGGATGCCATGAAGCGGCTTTTGGGCGGGGAGGAGGGGGACGCCTGCCTGGCCCTGCCCTCGCCCTTTCCCAGGGATCATCTTTTGACCCTGCAATACCCCATCAACACCCGCTACCGCGCCCGGGAGGGCAGCCTCCTGCCCGCGGCCCGGGCCATCGCGGCGCTGTACACAGCCCATCCGGGCAAGGTGATCGCCTACTTCCCCTCCTTTGCCTATTTGCATCAGGTAGCAGAGGTGATCAGGTCAGAGGCGCCGGATGTGCCCCTGATCATCCAGGAGCGGGCCATGGACGAGGCCGCCCGGGAGGATTTTCTGGCGCGTTTCACCCAGGATGAGGAGCCGCTGCTGGGCCTGTGCGTGATGGGCGGTGTTTTTGCCGAGGGGGTGGACCTGCCGGGCAAGCAGCTGATTGGGGCCGCCATCCTGGGCGTGGGGTTGCCCCAGGTGAATGAGGAGCGGGGGCTGTATCAGGCGCGGATGGAGGAGGCCTTTGAGGACGGCTTTGGCTTTGCCTACCGCTACCCCGGCATGCAGAAGGTGGCCCAGGCGGCAGGGCGGCTGATCCGCTCTGAAAAAGACCGGGGCGTATTGCTGCTGATGGATGACCGTTTCTCACAGCGGGGCTATCACCAATTGTTGCCCGAACATGTTACAATGAACCGGGTACGACATATCGATGAGATCATCGCCCTGACCCGGGATTTCTGGGAAAACGCCTGCCAGGAGGAGCCATGACTGATTTGCCAAAACGCCGCCTGGGGGAGGTGGAGCGCAGGCTCCTCACCCTCTATGCCCTGCGCGCCCTTGGCCCCTGCAGCAACATGCAGCTGATCACCTTTGTGGGGGAAACCGAGGTGATGAACTATTTTGACCTGCAAACCGCCTTGTTTGAGCTGTTGCAAAGCGGCATGGTGGATAAAACCGCCCTCACGGGGGACGACCGCTTTGTGCTGACCCCGCAGGGGGAGGAGGCCATCGGGCTGTTTGAGACGCGGGCGGTGACCAGCGCCACCAGCCTGATTGATGAAAAAGCCCCTGACTACCGCGCCCGCTGGCAGCGGGAGCGGGAGGTGTTTGCCCATATCAGCCACGAGGGCCAGCATGAATACCATGTGAAAATGGGCGTGTCAGACGGCGACATGGTGCTGATGCAGCTGGATTTATCCCTGCCAACCCCAGCCATGGCGGAGCGCTTCCGCGCGGCCTGGCAGGAGGAAGCCCAGGGTATTTACGATCATATTCTGCACCGCCTCTCAGGTGGGGAGGATGCGCCATCATGAGCGCCTGGGGCATCCTGGTGGCAGCTGGCAGCGGCAGCCGCCTGGGGGCACAGCAGAACAAGGTGCTGCTGCCCCTGGGCGGGGAGGCGCTGTTTTGCCATGGGCTGAGGCTGCTGCGCCAAGTGTGTGCGGGCGTGGTGCTGGTGATAAGGCCGGAGGATGAAGGCGCGGTCAAATCTGCCCTGCATCAAGCGGCGCTGAGTGCTGACAAGATCGTATATGGCGGGGACACCCGGCGCCACTCGGTGGAAAATGCCCTGGCGGCCTTGCCGGAGGAGGCAGAGGTGCTTTTGGTGCATGACGCCGCCCGGCCCTTTGCCGGGCTTGGGATGGCCCGGGCGGTGCTGGAGAAAGCCGGGGAAGTTGGCGCCGCCGTGCCCGCTGTGCCCGTGACTGATACCCTCAAAAAGGGGCAGGCGGGCCTGGTCACAGGCACCCAGGCCCGGGAAGGCCTTTTCGCGGTGCAAACGCCCCAGGGCTTTAAGCGGGAATTGCTGGAGCAGGCCTACGCGGCATGCGCCGATGCCCTGAGCGATGACGCGGGGCTGGTGGAGCGGCTGGGGCTTCCGGTGGCGATTGTCCCCGGCAGCCGGAAGAACATCAAAATCACCCTGCCGGAGGATTTCGTGATGGCTGAACAGATGATGGGCACGCCCCGGGTGGGCATGGGCTATGATGTGCACCGCCTGGTTTTAGGCCGCCCGCTGATTTTGGGCGGGGTCACCATCCCCCATGCGATGGGTCTGCTGGGGCATTCAGACGCCGACGCCGCCCTCCACGCCCTGACCGATGC
>ENA-UOOM01000466-UOOM01000466.1-fermentation-metagenome-genome-assembly--contig:-NODE-466-length-46666-cov-86.113042_pt1 | contig 46666 bp, 36 predicted proteins | sample MGYA00245781_ERZ724031 | MGnify/ENA primary metagenome ERZ724031 (study PRJEB28704, sample SAMN03018317) | fermentation metagenome | biome: anthropogenic terrestrial biome; feature: soil; material...
CCCTGCTCCCGGCTCCCCCTTTAAATCTAAACACATTCATATTGAGAATTGCTGAAGCACAAGACCTGATTCCCACGATTTCCGCGCTCTGGTAGAATGGTCACGGCAAATTGTATATACCACTCCGGCAGGATACTTGTAGGAATTTTGAAGATGAACAAAACCAACCTAAACGCAAAGATACAGCGCTCATACCGGGCTTTGATCGGACTTTTTTCAACGTTTACGCTCATCGCACTGGTTTTGACTGGCTGCAAACGCCAATCGAAAGATTTTGACCCCTACATCGCGCCGACTAATGACGGAATTATTTCGTTTTTCACGCCATCACAGCAAACATCCCCATTCGAAACGCCAACGGCGACGCCATACCGGGAACCGCGTCTCACGATGACCCCCGCACCAATGTCCAGTACACCTACGGCGAAAGCTGCGCAGTCGCTGCCCACCCTGCGCGCGAATGAAGAACTTTACACGATCCAATCCGGTGACTCATTGGCGGGCATCGCCTTGAGCAACCAGGTTTCTGTGCGCCAGATTGTTGATGCCAACGATATCGAAAACCCGAGTCTGATTCATCCCGGTCAGATCATAACCATACCTCCCGCCAGTGCCAACGAACTCGCCACTGGTTTTCGCATTATCCCCGATTCTGAGATCGTTTACGGTCCTTCGGTAAAAGATTTTGATGTTGAATCGATCGTCTGGCAATTCAACGGCAAACTGAATTGGTATGAAGAAGAGTTGGATGACGGGACAATTCTGACAGGGGTTGAGATCGTGCAGCGGGTTGCCAACGAGCAATCGGTTAACCCGCGCACACTGCTTGCTCTGATTGAGCATCAAAGCGGGTGTTTGCTCTCGCGCGGCGAAGATTGTGACCTCGAAAAGTACCCAATGGGGCTGATTAACAGCCAGCAGCAAGGGCTTTACAAGCAGCTGAGCTGGGCTGCCAACGAGCTTTTGCGCGGGTTCGGCTTGTGGGAAAACTCATTATTGGCGGTCTGGACGCTGGCGGATGGCGATGTTTTACGGATCGACTCTTCAATCAATGCCGGCACTGCTGGCTTGCAGCACCTTTTTAGCCTGATTGAGGGAAAACAAGACTGGAAACACACAGTCTCAGAGAATGGTTTTTATAAGACCTACAACGAATTATTTGGTTATCCCTTTGCTTTTTCTGTTGACCCGCTATTGCCAGAAAACCTGGAACAGCCCGAATTGATTCTGCCTCTCGCTACAGGTGATGTCTGGCTTCTGACTTCAGGACCCCACTGGGCATGGGGAACAGGCAGCCCTTGGGCAGCGCTCGATTTTGCCCCTCCCGGCGAAGACGACGACTATGGCTGCTATTTTAGCGATGCACCGGTTTTAGCTGCAGCTGATGGTTTGGTTGTCAGATCTGAAGGCGCCGCTTTGGTGATCGACCTGGATGGCGACGGCTATGAACAGACCGGCTGGACACTGAATTACTTCCATATTTCCGAAGCCAGCAGCATCCCTGTGGGCACATTAGTTGCAACAGGTGATGTAATTGGCATCTCATCCTGCGAAGGTGGTATTACCAACGGAACCCACTTTCACCTCGCAAGGCGATTCAACGGGGTTTGGATCGACGCAGGAGGAGAGATCCCCTTCAATTTAGGAGGGTGGATTGCCAAAAGCTACGGAATTGTTTATGACGGGAGTTTGACGAAAGACGGTGTCACAGTTGAAGCCTATAATGGTCGCTCAGAGATCAACAAGATCAGCAACCCTTGACCGGGGTGATAAACGCCTGGGCAAATTACAACGCAAACGTAGAAAAATTACGCTTACCATCGGAATGGCAGCTTTGCTGCTTATTGTCGGTATTGGCTTGATGGTCTCCGGTGCATTGGATTTCAGCGCCAGGGCGGCAGCCGCTCAACCAATGAAAAGTGATGCTGTGACTTCGGAGACTGAGCAGGCTGCCGATCCATTTGAACCGCAGGTCAGCCCCCCTGTGAATCCGGCTTTGATCATGGTCGGAACCAGCGATGCTAATGAAGAGGTAGAGGAATCCGAATCCAGCCAGGAACCTGCCTGGCAGGAGGAGCTTACCGGTACTGTAAGCCCTGAAGCCCTGCCTACCCAGGCACACCTGATTCAATATGAAGAAAACGCGCCGATCCTGTATTATGCCCAAAGCGGCGACAGCATCGGTGTTCTGGCTGTCCGTTTTGGAGTGGAAACTGCCGAAATTACTTCAACAGCCGAATTGCCGGCTGAAGGCTTCATCCCCCAGGGGCAGTTGCTTCTGATTCCCAACCGGCTAAACCAAACCAGCTCCAACCTGAAGCTTTTCCCGGATAGTGAGGTGGTCAATTCTCCATCTTCGATTGGGTTTGATACCCAGGCTTACCTGGATTCGGCAGGAGGGTATCTCGCGACCTACCAGGAAACGGTCTATGCCAACGGAAGACTGAGCGGGGCTGAGATTATCGATAAAGTAGCCAGGGAATTTGCGATCCATCCGCGATTACTCCTGGCTCTGATCGAGTATCAAAGTGAATGGGTTTATGGACAGCCTGCCAACAGTTTCGAGAAAAAGTATCCGCTCGGGATGGAACTCAGTGATACACCAGGTCTATATAACCAACTGGTGAAAGCCTCCGGCATTATTGAAAGCGGCTATTACGGTTGGCGGGAGGGCACGGTTGTCAGCATCGAATTTGCAGATGGCTGGGAACTGCGCCTGGCTGCAGAGCTAAACTGCGGTACGGTTGGCTTGATGCACTTCTTCTCGTCAGTAAATCAATTTGAGTCATGGTCGCTTCACCTCTATGGCGAAAACGGATTTTTGGATACCTACACACGTATGTTCGGAGATCCATGGGTGATCGCCCAGCAGCATGAACCGTTGTTTACACCCAACGTTTTGCAGCCGGAATTGATCCTGCCTTTCGAAGAAGGCGTAAAGTGGAGCTATACCGTTGGTCCGCACGCTGCCTGGGGTGCGGCAGATGTGCGCGCAGCATTGGATTTCTCACCACCTTCTGCTGAGCCGGGCTGTGGACAGAGCTGGTCGTGGGTTACTTCGGTCGGTTCCGGGCTGGTGGTACGTTCTGAAGCCGGCACGGTGGTGGTCGATATGGACGGAGACAGTTTCGAGCAAACTGGCTGGAATATCATTTATTTGCATATTGCCACCGATGGGCGCATTCCTGTTGGAACCTGGGTGGAGGCTGGTGATCGCATCGGGCATCCATCCTGTGAAGGCGGCATTTCGACAGGAACTCACCTGCACATCGTGCGGAAATACAACGGCGAATGGGTGCCAGCGGAGGGACCGCTTGCTTTTATGATGAGCGGCTGGAAAGCCAAAGGTGGTTCCGGTTTTCTGGAAGGGTGGCTGGTAAAAGGCGATTCGGTTGTGACAGCGAATGTTTTTGGTGCCAGTTCCTCCCATATAAAAAGATGAAACGCGGAAGATTTCGCTTCGCCCACGATGACCACCCTCTGCTCACCCCTAAAGTGGGGGAACAACCACGGCCCCCTCTTTAGAGAGGGAATTAAAGGGGGTGAGAGAAAAACGAATCAAAATCGTCAAGTACGGAAGGGGCTTTCTCCTTCCGTAAAATTCACAAAAAAATTATCGGTACAGACGTCTTGCCCTATCAATTACCGCGTTTGCAGTGACAATCTTCTATTTGCGATAACAGAACCTAATTAGTGGCTAAATGCTGAAAAGCATAAACAATCACCTCTAAACGAGGGTTAACAACCATGGTTTTGAGTCGGTCTGCCTTCCCTCCTGTAACACCATTTCCAACAACCTGGCGCCTTCCCACCAAAGTCAAAAAAAACGGCTTTGCCAGTCTATGATATAGTTTTGCGTGACCCTGAATTTGTGGGTAAAGTATGAAAAACCAAAAACTCTTTCTTTTCGCCATACTTGGCGCAATCGTAATTTTATTAAGCAGCTGCGGTTCGAAGCAGGAATCTGGATACATTTTGCCAGAAACCGAAGAGGTCGAGCCAGCTGCCACAGCCCCGGCAACCACGACGCCGTTTTCAAGCCGTCCGGTTTACCCTCCGGGGACGCTTGTGGATTACATCGCCCAAAGCAGCGACAGCCTGGATTTGCTGGCTGTGCGTTTTGGCGCATCCCCCGAAGAGATTTTGTGGGCAAATCCCGAAATTCCGGCGGACGTCACTACTCTTCCCCCTGGATTTCCGATGAAAATGCCAATCTACTACGAACCCCTCTGGGGCACTGAATTCCAGATGATACCGGATGCCGCTTTTGTCTACGGACCGGATTTGCTGGATTTTGACCTGAAAGCTTTCCTGGAATCAACCCCGGGCTGGTTCAAGAATTACCGAGCCAGCATCGGCGGGAATACACTGGATGCTGCCGGGGTGATTAACTATTATTCCTTGAACTACAGCCTCAACCCAAAGCTGCTGCTGGCATTGGTTGAGTTCCAGACTGGCGCGCTCACCAATCCACAACGAACCCCCGCCATTGAAGATAGCTTTTTGGGTTTCGAAAACTACCACAGGGGCGTTCATCTGCAGATATCTTATGCTTCTGACCTGTTAAATGACGCTTTTTACCGTTATTTCAACGGCGAAATGACCAGCATCGAACACCTCGATGGGACCATTGAAAACATTGACCCCTGGCAAAATTCAGCGACGGTCGCGCTGCAATATTACTTTTCGTTGATTATGAATAAAGAAGAATATGCTCGCGCGATCGGACCGGAAGGCTATGCCAAAACGTTTTTTGATTTGTTTGGCGACCCATGGCGCAGGAATACGACCGTCATTCCAGGCAATTTGACCCAACCCACCCTGATTTTGCCCTTCTCACCCGATACGATTTGGGCATACACTGGCGGACCGCATACCGGCTGGGGGACGAGAAAACCATGGGCAGCGGTCGACTTTGCCCCTCCAAGCGAAACCCAGGGCTGTGTCGAAACCGAACAATTCGCCACGGCAATCGCAGACGGCGTTGTCGCTCGGATCGATGTTGGCACGGTGATGCTCGATTTGGATGGAGATGGTGATGAGCGTACCGGATGGGTAATCCTCTATCTTCATATCGCTGAAGAAGGACGGGTGGGTCAGGGTGCCGTGCTTAAGCAAGGCGACATCATCGGGCATCCCTCCTGCGAAGGTGGCAGCGCGACCGGTACCCATGTTCACATCGCGCGTAAGTACAACGGGCAGTGGATTCCAGCTGCTTCGAGCGTGCTTCCATTCAAAATGAACGGCTGGATTCCGGTGGAAGGCAACAGACCCTACGAGGGGCTGCTGGTCAGAGGCAGCCAGGTTGTTCGCGCAAGTGTACTTTCAGATTCACAGAGTATGATCCCAGCCCAAAGATAATCTATTCCTTAAAATATCGGGCATAGACTTCCTGCAGGTTCACATTCGGATTGGCAGCCTGGAATATGCTGACAAAATCTGTTTTCGTGGTGATTTTTAGGTTATTCAGGGCAACGTAATCCTTTAAGGCAGACATAAACGCCTGGTCTCCCATGGTAATCCGCAGATCGTGCATAAAAATTGCACCGTTAAGATAAACAGAAGAGCGATAATTTTCATACGAACCGGCATCGTAGATACTGTTGTTCACAAAGCCCGTATGGGCATGGGCATAAACGCGGTTATCCCACCACCAATCGGCAAGCTCAGGGTAGTAATGTTCGTAAAACAAATATTCTGAATAAGTAGCCAGCGTCTCATCCAGCCAGGGTTCCAGGGCATGGTCATTGCCAACCTGGCTATAAAACCATTGATGAGCGAGTTCGTGCGGCACCAGAATGGTCAGATTGTTTTCGGGGGTATTATCGTAAAAATCGACCACACTGCTGGAGATTAAAACTATGCCATCCAACTCCATATTATGTAAAAAATCTGCCGAAACAATACTGACCTGATCGTAGTGATAGGGTCCAAAAATTTCGGCATATAAATCCATAGCCTGACTGGCAATCTGCAAAACTGCTGGAGCTTTTTCGCTTTGGTACTGGAAAACATACGCCTGGATCAGCAGCCCGTTGTGTTCAACCTGTTGGTGGTGATATTGGTTGGACAACGAGAACGACAAGCTTCTGGCGCGCTCCTGTGAATAACTCATCCCATCTGGTATTGGCATCGCCTTTGCTCCGCTGGCAACCAGAAGATTTGGCAGGTTTTCAACCAGGTGCAGGGTAAGATAAAAATCTGCGATTTCATTGACCACATATTCGCCCACCATTATGTTGGCTTGGTCAATAAACGGATCATGGCTGATCCAGCTTTGGTCTGGTTTGAGCGGGGGAATATAAGGGTACCAGTTGCTCAGGTTAAGCTGACGCTGAGACCAGCCAAAACTGCCTTCTCGTTGTGGAATTGCGAGATTGAAAGACAGATTGATGGTAAGCCGTTGACCAGGTTCGAGCGGTTGGGCAAGCTGAAGTGTGGTGCGGATGCCTTCTTCACTAAATCCTGTGATATTTTCACCGGCAAGCCCGGTTTGGTCGTAGCTGTTGCCGAAAGCGCGCGGAGGTATAACCAGCAGTATGGAAGGCAGGCTGAAGTTTGTTTTATTGATGTAATCGATGGTCTGAACCACCTGGGCGGTGTGCCGGTTGTAATCAAGCGTCATTTCAAACCGATATTGTGTAAATTCTTCGGGAGCTGGTGTTGGCTCGGGCGTAGCTGTTGGCTGGGGCGTGTCGCTCGGAAACGTAGTTGGAAGGTCTGTGGGGGCAGGAGGATCCGGGTTGTTACAGGCAGAAAGTATCAGCAAAATCATGATGAGAACGAGAAGATTGCGTTTCATAGTGAGCTCCTTGAATAGGATTTTACCAGTTTATCAGCCGTCCCTCGGGATGGTTACCATGCCCTCTGTTCCGGTGTGTTAATTGTGAGGTTTGCGGAAGGAGTAAGTCTCTTCCGTACTGATAGCCGAGTATACTGTGTGTCACTTCGTTCAGGATGACATAGGTTTTGTCATCCTGAGCCTCTTTTGCGAAGGATCTTAGCTGTTCACGGGCAAGATCCTTGCGAAGTGCATTTAGGAAGTATTAATCCCCTTCAGTTTCCTGGTTTGTTGATTCTGAATTTTACAGAAGGAGCAAGTACTGTTCGCTTTGCTCACAGCATCATTACCGCCTTCCGTAATGATATTCAAAAACGCAATTTTTTCGTGTTGAACGAGGTACCGCCCGATCTGGCGGAGCCATTATTTCGTTATTGAGGAAACCTTCTGGGCGCTAAAATGCGAAACTCAGCAGACAGATGGTCCCTCCGCTGCTACAATCCGTAATTATGTGGATTGACAGGCGAGCCATTGTAGCGCAATTCAAAATGTAAATGTGGACCGGTTGAATTGCCTGTTGAACCCATATAACCGATTAGTTGCCCTCCGGAAACAATAGAGCCGCAACCCACGCTAATCCCACCTTCCATAAAATGAGAATAAAGCGACAAGTATCCATTTCCATGGTTGATGACAACGGTGTTGCCATATCCTCGGTCTGACCAGCCGGCATAAATCACCACGCCCGTGTCTGTTGCATAGATATTATGACCCATCCTGCCGGCATAGTCCAGACCATTATGGACTGGCGGGTTGAATTCATAACCACTGATCTGACTGGTGTCAGTTGGCAACCGGAATATTCCTGATCCAACTGCCCAGGCAGTGGTATTGCAGGCATACGCACCAAGATAAGCAACACTTGGATGTCTTCCGGCGGGGTCGTCGGGGTTGGTGATCACACCTACCCAGGTCGGAATAGAGCCTTGACCACCTGGAATGTAAAGAAAAGTGCCGGTTTTAATCTTGGGCAGGCTGTAATCTCCTATGGAAGCGACGTCAATAGTATTCATCGGTTCGTTAAGAATATCTTCAGGAGTGACTCCGTATCCTCTCGAAACGCCATTCAGTCCTTCTCCATAAAGCCAGGCATGATAAACGCCGTCTTCGGGCAGAATAATCAGATCCTGACCCGGGTAAATACCATCCGGGGTATCACCAATCAGGTATCGGTTTGTCCACAGAATCGTCTCAGGTTCGATGCCGAAATCTTCCGCAATGGTAAAGATGGTATCGCCCTCAACAACGGCATAAGCGATGATCTCGGATCGCGGTTCAGGGTGGCTCTCCGGGGTGCCCTTGGGAAGACTCTTCAATTTCTCGACTGCCGCGTAGTATAGCAAGGTATCACTGGCGAAATAATTCGGCAGGGTGCCTCCGGGCACAATCAAGCGCGTGCCCGCGGTAATATTGGGGTTTGCGTACGAGCCAATCGTGGCGGTGTCGAGGTTGTTTGCTGGATAATTGATGATGTCTTCAGGAGTGACACCATAGTAGCTGGAGACAGCTCCCAAACCTTCCCCCTGCGACCATACGTGGTAAACACCATCAACGGGCAAGATGTAGATAGAGATGCCGGGGGTGTACTTGCGCAGGTCATCCTCGAGCTCATAGCGATTAGCCCACAAAATACTCTCAGGCCACAACCCGTAGAGAGAAGCGATGGTAGAAACGGTTTCACCCTCCTGGATGACATGTGTGATCACCTCGCTTCGGGGAACAACCGTCGCTGTCTGGGTAGCCAATACAGTTTCGATCGTTGCCATCGGCACAAGCGTAGTCACCGACTCAAAATCGTGTGAGATCACCGGTTCCGCGAGCTTATCCGTTGCTTCGGGGGTCTCCGTTGTTTCGGATTTAGCGTTAGACCGGCTTTGAACCTGCCAGACCACCAGCAACACCAGAGCAATCACGACCATAACAAACGCGGCGATCATGCCGCTTTTTTTTATCAGTGAATGCTGAGGCTTTAGCTGAGGATTACCTCGGCGGGAATTATCTTCCGGGCTATTTTTTTCATTTTCATCTACATTGAGTGGTTTTTCTTCCATAAGTACTCCGTTTCGGCATAATAATCAACAAATTGAAGGTTGTCAAGTTGGAATGCCAAGCAAGATATCAAACTTAGTTTTGAAAATACTTCGCAATAACTGGGGTTAAGTCCGTCTGGGTGTGACGCGAAAAAGCCTCAAAAAAATCCTGGCGGGTGGCGATATTGAAGGTATTGGTATAGGCATAATCCTTTAGCGCTTCGAAAAAGACGCCTTCGCCGACTGTTTGTCGAATTTCGTGCAAAAATTGAACACCTTTTAGATAAACAGCATTCCGGTAAGGTACATACCCACCATCGATCCATATATCCGAGTCGACATAACCGGCTGGCGCTGGGCGGTAGATGCGTACCTGCCACCACCAGTCGACATAATCGGGATGGTAGCGCTCATAGTAGAGCAATTCAGAATAGGTTGCAATCGCTTCGTCCAACCAGGGCTCAAGCGCGTGATTGCTGCCGATTAAGCCATAAAACCACATATGGGAGAGCTCGTGGGAGGTCATCAGGGTCAGGTCAGTGTCGGGATTGCCATTGTAGAAGTCGAAGATGCCGTAGCTAATCATGATTAAGCCGTCCATCTCCATATTATGTAAAAAATCACCCACGACGATCGAGACAAGCTCGCGGGGATAGGGGAACCAGATCTCTCCGTACAGTTTCATTGCCTGCGCGCCGAGTTCGACAACTTGTTTGCCCTGCTCAATTTGGTTCATGAAGACATACGAGCGAATCCGCACCCCATCCTGGACAACTTCGTGCTCGAAATAGCTATCGCTGATTGAGAAGGTGAAAGCACGCGCGTGTTCGAGCTTATAACTATATCTCCCATCCGATCCCTCGGCTGGGGCACTGGCAGCTACCTCGATCAGATCCGCGTGACTGACCAGGGTCAGATTGACTTCAAAATTGCTGAATTCGTTGACGATCGACTCGCCGACGATGATATTGTTCTCGTCCACTACGCGCGGATAGGCTAACCAGCCTTCCACTTCGTCGAAGGGCGGGATAAATGGGTACCAGTCGGAAATGTTTGCTTGTTGATTGGTGTAGCCGTAAATCCCTGGGTGTTCGGGGAGGTAGATGCGAAAACTGAGATTGATTGTAGTCGTATCCAACGGCTGCAAGGGTGAGGTGAGACTTAGCCAGGTGAAAATGCCCTCCTCTCGAAAATTCGCGACACGGTCTCCAGCCAAACTGTATTGGTTGTAACTGTTTTCGAAATTTTTAGGAGGCACTACCAGCAAAATCTCACCCATAGGCTGGCTGCTTTTGTTGGTGTAAGTTATCTGTTGGGTTACGGAGCCAAAATGGGAGTAATAATTGAAGATCAGGTCGAGCTTGTAGTGTGTCGGGTTGAGCGGGGGTTCAGGCAATGTGTAAACACGGGGAGTTTCTGTCGGGGTTGGTTCGGGTGGGTCGGTTGGGATGGCGATTTCCACAGATGTGGGGGATGGCTCAATTACTGCCTCGGTAGGTGCCTTTCCACAACCAGCCAGGAAGGTGACGAGTATGAGTGAGAATAACAAACGCCATTTTTCCATGTTTCCAACATTGTACCAGTAACTGGTTACCACGTAATTTTCGATGGTTCGGTCGCTTGGAGAGCCTGCCATCAACCCTATCACGGTTCATCATCCCTGGCTGCAGGGCAAGGTTGAAAGCAAGGGAGCGGTTGTTGACCGAGGACCCGGGCAGGCTTTCAACCTGTAATTTGACCCGGCTCCAAAGTTAAATTGAGAGCAGCATACTTCCGTGTAATGCAAGCTGCATGCTGCCCCAATACACTGCTTCGCCGGCATGGGACAAGCACAGCTCGCCGCGCTCCTGGCATCAGGACCGCGACCCTTTCTGGTTGGGACGCAGGAGTTATTCCTCAATAATCGTGATCGTGTGGACAATTTCCGCGGTTTTGGACATCATCGCGATCGCCTGGCAATATTTTTCTTCTGCCAGCTGCACGGCGCGTTCCACATCCTTGCGCTTTATGTCTGTCCCTGTAACGATGTATTCAAAATGCATTTTCGTGAAAACGCGGGGGTGCTCCTCCCGTCTTTCCACATGCAGCTTGCATTCATAGCCAGTAAAGTTTACTTTTTTCTTGCGCAAAATTGAAACAACATCCAGGCTGGCACATCCGGCTGTCCCAACTGCCACCAACGCAATCGGGAGGGGTCCTTTATTATGCCCGCCGCTCTCCTCTGAGGCATCAATGGTCAATGTGTGACCACCTTCCAAATATCCGGTCAGTTCCATTTCACCTTGCCAAACAACACTTAGATCCATTTTATTTCCTTTCTATTTGCGAAACCAGCGGCATGTTTGCCTGTACATCAAAATCCAGATCATGCACCTCTCCCAATGCGAGGTGGCGAAACGCTGCGGCTGCGATCATTGCGGCGTTATCCGTGCAAAGCCGGATGTGAGGAATATGCACACGGAATTTTGTTTGCGAACGGAATGCTTCACGCAGCACACGGTTGGCGCTAACCCCACCGGCAACGATGATTTCCCTGGCTTTGAATTCTTCAGCAGCCGCGATGGTTTTCTCATAGAGGGCATCAACAACTGCCTGTTGAAAACTGGCAGCGATATCTGCCACTGGTAATGATTTTCCCGTTTTTTGGAGCTCTTCAACAGTTCGCAGCACCGCGGTTTTGAGACCGCTGAACGAAAAATCGTACTTGCCTTCCAGGCGGGCTTTCGGAAAGTTGAAGGCACGCGGATTTCCTGACTGGGCAGCCTGCTGGATGGACGGACCTCCGGGATAAGGCAGTTTGAGCAGACGGGCGACCTTGTCGAAAGCCTCTCCGGCAGCGTCATCCATGGTGTTCCCAAGCGTTTCGTACTGCAAATGCTCCTTCATCAACACCAATTCCGTATGTCCCCCTGAGACCAGCAGGGCAACGACAGGCAATTTCGGTTCGGAGGTCGGTTTTGAATCTGCCGGGTAAAGCCAGGCGGAATACAGGTGCCCTTCAAGGTGATTTACCCCAATGACGGGTAATTCTGCTGAAAAAGCCAGCGCCTTCGCCATATTGACACCAACCACAAGCGACCCTGCCAGCCCCGGACCCCGCGTAACGGCGATGGCATCCAGGTCGTTTACCTGCAGGTGAGCCTGTTTCAAGGCTTCGGCGACAACAGCATATATCGCGCGAACATGTTCCCTGGAGGCTAACTCCGGGTACACTCCGCCAAACTGGGCATGGAGGTCCACCTGGCTGGCAATAACATTGCTCAAAATCACGCGACCGCCCTCCACGACAGCTGCCGCGGTTTCGTCGCATGAGCTTTCGATTCCCAGGATGCGAAGATACTCATTTTTCATTTCAACTGCCTTTCATCGGAACCACCAGCTCCATCGGGTAATCGATAAACTTGTGAAAACTCCCGTCCCCGGCAACATACCAACTGTCTTCCAGGCGAATACCAAAACCCCTGTCGGGGTAGTAGAGCCCGGGTTCAATCGTGAAAACCGAGCCAATTCTTAGGGTGTTTGTCGGGTCTTCTTTGCGTCCAAACCAGGGTTTCTCATGCACATTCAAGCCTAAACCGTGACCAAGACTGTGGATATAACCTTCTTCGACGGCAGGGTTCTGGCGAATAGTCGCATGCCCCATACCTTCAAACAGTTCGCAAGTGCGCTTCTGGTAACTGGCTGCATGTGCTCCCAACTCCAGCTCAGAGGCGATTTGATCGTAAACGGATTTGACCTGATCATATGCGTTCTGAACCTCTTCAGGTGCAAAGCCAAGACACCAGGTGCGGGTGAAATCATAGAAGTAGCCACCGCCAGCCTGGCAGGGGAAGATGTCGAAAACGATTGGTTTGCCCAATTCGATGGCGTCACCGGGGGTTCCAGCGCTGTGAGGGATTCCGCCATCTCTGCCGATCGCGAAAATGGTCGCTTCCGGGTTTTCCGCGCCGGCTTCTGCCAGCCAGAGATTAATTAAAGCCTTTACATCACGAATGGTGAGCGCACTGCCGTCATCTTTAACCAGGATATTTTCAACAACTTCCTGTTCACTCAGATATTCCTGGACTTTTGAGACCACATCCACGGTAATCCTGGCGATTTTCCTGATTTCTTCAATTTCAGCAGCATCTTTGGTCGCACGGGCTTCCATGATTACCGCATCGTCAAAATCACCTTTGATGTCCAGCTTGGGGAGCAATTCCTGGAGCCTTTTTACCAGTGAGTAAAAGGGTCCGACTTCACGGGAACCATACAACAGGATTGTTCCCTCAGTTAATCCAATATCTTCGAACATTTTTTTATAACGCAGCGCGCTGGCTTCAAGTAAGTTCCCCGGAGCATGCCTTTGGTATTCACTAAGCGGGTATTTGGCGTAAGAGATTAATTGAAAACCAGTTTTGGCAGCTTCTTCGCGCTCCATCATGCCGTGAAACAGGATCGGCGTCCTGCCCGGGATGATGAACAGGTCTGCAGCGGTGACGTGAATACTGCCGGTATAATAAACCATCGAAGGGTTTTGCTGGGCGGCTCCGCTGATCCAAAGTGCGTCAGCCTGGTTGTCTTTCATTAATTGCTCAAGGTCTTTTTTCATCTAATCCTCTTTAATCGCTATTGATAGGTGGTTTAATAATATATCTTCTTCAGCGGGCAAAACGGTGCGTGGGTCGAGCAGCACCAGCTCGTTTTCGATCCTTGCAATGATTGGCGGGTCAAAATGTCGCAGGCGGGAGGTGAAGCGCATGGCTGATCCGGGGGTTATTGCCAGGCACCAGGTTTGCATTTCCTGCTCAGGCAGGCTGCCTCCGCCAATCGTTGAGCGGCTTTCGATCACCTCGCCGGCGCCCAGCCGCGCTTGCCATCTGTTTGCCCGCTCTTTCAGCTTTTCGGGGGTTTGGGCAAGCATGGCAATAACAGGTACGTTTTCTTCCGCTTTGCCCTTGAGATACTCGAGCAGGGTCGCATTGAGCGCAGCCAGGCAAAGCTTGTCCGCTCGCAGGGCGCGATAAAAAGGGTGCTTGCGGATTTTTGCGATCAGGTCAGCCCTGCCAACAATCAACCCGGCTTGCGGACCGCCAAGCAATTTATCGCCGGAAAAACAGACCACATCCGCACCCTCTTGCAGCGCCTTTTGGACGGTCAGTTCATTCTCAAGTCCAAACCTGTTCATCTCGAGCAAGGCGCCAGAGCCAAGATCGCAAACTATCGGAAGTAAGCTGGCTTTCGCCACGGCTGAAATCTCGGTCAGCGTTGGCGCGCTGGTGAAGCCGACGATTTTGAAATTGGATTGATGCGCAAGCAGGAAAAGGCTGGCACCTTCTTCAACCGCGTTCTGGTAATCATTGATATGCGTTCGGTTGGTGGTGCCAATTTCGAGTAGTTTAGCCCCCGAAAGGCGCATCACTTCAGGGATACGAAAACCTCCGCCAATTTCGACCAGCTGTGAGCGCGAGATGGCAACCTTTTTGCGGTTCGCCAGGGCAGCCAGGATGAGCATTACCGCGCCAGCGTTGTTGTTTACCACCAGCGCGCTTTCAGTGCCGGTTAGTTTCCTCAGTAGATCAGCAGCGTGGAGGTCTCGCTTGCCACGGCGCCCTTTGTCGAGATCGTATTCAAGGCTGGAATAGCCATTGCTGATCCGACGGACTGCTTCGAGCGCGCTTTCACTGAGCGGCGCGCGCCCAAGATTGGTGTGTAAAATCACCCCGGTGGCATTGATTACCGGTCTCAGAGTCAGCTGGGTTTGTTCATTAAGCAGCTTTTCCACTTCCTGGAGGATGGATTGGTTATCAATGGCTGCTTCAGGTTCTTCCCTCAATCGTTCCAGGACGGAGCGAATCGCGCTAACGCACCAGGTATGACCAAATTCACCCAATAACCGCGCCATGTCCGGTAGCTTTAGCAGATAATCAACCGAGGGAATCGAGCGATACCGGTCCATATTAATCAGTTTGAGAAGGTTTCCAGCGGCTGCGCTCCCAGGTGCGAATCAGAAATTCGACCAGAATCAAGGCGATTCCCAGGATGATTCCGAGAGAAAAAGTGAGCACACGACCGATTTGCAGCCAGCTGAGCAAAGCCGCGTAAACTCCAAACCAGACTGCCTGGCGAATGACCACCTGGGGACCGGCTGGTGGACTGGAGCTGAAACGGCGATTAAAGAACCATGTTGCCGGTAAAAAAACACCCGTCACAAGTAAAAGCAGGAAAAAAAAGAACAACCATCGCGGACCGATAGTCGGTAGCGTCCTGGTCATGACCAGGTACAGCCCGCCTCCACCTGTTAATATCAAAACAAGCACAGCAGGCAAGTAATATCGGAAAGGCTGATGTGAGGGAGTTTGCATAGGGAAATTATACATGATTTAATCCCCCCAGGCGGCTAATAGAAGCAAGCATCTCTCTTTGCAGCAATACTCAAAATGAATGTATATAAATTAAAAAACGCAGTATGCAGGTGTAATCGAACTCCGAAACGGTAGCGGTCGGTTCAGGACGTGAGCAGTGAACGGGGAACAGGGAAGAGGGAACTGGGTTTGGTCATCCTGAGCCTCTTTTGCTAAGTATCTTGTCGATTGGAATAAGAAGACCATTGTGAATTACATTTACGAAGTGATTGTGCCGTTCCGGCGAAGCCGTCCCCTACAACACATACGGGACGGCGTGGCAACCGTCCCATACACCATAAACTCTTCGTTGAAGCCGGTTTCAACTTGTGATAAACTCGGGAATGGAATCAATGCTGGAATCTGCCCCGATGAGGCGTTTTTATTATCGCGAGGATTTGTGGAAAAACATATCAGAAAAAACAACTCTTACCTGGACGCACTTGATCGCGATGTCCTGGTTTTCGACGGGGCGATGGGCACAACGCTGCAATCGCAAAATCTCAGTGACGACGATTTTGGCAATCCTGAATGGGTCGGTTGTAACGATGTCCTGGTGCTCACCAGACCTGATGCAGTTTTGTCGGTACATCGTGCCTTTCTCGAAGCAGGCGCGGACGTAATCGAGACCGACAGCTTCCGTTCCAATCGCCTGACCCTGACTGATTATGGGCTGCAGGAGCGCGCGTTTGAACTCAACCAGGCTGCCGCCGCGCTTGCGCGCCAGGCTGCGGATGAATTCTCCACGAACGAGAGACCACGTTTTGTTGCCGGAGCGATCGGTCCTTCCGGAAAGCTGATCTCAACCGACGACCTTGAAATGTCAGACACCACGTTTGAGGAGCTCAAGAACGTTTTTTGCGAGCAGGCTGCCGGGTTGATCCGCGGTGGTGTTGATTTGCTGCTGATTGAAACTTCCAACGATATCCTTGAAGTCAAGGCTGCGATCAACGGCATCAAGCAAGCTTTTATCGATGAAGGCATCGAGCTGCCGGTTCAAGCCCAGGTCACGCTGGATGTGAACGGCAAAATGCTTCTGGGCACGGATATCAGTGCGGTTGTTGCCATCCTGGAAGGGATTGGCGTGGATGTGATCGGTCTGAATTGTTCGACCGGACCGGAACACATGCGTGAGTCGATCCAGTATCTGACATCCCATTCAACTTTGCCCATCTCCTGTATTCCCAATGCCGGTTTGCCACTGAACATCGAGGGCGAGGCGGTTTATCCGATGCAGCCAGACGATTTCTCGCGGCAGCTGGGCGATTATGTTCAAAAATTTGGTGTGCGGATTGTCGGCGGTTGCTGCGGTACCCGCCCCGAGCACATCGCCGCGTTGGCGCACAAAGTGAAACAGGTTAGCGCGAAAAAAACCGATCCCGAAAGTGAAGCAATGCTTGCCTCATCGGTCGGAGCCGTTCAGATCAAGCAAAGTCCGCCCCCGTTCATCATCGGAGAACGCCTGAACGCGCAGGGTTCCAAAGCTTTCAAACGCTTGCTTTTGGCAGAGGATTATGATGCCATCATGCAGGTCGCCCGTGATCAGCTCGATTTTGGCGCCCACGGGCTGGATATCTGCGTCGCGACAACCGAGCGCGGCGATGAAGCTGAGCTGATGAAGAAGGTAGTCAAACGCCTGAGCCTGGAAGTGCCGGTGCCGCTAATTATCGACACAACCGAAGTGGCTGTGATGGAAGCCGCTTTGCAGACCGCCCCGGGACGCTGCCTGATCAATTCAACGAACCTCGAATCAGGTGAGGAAAAAGCAGGAAAGGTTTTCCGATTAGCAAAACAATATAGCGCGGCGGTGATGTGCCTGACCATCGATGAGCAAGGCATGGCAAAGACCGCCCAACGCAAGCTTGAGATTGCCCGGCGCATGGCGCGGATTGCCGAGGATGAGTTCGCGTTGAGAGCTGAAGACCTGGTCTTTGACCCGCTGACTTTCACGCTTGCCACAGGCGAAGAAATTTGGCGCGATTCAGCGGTTGAGACGCTTTTAAGCATCAAGGCTATCAAAAAAGAATTGCCCGGTGTGCATACCTGTCTGGGTGTCAGCAATATCTCCTTCGGGCTTTCACAACCAGCCCGTAAACTGATTAACAGCGTTTTTCTGCACCATGCCGTTGAGAACGGTCTCGACATGGCAATCGTAAACCCCGCCCATATCCGCCCATTCGGAGAAATATCTGACGAGGAACAACTGCTGGCAGAAGACCTGATCTTCAACCGCGCTCCTGACGCGCTGGAAAAGCTTGTCTCCTGGTTTGACACGCACGATGCTAAAGAAGGTGAAGGTAAATCCAGGGCGAACCCGTTTGAGGGCATGAGTACCAGGGAAAGGGTTTATCAACGCATCGTCCTGCGTCAGAAAAGCGGCATGGAGGTCGATATTGACCTCCTGCTGGAAGAATCGGACCTGGAGAAGTCTGATGCCGCTGTTGAGGTGTTGAACCAGGCGCTTTTGCCGGCTATGAAGGAAGTTGGCGAAAAATTTGGAACCGGTGAGCTTATTCTGCCTTTTGTCCTGCAATCGGCGGAGGTGATGAAACAAGCCGTTACTCATCTTGAGCAGTATCTTGAAAAACAGGAAGGGCTTAGCAAAGGGAAACTGGTATTGGCAACGGTTTATGGTGATGTGCATGACATTGGCAAGAACCTGGTTAAAACAATTTTGTCCAATAACGGCTATGAAGTGATCGATTTGGGCAAGCAGGTTCCCGCTGAAGAAATTGTTCAACGTGCCATAGATGAAAAGGTGGATGCGATTGGTCTGAGCGCGCTGCTGGTCTCGACCAGCAAGCAGATGCCGCTGATTGCCTATGAATTGCAGCGTCGCGGAGTGGAAATACCGATTTTGATTGGCGGCGCAGCGATCAACGCCCAGTTTGCGGAAAGAATCGTAGAAGGTGGTGACCTGGGCAGGTACAAGGCAGGCATATTTTATTGCAAAGATGCTTTTGACGGGCTGACATTCATGGATCAGCTGGTCGATCCACAAGAACGAGCTAATCTATTCAGCGAACGTGAAGATGGAAGCAATACAAAACCTCCCACAACTGTTGAAATCGAAATTGTTGAACCCTGGCAATCAAGTGTGCCCCCGGCAGCGTTTATTCCAAAGGTCAAAGCCTTTGGTATCTATAAACCAGAAGGGATTCCCTTTGAAGAAGTCGCGCGATTGATCGACCTGACCAGTCTCTACCGCCTCAACTGGGGAGCAAAACAGCTGCGCGGTCAGGAATGGCAGGAAATGCGTGCCGGGTTTGACCGAAGGCGGGTGCGCATGCTGGCAGAAGCCCAACGCGAGGGTTGGATTCAGCCGCAAGCGCTTTATGGCTATTTCCCGGTTTGGGCAGATGGAAACGACATTGTCATTTATGAAGCCGACCGGGAAAGAATCCGGCTGAATTTTCCCAGGCAAAAAGACGGGGAAAGATTGTGCCTCAGTGATTATTTCCTGCCTGTCGGCAGTTTGCAGAAGGACGTTTTGCCCCTGCAAATCGTTACGGTTGGTCAGAATGCCACCCGGCGAATTGACCAACTGAACCAGCAAAACCAATATTCCGAAGGTTATTTCCTGCATGGTCTGGCTGTTCAGATGGCGGAGGCAACCGCAGAATATATCCACCTGCACATCCGCAGGGAATTAGGGCTCACACCTGAGCAGGGCTTCCGTTATTCCTGGGGTTATCCGGCTCTGCCATGGCTGAAGGAACACCGCAAAGTCTTTGAATTACTCCCGGCAGAAAAGGAATTGGGCATGAACCTGACCGCAGGTTTCCAACTGGTGCCGGAACAATCTACAGCCGCAATGGTCGTGCATCATCCTTTAGCCCGCGCGTTCGATGCCGGCATCAGCCGGATGGAACTATTGACTGGTGATTAAAATGGTCAGTGCCTCTTACTGATCCAAATTATTGAATGCCAAATGCTGTTTGAGGTAAAATTGAGGGGAACAAGGAAGGTGACATGAAAACCAGAAACCTGTTTCTCATTCTTTTTAGCCTGGCATTCGTTCTTGCTGCCTGCGCTCCCACACAACCTGGTGAGTTGACCTCGGCTCAACAAACCGCGATCGCCGGCACAGTAACCGCTATATTCGTAGAGTTGGAACAAACCCCATCAGCTACACCAGAACCGACCCAAACTCCATCCCCTGAGGCTACCGAGGAACCAACAGCGACACCGATACCTGAGCCTGTAATTGTTGGTCCGGATAGATATCCTGAAGGTGTTAACCCACTGACTGGCTTAACCGTGGCAGACGCTGCATTGCTGAACCGCAGACCGGTGATCATGAAAATATCCAATCACCAGATCGATTCACAGCCTCATTATGGGCTTTCTTCTGCAGATATTGTGTTTGAATATTTTATCGGTTACGGAACCAATCGTTTCGCGGCACTTTACTATGGGCAGGACAGCGACATGATCGGTCCCATGCGCTCGATTCGCCGTGTGGATGGTCAGCTTGGAAGCCTCTACGAAGCGATCGTTGGCTCGACTGGCGGAGACCGTGTTGATGTTATCCCTTACATTGAGTCTTACATTCCTGGTCGCTATTTTCTGGATAAGTACCTTTGCCCGGGTGTTTGTGATGACGGGCGGAATATAGTTTCCAGTGTGCGTGGAAATTCAGCCGCTCTTTCCGATTATTACATCCAGCGCGGTTATGGAAAAGAAGATCCCGATTTGAATGGTATGGCTTTCTCTGATATTGCCCCGGAAGGCGGGCAAAAGGGGGAGAGTGCCTGGGTATATTTCTCTTCTTCGGAATACAGCCGCTGGGTTTTCAACCCTGAAACCGGCAAATACACCCGCTGGGCTTATGGTGAGGCAACCAACGACGAGTTCAAACCGCTCATCGATCAAAATAACAACTTGGAACTCGAATTTTCAAACGTGGTTCTGCTCCAGGCTCGCCACACAGAGTTGAAAACCACCCTTTTCAACATCGATCTGGTTGGTAATTTGGAGGGTCAAAAAGCGACTATTTTCCGGGATGGAAGCGCATATGATGTCACCTGGAAAACTCCACAGAGCACCTCACCGATCCAATTCTTCGACAATGCAGGAAATCCTTTTTATCTCAAACCTGGCAATACCTGGATGGTGATATTTGGGCTAACTACGCCGATCTCAGTTGAGAATGGAGACTGGAGCTTCAGCTTCAGCATGCCCTGATCGATGCGGACGCTGGTAATTTCTGACATACATGCTAATCTGAACGCTCTTGAAGCTGTATTGGCGCATGCCGGTACAGTCAACCAGGTCTGGTTTTTGGGGGATGTGGCAGGATATGGGCCAGACCTGAACGAATGCGTGGAGTTATTACAAACACTGCCAGGTTTGCGGGCATTGATGGGCAACCATGACGCGGCATTGATGGACTATATCCCTATTGATCGATTTAACCGGGAGGCGGCTGAGGCGATAAATGTCCAGGCTGGGCTTGCCAGCCAGGAATCCAGAGACTTCCTGGAATTGCTTCAGCTCAAACTTGAAATCGGTGAGATCACCCTCGCGCATGGCAGCCCGAGAAATCCAATTTGGGAGTATATCCTGGGCGCGTCCTTAGCCAGGGTCAATTTTGAACACTTTGAAGGGATCGGCTGCCTGGTCGGTCACTCGCATGTGCCGCTCATATTCATCCAAAAAAAGAATGGTTCAATCGAAACGCTTTTACCCAGGCATGGTGATCGCTGGAAAGTAAATGGACGTTTTATTCTCAATCCGGGTTCGGTAGGTCAGCCGCGCGATTTCGACCAGCGTGCGAGCTACGTGATCTGGGATGACGAAGAGCAAACATGGGGTTTTTATCGCGTTGAATATGAGATCGCCAGCGTCCAGGACCGGATTATGGCACTCGGCATTCCACCCAGGCAGGCTACCCGCCTCTGGACAGGTTCGTAACCATCTGAGTAGTTAATCCTTTCCATAGTTTCCATCAGGCAGGGAACAATTACTTGTCTCAGAACGTCTACTCAGTGAAGAATTTATCCAAAGGAGAATGAAGAATGAAGAAGAGAATCGCAATCCTTAGTTTGGTTTTGATGCTCGCATTGAGCGCTTGTGCCTCTACCGCCAAGGATGTTAGTGCACCATCGGGAGCCATGGTTGATACGAACTATGGTAATGAATCATATTCGGAAGCCCCAATGGAAGCACCTGCTGTCGAAGATCAAGGCGAAATAAAAGGAGCCGGGCAGGAGCGCATGGTAATCCAGACCGCATCCATGGAAGTGTCGGTTGCTGATACCGTCCAGGCGATGCAAGCCACGTCTAACCTGGCAAGACAATTGGGCGGCTATGTGGTCAGCACAAATCGCTGGACCAGCACCTCCTACAACAATGTAAGTTACGCCCGTACAAGCGTGACTATTCGTGTTCCAGTTGAAAAACTTGAACAAGCCATGGAGGCTATCAGGCAGATGTCTGCGATTGGGAAAGACGGTATCCTTTCAGAGAGACTGTCCGGACAGGATGTCACTTCCGATTTTGTCGATTCCAGCAGCCGGCTGCGCAACCTGAAGGCAGCCGAAGAGCAATTGGTCGTACTGATGGAAAACACAGAAGACCTCGAAGCGACCATGAGCGTTTTCCGTGAGCTGACTGATATCCGCAGCCAGATAGAAGTGCTTGAGGGGCATATCAAGTATTTGCAGGAATCTTCGGATCTGTCATCGTTGTCGGTCGAGTTTGTGGCAGAGGCATCACTGCAGCCGATTGAGATCGGCGGTTGGAAACCCCAGGGTGTGGTTCGGGAATCGTTGGAACGATTGGTGCGCTCCTTCCAGGATTTGGTCGATTTCCTGATTCGCTTCGGAATCACCTGCCTGCCCTTCCTGATCCCGCTGGGAATTGGGGTCTACTTCGTCGTTCGCGCAATCCGCAAATCGAATGCCAAACGCAGGGCAAAGAAAGCGATTGTTGAGCAGGGCGAGGTGGTTGAAATTGAGGCGGAGCCCAAAGGGTGATTAATTGAAATAATTTTTAGAAAAAGAGAACTGGTTTTGAAGAAAGCCAGTTCTTTTTTGGTCTGCCCGCATAGTGGATGGAATCCGGTCCTGGGGTCCCCACAAAAAAATTGCGTTATCGACAATCAGTACGGAAGGCGATAATGATGCTGGGAGCGAAGCCAGCAGAACTTGTTCCTTCATCAAAATTCACAAGCAAGATAATGGAAAGATCATCGCATTGTGATCTAATAGTAATTCACACGGATACGAATCGGGCTGGTTGCATTCAGCCTGACAGGTATTTGGAGAATATGTTTGTTCAATACCTGAAAAGAATCAGGGCTGCCGTTTTGGAGCACCTGCCTGGCATTCTCCTGCATCCAAAGATAACAGTTCCCGTCAGCTTTTCGGTCTAATTCCAGGCTAAACCCCAGACCAGCTGGTTCGAGCTGCCATTGGGTCAGTTCCATTCCCTGTGAAATATGCAGGTCTGAGCCAACATATACCGCTCGATCAAGCGGTTTCACTGCAAACAATCGGACGCCATGCGGTGGAACCTGCTCAAATCTATGCTCACCCTGGAAGAGCGCGATTTCACCGGTCCAGAACTCCCGCATCAAAGAGGGCTCTGCTCCAAAACCCCACTCTGCGGCATCGAAGATCAGATCCGCCGGGTGATCCTGCCAGTTAAATAAGGCAATCAACTGATTTTGACCCCCGACATTTTGAAGCTTCTGACCAAGTTTGCCAGGAAGGCTGCTCATGAACAGGTCTTTGACTTCAGGATTTGGCGGCAATACTGGCAGAAGACTTTGAGAGATACGCAAGCTTTCCGGTCTGAGCCTGGTCATATCATCAGAAATCAGGATGGCTCCGCCGGTTATGCCAATGGCTGTCGCCAGCGATTGCACCTCCGCAAGACTTAGGTCAGAATCCTCCCGCACCAACAGGCAATCAGGGTCGTTCACCCAAAGATGTGGATCGAGGTTGGCACGAGTGATGATGTTTCGGATCGCGTTGCGGACAGAGGGCATGTTCGGCTCGTTTTTGAAGGCGAATTTAACCCCATAAGCTTTCGGTTCCCAATCCGGGGCGACATCTGCGCTGACGCGCATCATGTCAAATACTCCCATGCCCGAACCCAGTGGGCAGCCGCAGCCAAGCAGGATTGCCTCTTCCCCAGCTTCGTGCCGGATCAACTCAAGCCCATTTCGCAAAATTTGGGCACGGGTGAGGGTGGGGTCGTGGTGTTTGCCTGGCAGTGCTGCAGCGTATAAAAAATCGAGTTTGAGATAAGGATAACCCCAGTCATCAACCGCAGTCCTGATCACCTCGCGCACATATTCCTGGACATCCGGGCGGGTAAGGTCGAAGGCGTAGCCAAAGTTTTCCCACACAAAGCCGCTATTCACGAGCTTGCCAGATTTCTTACGCAAAAGCCATTCAGGATGCTTCCGTACCAGCTTGGAATGCCTTTCGACAATGAAAGGGGCGAGCCAGACCCCCGGAATGTAACCCGCAGCTCTAATTTCTGCAGATAATTGCGAGAGACCATCCCGAAACTTGGCATTGAATTCCAGCCAACTGCCAACATCCTGCTCAAAACCATCGTCGATTTGAAAGAATTCGAGCGGCAAAATGTCTCGCATTCCGGTGATTGAATCCAGGTTTTTTCTAATTTCCCAGGGTGTGATTTTCTGAAAGTAGTAATACCAGGAACACCAACCAAGCGGAGTTTTCATCCTCGGTTTGACCTGGTTTTCTTCCGCGACCTTCTCCATATACAATGTAAAAGGTTTCGGATCTTGCAGGTCGAAAAATTGCCAGGCGAGCCGATCAGTTCCGAGCGTTTCGCCAGGGCGAAGCTCAACCCGGTCGCAATTTGCCCAAACCATCAGATCAGGTTCAGGGTGAAGCGTGGAGACAAGCGAGCCAAATTGCTCACGCTGTGAGAGGAATCCGCAGACCAATCCGACGTTGGCTTCGTGGTCGAGCAGCGCGGCAAACATATCCGATGAAAACCGGGATTTGCGCCAGGTAATTGGCGTGCCGTCGTCGTAGAGCATCGGATGGGAAAAAGGGAAAAGGAGGCTGCGGGTCTGGCGCTGTCGATATTGCCAGGTGCCAGCTGGCGACCAGCTCTGCCAGCCATTGCTGAAAAACGCGGTTTCTGCAGCCGGGTTTTCTGAGAAACGCAAACGTTTTTGTTGAATATTAGCGAAATGGAATCGTTCAACCTGAATGGTTTCGTTGGAGTTGTTGACCATTCGCATGCTTTGGAACAGGAAGGGAGCTTGACGGGGCAGATCGAATTCCATGAAATACCCGACACCGGAGGGATCCTGATAGTGGAGCGTTATCAAATTTTCAGCCGGATTCTCAACAACAGACTCCAGGCTGAAATTTAACCTGGAAGGCGATGCCAGCTCCGGACCAAAACTGGCACCCTCAATAAGTGCGCCTGGGAATTTGGTTGAGGTCAGGTTAAAGGTAGATAGTTCCGGGTTAAGGGAGAATTCGAGGAAGGGATTCGAAAGCCTGATCACGCAGCCTGCCAGGTTTTTTCGACAGCTTCGAGCGGAATGGGACCCTCACGCAGCAAGAGTGGAACATCGCCCTGGCAGTTGATAACCGTCGAGGCTTGTCCGCCGGGATGGATGCCGCCATCGAGGATCAACGCCGCACGGTCCCCCAACTGCGCATGAACTTCCTCCGCTGTGGCTGCGTTTGGATTTCCTGAGATATTGGCACTGGTCACAGCGAGTGGTCCTGTTTTTTGAAGCAGCTGCAGCGCGAATGCGTGATTGGGCATGCGTATAGCCAAACCTGGATAAGGGGTAAGCGAAGGGGGCAAACCGGCTAATTTTGGAAGCACGAGCGTAAGCGGTCCGGGCCAAAAAGCACGCACAAGAGCCAGTACCGCGGGTCGCGGAGGGGGTGTTAGCAGGTTGAGCTGCACCAAGTTTGCCACCAATACAGGGATAGCCTTTTCTTCCGGGCGCTGTTTGGCTGCGTAGATCTTATGCAGGCTGGTTTCGTTGATCCGCCCGGCTAATCCGTAGAGCGTTTCGGTTGGGAAAACGATCAATCCGTCCGCTTTTAGCACAGTCATCGCTATTGGAATGGCATCAGGATCAGTGATCGGGAGAATTCGGGTGTTGCTCATCGCAGCTCAATTGTAACCAGGCGGTCCCTCTTCGAGAGGTCCTGACAGAGGGTAATTTCAGCAGCGGGAAAATATCTGTGTGCCAGTTCCACAGTCTGGTTGCCGAGTGTTTCTTCGGTCTCGAGCAGAATCAAGCCTGGGGAATTCAAAATCACTGGCGAGCGTACAAGTAACTTTTCGATCAGGTCCAATCCTTGTTTGCCGCCGTCCAATGCCAGGCTGGGCTCCCAGGGCAGGCTGTTCACCCCGGGTAATTTTGCGGAGGGGATATAAGGCAGGTTGGCACAAATCAAATCCACTTTCTCAATCGTTGCCGGCAGAATGTCGGCGGCAACAAAACTGATTCGGTCAGCAGTGTTGTGATTTAGGGCATTTCGGGCGGCAACATCGAGCGCGTCGGGGGAAATATCGGTTGCCACTATGGTCAGATCAGGGCAGTTGCTGACCAGCGAGACAGCAATGCAGCCTGAACCAGTGCCGACATCGATGCCTTTTCGTGCCGTGGGGTTTGCTTTGAGCCATTCCAGCGCTACTTCAACCAGCAGCTCGGTCTCAGGACGGGGGATCAGCACAGCCGGGCTAACCTCAAACTCGAGCCCAAAAAAAGCCTGCTTGCCAAGCAGATAAGGTAAAGGCTCACCTTTTTCGAGACGGTTCAGCAGCGAATCCAATTGGCGCGCCTGGTTTTCGCACAGGTGCGTTTCTGGGTGGGCAAGCAGCCAGGTTTTCGGTTTTTGGAGCACATGCGCAACCAATGCCAGCGCGATTTGATGGGGTTGGCTGATCTCCCTCAGCTGGTCGCCAATCCTGCGCTCAAACAACTGATCATTTTCCATTGCTCTCAAAGTTTGCCAGGCGATCAGCTTCTTCGGCATGCTGTAGCTCTTCGATGAAGGTATCCAACTCGTAACCGTCCATAACGCCTGCCATGTTATAAGAAGAAACATTGATGCGGTGGTCGGTGACGCGAGACTGGGGATAATTGTAGGTGCGGATCTTTTCAGAGCGTTCGCCCGTGCCAATTTGCGACCGGCGGGCAGCGTCCAGTTCACTCTGGCGTTTTTCCTCTTCAATTTCATAGAGACGCGCCTTGAGCACGCTCATCGCGCGGGTTTTATTTTGCAGTTGCGAGCGTTCGTCCTGGCAGGCGACGATAATGCCGGTTGGTTTGTGGTGGATGCGCACAGCGGTCATGTTTTTCTGCACATTTTGCCCACCCGCGCCAGCTGACTTGAAGACATCGATTTCGATGTCGGAGTCGGGGATGTCGATTTCGATATCGTCCACTTCAGCCAGAACCGCCACGGTAACTGTGGAGGTGTGGATGCGCCCCTGTGATTCAGTCTCAGGAACACGCTGCACGCGGTGGACACCGGATTCAAATTTGAAGCGTGAATAAGCGCCCTTGCCTTTGATGGTGAAGGTGACTTCTTTATATCCGCCAATGCCGGTCTCGTTTGCGGAGATGATCTCCGTTTTGTAACGGTGGATATCGGCATATTTAAGGTACATGCGCAGCAGATCAGAGACGAACAAACCTGCTTCGTCGCCGCCGGTGCCGGCGCGGATTTCGACGATGACGTTGCGCTCGTCGCGCGGGTCTTTTGGCACAAGTTTCGCTTTTAGCAGGTCTTCGAGCTCAACCTTACGCGCGGTAAGGTCGTCGAGCTCCATTTTTGCCAGGTCGAGCAGCTCCCCTTCTGAGGCATCAATCAGATCCTCGGTCTCGGCAGTTTTTTCCAGATTTTCTTTATATTCCCGGGCAAGCGTGACGATCGGCTCCAGGTCTGAGCGCTCCTTGGAGAGCTCAGCCGCGAGCTGGTAATCCTGCCCAACCTCGGCAAGCTTTTTGTCGAGATCGTCAAAATGTTCAAGAATTGAGTCAAGTTTATCAAGCATAGTATTTTCAAGTATCCCATTAAATTCGGTATGAGATTATATCACCCCACGGGCGGCAATTCGGGGCAAGTGTAGGGTAATCAGCAACTCTCAGCATGGAATGATATACACAAATCCCATTCTAAACCCGCCCCCTACGCCACATTCTGAAGACATTCGCTGTAACAATCCTATTCACCGGCGGTAAAGGCTTTAGCGAGCATGTATAATCTCTGAGGAGGAATTATGAAATTATTTTTTATTCGGCATGGACAATCGACCAATAACGCCAATTGGGAAAATAAAGGCAAGCAAAATTACGAGAGGTCATCAGATCCACCCCTGACAGCATTGGGCGTCAGGCAAGCTCAGACTCTGGCAAATTATATTGCTTCTAACCGCTCCCCAGCAGGAGGTCCGAAGAACACCGGTGAGTATCGCCACAACATCAACATCACGCACCTTTATTCCAGCCTGATGATTCGTGCGATTCAGACCGGCACTATTCTCTCCGAAAGCCTTGGTGTGCCTTTGCATGGTTTGCCCGAAGTTCACGAGATTGGTGGCGTATATCGGGAGATTATAACGGATGGACAGCCATCCACAACCCATGAACATGGCGTTTCACCAGGCTATCTACAGGAACATTTCCCTGCTTTCAGGCTGCATCAACCGATTGAAGATAAAGGCTGGTGGCAGGGCGGCGTGGAGCCGGTCACTTCTCCGCTGTTGAGAGCAAAGGCAACATTAAACCTGTTAAAAGAACGACATCTTGGTACAAACGATCATGTAGCCATCGTTACTCATGGCGGTTTTTTCAATTCCATGGCACGGATAATTTTTGATGTCAGACCGGAAGAACCGGAAAACCGCAATTTGTCCACCTGGTTTTCTTTTTGTAATTGTGCTGTAAGCAGAATTGATTTCACTAATGATCGGATTATCTGGATCTACCATAACTTCACCAACTTTCTGGATGATGAAATGGTGACCTGTTAGGAAAAAATGAGAATCGCAATTGAAGTTTTGGTGATCTTCCTGTTAATCTTAATCAATGGCATGTTCTCAATGTATGAGCTGGCAATGGTTTCTGCAAAAAAACCGAAACTGGAACAGGCAAAAGCAAGTGGAGACCAGAGAGCTGCCAGGACGCTTGAACTCCTGGAAAACCCCAACAAGTTTCTCTCGACGGTTCAAATCGGGATTTCTTTGATCAGTATTCTCTCAGGAGCCTTTGGGGGCGCCAGTATCGCTGCAACTTTGACCAGTTGGCTGATAACGAGGGGAATGCGCCTCGGCACAGCGAGCGCGCTTTCGTTAGCAGTTGTTGTCCTGGTGATTACCTATTTTTCAATCGTGATTGGTGAACTTATCCCCAAGCGGATTGCATTGAACAATCCTGAAGGCGTCGCCAAAAGCCTGTCCGGGATCATGGGTTTTATTTCTAATCTTAGTAAGCCGCTTTTCAAAATCCTGGACTGGTCGACCGAACTGGGAATAAAAATCCTGGGGATAAAAGTCAGCGATGAACCGACAATCTCGGAAGAAGAGATCAGGATGTTGATTGCCGAAGGGCGCACGATGGGCATCTTTAACAAAGCCGAACAAGATTACGTGGGAGGCGTTTTCCGGTTTACAGAACGGCGGGTGGATGCCCTGATGACACCCCGCAGGGATATAGACTGGATCGACCTTGACGACCCACGGGAAATGATGGTCCAGACAATTCATGACAGCAAGTTTTCGCGTTTGCCGTTAGCCGAAGACAACCTGGACGAGTTTGTGGGAGTGATCGATACAAAAGATTTGGCTGGGCTGGATCTTTATTCCCCTGATCTTGATTTCAGAACACTCGCCCACGATACCAACGTCATTCCAGAAAATACATCAGCACTGAAAGCTTTTGAGCAATTTCGTGATACGGGGGTGCATGAAGCCCTGGTGATTGATGAATACGGCAGTGTAGTTGGCATGGTGACGCTTTTTGATGTGCTCGAATCGATCGTTGGAGATATCCCACTGGACGAAATGGACACAGATATCGAAGTGGTCCAGCTTGACGAAGACTCATGGTCGCTGGATGGGATGCTTCCGATTGATGAATTGAAGGAGATTATCAATATTTCCAACCTGCCCGAAGAAGATAAGGCTGGCTACCAAACCCTGAGTGGGCTGGTGATGTACCAGATGGGCAGTATTCCGAAAATCGGTGATAGATTCGAAATCGAAGATTTTTCTTTCGAGGTTACTGATGTCGATGGGCTGCGGGTTGACCGTGTGGTTGTGACCCGCGTCGTGCCGGAAGGACCCCAGGCAGAGGCGTAGAGCTTGCCTGCCTGCAGTCCCGATCGGGGAACAGGGAGCTGGGAGCTGGGAACCGGGGCAGCAACGACCCCCTCTTTACTGCTCGCGTCCAGCTTTGCTGGAGAGGGGGAATTAAAGGGGGTGAAGGGATTTGTTCGACAAACAGACTGTCATTCTGAGCCTCTTTTGCGAAGAATCTTAACAATACAGTTGAGCGTTCGTTGTGGTTGAAATGTCAAAATCCATACGAGGTACACTGTGTGTCACTTCATTCAGGATTCCAGGGACCAGGGAGCGGGGATCGGGGAACCGGGGCAGCAACGACCCCCTCTTTAGAGGGGGAATTAAAGGGGGTGAGAAGAACGGGGAGCAGGGAGCTTTGAGATTGTAATTCTCTTTTCAGAGGTACAAGCAAAAAGATAAACTGCGGATTGCTTCGCTTTGCTCACAATGACAGATTACAGATGCGTCACTGCGAGCCCCCGTTACACAAATGGCGGGTACTATTGATTAACGATAAGGGGGCGCGGCAGTCTGCTTTTATTCTCTCGACTTTGGTAGAAGCAAAAAGATAAACTGCGGATTGCTTCGCTTTGCTCACAATGACAGATTACAGATGCGTCACTGCGAGCCCCCGTTACACAAATGGCGGGTACTATTGATTAACGATAAGGGGGCGCGGCAGTCTGCTTTTATTCTCTCGACTTTGGTAGAAGCAAAAAGATAAACTGCGGATTGCTTCGCTTCGCTCGCAATGACGGGTTACAGATGCCTCACTGCGAGCCCCTGTTATGCGAATGGCAGGAGGCATTTGAATCCCAAAAAGGGGGCGCGGCAGTCTGCCTTAATTTTATTGTCTTGGGTAGAAGCAAAAAGATTAACTGCGGATTGCTTCGCTTCGCTCGCAATGACGGGTTACAGATGCGTCACTGCGAGCCCCCGTTACACAAGTGGCTGGAGCTATTGATCAACGATAAGGGGGCGCGGCCGTCTGCCTTTATTCTCTTGTCTTGGGTACAAGCAAAAAGAAAAACTGCAGATTGCTTCGCTTCGCTCGCAATGACAAATTACAGATGCGTCACTGCGAGCCCCCGTTACTGGAATGGCAGGAGCCATTGAATCACAACAAGAGGGCGCGGCAGTCTGCTTTTAGTGTTTTTTCCATAATGATAAACTTCAGATTGCCGCGCCGTTTTGCCGAAGAGAGTTTATTCTCAACCATCAAGGTTTTACGGCAAGACGGCTCGCAATGACCACGCAACGATAGGCTTCTCTCACCCCCCTGCCCCCCTCTTTAGAGGGGGTGGAATGTTCGGAACTTCGCCATACATAATACCGCATTCGCAATGCCCCCCTGCCCCCCTCTAAAGAGGGGGTGGAAAGAGCTGTAGGGCGAGATTGGGGGCACCAGGAACCTTGTATCACACGAATATATTCTGCCCACAATCTGCCATGTGAAGATATTTACTGATCGATTTATGGTAAAAATGTGCATTGCCTGATTAAGGGAGGTGCCGCAATCAATTGCCAATGTTAAAACCCCCTCAATTCACGGCTTCGCCTATACAAACATCCTGCCTTATGGATGCCTTTCGTGTTCATGCGCTCCGAGCAATCAAATTTGCTTCTCCGACGTTTTATTCCTTCCCTAATTGTTTCCAACCTCTGGTAGAATACGGCTAAGAAAGTCAAATATAGATTTGATAAAGTAAATAATGCCCTTATACGCAAATATCCTGATTATTTTTCTGTTATTTAGTCTTAACGCCGGATTCGCTATGTATGAAATCGCGATGGTCTCTTCAAGACGCACGCGGCTGCAGCAGCGCGCGGATGAGGGTCAGCACGGAGCCCGGCTTGCCCTGAATTTGCTAAAAGACCCCAACGCTGAATATCTTTCCGCGGTTCAAATAATGATTACCCTGATTGACACCCTCGCAGGCGGCATTGGCGGTGCCAGTATCTCGATTCCATTTGCGGCTGTGTTAAAAACAGTGGATTGGCTCGCTCCAATCGCGGACACGCTCGCCCTGGTGATCGTGGTCGTGGTCATCACCTATTTCTCCATCGTGTTAGGGGAGCTGATTCCAAAACGTGTAGCGGTGAGCAAACCGGAAAATGTGGTCACCAGCATGTCTCCATTAATTCACGGGATGACCAAAGTTTTAAATCCGCTAATCAAACTGCTGAGCGTTTCTACCAACTTTGGAATAAAAGTGTTCAATATTGATATTAGCAAGGAACCTTTCATTACCGAAGAAGAACTGAAGGGGTACATCCAGGAAGGACGCCAAACAGGCGTCTTTGATGAAGCTGAAGAAGTTATGGTGGATGGGGTTTTCAGGTTTACTGAACGCAGGCTGGACACAATCATGACCCCTCATACTGAACTGGATTGGCTTGACCTGACCGATAGCAAAGAAACCATGGTCGAAGAATTGCTCCAGAGCCCCTATTCGAGACTGCCAGTGGCTGACGGCGACCTGGACCGGATCGTCGGCATCGTCAGCGCTAAAGACCTTGTGGGCGTGAATATCTTTGACGATACCTTCAATTTCCAAAACTATATCAAGGACCCGATTTTCCTCCCGGGGAATATGAAAGCGGTGAAAGCCTTTGAGCAATTCCAAGCCACAGGGATCCATCAGGCAATGGTTATGGATGAATATGGCGGGGTTGAGGGAATGGTTACCCTATATGATGTGCTCGAATCGATTGTCGGTGAAATCCCAAAGGATGAATTTGATTTGGAAGTGGATATAGAAAGGCAATCTGACGGTTCGCTGTTGATCGACGGCTTGGTGCCCATCGATGTTTTGAAAGAAATGCTGAATGTTGACGAACTGCCTGAAGAATACAGGGCAGGTTATCAGACAGTCAGTGGTTTTGTCATGAACCAGATGGGAAAGATCCCCAGAATCGGGCAATCATTCAAATGGGAAAATTTCAACTTTACCGTGACCGAAATGGACGGACACCGGGTTGAACGTGTGGAAATCTCCCGCGAAGAAGCAGAAGAATAACGCTTATTTTGAAGACCAACGGGTGTAGATGGCGTGGGACAAAACATGACCCGCGCTTTCTTCAATCGTGACCAGCTCACCCGACTCGAGCGCGCCTTTTTTTCCGACAATCTGCTCTACAGCCTGGTGCGTGACCACTGCTGAAGCGGTTATAGCATAGGCTGTCATCACCACAAAGTCAGCATCTTTTGCCAAAATGCCCTTACAGGCTTCGATCAATTCAGGAGTTTTCTTGAAAAAATCCCAAACTTCCCCACTGGAACCCCTGCCAAATTTGGGTGGGTCCATAACGATACCTTGGTAGGTGTTGCCCCGCCGGGCTTCGCGCTTGATGAACTTTAGCGCGTCCTCAGCAATCCAACGCACGGGTTTATCTTGCAGTCCTGAGAGCTTAATATTTTGGTTTGCCCAGGTGATGGCATGCTTGGACGAATCGACATGGGTAACTTCCGCTCCCGCGGCTATTCCAGCTGCGGTCGCCGCGCCTGAGTAGCCAAACAAATTTAACATTCGGAAAGGTTTTTTGCTGTCTTCAATGCGATTGCGGATCCAATCCCAATGAGCGGCTTGTTCCGGGAAGATGCCTACATGCCGGGATGTTGACAATTGAAGCTGAAAGCGCAGGTCCTTGTAACCAATTGTCCAGGATTTTTCCATCGGGTTGAGGATGTTCCACTTGCCGCCATATTCCTGTTTCTCTTCGACCAGGGTGGCGTTAGCCTTTTTCCACTCACTGGTTGGCAGGCTGGCAGACCAGATCGCTTGCGGTCGGGAACGGATGAGCAGGTATTTACCAAATCGTTCGAGGGTTTTGCCGTTACCGCTGTCAAGCAGCTGGTAATCTTTCCAGTCGGGGGAGGGGGTCAAATGGATTTTTGTCGGAATACTCATGCTGCTCTCTTATCTCATTAAGGTCAGGTTTGAACTATACCAGAAAATGGGGTTTCAGACCGAGATTTTTTGAATAATCCTGCCCCGAAAGAGTCTGCTTGCGATAAAATTGGCTTAAAGATGGAGGACAGATGGACTTTGACGAATTTATTGACCGCAGACCAACCGAGAGTCTGAAATGGAATTTGTATGACGAAGACGTGCTGCCATTGTGGGTGGCAGACACTGATTTTTTATCTCCTCCCGCTGTCGTTGAAGAGCTGCAAAAGCGCATCTCCCACGGCATTTTTGGCTATGGCTTCCCTCCAAAAGGGCTGGATGAAGTAATTATCAAGCGCATGCAAGATCTTTATTCATGGGATGTAAATGCTCAAGAAATCAGTTATGTTCCCGGAATTGTGACTGGTTTTAATCTTGCCATGCGCTGCGTGTGTGACAAAGGCGACACGGTCATTTTTCAGACGCCGGCATACCCTCCTTTTGTGTCTTCGCCCGCCTGTGCCGGACTGACAGAGATTCAAAACCCAATGTACCTTGGGGATGACGGTCAATACCAGGTCGATTTTGACCTGTTTGAAGAGCAAATTATTGAAAATAACGTTAAAGTCTTTATCCTGTGTAACCCACAAAACCCCACGGGCAGGGTTTTTAGCATGGAAGAATTGGAGAAATTCGCGGATATCTGTCTGAAACACAAGGTTTTAATCTGTTCTGATGAGATTCACTGCGATATTGTCTATGACGGACGAAAACACATCCCCATCGCCAGCCTCTCACCTGAGGTTTCAAAAATCACCGCGACCTTTTTAGCTCCCAGCAAGACTTACAACATCGCCGGGCTGCACGCATCGGTGGCGATCATCCAGGACGAAGTGGGACGCAAAAAATATCTAAAGTACAAACAATACCTGATTTCAGACCCTGGGACGCTATCCCTGGTGGCTGCCAAGGCTGCCTATGAGCACGGCGGCGAATGGCTGCGCGAACAAATAGCATATTTGCAGGCGAATCGGGATTATCTGGACGAGGTGCTGCCGGAAGCATTGCCGGGCGTGAGCTGGAGCAAACCCGAATCAACGTTTTTAGGCTGGCTGGATTTCAGGCAATCCGGGATCGAGGGAAATTGTCACAAATTCTTTATCGATCGTGCCCGGGTTGCGCTAAACGATGGCGCCGCCTTCGGGGAAGGTTGCGATGGCTTTTTGAGGATCAATTTCGGCTGCACCAGAGCAACGCTTGAAAAAGCAATCCAACAGATGTCCGCGGCGATGAACAGCGCGTCAAGGTAAACAAAAATTTCCGCTAAAAGAATAATGCGGGGGAGGGCAGTACAGCTCACTTGGCTATCAGCATCATGACTGCGCCATCCTCTGTAAAATTAGTTAACATATTTAACTAAAAAAGTCAGCAAACGCTGACTTTTTGCCAAATTCCGTGGGGATTAATCCTGCAGGATAACTACATTAGCAGCTTGTTTACCTTTTGGACCATCTTCGATTGTAAATTCGACATGCTGTCCTTCTTTAAGGCTTTTGTAACCTTCTGCCTGGATTGCCGAAAAGTGGACGAAGACGTCATCGCCATTTTCCAATCCGATGAAACCGAAGCCTTTTGGGGCGCTGAACCATTTGATGGTTCCTTTACTTCTTTCTAACATTTGGTACTCTTCTTTCTTGAACTATTCTTACTTCAAACGAAGCGATTCAATATATCACCCGTTTCTAAAAAAGTCAAATAAGGCAAGGCAGGTAATATTATTTAGTGACTATCCAATGCCGTTTGGAGTAACGCCTTGTTATACAGGTTGGTTTTGATTATTTCATCAGCTTCCGCCTCGCCGAAGAGTCCCTTTATCAGTTCCGAATTAAAACTTTGGTTGAACCGGTCTATTAACCTGATTGCTTCTCTGATATCTTCGTCGGAAGCAGAGTCATTGGTCAATTCTTTATAAGCCTTACCCAGGGCAACCTTGCTTTCTCCATATTCAATCAATTGAGCCAGACCTTCCTCACAGGACATGGTCACAGTTTGCCAATCATAAATGTAGGTCTCACAGTCGATTCCAGCAGCGACTTCGAGGTCTTCCTGCCCATAAGTGATGTAATCGACGCCAAGTTCTTCAAACGAAACCAGCTCATCTTCTGAGATGTTTTCAACATATTGTTGAGCTTCCTGCTGGGTCATTCCGGTTTCTTTGGAAAAGTTTTTTACTACATCTGTTTCGGTAATGGCATAGGCTGTGCCGCCGATTACCAAAGTGATAATCCCTCCAACAACTTTTGCTACTCTCTTTGACATTTTTCCTCCAAAGATGTGATCAATATTATGGTGAGAATCTTACTACTGTGACTAATTTTGCACAACAAATTCTGAAGGTAATCACAGCAAACCCAAATTGTAGAGAGTGTAAACGCGAATATCACAAAACACTAAAAAATGTAAAAGATCGCAAAGCAACCTCCAGTCAAAGGTATAATTAAGGCAGAAAGCAAGGTAAACCATGTCGGATTTATTCCAATTACAGAACGACCCCGATTATCTGATCGCCAACCAATACCAGGACTCAGGCAATTTGTCCTCCCGCATCCTGATCCATCAAAAATTCAGCACAGGAGCACAACCCTGGTACGACTTTGTCCTCGAGCTGGCGAAAATTAAGCCAGGGATGAAGGTTTTGGAAATTGGAAGCGGTAGTTCCGCGCTTTGGCGAGGATCTGTTAACAGGCAGCCTGACAGCGCTTTTTTTGTTTTAAGCGATCTCTCCCCGGGGATGGCGCTTGATGGGAAAAGAAATTTAAGAGATGACCGACGTTTTGGTTTTGTGGCGATGAACAGTATGGCAGCCAGCCTCAAATCCGGGAGTTTTGACCTGGTGATCGCAAACCACATGCTATACCATGTGCCTTCTGTGAGCCAGGTGTTAAGCGAAGTGACCAGGCTGATGAAACCAAACGCAGTCTTCATGGCGGCTACAAACGGACCTGAACATATGGCTGATCTCGACCAGCTCCAGGAGAAGTTTTCACAGAAACTGGTTGGGAAACATGGCATGTCAAGTCGATTTAACCTGGTGAATGGTGAAAAACAACTGCGTGAGTTTTTTGACAACATCGAGCTGCACATCTATCCCAGTGATCTGTGGGTCACGGATGCAGCGCTGCTGACCAATTATTCCTATTCAACGCCTGTTGTAAAAGAAAACCTGGGAGATAAGGGTAAAGCTGAAATGACCGCTTTTTATAAACGGAGGATCGATCATTATGGCGGCATCATTATTCGTAAAGAAACCGGGGTATTTATCGCGCGCTTCTCCTGATTTTTGCAGGCTAACGCAACCAGGCGGCAAAGATTGTAAGGATTGCCAGCAGTGCGCAATAAATCGCGAACCCAAAAAGCGAGTTACGCTTCAGGTAACCCAGCAGCCAGCGAATGGAAAAATAACCAACAATTCCCGCGACCACAAAACCAAATACCATGGTGGGCAAAAAATCAAGGAAAAAATCTGCTTTCACCAGGTCGACAACGGACAAAAGCCCTGCAGCCAGCATAATCGGAATCGAAAGCATAAAGGAGTAGCGGGCAGCTGCTTCTCGCGTGTACCCTTTGAACAAGCCTCCCGAAATGGTGGCGCCTGAACGGGAGATACCAGGAAAGATAGCCAATGCCTGGAACAAACCAATGATGAGCGAATCGACCCAGGTGAGCTGATCGAGCTCTTTTTCTTTTTTACTAAAAATCTCGGCGGTAGTCAGTAAAATTGCCGTGACGAACAAGAGCACCGTCGTTAGAACCGGACTATTAAAAGCTGCCTCTACTTTGCTTTTGAGCGCCAATCCTGCCAGCCCAGCCGGGATGGTTCCCAACACGATGTACCAGCCCAGCCGGCTTTCAGTTGTCATGAAAGGCTGCTTTTCTTTAAGTCCGGCGAATACTGCCTTGAAAATCGCAGCCAGGTCTGCCCAAAAATAAACGATCACAGCCAGGAGTGTGCCAACCTGGACGAGCACATTGAAGAGGAACGCTTTTTGGGGGTCCAGATCCCAATTAAGCAGAAAAGGTACGATTACCAGATGGGCAGAGGAAGAAATTGGTAAAAACTCTGTCAGCCCCTGGACGATGCCCTGGATCAGTGCCTGGAAAAATGTCATTTGCAGGTCTCCTGCGTTCGTGGGATATTTAGATTTTGCATTGCCTGGTCAGCGAAGCTCTGTAAACGACCTTCAATGATCGCCTGGCGCAGGTCGCGTGCCAACTGGAGCAGCGTGTGCAGGTTGTGGATCGAAAGCAATGTGGCAGACAGCATTTCTTTGGCAACGATCAGGTGGCGCAAATAAGCGCGGGAGAAGCAGCGGCAGGTGTAGCAGCTGCAGTGCTCGTCGATCGGACGCGGGTCTTCAGCGAAGGGGGCATTCATCAGGTTGAGCCGACCGGACATGGTCATGGCACTGTTGTGGCGTGCCAGGCGGGTGGGTAAAACGCAGTCGAAGATATCGATTCCGCGTAATACGCCTTCGATCAGGTCTTCCGGGGTGCCGACACCCATCAGGTAGCGCGGTTTTTCTGGCGGCAAAACTTGGTTGCAGACTTCGATGGTACGGTACATCTCCGCTTTGGTTTCGCCAACCGAAAGACCTCCGATCGCGTGCCCTGGAAAGCCCATTGAGCTGATCTTTCGCGCCGATTGTTCACGCAGGTCGTCAAAAATGCCGCCCTGCACAATGCCAAACAGCGCCTGGTCGGAGCGTTTTTTTGTGTCCTGGCAGCGTTGTGCCCAGCGGTGCGTGCGTTCCATCGCCTGCTCAACGTAAAAGCGGTCGGTAGGCTCGGAACATTCATCAAAAACCATGATGATGTCCGCGCCCAGGTTTTCCTGGATGGCGATTGAACTTTCCGGCGTCAGGCGTTTCATCGAACCATCGATGTGAGATTTGAAGGTCACGCCGTTTTCATCAACTTTACGTGTTTTCGCGAGTGAGAAAACCTGGAAACCGCCCGAATCGGTTAGCATTGGTTTGTGCCACTGCATAAACTCGTGCAGACCACCCATCCGGGCAACAAGTTCATCGCCGGGGCGCAGGAAGAGGTGATAGGTGTTGGCGAGCACAAGCGTCGCCTTCAATTCCTCCAGTTGGGCAGGGGTTATCGATTTTACCGTCGCCTGCGTGCCAACCGGAGCAAAGACCGGGGTTTGCAAGACGCCGTGAGGGGTGATGAATTCGCCAGCACGAGCTTTGCCATCCGTGGCAACGATGTTATAGGTGAAGTTGTTTTTAGTTTGTTTTCCGTTTTCGTCCATGTTATACAACCTTCGCCAATTGTACCTTTATTGTGGAGGCTATGTCTTTGTTTCTGTTTTGCTGGATGACAGGATTTTGGATTGCTTCGCTGCGCTCGCGACGCCAGACTTTACAACCACTCTTCATCCGGTACATCGACACGTATGCCATCAGAGGTCAATACCCATAACGTATCGCAGGTGCGGGCGATGAAAGCACGGTCGTGAGCTACCAACAGCATCCCGCCATTGAAAGCCTCCAACGCCTTCTCAAATTGTTCCCGGGAAGGGATGTCGAGATGATTGACCGGTTCGTCCAACACCAAGAAATTAGCTCCCTGCGCTACCAGCCTGGCTAAAAGCAGCCTGGCACGCTGACCAAAACTCAAAGCAGATGTGGGCAGGTTTGCGTGATCTTCATCGAGCAAGAAATAATGCAAAAAGTGATAGACCTCTGAGAGGTTCATGCCTTTAACCGCCTGTAGCTGTTCAATTGGCGTCAGGTCCGGGTCGAGATCCTCCTGTTTTTGGGGCATGTATCCCGGAACTACGCTGTTTCCCCACCTGCAGGTCCCTGAAAGCGCTTGAAGCTGTCCGATCAAAACCTTGAGCAGTGTGCTCTTGCCCGAGCCGTTGGCTCCAACCAGGGCGATGCGCTGCCCAGCCTGGATATAAAGATCAAGATTCTCAAATAGCAAGCGTTCGCCATAACCAAACGAGAGACCTTGTGCTGTTAAAACCTGCTGGCTTTGATGCTCTGCCTCGGCAAAGTTGATGTTTATACGCCATTTGTCCATTGGCTTTTCAAGCCGTTCAGGCGAGTCCAGATAGCGCTCCAGGCGTTTCTTTTTGGCTGTGCCTTTTTTGGCAACTTTTTTGGCATATCGGCGCAGTGACGAATCTTTGGTGCTTCTCTCTGAAACCCGGGCTTGTTCGGCTGTTCGATGCCAATCAGCTCTCAAGCGCCTTATCTCTGCTTCCTGATCTTTCCAGGTTTCGTACGCTTTTTGTTTTTCCAGCGCGAGCTGTCGGGTATATTCGCTGTAGGTACCAACGAATTTGCGAATTCCTTCTCTTTCTTCGTCAAGTTCGTAAATTGTTGTAACGGTGCGGTCGAGAAAAAGACGGTCATGCGAGATTAACAGGACGATTCCGGGATAGGTGTTGATGAAATTCTCGAGCCATTCCAACGCGGGTATATCCAGGTGGTTTGTAGGTTCATCCAGCAGCAATATTTCCGGTCTTTGCAACAATAACGATGCCAGTTGCACGCGAGTGCCTTCCCCGCCGCTTAGGGTGGCAAGGGCTGCATCAAGACCCAGGTAACCCAAACCGAGGTTCGCGAGCAGCTTCAGAGCGTTGGCTTCATCGCGGGGTGATAGAGAGGCACTCGCGTAGGGATTAATTTGGTTAACCGCAAGAAGCATTACTTCGCCGATTGTTTCCGCCGAAATGGCAATCGGGTTCTGTGGTAAATAACCGATAAGCTCATTGCTGCCAGTAACCACGCTGCCGCTGTCGGGCTGCAGCTTGCCGGCAATAATCTCGAACAAGGTTGTTTTACCACTGCCGTTCGACCCGACCAGGGCAGCGTGTTCATGATCACCCAGACTTATGGTGACGTCCTTCAACACCTGGATATGATCAAAAGTTTTGCTGACACGGTTTATTTGCAGCACGACTACTCCTCTCTACTTCAAGGGCTTACGCATCACCACTGTGCGGCTGTAACTGCGGTAGCCCAACCCTTCATACAATTTAAGGGCGCCACTGAGGTTTTCGCTGTCCACACCGAGGGCAACTTCTTCCATCCCCAGGGATTTCATCATCTTCATTGATCGGCTGATCAGAGCTTTAGCGATGCCCTTCCCCCGCCAGGGCTTCCGTACAGAAATGCCTTCTGTATAACCGCGCAGGCGACCACGCTCCTGGTTTTCGATCAAACTAATGAAGTTGAGCACCATTCCAGCGATCTGATCTCCATCCCAGGCAATTTGCCAGAGATAGGGCTGAAAGTAAGCCTTATTGGAAATCCATTCCTGAAATTCTGATTCTGGCGGAGTGGTCGCTCCCCAATGGTCCTGAAAAGCTTCTATATCCGCATCCCATACCTGGCGATATTGCGACGGCATGGCTGGGCGTAATCGAATCCCCTCAGGAAGTGGATAGTCTGGAATATTCTCCAAATCACGTTTCATATTCACAAAATAACGTGCGGGGCGATAACCACTTTTTAGAAGCAGGTCGAAACGAATCTGGTTATTTTCGGGAGTATTGGCATGATGGATTCCGTTAGAACCCGGATGCAGAGCATGATGGTTCATTACCGCCTGGCTTTCAAGCCAGTTGAGCAGCGCTTCTTCAAGACCCAAGCGCCTGAAGTCGTGGTGCACATTCAAAACGCTGCTATAAATCCAACAGTTAACCGATTCTTCCCACTGGCAGGCTGTCCGGCAATAAGCGACTGCTTGTCGCCCGTGGAAGGCAAAGACCACATCACGAACGGGCACACTCTCAGAAATATGGTCATAATCTGCCGCAATTTCTTCCAGCGAGGTCGGATAAGTGTTCGCGTCATCCATGTTCGACATGATAATCTCAACCATCCAGGGGTAATCAGAAGCGCCCTCGAACCTTCGGAACAAAAAGTTCTGATGAGCGGGCAATGGAGCGTATTCATAAGTAGTATTTTCATTTTTCATTTTCGTTTTCCTTATAATTTTTAATAAAAAAACCACGGGGTTGGATTGCCCGTGGTTCTGTTGATTTAATTGGTTCTCAGTATCAGCAAACAGACGCAATCCGACCCAGGTCAAACAAATCGCCAGAATTGGCGGTTTGTGAAACGCGGGTGATTAGATTGAGTTTGCTGTTCATGGTAGTTATTTTATAGCAAATAGCGGCTTTGTCAAGGTTTCCGCATTAGTTCCAGCAGTTCTCAATGTGAATGTGTTTAGATTTAAAGGGGGGCAGGGAGCAGGGAGCAGGGAATAGGAACTGGGTTTTGTCATCCTGAGCCTCTTTTGCGAAGGATCTTGTCAATCGGAGCGGGGAGACCCTTACAATTACATTTACGAAGTGCTTGTCCCGTTCCGGCGGAGCCATATTTCCGTAGGGAACGTCCACTTCGCGTTTGGGTAAAGCCATCCTTCCGTAGGGAACGTGGCTCGTCCCGTTCCGGCGAAGCCATCTTTTCGGAAGTCGAGAGGTTTGTACCGGCGAAGCTGACTTTCGTAGGGCGAGATTGGAGGTGCCGGTAATTTCCATTAGCACGATCGTGATGCGCCTCCAATCCGCCGTGTATGTGGTCATTGTGAAAGGCGGATTGAGGGGGAGCAACATCGCCGTCACACCAATGTCACAACCCCCTCCATACACGGCTTCGCCGGCACCTCCAATCTCGCCCTACGGCTTCTCTTGGGACGGCATGGCAGCCGTCGCCTACTCTGATAGTTGAAAACGGAAATTATTCGTAACGTTCCGATGTGTTAATTATGAATTATGCGGAAGTGTCAAGTCCTGCGTTCTTCCAGATGGCGTTTGCAGTTCTTTAGAAAATCTTGCATTCGGTCGAAAGTTTCCTGACTGATATAATGTTCAATCCGGCAGGCATCTTCCTGGGCGGTTTCTTCACTGACGCCCAATTCGGTGAAAAATTCGATCAGACCATCGTGAAAACGATTTGTTACCTCTGCCACCTGGCGACCTTTTGCAGTAAGCTGGATGTGCTTTTTATCGTTGAGTTCGATGAATCCATGGGAGCTAAGATTCTTAACTTGCTGGCTGACAGTTGGTCGGGAAAATTGCAGCTCCCTGGCAATATCGATTGCCCGAACATTGCTGTTTCTCTTTTCGAGATTAAGTATGGTTTTTAAATACATTTCTGTGGATTCAGGCAAATTCATGTTAACGCTCTTTTTCTTACAAAACTGGTCATGTTTATTTTATCACAAATTGGTCCTTGACAGATAAGTAAAGTGGGACTAATATTTAGCATGTTAGGAATACCTAACAAAAACCGGAGGTAAATCGGATGAAAACGTTGCGCGATGTGAAGATTGGAGAAACCGCCCGTGTGGCAAAAATCCATGGACAGGGGAACATTCGACGAAGAATTATGGACATGGGGATCACTAAAAATGTTGATATTTATGTCCGCAAAGTGGCACCTTTAGGTGACCCGATCGAAATTAACATACGCGGCTATGAATTGAGCCTGCGTAAAGAAGATGCAAGTATCATTGAAGTAATTTGATCAACCAGGAGCAAAATAACAAATTATGGCTATAACAATTGCTGTTGCAGGAAACCCTAATTCCGGAAAAACGACATTATTTAACGCCTTAACCGGTTTAAACCAATATGTTGGTAATTGGCCTGGAGTAACCGTTGAGAAAAAAGAAGGCTGGCTCAAAGGATATCCCGATATGCGTTTGGTTGATCTCCCCGGAATTTATTCCCTTTCTGCCAATTCGTTGGAAGAAGAAATTGCCCGGGATTACCTGTTGACCTCCAACCCAGATGTGATTATTAACATTGTCGACGGAACAAACCTTGAGCGCAATCTTTATCTTACGAATCAGTTGGCAGAGCTTGACATCCCGATTGTGTTGGCTATCAACATGATGGATGAGGTCAAAAAAAGTGGACGAAGGATCGATAGTAAAGCTTTAGGAGAGCAATTAGGCATTCCGGTTGTTGAGATATCTGCCCTTCGTGAAACCCAGATTGACAAACTTGCCAAAGTGGCGGTGGAATCAGCCGAACAAAAGCAAAACGGTCAAACTCTGACCAGTTTCAGCTGCGGAGTCGAAAATGCACTTTCAGAAATCGAGAAAGTCGCACTGGACGATCGGGTCAAAACCAGAAAACGGTGGTATGCGATCAACCTCTTTGTACGCAACGATCTTGTTAAAAAAGACCTCAATCTGACTGCAGATCAAAGCGCTCAAATAGCGGAGATCATCCAGAAATGCGAGTTGGAATACGAGGATGAATCCTACAGCATTATAGCTTCAGAGCGATATGACTTTATTGAACTGGTTCTGAACAATGTTTACGAAACCAAACAGGTCGGTGAACTTTCGACCTCAGACAAAATTGACCGGATTGTGACCAATCGTTGGTTGGCGCTGCCAATTTTTGCTTTGGTGATGTTCCTGGTCTACTATATTTCGATCAATACGATCGGCACGATGATGACCGACTGGACCAATGACGTCCTCTTTGGAGAAATAATCCTTCCGGGTGTTGGCTCTTTATTGGAACAATGGAACGTGGCAGCCTGGCTTCAGGGGCTTCTGGTTGATGGAATCCTTGCCGGGGTTGGGGCTGTGTTAGGGTTCTTACCCCAGATGATTGTCTTGTTTTTGCTTTTAGCGATCATGGAATTTAGCGGATATATGGCAAGGGTGGCGTTTATCATGGACCGATTGTTCCGCAGATTCGGACTTTCGGGCAACAGTTTTATCCCCATGCTAATAGGCAGTGGCTGCAGTGTTCCGGCGATTATGGCTTCACGAACTATTGAAAGCGAAAAAGACCGACGCATGACTGTTATCACGACATCGTTTATTCCTTGTGGCGCAAAGCTGCCGGTGATTGCGATGATTGCTGGAGCCTTTTTTGGAGAGAGAGCCTGGGTTGCTTTTGGATCTTATTTCCTGGGGATTGCAGCCGTGGTCGTCTCTGGAATTATTCTGAAAAAAATGCCCATTTTCCAGGGTGAACCAGCACCTTTCGTGATGGAATTGCCAGCATATCGCTTGCCGGCATTAAAAAGCGTGTTCACAACCACATGGGACAGGGCATCGTCATTTGTGAAGAAGGCAGGGTCGATAATCCTGCTTGCAACAATTGCCATCTGGTTCCTGACTTATTTTGGTTGGGTGGATGGACGCTTCCAAATGTTGGCATCCGACCAAATTGACCAAAGCATTATGGCGGTTCTTGGAAACGCTGTTGCCTGGATTTTTGCGCCATTGGGCTGGGGAGAATGGCGTCCTGTGGTTGCGGCAATCACTGGGCTAATCGCGAAAGAAACCGTGGTCAGCAGTTTTGGAATCTTCTATGGATTCGCGGAAGTCGCAGAAAGCGGACAGGAAATCTGGACTAATTTGCGGGCTGCTTTTACACCGCTTTCTTCAGTTTCCTTTTTGATTTTTGTGCTGCTTTCAGCCCCGTGTTTTGCGGCGATCGGAGCAATTAAGCGAGAAATGAACAGCACAAAGTGGACCTTGTTTGCGGTTGCTTATATGAATATGCTTGGTTATGTTAGCGCGCTGATTGTTTATCAACTTGGCATGTTTTTACAGGGTAATCCGTTCACTGTGGGAACAGCCGCCGCTATTGCCGTGATGGCGATCTTCTTGTGGCTCATTTTCAGACCCGCGCCTAAACCGACGACCGGCAGCAGGTTGGAACAAGCCGAGGCGAGGGTATAAGGGAGAATATATGTTAGCAACGATCATTATCAGCGCTGTTCTTGCTGGAATTATTGGAGTGATTGTCTATCGACTGATCAAAAACGCGAAGTCTGGCAGTGGGAAATGTGCAGGTTGCGCCTACGCGAAAACCTGCACTGCCGCCCGGTACCTGGTAAAAGAGCCAGACTGTAATGACACGGTTCAACTGAACACCACAATTCGCGGAACCTAAACCGAACTATTTGCAGGCAAGATCTTAAACTATAATGCCTCAGACAGATGAAAATCGGGATTTGGCGATGTGAATGATATACTTGTGGTGGTGTAATTAAATCAAATGACTGATACGATTTTGGCAGAATTTCATTGCCACTCCAATTATTCTCCTGACAGCAGGGTCAGAATAGAAGCGATCATCCGTGTCTGCCGTGAAAAAGGGATTGGCAAAATTGCCATCACCGATCACGGCAGAATGGCTGGCGCGCTAAAAGCACACCAGATGGCGCCAGATCTTGTGGTGGTTGGCGAGGAGATTCTGACCACGGAGGGCGAAATCCTCGGCTATTTCATGAATGAAGAAATCCCGGATTATTTACCGCCTTTGGATGTTGTCAAGAGGCTGCAAGATCAGGGCGCATTCATTAGCGTTGCCCATCCTTTTGACCCCTGGCGCGGTTCACGCTGGAAACGAGGCACCCTGGAAAAACTGGTACCTTTCCTGGATGGGGTTGAGGCATTTAATGCACGCTGCTTCGACCCAAAGTTCAACGAGCAAGCCGGTTTTTTTGCCAACGAACATGGGCTTGACTGGTTGGTTGGTTCTGATGCGCATAGTATTTCAGAAATCGGACAAGCAGTGTTAAAACTGCCTGATTTTAACTCTGCTGAGGAACTGCGCCAGTCACTCAAAACCGCCACGTTTTCGGGGGAGTTATCGGGGAAAATCGTGCGGCTGCATTCCACCATTGCTAAGCTGGTCAACAAGTTTCAGCATAGATAAATTTGCATTGCCCCCATCCTGATTTATCGCTGCGGGCGCAGCGAAACCATCTTTTTGTAGAGAACCTGCACCGCGCGGCCTGGCGAAACCATCTTTTTGTAAAGAACATGCACCGCGCGTTCCGGCAAAGCCCTCTTTTCGTAGGGAACGTGTTATTGATGCTGAGAGCAAAGCACGTCAATTTGCACTTTTCATTTCGGTTTACTACGTGTTTGTCATCCTGAGCCTCTTTTGCGAAGGATCTTAGCTGTCCATGGGCAAGATCTTTACGAAGTACTTGTCCCTTCCGTTACGGTATGTCAATTATGAGGAAGGAGCAAGCCTCTACCGTGCTAAATTTCCAGCTAATGAAGTGTTCACCAAACCGTAAACCCATGTAACAAAGCATAATCTCCTGGGGCTCAGCAATTCTCAACATGGAAAAATATGTTTTTTTTTATGTTGTAGGGGACGGTTGCCACGCCGTCCCGCGAGTAGCTGTAGGGCGA
>ENA-UOOM01000468-UOOM01000468.1-fermentation-metagenome-genome-assembly--contig:-NODE-468-length-46558-cov-5.084726_pt1 | contig 46558 bp, 23 predicted proteins | sample MGYA00245781_ERZ724031 | MGnify/ENA primary metagenome ERZ724031 (study PRJEB28704, sample SAMN03018317) | fermentation metagenome | biome: anthropogenic terrestrial biome; feature: soil; material...
ATTAAACGCAACTACCAAGTAAGGCTAGAGTTGCATTTACAATGTCAACTTACTTTTACACCAAAATTATGACTTTTTACGCCAAAATTATATTTTTTTTTTACCATATGTGATATAATAGCAATACATGGAATAAGATGCAATAAATTGTAGATAAATAGGCCATAGATCATTCTTTATAAGGGGTGTTTCGGGTTTGTATAATATAAAATTTGGGGTTAATAAGCTAATATTTATATTATCGGTTGTTTTTATGATGGTCTTTCTATTACTCCTTTCTCCTTGCTATGCAAGTGCTGCTGATATGGAACAAGAGGCCGCTCAGCCTTGGGGGTTTGTATTGGACGGGGTTACAGGCTCGCCTGTCGATGGCGCCAGGGTGGTGCTTAACGGACAGAATGAAACAGAAGGGTCTGACAGGCAGTTTACAATCACTGATGCATATGGTGGCTTTTCCTTTGATATGGATCCCAATGTTGACTATACAATCAAGATAACTGCTGATGGTTATGAAACAATAGAAGTACCGGTTGTTATTGGTACCCTTGATATATTATTAAATCCAACAGATACTACTGAGGAAGACAGCCCTGACCAGGGAGACATCGAAAAAGACAATAAAGATGAAGGCAATGGCGAAGAGGTTACCCAGGGTGAAGACGTCGTTGAAGGTGATGATGGCAGCATTGAAAATGATGATACTGAAGAAGACTGTCCTGACCAGGGAGACATTAATGAAGGCAATTTAGATGAAGATAATTTAGATGAAGATAACGGCGAAGAGGATATGCGGGATGAAGGCAACATTGAAGAATACGATGACGAAGAAGACTACCTGGAGGAAGAGGATACCACAAAAGAAGATGGCACAGATGATGGAATTGATGATGATGATGAAGTAGATAATGATGAACAAGACGATATTGAGCAAGACGGTTTTCCACATTTCTATATAGATAATGAAAGACAAAGCTTTTCCAGTATACAGGACACAATAAATGCAGCCGCTGAACAAGTAATAGATAATAACACTATATATCTAGATGGTGATACATATAACGAAGATCTTATAATTAACGGCTCCAATAGCTGTTTGAACGGACTTACCATTAAGGATTCCGGTAGCGATGTTTCTACACTAAACGGCAACATACTCATTAAAAATCTTATTGGTTTAATGTTGCTGGGTTTCGATGTTAAAGGAGAAATTACCCTTCAAAATTGTGAAAATATTACTATTAGAACAACCGATAAGGATGATACACTAAATATTCGGGTTACCGACAGTGTGGTGGATATCAAACTAAATGGCGGTGGTGGCAACGATACGATCAGGCTGATAGGAAATGCCGGTGAGGGGGATATCATTGTCGATGGCAGCAGCGGTGACGACCGGCTGATAGTAGATTTTACTTATGAAAATCCTATCCCATCAGGCGGTCTTTTCTATGATGGCGGCGATGATTACGATATTATGTCCTTTATGGGTGGTTCATTTTATAATATTGTTTATCGTGCAGAGAGCCCTCATTCCGGTCTGATAAAATTTGATGGTTCTGTTGTTGAGTACCGGAATATAGAGCCTATAAGTGATACAACGCCTGCCGATAATGTTACCTTTGAAGGCACAGATGACGATGATACCATTGATATCATAGATGGTAATCCTATTTGGGATTTACAGACATTGGAAATCCAAAGCAAACAATTCGAAAATATTTCATTTGCAAATAAAAAGAATGTCATCATAGATGGTATAGATGGCAATGACCATTTCCTTATCAATATAACAAATCCTTCTACCGCCCTTGTTTCCCTCATTATCCGAGGCGGGAACAAGATGGACACTATAGAGGTTTTAGGTGGTATGACACTTCCCGGCATTGATATTTTATTGGAGGCAGAAAATATTATAGTCAATGACGCTGTAATTGAAGGTAAGAATATAAACCTGACAGCAGAAGCAACGTATGGTGGTATAAATCCCTTTTCCGATTTGACAACCAAAGTTGAGTTAAGCAAGGCTCAGCTTATTGCATCAGGGAATCTGCAGGTAAACGCCAACAGCATACAGCAAAAACCGATAGTAGGAAACGGTATTTTAGAGGTTAAAAAGACTATTTCCAAAATCCTGGTAACAGATACAGTCCTTTCTGCTGGTGGGAATATTGCTATCATAGCAAAGGCTTTACTTGACATCGAACTAAACGGATTCTTATTCGATTCTCCGATGGAGATTACTGCAGCTGTTGCTGACATCCTGGCCAATACAATAATAAACGGGACTTCCCAATTAACAGCAGGCGGCGATATTCTTCTAAAGGCAATTTCCGATTTTAAATCAGCTTCTCTGGCCAAATCTGAAGGACAGACAGGATCGGTTGCCTTTGCAGTTTCCGTAATAGAGAGCGGTGCCCATGCACTGCTCCAAGGAGATGCCTTTGCAGATGCAGCAGGGAACATTACCATAATTGCACAAAATAATACCAAAGCTGATACCCTGGCCGATGGCTTTATAGAATCAGATGAATCGGGTGGGGCAGCAACGGTGGCAGTCTCTGTTGTGAGAAGCAGCACAAGGGCCGGTATCTATGAAAATGCTTCTATTAAAAATAGCAGTTCACTTAGCATTAATGCAGAAGGTCGAAACGATATCAATACCATCGCCCAATCAGCAGTACAGGGTGCTGCCGATAGTATAAAGGACATTATTAAAGGGACAGATAATGATGGCAACGACATTATAGACCAATCACTGCAAGAGGAAATATGTGCATTAATAGACAAAATGACAGAAGCCCTGGATGATGATGAAAGCAGCCAGAGCGGATCCAGTGTGCAAGGGGCTGGCGCCTTTGCCTATGGAAACCTTATAAATAATAATGAAGCAGGTATTAACACTACTGGATCAATAAAAACAGAAAACAGGTTAGACATATCCGGCAAAACCCTCAACAAAGTTTCTCTAATAACCAGTGGCATGACCAATGACGGTACAGTTGGCATAGGGGCTGCTGTAGGTGTATTTACCGGTATAATCAACAACAAGGCTCAGATAGCACCCGGGGTAAAGGTTGAAGCAACAGACATCAACATTTCGGCTTTGTCGGAAGACTTTACTGCCCAACATCCGGATGAAGCAGATGCCATAAACCAATACAAGGTGCTGGCCTACGCAGGACAGAGTGCCGACAATGTAGGACTTGGAGGGGCATTGGCCTTTAATTTGCTTATCAGCAACACTCAAGCCCTGATCGGTGAGAATGCAAATATTCTATTAACCGATGGCAATATATCTATTATCTCTACAAATAATAATGAAATAAAAACCGTAGCCAATGGGGCGCAGGGTGATGACGATGAAGGCATGGTTGCTGACCTAATAGGCACTATTACGCAAAGTGACAGCAGTGATAACAGCACACCGGCTGTAGGAATTGGCGGTGCTGCCGGTATTACCATTGCAGTTGTTGATACCCATTCATATATTGGTGATGGTGCTGTGATAGATGGACTTAGTGATCTTGATCTGTATGCACTATCCGAAACCCGATTGGAAACCGAGGCGGAATCGGGAGCTGAGGGTGGTGTTGCAGCTGTGCCGGTATTGGCTCTAAGCCTTTTTGTGGGTGGTGTTTCAACAAAGATCGGTACTGGAGGAGAATTGGTACTTGACGGCAACCTAAAGGCCGAGGCAATACAACGGGCAAACAATACTTCAAAGGCAAGCGGCAAAGCAGCCGGTGCCAATGTGGGGATTGGTACTTCCCTGGCCCTCACTGTTGCGATAGATAAAACCACTGCCACCACACATAGAAATATCAGAGCAGGAGGAGCAGTGACTTTTAATACCCAGGGGGTGACCAAAAGCAACACCACAGCCGAGGCAGGGGTGAAGGGCGGTCAGGAAGAAGAGGATGATGATGACGACGAAGACGGGGATATTGACAAAACAATTAATGATTTGTTGTCTTTCCTTAAAAACTATTCGGATAGTCAGGGAACGGATAACGATAGCATTCCCAATGCAACACCCCAGTCTGCTGAAACCAGTGAAGGAAAGGTCAATGCAGCCGGTGCTGTGGCGCTAAACATTGCAGTCTCCTCCACCACGGCTTATATACCACAGAATATTACGATTCATTCAGGGAGCAGTTTAAATCTTAAGTCACTCAACAATGTTGATGCCAAAGCCCATGCAGATGCCAGTACAACAAAGAGCGATGTTGGCGTAGGTGTTGCAGTGGCGATAAATGCAGCCGATGTTTTAAATGAAGCTTATATAGGTAAAGGTGTCATTGTTAATGCCAATGAACTTAATATAATAGTCGATATGCTGGAGTTGCAGCCTTCAGATGGAGAAGATCCGGATGCACAACATAGCTTCAGCGCCCAATCGATATCCGGGGCAGGTGCCGGCAATGTGGGTATTGCCGGTTCGGTTGCCATAAATGTAATAATAAACAAGACCCTCGCCCATGCAGATGGACTGGCAGTGTTGAAAGGCGGGGATGCATATATATCGTCCATCAGTTCTGCTGAGAATACAGCCAATGCAGGATGCAGTGTTGAAATAGGTGAAGACGGCAGTGCTTCGGTCGGGGTAGGAGCATCCTTTGCCACCAATGTATTAGTCAATGACGTTCTAGCCTATATAGATGACAATGCCCAGCTGACAGGCGCAGGTTTGCTTAATATAAAAGCTGGACTTATAAGCGATGTACAGACCATAGCTATTGCCGGTGCGGATCCATTTACCGATATCTTGGGGAAAGACCCGACATCGGAAGCCAAATATGCCTTGGATGCAGCCGTCGCCCTGACGGTGGTTGTAAATACCGTTAAGGCATACACTGGAGTAGACAGCACTATTGATACCAGTGGCAGTGTAGAGGTCTTAGCAGACAGTATAAGCATTACACTGACCAGATCAGAGGGTAATGCCTCCGGGTCACAAGCAGCTGTAGGGGCATCCCTGGGGCTGAATATCACCGTATCGGATACAGAGGCCACCATTTTAGGCAATGGGAATATTGGTGGAGGGCTTGCTGTACAGGCGACTACCTTTGCCCGTGACGATATCTTTGTTATGGCTACTGCACGAGGCTTGCAGATAGAGCGATATCTCAACAAGTTTAAATCCACTGCCGATGACATTCTAAGTGGCAAGTTCGGGAACGATCCAGATGAAAAGAAGCCGGAGAGTGCCCAAGCCCTGGATGAGCATGGGGCTAAGACGGCACAGACGGTGGATCAGGACGGAGGAACATCCGGTGAAGGCAGTCAAAGCCAGCAAAGTGTTGGATTGGCCGCTGCTGTGGCAATTAATGTAACTACCCATAATATCAAAGCCTATACCGGTAGTGGTGTTATCACTGTTGGTGGCGATGTTTTGGTTCAGGCCAAGAGCGATACCAATTTTGAGACCCTGGCTGCCGGTGCCTCGGTAACCGATGGTAACGGTATATCAGTAGCCGTTGCAATAAGCAATATCTTTAATCAAACTACAGCGTCTCTTGGCTCCATCAATGGAAACGGAAATGATATCACGATTATAGCCATATCCAGACAAAACATGGCTGATGAATATACATCCAAGTTGGGATCCCAGGCGATTGCAGGTGCAGCTTCCGGCAAGGACGGTAAAATCGGTGTTGCAGGGTCTTTAGGTATTGTAAACTCCTTTGCAAAGACCAATGCTAATATAGCTCCCAATGCCAGGATAGAGAATGCAGGAGCTATAATTATTAAAGCAGAAGAGACAAGCAAACTGGCGGTACGAGCCTGGGCGGCAGCGGGAACGGTCGGCGGTGAGGGTAAAGCCGGTGTGGGGGCTGCCTTTGCAATTATTTATTCAAATAATGTAGTTAGTGGATATGTAGGAAAGGGTGCTGTAGTTACAGCTAATGCTTTGAGTCTAACGGCTCTTAAGCACCGAGTAAACCTAACTGACTTTAGTATAGATTTCGATTTTGAAGATAATACCTTAACGGATGATATATTTGAAGGTCTGGAGTTGGCAAATTTCCTAAGCTCCAACAATTATTACGCTGAAGCTGTTGCCGGTGCGGCATCAACAGGTCCTACCGCCTTGGCCGGAGCCTTTGTGGTTATTGTGTCCAACAACACCACCGCAGCATATATTGACGATGGTGCCGTGATCACTGTTGCAGGCAATATTGTCATAACCAGCAAATCTGACGTCAATGCAAAGGCAATAGGCGGTTCAGCTGCCGGGGCTGAAAAGGTTGGGGCAGGTCTTACTACCGTTAATATTATAAACAATGATAAAGTACTGGCTTATACCGGCAAGAATGCCAAAGTGATCAGTGGTGGAAATATAACGATAGCAGCTGATGCTGACCAGGAATTTACCATTATTGCAGTCAGTGGTTCGGGAGCCGGTAATACTGGTTTGACCGGCGTACTCTCAATCATGCTTACCAAAAATGTTGTTGAGGCCTATATCGGCCAGGAAGCTGAGGTTAAATCATCAGGTAACATCATTATTGATGCTAAAAACGATACCCATGCCTACTTAATTGCCGGTGGCGGCACCGGTGGAGGTGAAGCAGGGGTTGGGGGTTCATTAGCCATATTCATCCTGCTCAACAATACTCTGGCCTATATCGACCAGAATACAGTGGTAGATGCAGATAAATTGTTAATGATAAAGGCTCAATCCAATGCCCTTAATATTACTGCAGTGATTAGTGGCAGCGGTGGCGGTACTGCCGGCGTTGCGGCGTCTGGTGCGATAAAAACCATAAAGTCCAATACCCGGGCCTATATAGGGCAGGGGGCAAAAATAAATACTGACACTTCTTATGCCTCCTCCAACCAGGCAATAGAGTTGTCTGCAACTGATAACACTACATTAGCAGGTATATCAGGCAGCGGCACGGGGGGAGGTACTGCAGGGGTAGGCGCCTCTACAGACACCAATGCAATTATAAAAACAGTAAAGGCATATATTGCCGACGATATAGATGGTGATGGTATAGGGCCGGCCCAGGTAAAGGCAGCAAAAAACATCATTATAACAGCCTTATCTTCTGAGACCATTGTATCCATCACCGCTGGATTCGCCGGTGGCGGGACTACTGGCGTAGGCGGAGCAGTTGCCATTTTTGTATCCACCAATGATGTACAGGCCTATATAGGACAAGGTGCTGTAGTGGAAACCAACGGCAGTGCAGCAATTGTCGCCCAAAATGATTTGATATTGGTGATGCTGGCGGGCAGCGGTACCGGCGGCGGAACTGCCGGTGTAGGCAGTTCAGTGGGTGTTTCCACCATTATAAACTCGGTTAAGGCATATATTGGTCAGGGTGCGAAAGTGACTGCCCTGGGGAATGGGGATGCCGTGTCCTTTTATACAGGTGAGACCGGAAAGAAGAAGAGCAGTGGTCGTGGGCTCTTGATAGCAGCCTATTCCAATGAAGATATTATATCCATGGTGGTTGGAGGAGCCGGCGCTGGAAGTGCAGGAGTATCGGTTACCGTATCTACCAATGTTATCAATACCAACACCAATGCCTATATAGGCATTGGCGCAATAATCAACGAAAATAATGCCGGTGCGAATGCTAACCAGGAAATTCGCGTAATGGCGATAAGTGATACCATGCTGATTGGAACTGCCATAGCAGGTGCCGGTGGCGGAGCAGCCGGGGTAGGAGGTTCCAATGATACGGCTGTAATAACCAAAACCACCAAAGCCTTTATAGACGATTATGCCAACGTTAAGGCGAAGAAGAATATCCTAATCTCTGCTCGCTCCAAAGATATGCATGTTTCCACTACAGTGGGTGGAGCCGGGGGCGGAAGCGCCGGAGTAGGCGGGTCGGTATCGGTCAGCGTAGTGAATAATAAGACCGAGGCCTATACGGGAATAGGGGCTGCTCTACTCTCTGAAGGAAATGCCAGGGTTTTTGCGACTAACGACACCATTATGGCATTGACGGCCGGTTCAGGTGCCGGCGGGGGAGCTGCAGGGGTATCCGGGTCACTGGCTGTTGCAGTATTTACCAGCAGTACCAGGGCATACCTGAGCAATGGAACTATTGCAAATGTCAAAGGCGTTTTGGAAATTATAGCCGATACAACTGAAAATGTAGTCGCAACTGCAATAGGCGGTGCTGGCGGCGGAGCGGCAGGAGTAGCCGGTTCTGTAGTTGTAAAGGTAATCAGCACCACTACTCAGGCATATATCGGAGCAAATGCCCGAATAAATCAGGATACAGGCTTTGGATCGACCAGTCAGTCTGTTATAGTACGGGCACAGGACAGGGTTATCAGCGTAGGGGCTTCGGGGACCGGAGCCGGTGGTGGAGCGGCCGGAGTTGGAGCGGCAGCGGATGTAACCATAGTCAGAAATCAAACCTCTTCATTCATAGGGGACGGTGCCTATGTAAATGCAAGGAAAAACATAGATATTATAGCCATATCCGATAAATACGTTAATTCAGTAGTTATAGCCGGTGCAGGCGGCGGAGCAGCCGGAGTAGCAGGTTCCATTTCGGTAATTGCAGTGGGCGCATTGTTTGACTCCCATGCATCAAACGGACTTAGCAACAGTGAAGGGGAAGGAAACACCCATGATGCTGTTGACAGTCAGATTGGTAATAATCCGGCGAATGGGTTGCTGGGCAACTCCGATTATGCATTACAGGTAGATGGTATGCTGGATGACCATATATCACAGAACGGTATAAGCGGGTATTTTGATGAACCTTCCCAGGCGGCTCTGAATAATACCCAGGCCTTCATCGGATTCAATGCCCGGGTCAATGCAGGAGAGAATTTAACTATTAAGGCAAATGACAAGACTGCAGCCATTGCAGCCGATGTTGCCGGTTCCGGAGGGGCAGCGGCAGGTGTTGCTGGTGTTATGTCCATAGTTTTGATTCATGATTCCGCCGAAGCATTTATAGCTGCCGGGGCATATACCAATGCAGGTGGAAATACCATCATCGAAGCCAACACATCCGACAACGTATTTACCGCTGGGATTACCGGAAGCGGTGCAGCAGCAGCGGGAGTAAATGGTGTAGCAAAGGTGACGGTTATCAGGACGCAGACCAAGGCGTATATTGGAAATGGCGCAGTTATAAATGCTGACAGCGGTTATGCAACTTCTGCTCAGTCGGTATATGTCTTGGCCAATGGTCATACATACATTGTGACAGCAGGTGCATCCGGTGGCGGGGCAGCAGCAGCAGCGGTAGGCGGCGCAGCCAATATAGGTGTTTTGACAAAGGATACCCAGGCATTTATTGGAGAGAGTGCAAAGGTTTATGCCAGACAAAACATAGTAGTTTCGGCAGAGTCAACACAGTTATTGGTAGCAGTAACAGCGTCTATCTTTGGCGCTGGTGCAGCAGCAGTAAGCGGAGACGTGGGAACCTTTACCTTTGCCAATACCACCAAAGCCTTTATAGATAGATGGGCATTGGTAGACTCGGAAGGGAATGTCAAGGTGTCAGCAGACGATGATTCACTGCTGATATCAGTGGTAGGTGTAGGTAACGGCGCTGGTGTGGCGGCAGTAGGTGCAGTGGTAAGCGTAAATACCATAGTAAGCAAGACCATGGCCTATATAGCAGACGGAGCAACTGTAAATGCTCGGGGCAATGCAGATGGTATAGATGTTTATACCGGCGAATTGGGAGACGCATCTGCACTGTCAAAGGGTGCATGGGACGACGAGAAGTGGATAGATACAGACGGTGATGGGATACCGGATACTCAGCTGGTAGTTGACAAGGATCTGGATTTCAAACGGGATGGTATATCCAACGGCAGTCTGGAGGATGGTATAGACATAGACCTGATTGCTGAGGATGAGGATGGCAATGCAGATATCACCCATAATATAAATATACCTGGTGAGGGACTGGCCACCAAGCAAACCCAAAAGATAAAGGGATTATCGGTGATTGCAGTCTCCAATCAAAAGATAATTACCACCACCATTGCGGTAGCCGGTGCAGGTATAGCCGGCGTAACCGGCGGAAATACCACCAACGTATTGGATGCGGTGACAGAGGCGTATATAGCAGACGGTGTTAACATAAACCAAAACAATGGTTCGGCCTCATCTGAACAAATGGTAATTGTAGAGGCTTTCAGTAACGCCTTGATGGTAATGACCGAAGGCACTATAGGCGGTGCAGGTATAGCCGGAGTCAGTGGGGCTGTCAATGTTGGAGTTATAAGCAATACTACAAGGGCTCACGCTGGCGGGAACATAAATGCCAAGCGGGACATTAGGGTTATCGCATGGTCCGAGGAGGATATGCACATTATAACTGCTAATGGATCGGGGGCAATTATTGCGGGAGTAGGGGCTGCAGCAGCAGTAGGCGTGGTTGATGGACAAACCCTGTCCTATGTACATAAGGGCGCAGACCTTAGAGCCGGCAGGGATATAATAACCCTTGCCTATAACGATTGTATGGTAAATATTGATACCATCAGTGGGGCGATTGGCGGAGCAGCCGGCGTTGGCGGTGGAGTAACTGTTGGTGTAATTACCCACACCACAAGGGCTTATGTTGAAAACGCTGCCAGTCTTGCTGCAGGAGCAAAACTGTACGCGGCAAGAACGATAGATATAAGGGCAGAATCCCGTGGAGACATTATTGGCATTGCTGTTGGTGGAGCGGGCAGCGGAGCAGTCGGTGTTGCCGGGGCTGTGGTAGTCAATGTGGTCAATACTACTACCCAGGCATATATAGGAAGCTATACCCGGGTCAATCAGGTTATCTACAGTGGTATAGAGAATCAAACTGTCAGGGTTGTTGCGATAGATAAGGTAACAGTACTGGGCATAGGGGGTTCACCCAGTTATGCCGGGCTGGGCGGTGTAGGTGCTGCAGTTGATGTTACTGTTATTAGAAATACAGTTACGGCGTATATTGGCGCCAACGCCAGGGTTAATGCAAAGCGTTACAGTGGGGCAGTCCAGCCGGCGGGAAATGTAATAATTCAGGCTCAATCAATTAAGGATGTTGATAGCTATTCAATAGGCGCAGCCGGAGGAGCGGTATCAGGTATAAGCGCTGCGGTGTCGGTGGTGTCAATTGGTGCCAGACTGGACGCTGACAGTCAGAACAGCCTTAAAAATGCAGGCTCCTTTGTAGATGGCAAAATTTCCAACGACTTTGTAACAGGTCAGTTAGGTGGCTCAGAACATACAAAAGACCTGGAATCCAGTATGGGCGACAGACTTACAGCTCTCAATATATCTTCCTACCTGAATGAAACCTCGGGTGCTTCATTAAACAGCACCCAAGCCTATATTGGTGCCGGGGCACAGATAGAAGCCGATAACGATATAAACGTCCATGCCAATGACGCAACCAAGGTCTCCATACTGACAGGCGGTGCATCAGTCGGTGTTGTAGGAGTAGGTGGCGGTGTAGGGGTAGCCACAATAAATACAAATACAGAAGCCTTAGTAGATAGCAATGCCAGGCTTTCGGCCAACGGCAACATCATCATAGAGGCTGTCAACCAGGCAGATGGCGGAACCCAGTATAGTGTTACCGCCTTCGGTGGTTCTGCAGGATTGGTAGGTATTGGTGCGGCTGTAGCTTATTTGGATGTTAATAACACAGTGATGGCCTATATAAATTCAGGGGTTCAGGTATCAAAGGCTAAAAAATTGATAGTTAGATCTATTGCTAACAATACACTAAAGGCTGAGGCAGTAGGTACAACCGCTGGAGTTGGCGCCTTAGGTGCCTCATTGGCCAGAGCCAATTTAAACGGATTCTCCTATGCCTATCTTAATAATAACATAGTGGTGGATGCATCATCATTAACAGTGACTTCTTCATGGAATAGTGATGTAATCGCCAATGCAATCGCCGGAGCCGCTGGGATTTTATCGGGCAGCGGTAACCAGGCCAAGGCTTCTGCTTCACCAACGGTATCCAGCTATCTTGGCAGTGGTGCTGTAGTTACGGTATCGGGGGATGTAAATGTCACCGCCCATGCAATTGCAGACGCCTGCGCTAAAGGTACAGGAGTCAGTGTCGGAGGGGTTTCCATTGGTGTCTCTCTAGCCCAGGCTATTATAGACTCTGATGTATCGGCCTATTTTGGAAACAATGTTTCGATCAATGCCGGTCGCGATATTATTATAAAAGCTCTCCATAACTACAGCGTAAATGGCAGCAAACGGAGTGAAAAAGCTCAGGCTTTGGCTAATGCCAGTGGGGGGGGCGCCTTAGTTGGGGCTACCGGTGCTAACGTATTAGCATCCCATACGGTGCAAGTAAATTCCTATATAGGCAGTGGGGCAAACATCACAACCGGCAGGGATATTATCATTCTGTCCCTAGGTAACATAAACGGTCAAGCTGATGGGAATGGTAATTCAGGCGGTGTTGTTGGTATAGGGGGAGTTGTAGTCAATGTATCCACCTCCGGCATAATAAAGGCATATATCGATTCCACCACCCAAAGCCCTTCCAGTGTTACAGCAGGCAGCCAACTTACTATAAACGCTCTGGGCAGCAGTACTCCAACTGTTACTTCCCAGCAGGCAGCCGGTGGTGTAGTGTCAGGAGGGGGCTCATCTGCAAGCGGTTTAGTCACCCTTCAGGTTGACGCATATCTGGGTACCAGCGGTGGTGTTTTCAAGACTAATACAGGATCAATAACAGTAGAAGCTCGAGGGGAGGGAAGCATTAGTGCCCAGGCAAATGGTATCAATATAGGTGGGATTTCTGTAGGGGTTTCTACTGCTTCAGCCAATTGGCTGGCAACGATAAACGCATCAGTAGGAAGTGGAACGAAGCTTATAGCCGGTAATAATATAGATATAATAGCAAGGCATGTGAATGCACTGGTCAGATCCTATGCCACCACCTCTACCGGTTCACTGGTAGGTGGTACAGGCTCTGTTGCCAATACTACTGCCACTTCCATATTGAATACTACCTTGGGGCAAAACTCCCGCCTTGAGGCAGGGAATAATATAAAAATCAATTCACAGTCCTCCAGCATTACCGAAGCTGAGGCGTCGGGGCGTGCCTATGGTTTGGCGGCAGCTGGAATTACTGCCGTGACCAATACATTAATAAATACAGTAAATACTCAAACCCAGTCTGATGCATTTGTGGATGCGGGAAATATTTCGGAAATTACAGCCTTATCCACCAGTAATGCAAGAAAATCCAGCACCACAGGCGGTGCAGGCGGAGTTGCAGCTGGTGCCAGCACCAGTGCTGTTACTGAACTTATTGTCATGACAACAATTGTACTTGGAACCGGCACCAACCTGACTTCAGCAAATATAAACAGGGTATTGGCTGAAAGCAATATGGAAGCCTATGGCTGGGCCAAGATCGATACCGGCGGCGCAGTTACATTAAATAGAACTCAGTCCAATGTTAATGTTATTGCTTTAACCCGAGTAGATATAATGAATGGTTGTACGGTCAGGGGCGGGGATACCGAGATTGCTGCAAGGGTAATTAAGCTGCATGCAAATTCATATGCATACTCAAAGACATATGCAGCCCATTCTAATTCAGAAGCCACATCCCGGTTGAACGTCGAGTCTTATACCTATGTAATTGCCCGGGGTGCAACCCTAAGGGGAGGAAACACATTAAAGATAATTTCCAGTCATGCTTGGATAGATACCAATAGTAATTCCCATGGTGAGATAGGAGCAGGGGCTGCCGGCTCAATTATCACCGAAGGTTCAAATAACTTGGATATACAATCCTTCGTGGATGTACAGTCCGGATCCAAGCTTTATTCTGATGAAATCCTGGTAGAAGCAATATCGCCTCGGGGTACTGAAATTTATGGAAAGAACGCCGATGCAGTGGCTCATACGGCCGTCGAGTACGTAACCGAATTTATTGAGAAAGTGATCACGAAAGTAGAAACTGTTGTGGAAAAGGTAATAAAATGGCTGCCATGGCCCCTTAACAATATTGTAAAATGGGTAACAAAAACCATCACTACCATTATTAGGGAAACTGTAAAGGTTGTAAAGGAAGTAATCCTCGACAGTGAAGTTACCAGTCGTACACCAGGGAGCTTTATAAGTGATAATGGAGTTAACCTGGAGGGGGATATATACCTGGGTAATGCGGCAGGGGTTACAGTTATAATAGACCCAGACGGCACCATACATACTACAGGAAATATATCGGCGTATAGAGCAGGTAATGATATAATTATAAATCCCTTTGTTAATCAACAAGTGGGTATGCTGACAATAAGTTCACCCAGGGGGGCTGCAACGGGCAATGCAGTTATACATCAAAACTCCATAGTCAGCTTCCTTGAAATTATAAACAACTCAAACTTGCACTTGAGGGTAAATGGGATAAACCTCATTAACAATGACCCTGCGAAACCCAACGAGCATATTATTGCAGAGGGCAACCGTAACACAATAAACGTTACATATACTACAGACATAAAGGACATGCCTACTGTTAACATAACAAGCTTAGCAGCGGCAAATATATTTATTGCGGGGCTTATAGAAAGCATGACTGGGACGGTAAACATAAGCGCTGCAGGTGGCAATATCTATTTCGTGCAGGGAGGGGCTATAGAAGCATATATACTAAACATGGCTGCGGGTGGTAGTATCGGCCAGACAAGCAACAGGGCAACTATATATGTATATAAAAACCAATCTCTCACCCCTGTTATCAACATTAATGCAGGTGTCAATGGATACCTGAATATAATCCTTAGAGAAATTCGAGCTGTATCAAGCAGTGATGCAATTGACGGACTTACAATGTCCAACATCACAGCCGGTAACATTCTGGACATCTTAACCCAAGCGCAATCCTGGACAGTAGATGCCGAAGGCGAAATTACACTAAAGAATGTAAAAGGCATTTACTATGCTCAAACAATCTCAAGTGGAAATACTCTTTTAATAGAACTGGTTTCTGGAGATCTTCAAATAGATGGCAGCATAATTGCACCAAACAACATACAGTTGATAGTTTCTGGTTCAATACTAAGGGGTAAGGGAAGTGGGCCGGAGATTCGTTCCGGCAACCTAAACCTTACAGCAGGATCGGATATAGGTGGTTCAGGAAGCTTCATAAGAATCAATCTCCAACCCCAGGCAGTAATAAATGCTAATGCCGGAGGAAGCATTTATCTTCAGGAAACACTGGGCAGTATTAGTTTGGGTTTAATAAATGCCAGCGGTGATATACACCTTATATCAGCTGGTTCGATCATTGATAATGACAATACCCACAGTGCCAATATTGTCGGAAGGAATATCAATTTGGTGTCACTTACAGGCAGCATAGGTGCGGTAGGCAGCTTCCTTGATATAAACTCAGCCGTAAGTGGTGCGGGCAAGGTAGATGCACAAGCAGCAGAGAGCATATATATCTTTGAGGCGGCAGGTAACCTGAGTGTAGGTGTAATAGCTTCGAACAACGGAGATGTACATTTGATAGCAGCAGGCTCGATCCTGGATTATAGCAATAACGATAGTGCAAACATAATAGCGAGACATTTAACCTTAGAAACAATGGGTGGTAGTTTGGGAACCCTTGATAACTTCCTGGATATATCGGCAAAAGGCGTGCTAAATGCTTCAGCATTATACTCTATTTACCTGTACGAAACTTTAGGTAACATGAATATTGGGTTGGTAATCTCCAGCACCAGCGATATATTCCTTAAGGCATCCGGTTCAATCCTGGATAGTGATAATAACGACAGCGCCAATATAGTCGGAAAAAATATAAACTTAATATCACTTGCAGGCAGTATAGGAAAAGAGGATAATTTCCTGGATATAGACTCAGCTGTAAGTGATGCAGGGAAGGTTGACGCACAAGCATCTGAGAGCATATATCTATCTGAGGCAGCAGGTGACCTGTGTATAGGCGTAATATTATCTGACAGCAGAGATATCCACTTGACATCAGCAGGTTCTATCCTGGATTATAGCAATAACGATAGCGCCAATATAATAGCCCGACATTTAACATTGGAAACAATAAATGGTAGTTTGGGAACCCTTGATAACTTCCTGGATATATCGGCAAAAGGCGTGCTAAATGCTTCAGCATTATACTCTATTTACCTGTACGAAACTTTAGGTAACATGAATGTTGGGTTGGCAATCTCCAGCACCAGCGATATATTCCTTAAGGCATCTGGTTCAATCCTGGATAGTGATAATAACGACAGCGCCAATATAGTCGGAAGAAATATAAACTTAGTGTCACTAACAGGCAGCATAGGCATGGAGGATAACTTCCTGGATATAAACTCAGCCATTAGCGCAGCAGGGTCAGTTGATGCGCAAGCATCAGAGAGCATATATATCTATGAGGCAGCAGGTGACATAAGTGTAGATGTAATAGTATCCGACAATGGAGATGTACACCTGATAGCAACAAGCTTGATTCTGGATAATGATAATACAGATAAGGTAAATATTATAGGAAGAAGTATCACCCTAACCTCACTTACAGGCAGCATAGGTATGGAGGATAACTTCCTGGATATAAACTCAGCCGTAAGCGCGGCAGGGGCAGTAGATGCACAGGCAGCAGAGAGCATATATATCTCTGAGGTGGAAGGTGACCTGAATGTAGGCGTAATAGTATCTAATAACGGAGATGTCCACCTGATATCAGCAGGTTCGATCCTTGATAGTGATAATGATGTTCAGGCCAATATTGTAGGAAGAAGTATCATACTAACTTCCCATACAGGCAGTATAGGTATGGAATATAACTTCCTGGATATAAACTCAGCCGTAAGCGCAACAGGTTCAGTTAATGCACAAGCAGCAGGGAGCATATATATATATGAGGTGGCAGGTAACCTGAGTGTAGGCGATATAGTATCTGACAGAGGAGATCTACATCTAATATCAGCAGGCTCGATCTTGGATAATGATAATACAGACCAGGCCAATATGATAGGAAGAAGTATCACCCTAACCTCACTAACAGGCAGCATAGGTATGGAGGACAACTTCCTGAATATAGACTCAGCTGTAGTTAGTGCAGGGAAGGTAGCTGCACAAGCAGCAGAGAGCATATATATCTTTGAGGCAGCAGGTGACCTAAGTGTAGGTGTAATAATATCCAATAATGGAGATGTACATCTATTATCAACAGGCTCGATTCTGGATAATGATAATACAGACAGTGCTAATGTGATAGGAAGAAGTATCACCCTAACCTCACTTACAGGCAGCATAGGTATGGAGGACAACTTCCTGGATATAAACTCAGCCGTAAACGCAACAGGGAAAGTTGATGCACAGGCAGCAGAGAGCATATATATATCTGAGGCAGCAGGTAACCTGAGTGTAGGTGTAATAGTATCCGACAACGGAGATGTACATCTGATATCAGCAGGCTCGATCCTGGATAATGATAATACAGACCTGGCCAATGTGATAGGAAGAAGTATCATCCTAGCTTCACTAACAGGCAGCATAGGTACAGAGGACAACTTCCTGGATATAAACTCAGCCGTAAGCGCGACAGGGGCAGTAGATGCACAGGCAGCAGAGAGCATATATATATCTGAGGTAGAAGGTAACCTGAGTGTAGGTGTAATAGTATCCGACAACGGAGATGTACACCTAATATCATCAGGCTCGATTCTCGATAATGATAATGATGATCAGGCCAATGTGATAGGAAGAAGTGTCATCCTCGATTCTCATACAGGCAGTATCGGTACAGAGGACAACTTACTGGATATAAACTCAGCTGTAAGTGCAGCAGGGGCAGTAGATGCGCAGGCAGCAGAGAACATATATATCTACGAGGCAGCAGGCGACCTGAGTGTGGGTGTAATAGCCTCGAACAATGGAGATGTACACCTGATATCAGCAGGCTCGATTCTCGATAATGATAATACAGATAAGGCCAATTTTATAGGAAGAAATATCACCCTAACCTCACTTACAGGCAGCATAGGTATGGAGGGTAACTTCCTGAATATAGACTCGGCTGTAAGTGGTGCAGGGAAGGTGGATGCACAAGCAACAGAGAGCATATATATCTATGAGGCAGCAGGCGGCCTGAGTATAGGTGTAATAGTATCCGACAACGGAGATGTACACCTGATAGCAGCAGGTTCAATCCTGGATAATGATAATACCGACAGTGCCAATATAGTCGGAAGGAATATAAACCTGGTGTCACATACAGGCAGTATAGGAACGGAGGATAATTTCCTTAATATTGATTCGGCGGCGAATGAAGCAGGAGCAGTTGATGCACAGGCAGCAGAGAGCATATATATATCTGAGGCAGCAGGTAATCTGAGTACAGGCGTAATACTCTCATACAACGGGGATGTACACCTGACAGCAACAGGCTCGATCCTGGATTATAGCAATAACGATAGTGCAAATATAATGGCCAGAAATGTAAGCGTGGAAACAATAAGCGGTAGCTTGGGAGCCCTTGATAACTACTTAGATATATCGGCAATGGGCGTACTGAACGCTTCAGCATTTACGTCTATTTACCTTTACGAAACTGCAAATAACATGAATATCGGATTGATAATTTCCAGCGCCGGCGATATATTCCTAAAGGCTTCAGGCGATATACTGGATCATAATAGATCCGACCAGCTCAATGCAATAGGGAACAATATAAGCTTGGAGTCCTTATATGGAGGAATAGGCACATTGGATTATTTCCTTAACATTGCAGCCAGCGGTTGGCTCAACTCTTTAGCTTCAGGCAACATATATATATTCCAGACTGAAGAGACCATGAGTTTAATATCAGTGACATCAAGGAATGGAGATGTATACCTCAGAGGCAAAGGTTCCATAGTAGACTACCGCAAAACCGATCAGACCAACGTATCAGGAAGAAATATTATACTGGAAGCCATAGGCGGCGGTATTGGCAATAGCAGCAACTGTCTGGATATAGATTCATCATTGGGCGGTAGTGGTTTGGTAAATGCAACAAGCCCTATGAATATATATCTATACGAGGTAAGGGGCGATATGACCATCGGGCTTATCGAGAGCGGCAGTAATGTCTACATAAGAAGCGCCGGTGGCATAATCAGCGGACAAAAAGGAATTAATATTTCAGTTGGTAGGTTCCGGTTTGAGATTTCCTCAAATATAGGTACAGCCTCAAGATCCCTTATGACAAGGATAAACTACCTGGAAGGTAAGTCAGGGAACGGATCCATTTGGCTTACCAATGCAAAGGGTCTGACTCTGGGATTAGTTGAAGCCAGAAGGCAGATAAACCTTAAAACAAGCGGCAGACTTATAAACGGCATGGGTTCAGGTCTAAATATAAGGGCTGACCAATTTGCCTTTGATGCACCATTAGGAGTGGGCAGCAGCCAAAGACCTCTTAACATAATTGTAAATCACCTGCAAGGAAGTTCAGTGAATGGTGCTGTCTGGATTGTTAATACCAGCAATATAACTATGGGGCCACTGGAAACCAGAAAGGATATTAATATTACAGCAACTGGCAATATCTTAAGTTCTGACAATACTTATATAAAAGCCGACAGATTGTTTATCTACTCACTGTCAGGCATAGGTACAGCCCAAAGCCCGCTGGCGGCCATGGTTAATTACCTTGACGGCAGTGGAGGACAAGGCTCCATATGGATTTCCAATACCAGTCAATTAACCTTGGGATTTGTTCAGGCTGATAGGGACATATATCTCAAAACCACAGGACAGTTACTTGGTGATGCTGGTATTGAAGTTAACATATTATCAGATGGATTCTGGTTTGAGGCAACTTCTGGTATTGGTACACAGCAAAATCCAATTAACACAATGGTAAACAATTTGGCTGGGACCTCCCAGGGTTCTGTCTGGCTGATAAATACAGGTCAACTTACGATAGGCGGTATAAATGGAATCGAAGGGATCCAGGCAAATCGTATTTCCATAACCACTAAGAGTCCAATAACAGTTATAGAAGCTGTAATATCCGAGGGAGACATTGTCCTGTCGGCTGAGGACTCCAATCTAAAGGGTGACAATATAACAGTAAGGAGCGCTGCCATTATACACTCCACTACAGGATCAATTATCCTTCGTGCAGGGAATGATATCATACTTGATACAGGCTCTAATCTTCGAGCAGCTGGAGAGGTTACTTTACTAGGTGACTATGGCAATACAGACTCGGGGGTCGGCACCATGATAGAAATCAGGGGCAGCATTTCGGCTCAAAGATTGAAAATTAAGGGTAACAAGAATGACGATACCTTCTACCTGTATGCACCATCCTTCACCTGCCCGGTTGAGGTACACGGCATAGGTGGCAGCAACCGGTTTTTCCTGGCGACAGACCGCCTCGCAGCACCAATATCCATGTATGGCGGATCGGGATCCGACACCTTTAATATAAAGGGGAGGGGTTTGGGTAGTACAGTAGTCCTTGATGGCAAGGGAGGCTCTGATACCTATAATGTTGATATAAGCGGATCCGATCAATACACTATAGATATCAAGGATACGGCCAAGGATGATGGCAGGGATAAACTCACCATAAATGGTACGACATCAGGCAATACATTCCTGCTACGCCGCAATTTTGTATCGATACTGGACAGCTCGAAATACACCGAAAGAATTAACTACGCCAGCAATATAGAGCTGCTGGAGATTTATGGCGGAGGCGGCAGTAATAAGTTTTATTTGGATGATAACAGCTCTGTCACTAGAATCTATGGTGGTGACTATGGTAATCTATTCCAAATAGGCCAGATGTATGGTTCAGATAATCGAGAAGGTGTCAGCACCGCTCAAACTACCCGGGGTTACCTAAGCCAAGGAATAAGTCATGAAACCTTTATATATGGCGGAAAAGGCAATGACACCTTTAAAGTATACTCCAATAAAGCACCCTTATGGCTATACAGTCAAGGTGGGAACAACACTTTTATCATAAGAGCCTTTGCTTTGATAGATAGGTCTGAAGATGGAAAAGTAATCTATAATACCAATGCTCCGTTAAGCATAGAAGGCATCAGTGAGGATGATAAGAAAATAATCGCCGGTACGGAATTTGGCAGAAGGTTTGATAAAAAAGATGGCATATCGGGAATGGGACTCAATATTGCAACAACTGACATACAGGATGTTAAAATTGTCAGGGATCTTTCATTAGAACCTGGCATGGGATTATATAACGAAGCGGTTGCAGCCCTCCCCAAAACCCCGTTTATGTATAGAGATATTGTTATATTTATGATAATTGTTATAGCGGTCGTTCTTGTGGGTCTTATCCTCATATTATGGAGGAGACGAAGACAAAGGATGGCAGCGGAAAAAGAGACCTCTGTCCATACTGATTAAAATACACAAAATCATATGCGTCCAATTATTTAAATCTATAAAATATTAGAATTATCCCCATACCTGATTGACTAAGGCTCTACTAATTTATATAATAAAGTCATCATATGATATTACCACATTGGTAATATAGTGAGGAAATTATTATGAAGTATGTAGCTAAAGTCAGCAACACAACAAAATGCGATCAAGTTGTTGAACAAATAAAAGAATCTATCATCCGGGGCGTATACAAAACTGGAGATAAGCTTCCACCTGAACCTGCCCTGTGTGAAATGTTTGGAGTCAGCAGAATTACAATTCGAGAAAGTTTAAAGAAGTTGAATACGATGGGTTTAGTCGATATAAAACATGGTAGCGGCACTTATGTAAAAAATATTGATTTAGGCACATTTATGAGACCAATGTTTCAGTTAATTGAATTTGATGACATCGATATAAAAACAATTTATGATGCCCGAAAAATCATTGAAGGTGGAACAGCTTATTTGGCGGCACAAAACAGAACAGCAGATGAATGCAGAAAATTGGCTGATATATTATCGCATTTTAAAGATGCAGTTAGGACGGGAGATCTTGTACAGATCAGAAGGCTTGACAGCGAATTCCATATTCAGTTGGCAAAAATGTCACATAACACCTTACTTCAAGCCTGTGTAACCACAATTGAAGAAATAAATAATGCATGTGTGAAACGAATCAGTAAAGCCAATGTAACTCTTGAGGGAAATTATGCGGAACATTATGCCATATACGAACAAATAGAAAAGCAAAACCCGGAGAGAGCAAGAGATGCCATGATAACTCATGCTGTTTCGTCTGAGGAGGTTCTTATGGATTAACTTGCTTTCTATAGCTTATATTGTCTTACCTTTAAAGACAGAATAGTATTGTGCAGGAAAGGGAAGAGCTATGAAAAAACTGGAACAAAAACTTATGTCCTATATTGAAGAGCATTCCAGAGAATTGGATCAACTTCTCTCTGACCTAGTCAAGATAAAATCTATTAATTTTGACACCCATGGTGATGAGGAAAAATGTGAAGATCTCATAATGGGAGAGTATCGTAAATTGGGCTTGGATGCAGAAAAATATTATTCGACTGATGTTCCGGGCGTCCTGGGGCACCCCGACTACCTGCCTGGCAGAGATGCAGATCGTCGTCCAAATTTCAGCGGAACTTACCGAGTATCCGGTGCAAAGAAAAAGCTAATGCTTGCTGCTCATACAGATGTTATGCCTGTAGGCGATGTAACGAAATGGAGCGTTGATCCTTTTGGAGGCGTGATAAAGGATGGAAGAATCTATGGGCGTGGTTCCTGTGATAACAAATTTGGTATTGCAAGTTCCATTATGGCAATGAAAGCTATCCAGGAATGCGGGATAGTGCTGGATATCGATGTAGTTCTGGAATCATACAGTGATGAGGAGTACGGCGGCGGTAATGGTGCCTTGGCTGCAAGCTTGAAACATGATTGTGATGCCATAATCAATACGGATGGAGGCAACTATGAGATATGGAGTTGTTCCATGGGCGGTCAGATTTTAGAAATCGCAATACAGGCAAATGAACCTCAGGATTCTTCCAAATTGGCAGTAGATGCACTGATGATTGTTCGAGAGGAACTCCGGACATTTATCCAAAATCGTCATAAAGAGCTTAAAGCAGATCGATACTTTGTTGGGACAGACATGGAGCGTTCTGCATTTCGCTTTTATGAATTCCTAGCAGGCGATGGGGGTTTGGGTATGAACCTTGATCGCGGGATGATGAGCTTTGTCTTCTATACCAACAAAACACAGGAACATATCCAGGAAGAATTGAGTGTAATCTTAAGGGCGATAAAAACAAGGCTTGATGAAATAAATGTCAGTACCAATGGTTTCAGACCCCGTTCCAGGTTTTTTCACTGTCTATCCCTGCCCGATGAAGATGTAACTTTGCAGACCATAAAGAAAGCTGCTGAGGAAGTCGTTAACCGCCCTGTTCCTATTACCGGAGCCTGTCTTTCAGATTTGTCCCTGTTTCTGAAATATGGCTCTCCTGTAAGCCTGAATTTTGGTATTATCAGAGATTTTCAGCTGTATGGAGGGGCTCATCAGTATGATGAATATGTAGAACAAAAACAACTTCATGAGCATTGTAAGGCTATAGCACTATTTCTAATTAGATGGTGTGGAGCCCATGAGGCTGCAAAAATATAATAAACAAAAGAGAGGTAGATTAAATGAGTAGGGAATTTTCTTTCAAACCGGCACCCTGGTTACCTTCCAGAGATGTGGAAATGCTGGAAAGGGTGCGCAATATCAAACGAGAAGACATGGAATACACCAATGAAAATGGTTTCAGTGTAAAAGTGGTCATTGATCCATCTCTTATCCTGGCGCAGGATATATTCCATAGATTCTATCTTAGCGACAAGACAGACAAAAAGTTTACCGCCATTTTTCCCAACCAATGGCCGGGTGTCTATGGAGCTGTTGCAGAAATGATCAACAAGTATGATGTAAATTGCCGAAATGTTAATACCTTTGCCATGGATGAATGGACTGATGAGGATGGTAATGTTGCCCCCTTGACATATGGTGCAGGTTTGGGTTACTCCTTCTTGAATCATTTCTATTACAAAATCAGAGAAGACTTACGTCCTCCAATTGAACAATGGCATGTATTTACCAATGAAAACAAGGGTGACAATGTATTCTCAGAGATGATAGAAGAATGTGGCGACGGCGGTGCTGATGTTGTTTATTCGGCAACAGGCTGGCCGGGTCACACTGCTTTCATAGATCCAGGCGTCAAGGAGTTCCAGGCTGATTCTTTGGAAGAGTTTTGCAAGCTTGGTTCTCGATTAACCACAGAATCACCTTTAACTATTGCTGAAAATTCGTTGTTTGCTCCCATGGGCAGTTCCGGTGATGTCTGGGCAGTCCCTCCAAGGGCAGTAACCATTGGCCCCAGAGATATCGTCAATGCACGGGAGCGTTTTGAAGTACATAATTTTGTTAATCCAGGCGGAGATTCCTGGCAAAGGATGATCTCACGCATAGAGCTTTATGGACCTATTTCCATGGAATGCCCCGCATCCATAATGCGTCTTGGGAAGGGTACCTGCTATGTCAGCGAAGCCATAGCGAGACCCTTTGGCTCCTGGTACAACGGAATTGAGGATAAGGATTTATAATCCAATCCTATTGACCTGATTATATGATCCTGTCATCCTGATTATATAATCCTGTCATCCTGAACGCAGTGAAGGATCTCAAATTGTTATCCCAAGAAATCCATTGGTTTACTGGGATGGTATATTCCTAAAGGAGAATTGTATTGGAATTACTAAAAATTGAAAACAACAAGAAAGAATATATGAATCTTCTCCTTCTGGCTGACCCGGCTGTAGAAGCGATAGAACGCTATTTGTATGATGGTGAACTGTATATTTTTAAAGATGGAGCTGATACAGCAGCAGCGGCAGTGTTATATCCTATGGGAGACGGGGGATGTGAACTAAAAAATATCGCAGTCTTGGAATCACTGCAAGGTAAGGGTATTGGTTCTGAATTTTTAAAGAGGCTTATAAATGAAGCATCGAAGAGTTTTACTCATATGTTGGTTGGTACCACTTCACCAACAGAAGGCTTTTATAAGTCCCTCGGTTTTGAGTACAGTCATACCATACCCAACTTCTTTATAGATAACTATCCGGAACCTGTTTATGAAGATGGCATTCAATGTGTGGATATGCGCTGCTTTGAGATTATGCTGAGAAAATTCAGCTCCATTTAAATATGTTGTCATTCCATTTAAATATGTGGGAATTCCGAGCGTGCGAGGAATCTTAAAGATTGAATTATATTGGAGGATTTGAAATGGATAAGCTTAAAGTAGGTATTGTTGGTGCAGCAGGCCGCCCGTCTGCTTTTCTTGCTGCCTTCAAAGAAAGTGGTAAAGCAGCACTTACAGCAGCCTGTGACTTGAATCAGGAAGCGTTGGATAAAGCATTGAGTGATGTAGAAGGCGTAAAGCGATATACAGATTATATGGAGATGTTGGAAAAAGGAGATCTAGATGTTGTAATCATAGGCACGCCCATGCACCTTCATGTAAGTCAGTCCATCGATGCATTGAAGAAAAACATCAATGTATTTAGTGAGGTTACTGCTGCTATATCAATAGAAGAGTGTAAAATGCTGTTGGAGGCTTGTAAGCTATCGCGTGCACAGTATATGATGGGTGAAAACTGTAATTACATGAAGCCTTACATGATCATACAGGAAATGGTTCGCGCAGGAGTGTTCGGTGATGTGTTTTATGCGGAAGGTGAATATCTCCACGATATCCGAGAACTGTTATATAAGACTCCCTGGAGACGAAAATATCAATTTGAAACTCGCGGAATCACTTATGGTACTCACAGCCTCGGTCCTATCTTGAGCTGGATGGAAGGGGATAGAGTGGAGAGTGTTTGCTGCGTAGGAACCGGAAGGCATAACCTCGATCTAAAAGGTGCTCCCATAGACGGGGATGACAGCGCTGTGATGATTTGTAAAACTGCAAAAGGTCGTTTGATAAAAATACGGACGGATCTTTCTTCACCACGCCCATACAGCCTTAACTATGTATTGCAAGGCACAAATGCTGCTTATGAGGGAAGCTTCCAGGGTGGAGGTTGCAGCAGGGATCATGTTTGGATCAATGGGAAAAGTGCGGAAAATCAATGGGATAAGCTGGATAACTATGAAAAAAAGTATTTGCCCAGGCTGTGGCAGGATTTTGGCAGTAAAGCAGAAGCTTCCGGTCATGGAGGTTCTGATGTAGTGATTATGACTGATTTTATTGATTCGATTTATGAAGGCAGAAAAGTGCCAATCGATATCTATGATTCCCTGGATATGACTTTACCGGGTTTAGTGAGCCAGGAATCGATATTACTAGAAGGCAGATGGTTGTCTGTACCAGATCCACGAAAATGGTAGAAGAGTAAATAAGGGGGAAATAAGGGGGAATAAACAATGTCAAACGGTTCCAATGAAAGCGGTAAGCCACAATTGATCATGGTACATCCAGATTTAAACAAGCTGATTGAACTAAAGCTGCCGGAGCCATACAAAATTCGAAGGGAGAGTGAACCCAGTGACTGTAAGGCTTGGGAGAGAATTATAACTGAATCTTTCAAGAAGAAATTTTCATACAGCCTTATGACAGATAGTAAGTTTTACCGACCTGAACGAGTTCTGTTTGTGACGAATGAGAACAATGTACCGATTGCCACAGCAGCTTCCTGGGATACAGATGTTTTCCCAGCTGATTGTGCAGTATTGCATATGGTTGGAGTATTACCCGAGTATGCTGGGCATCATTTGGGGCTCCACGCGTCTCTGGCAGCTATGAAACAAGCCAGGAAGGAAGGATTTGCTCGAATGGTTTTGCGCACGGATGATTTTCGAATTCCAGCTATCAAAATCTATCTACGATTAGGTTTTCTGCCAGCAATTATCCATGAAAATCAGATCCGGCGCTGGAAAATTGTTTTGACCAATATAAATCGAGAAGACTTAATGGACACTCTGCCATCTACATATGATGGTACAACTATAAAAACGCTATAAAGATCCTTCGCTGAACTCAGGATGACACAACTTAGTCATTCTGATAGTGACGAGGAATCCTCCCTGTATGTCAATCCGAGATTGCGAGAAATCCATATAATGAAAAAATTAAAAGGATGGTGCTAAAAAATGCAAAAAACTGATAACAAGATGTGGGCTTACCTGATACATGTCGGGTATAACATGTGGCTTGAGAAAGATGCCAAACAGAGGTTGCTTGGAGATGGCTATGTAGAGGATTACTGCACAGCTAGTGACACACTAAGGTTTGACAAGGATGTATGGGATTTACTAACCGTCAATATGCAGGAGGCAGGCATTAACACCCTGGTTATTGATTTAGGCGAAGGTATTCAATATGATTCCCATCCTGAGATAGCTGTTGAAGGTTCTCTAAGTAAAAATGAATTTTCTGATATGCTGAACGATTTGCGTAAAAAAGGTATTACTCCCATCCCAAAGCTGAATTTTTCAACCTGCCATGATGAATGGATGGGAAAATATTCTCGTCTTGTTTCTACTGATGAATATTATAAAGCATGCTATGATTTGATTAAGGAAGTTATCGAACTGTTTGACAACCCGGAACTTTTCCATCTGGGAATGGATGAAGAAACCTATAGGCATCAGACAAAAAACAGGCTTGCAGTTATTCGCAATAGTGATTTATGGTGGAATGATCTGTTTTTCCTGGCTAAGGCTGTTACAGAATCCGGCGTACGCCCTTGGGTCTGGTCAGATCGTATTTGGAATCATGAACAGGACTTTTTAGAGAATATGCCCAAAGAGTTCCTGCAAAGCAACTGGTACTATGGCGGGGGCTTCAAGAGGAGTGAAACCTATGTAGGAGCTTACAATTTGCTGGATGAAAATGGATATGAGCATGTGCCTACAGGCAGCAACTGGGGTAACCAGTGGAATTTTGAAGGAACTGTGAATTACTGTTATGAAACATGTAATCAAGAGCTAATCAAGGGCTTCATGCAAAGTGTTTGGCGTCCTACACTCAGAGATGTCAAATATCGTCATCTTGAGGCTGTTGATATTGTTCGCAAGGTTCGAAATGATTTAGCCAATAAATAAACAGGAGGAATTGAATGAAACCCGTAATACGAGTTCCTTATTTCGAGATAGGGACAAAAAACTACATTTGGGGCGATAAAGTCCTTGAATATGCAAAGGCTGCAGATGCAGCAGCAGAAAAGTATGACATCGATGTTATATTCATCACACCTGCAGTTGAAATTCGAAGGATAGCTGAGAATACGAAAAATCTTATTATTTTAGCTCCTTATATGGATACATTGCGACCAGGACGAGGAATGGCAGATATTCTGCCGGAAGCACTAAAGGATGCAGGTGCGCAGGGTGTTGTTGTCAATCATAGTGAAAAACCCATGTCTCTGCCTGCAATTAAAGCTGCAATTGATAGAGCCAATGAATTGGACATGCTGGTGTTTGCCTGTGCCGACACCATAGCAGAAGCCAAAGCCATAGCCCAACTTCACCCTGATATTATTAACCCCGAGCCATCCGAGCTGATCGGCGGCGCTGGCGGCGGTGTAAGTGATATGAGTTATGTTAAGGAATCCATAAAGGTTATTAAGGATATTTATCCTGACATTATGGTTGAACAAGCTGCTGGAATTACCAATGGGCAGCAGGTTTACGATTTTATAATGGCTGGGTCTGAAGCCGCAGGAGCAGCATCAGGTATTATGAATGCAGATGACCCTCTTGCCATGATTGATGAAATGATTGCTGCTACCAGAAGAGCGGCAGATGATCTAAAAAAGCAACAATTGTCGCCTTGATAAAATGAAGGATTTTAAACGCAGATTTTTCACTACAAAGATTCCTCTTTGCATTCGGAATGACAGCAGTCTATATTGTCAACCTGTATGATGGCAGTCTATATTGTCATCCTGAATGAAATGAAGGACCTTGAGCCAGATTAAAATATGAACAAGTAAAACGAAAAGAGGATTTTTATGGTATATAGAGAAGAGTTTAAGGTGCAATCAAATCATAAAGTCTGCACATTTCATGATGTAACAGCCCAAACAAGAGAGATTGCAGCAAGATCGGGCATTAAAAACGGTATTGTTGTCGTATATTCCCGCCATACAACATGCAGTGTTATCACTCAGGAGTGTGCATTTGATATGTCAATGACAGGGATGGAAACCCTTCAGCAAGATTTACTGGATGTGTTTGAGAATTTCATTCCTACACAACGCAGAGAGGGAATGTATCTTCATCCCGGTCCAAAAGCATTGAAATTTGCAGAGGAGCATGATGAAGATGCCCGAGGATGCCATAATACGGATGCCCATCTTCGTTCTTCTGTCATTGGGCGAAATGTTACCATTGTAATGGTGGACGGCGAAATGGATTTGGGTCAATTCGGATTCATCCACTTTATAGACTTTGATCAAACACGGGCCAGGGAACGAACTGTGCAAGTTATGATCATCGGCGAGTAAAATCCGAGTAACAGGTTTTGTATAATAATACAAATTAGAGAGGTGTAAATGTATGTCAGAGAAGGTTCATTGGGTAGCATTTGAAACCATGGAACAGTTTATGGTAGATGTTTTTAAAGGAGCAGGCATACCGGAGGAAGACGCAAAGATTTGTGCCGATGTTCTGATTACTTCAGATAAGAGGGGTATTGATTCCCACGGTGTTGGTCGGTTTAAACCCTTTTATGTAGACCGCATCAGGGAAGGTATTATCAATCCAGTCACCAACATCAAGGTGATAAAGGAAGGACCAACAACAGCTGTTTTAGATGGACAAAATGGCATGGGTCATGTAATTGGTAAACGAGCCATGGATACAGCCATTCAAAAGGCAGCTAATTATGGTATGGGTATGGCAGTGGTTCGCAACTCCAATCACTATGGAATAGCCGGGTATTATTCCATGATGGCAATAGAAAAGGGTATGATAGGAATAACCGGGACCAATGCAAGACCTTCGATTGCACCAACCTTCGGCGTTGAAAACATGCTGGGCACGAATCCCCTTACCTTTGGCATGCCAACAGATGAAGAATTTCCCTTTGTACTGGATTCTGCCACCTCCATAGCTCAGCGGGGCAAAATTGAGGTATATGCTCGTGAAGGCAAGCAGTTACCTGAAGGCTGGGTAATTGGTGAAGATGGTACTGCCAGAACGGATACTGAGCAGGTGTTAAAGGATCTGGTTACAGGTGGTGCAGCGTTGGCACCTTTAGGCGGAATTGGCGAAAAATTGGCTGGTTATAAAGGTTATGGGTATGCTGCGGTTGTAGAAATCCTATCTGCTGCATTACAGGGTGGGGCATTTCTAAAAGCCTTAACCGGTTTGGATAATGGAAAGAAGGTTCCCTATCATATAGGACATTTCTTCATCGCCATAAATATAGAATCCTTTACTGAATTGGATACCTTCAAAAAGACAACGGGTGATATTCTAAGAGAGCTTCGGGCTTCAAAGCTTGCACCGGGTCAGGAACGAATCTATACTGCCGGAGAAAAAGAATACATTGCCTGGCAGTATCGTAAGGACAAAGGCGTTCCTCTTAATGAAGCCATTCAGCGAGATATAATTCAACTTAAGAACGACTATAACTTGAATCAGTATGAGTTCGACTTTGAATAAAATTAAATAACCCTGCAAAAAAATATAATATTTGGGGAGGAAGTCAAAATGGATACTACCATAAGTAATGTGCGAGATATTATCATTGAAAATGAACAGATGCGTCTCGTTATAGGAGAAGACTGTATAACAAAAAGCTTGATACATAAGCCCACAGGTGAAGAATGCCTGGTTGCAGACGAGGAAATCGCATTGTTTTCAGCAACACAGGAAAGACCCTTTAACAATGAGGTTAAGCTTGCCCATCCAAACAAGCGGACTACTTACCAAGCCAACAGTGTTCGCCGTGAAGGTGACAAGCTTATTGCAGGGTTTGAGATTATCCCTTATAAGGCAGTCATTGAGATAAAAGAGACGCCCATGTATATCTGCTTCTGTCTTTCAGATTTTATTTACGACCCTGCTGATTATCCTCTTAAGATGACACCTCCTCCTGTATCTGAACTTCGTTTGCTGCAATTACCCATTCGCAACAGGGAGAACTTCGGTGAATGGTTGAACGTGAGCTGGGACGATAAGATTGCTATTAATGTATTGGCGAACTCTCCATATGCCCGTATTGACTCAGAGCGCCGTAAAGGCTTCCGCATAATGAGTGCTGATGCCGTTAAGGACATTAAGCTCAAGGGCACTGGTGCTGTTTTAATAGTAAGTGCGACGGATAACCTGCTCGATGCGATAGATATGGTCGAGAAAGATTATGATCTCCCACGTGGAGTTGAGGGCCGCCGCCGCGATATTATAAATGCTTCAGCCTACTGGTCAGGCAATGTTAACCCGAATAATGTAGATGAGCATATAAAATATGCGAAAATGGGCGGTTTTCGATGCATGCTGATCTATTATACCTCGATTTTCCAGGAGAAGGGTGGGTTCGGACTGAACGGTAATTACGACTACAGGGTGGAATATCCGAAGGAGAAAGAAGATCTTGGAAAGATGCTTGATAAGATAAAAGCAGCTGGAATTATTCCTGGACTTCACTTTTTGCATACTCACATTGGTTTAAAAAGCAGCTATGTTACCCCTGTTGCTGATCATCGATTAAACATTACAAAATACTTCACTTTAGCCAAAGCTTTGGATAAAGACGATACAGCAGTATATGTGGAGCAAAACCCCGAAGCTGTAGTTATGGATGAAAGCTGTCGTGTGCTGAAATTTGGTGGTGAGCTTATCACTTACGAAGCTTACACGACTGAGCCTCCTTATTGTTTTACAGCTTGTAAACGCGGCGTACATTCAACGAGAGTCGAAAGCCATCCCCTTGGTCTTATAGGCGGGATTCTTGACGTCAGCGAATTTGGCGGAACAAGTGTTTATCTCGACCAAAACTCAAACCTTCAGGACGAAATCGCTGATAAAATTGCCAATGCATACAATACAGGATTCCAATTTGTCTACTTTGACGGATCCGAAGGCACAAATCCCCCATTTGGATTCCATGTGCCCAATGCTCAATACCGAGTATATAAGAAGCTTGAACCAGCTCCACTGTTTGCAGAAGGTGCAGCCAAAGCCCATTTCAGCTGGCACTTTCTAAGTGGAGGCAATGCTTTTGATATATTCCAACCCGAAGTCTTCAAAGAAAAGATCGATGAATTTCCTGCTGAGGAAGCACCACGCATGCGCCGGGATTTCACAAGACTCAATTTTGGCTGGTGGGGTTACTGGGCTCTCAGAACTCAGTCTGACATGTACGAATATGGAACAAGCCGCGCAGCTGCCTGGGATTGCCCTGTTACTATGATGGAAAACATTGAGGCGTTTAAATCCCATCCACGTACTGATGACATTATGGAAGTAATGCGGCGCTGGGAGGATGTCAGGGCGAGAAAATGGCTTACGAAAGAGCAAAAGCTGGAGCTCCGGAACCTTGATCAGGAACATATTCTTCTAATCAACGAGAACAATGATTACGAGCTTGTCCCATATAATCAGATAACAGATGCAGCGGGCGGGAGCAAGGATGTACTTGCATTCAATTTCGAGAGAAAAGACGAGCGTTATGTAGTTTATTGGCATACTTCGGGAAGCGGGCAACTGGAGCTGCCTCTTGATGCAAATGATGTGACACTGCAAAATGAACTTGGCGGTGAGTCTTTACCCTTCTCTGTTGGTGAAGGCACGGTAACCATCCCTGTGGGTGGACGTTGTTACCTCAGCAGCAGTTTATCAAAGGAAAAGCTGATAGAGGCTTTCGAAAACGCATTATTTAAAAATTAGACTTACAAAATGTAAAAACATGTTAAGAAACGAAAGGAGATTTGTTATGTCCAGCTATGTAACTCGTAAAACCCCCGGAAATACGGAATGGTTTACCCAGGCACGGTTTGGGATGTTCATTCATTGGGGCTTGTATGCCATGCCTGCCCGCCATGAATGGATTAAAAGCAGAGAAAAGATTTCAGAGGTGAAGTATGACAAGTACCTGAAGTATTTCAATCCAGACTTGTACGACCCCAAGGAGTGGGCACGGAAAGCCAGGGAAGCTGGAATGAAGTATGCTGTTATGACCTCCAAACACCATGAAGGCTTTTGCATGTTTGACTCAAAGTATACCGATTATAAGTGTACCAATACCGAAGCGGGACGAGATCTGGTTAAGGAATATGTAGATGCTTTCCGATCAGAAGGACTGCGCATTGGATTTTACTATTCTCTGATTGACTGGCATCATCCTGATTTTCCAATAGACCCCATACATCCCAGAAGAGATGACGAAGATGCCTATGAACAGAGTAAGGACCGCAACATGCACAATTACGCTGTCTATATGCGCAACCAAGTGAAAGAGCTGCTGACCAACTATGGGAAAATAGATATTCTCTGGTTTGATTTCTCCTATCCAGATAATAAGATGGAAGATAAACCCTGGATGAAGGGAAAGGGAAAGGATGATTGGGAATCTGAGGAATTGATTGCTTTGGCAAGAAGTCTTCAGCCTGGTATCATAATAGATAACCGAGCTGATATCGATCAGGATATCTGGACTCCCGAGCAATACCAGCCACAGGAATGGATTCGCCATAAGGAAACCAATGAACTGGTCACCTGGGAGGCATGTCAGACATTCTCCGGTTCATGGGGATATCATCGGGATGAGATGACATGGAAGACACCGGAGATGTTGATAGATATGCTGGTCAACACTGTATCTCTGGGCGGAAATCTACTGATGAATGTAGGGCCTACCGCAAGGGGATATATGGATTACCGGGCAGAACAGGCCTTACAGGTATATGCGGATTGGATGAAGTATAATGGGCCTTCCATTTATGGGTGCACCATGGCTGAACCTGAATTTACCGCCCCCAAAGGATGCAAGTTAACACAAAGTCAGGATGTGAAACGATTGTATATACATCTGACTGAATATCCATTTGCCTTTCTTGAAATGAGAAATCTGGCTGGAAAGGTGGATTATGCTCAGTTTCTACATGATGGCAGCGAAATTCTATTTACAGAGAAGAACAGCAGCCATTTTAGTTTGGGGCGCATGGAGGCGGATGATCTGGTAGTGTTTAATATACCTCATATAAAACCGAAAATGATCTCACCTGTCATCGAAGTGTTTTTAAAATAGGCATGGTAAAATTTTAACGCAAGATCGTAAATTGCAGATTTAACATATTTTTGAGTCACTAAATTGTGTTGACAAGATTTAAAATATGATATAGAATTGCGTTAAGGATAACGCAAATCAAATCTTTTTCTGTTAAAAAAGGTGATTAACAAATTGAAAGACCAAGCGACAGACCAAATAACAGAGGACAATATAAAATACAAGTGGGTGATCATAACAGCATGCTTTGCAATGGTATTCACTTGTCTGGGCTTTTGCAGCAGCACAAATACACTGTATCTGGCGGCTATTACGAGTGCACTGAATATAAAGCGCAGCTTGTTGAGCATTAATTACAGCTGTCGTTATATTACCGCTACTGTTGTCAACATGTTTTTTGGTTCGCTTATAACCCGATTTGGTTCCAAGAAGCTTATAGGAGCTGGATTTGTATCTTTAATCCTCGCAATGTTGATAAATGCTAAAGCTGAAAATGTCTATATGTTTTATTTAGGTGGTATTTTTACTGGATTGGGTCTTGCCTGGACCACGACCACCATGGTGGGGTATTTGGTTAATAGGTTTTTTAAGGAGCGCAGCGGCACTGTAATGGGTTTTATTCTCGCAGCCAATGGCGTTGGTGGTGCAGTGGCATTACAGATCGTATCCCCTATCATCTATAATGATGCAAACCCTTTCGGATATCGTTCTGCTTATTTGCTGACTGCTGTAATCCTGCTGGTGACAGGTTTGATACTACAGTTCCTTTTGCGTGTGCTGTCAAATAAAAATAACAATACTGCATCCCTGGATCTTGCCGCCAAGAGTTACAAGGAAGATGAATCGATTGGAAACAAGCCTCGATTTGCAGTACCTAAATCACACTTATATCTAACTGCAATATGTATATTTCTTACAAGTATGATTCTGCAAGGCAGCGGTGGAGTATCTGCAGCTCATATGAATGATGTGGGAATAAATGCGGCATTTACTGCAACTGTATTGACGGTTCATTCACTGACCCTTGCAGCATTCAAATTTCTGACTGGAATCATGCATGATAAGTTTGGTTTACGAGTTTCTATGATAATTTGCTATGTGGCAGGTGTTGTATCTATTTTCATGCTGGCAGTTATTACACCTTCAGAAACAGGCATGGTTTTTGCTATGGGTTATGGTGTATTATCCTCTTTGGCATTGCCGTTGAATACCATAATGTTACCTTTTATATCACTGCATCTTTCTGGAGAAAGGTACTATGTCAAAATGCTGGGCATCCTTGTATCCATATGCAATGCGGGATATATAATTGGCATGCCTGTAACTAATTTGTTTTATGAAGTGAATGGCACTTACAAGCCTGTACTATTTGTCTTTAATGGTGTAATGCTGGCAATAGGCATTGTATCTCAGCTAATTCTAAAAAGAACAGCAGCTGAGAAATCGGCAAGAAAAACAGTACGGCAAAAAGCTGCTTCATCCTAATCCCGAGTAACCTGTGGTGAAAGAGATGTTTATTTACAGTTTAAGTGCACCATACAGTCTATAAATTTGACTTCGGCACCATCCCTTTTAAGAATAAAGGGGTATATAGAGAAACAAAAGATTAAAGAACATGGAGGAACACATATGGAAAAGCTAAAAGTAGGTATTGTTGGAGCTGCTGGTCGTCCATCTGCATTTCTCGCTGCATTTAAAGGTAGTGGAAGGGCAGTTCTTACAGCTGCTTGTGATTTGAACCAGGAAGCTTTGGATAAGGCGCTTAAGGATGTAGATGGAGTAGATCGCTATACGGATTATACCGAGATGCTGGAAAAGGGGAATCTGGATGCCGTAATTATAGGAACTCCCATGCACTTGCATGTAAGCCAGTCTATTGAAGCTCTCAAAAGGGATATTCATGTATTCAGCGAAGTTACAGCAGCAATTTCCATTGATGAATGCAAGTCTTTGTTGAAGGCGTGTAAATCTACTCAGGCACAGTATATGATGGGTGAAAACTGCAATTATATGAAACCGTATATGCTAATACAGGAAATGGTTCGTGAGGGTGTGTTTGGTGATGTATTCTATACCGAAGGAGAGTATATACATGATTGCCGTGATTTGCTGTACAAAACTCCCTGGAGACGAGAATATGTATATGAAAAAAGAGGTGTCACATATGGGACACACAGCCTTGGTCCTATTTTAAATTGGATGGAAGGAGACAGGGTTGAGAGTGTTTGCTGCGCAGGTTCCGGGAGGCACAACAGAGATTTGAAAGGCAAAGAAATGGCTGGAGATGATGTTGCAGTTATGCTGTGCAAAACAGTGAAGGGACACTTGATAAAAATACGTACGGATTTTGCCTCGCCCCATCCCTATAGCCTTAATTTTACTCTACAGGGAACCAATGCAGCATATGAGGGCAGTCACTTCTCTAAGAACCAGGATGACATTGATTTCATATGGATTAATGAAGAAAGTGAGAAAGGTAGATGGGACAGCCTCAGCAAATATGAAGAAAAGTATACACCAAAACTGTGGCGGGATATTGATGAAAAAGCAAGGACTTCCGGGCATGGAGGTTCAGATGTGGCAATAATGACTGATTTTATAGATTCGCTGTATGAGGGAAGAACAGTGCCCATTGATATCTACAAATCGCTGGACATGACTTTACCTGGTCTGGTAAGTCAGGAATCAATACTGGAAAATGGAGTATGGCTGCCTGTACCAGATCCCAGGGAGTGGTAATTGAACTTATTTTCCCCAGGCAATAACAGGTCATCCATTATATGTTGGATATACAATAGAGACACTGATGAAAAGCTTGGAATTAAAAGGAATAAAAAATGGAGGTATTTAATGCCAAAGAAAATTAGCTTTGCAGTTCTTGGCATGGGAAATCGGGGAACGAGATATCTGGCAAAATCATGTCATGATATGGATTTATTCCTTTGGCTACGAAAATTATCGGTTAGGATATTTGGAAAACCGGAATATGAAATAGACTTGGAAGCCCTTACCGATAATAGTTCGTTTAAAGGTGGTCATGAAGGCGGCGATTCACGTATGATGTACGATGTCATCTGTCTTTTTCGCGGGGATGAATTCAATACCGGTTTCATAACATCAATTGAACGTTCTGTAGAAAGCCACTATGCAGCTTTTGCGGCGGAAGAGTCACGTTTGCAAAAAGGCAATCCCATTGATATGGATAAATTTTTACAGGGCTGACTGTTCAATAAATTGTCAAGAAAACAATATCCTAGTATTCAAGCAGCATATAAAATGGGTAAGTGGTCTGGTTAAGATCACAGATATAATCTATCGGGATGAAAGGTAGAAGACGAATGAACAGTTTACAAGAGAAAGTAGTTGGATATATCCGTGAAAACCAGGATGAATTAATTGGCTTCCTGGGCGATTTGATTCGTATCCCATCGGTAAATCATGGTATAACCGGAGATGAAAAACCATGTCAGGAATTCATGGCAAAGAAGTATCAGGAATTGGGGCTTGAGGTTGATCTATTTTCTCCTGACAGTGTTTCGGGTATTATTGATCATCCCGGGTTCCTGCCTGGCCGCGACTATCGTGAAAGACCCAATGTAGTGGGTACCTACCGATCCAACTGTGCCCAATCATCCGTGATGCTGGCGGGGCATATCGATGTTGTACCCGAAGGCAGGCATGACGATTGGTTGTATGGACCCTTCAGTGGCGCAGTTAAAAACGGTAAGATTTATGGGCGAGGAGCATGCGACGATAAATATGCAGTTGCAGCTTCGTATTTTGCGTTAAAGGCAGTTATTGAAAGTGGTATACCTTTGAGTAAAGATGTCTGTCTAGCCTCTGTTGTGGACGAAGAAAAGGGAGGAGGTAATGGGTCACTGGCAGCCTGCCTTAAATATCCCTGTGATGAGTACTTGTATCTGGATGGAGCCGAACAGGCGGCCATAGCTGGTGTGGGAGGCAGCGTTATGAACATTGATGTAACTGCAGTTGACTTTGTATCAACAGCGGTACCGGTTTTCAATGGTATTAAACTGCTCATAGAGCATTTGGAAGGCTTGGAACGTCAATTAGTCAGCCAATTAACTGCAGATCCTTTGTATACCAATGCCGAGTGTGCGAAATATCCTCTCAGATTGTATAACGTGGGTATCGGCTCACCTATTGGTGCCAGTTACAATAGGGGAAGACTGACTTATACAATATATTCTTTCGATAATAAAGCTGAACTGGAAAAGAAAATACAATTTTTCCTTGATGATATAAACAGCAACGAGTTCAAACATATGGGTTTGCGTGCCAAAGGTCCCGTATGGACTACACGTTATTTTGAACGAACGAGCGTAGCAAGCGACAGCCCAGTGGTTTCCAAATACAGAGAAGCTTATCATTTAGCTGCTGGTAAAGAGCTGCCTATTGGTTGCAGTGTATTATCTGATTATTATTTATATAATAATTATGGCGGGGGTCATGCTTTAATGACCGGTTTGTCACGGCCATTTTTCGAGCCGGAGTGCCCGCATAATGTTAACGAAAGCAATGATATCGATAGAGTGGTAGACTTTGCTTGCGCAATTGCATTATACCTTTTACTTGATTAGAAAAAGATTCTTTCATTTGGAATATAATAATTTTAAGATACGATAATTTGGTTAGGAATCTTACAAAAGATGGTTATCGCTGGAAGTTGGATATGCTCTTTTTATATGCTGTAAAAGGCTATTAAAAATATTATGAAAAAGTGGAGGAGAAAAAAAGATGGAAATACTAAAAATAGGAGTAATGGGAGCTCGGAGAGGCAGCAGCTTTATGCGTACCCTGCAGTATATGGAGGAAGCGAAAGTTGTGGCAATATGTGAAGTAGACGATGCTGCATTGGAAGAGAACGAGTATGTTACTGATGAGATGAAAATTTACAGGGATTATGATGAATTTGTCCATTCCGGTCTTGACGCAGTGATTCTCTGCAACTTTTTTCATGAACATGCACCCTATGCGATCAAAGCCTTCGAAGCTGGTGTGGCTGTTCTGAGCGAGACAACCGCCGCAGCGTCCCTGGGTGAATGTGTTCAGCTGGTGGAAAAGTGTGAAGAGCATCAGGGAACCTATATACTTCTGGCCAATTGTCCCTATTTTACAGCCGTGCATGCAATGAAAAAGAGAATAGATGAAGGGAAAATGGGCAGAGTTCTGTATGGAGAAGCGGAATATCTGCATTATACACACGTTGAGGACGGCTCCAAAATAAAAAAGGACACGGATTTGAATAATTTGCACTGGAGGCAGGTGTTGCCCTCCAATATGTACAATATGCATACCCTGGGCACACTGATGTATGTGACAGGGAGCGTTCCCATGAAGGTTTCCTGTAAAATGATTCGAAGAACAGACTTTTATAAGAGCCCCAGAAAGCTTACGGACTGTAACGGTTCTGTAGTAATCACGGAGATGAGCAATGGTGCTGTTTTCAATACAACAGGTTGTTCCGGATATGCACCCACAAGCAAATGGTACCGACTGGCATGTGAACAAGGAACCATGGAGACAAAACGCTATGATAAGCGTGAAGATAAATTAATCGTAGCAGGACTTGACGGCAACTCGGAAGAAATGAGTCCTTCCCTTGAGGAAGCGGGTCTGGTAAAAGAGGGGGATGGTTTCAACTTGTCGGCTTACGAAAAATCCAGTCATGGCGGTATTGATTATCATCTTACCAGAGCCTTTATCAGGGTACTGTTGAAGAAAGAGAAACCATTTTTAGATGTGTATCGTTCTGCAGCCTTATCTGCGGCAGGCATCCTGGGTTGGTACAGCGCATTGTCAGACGGAAAAGAATTAAGGATACCCGACTTCACGAAAAAGGAGGAACGCGATGCTGTGAGAGATGATTTCCGCACTCCTTTTGCAAAAAGATATAGTGATTTGCAGATGCCCTGCCGTTTGGATGAGAAGGATAAATTTGTCTTGTAGCACGGTATTTTCTTAAAATATTTTGTTGACAAGTGTTTGGAATATGGTATATAATAGCGTTAAGGATAACGCAATTTATAAGAGACATCTAATAGTACATATAATTATATACAAAAGATTAGAAATTAACTCAAAGAAAGTGATTTACCAGTACTCAACCGTGTAAGGTAGAAGTCTTGCACAAGCGGTTAGAAAAGTGTTGATATGGTGAGGTGCCTGCATTGAAGAAAGTAACCATAAAAGATGTAGCTCGTGAGGCAAACATATCAGTTGGAACAGTATATCGTGCAATTAACAATACGGGGCGAATAAAGGATGAAACTCGAGACAGGATTCTGGAAATTGTGGAACGTCTGGGGTATAAGGCCAATACTGTTGCTCGCGGGCTGGCTTTACGCAAAAAGTTCAATATTCTTGTCATTATGCCTTGCACACCGGAAATTTTTTGGGATGAAGTAAGAATCGGAACAAAAATGGCAGCTGAAGAATTGTTGGAATTTGGTGTTAAAATTATTGAATTTATACATAATGATAGTATAAGTAAAAATGCAAGTATAAATGATATCATTGCCAATAATGATATAGATGCCATTGCCATGTCTATTGTAAATTTTAATGATAGTGATCTGGTTTTATCATATGCAGAAAAGAACGTGATTCCTATAGCAATCTTTGACGAGGATACGATAAACCGCAAGAGGTTGTTCTACTATGGTCCGGATTATTATCAAACGGGTAAGATTGCAGCTGAATTGATGTATAAATTCTGCAACAGGTCTGGTGAATGTTGTATCATTTCAAGCACTAATTTTTGGTCAGGAGACACCAGTTACAAACGCGTGCAGGGTTTTCTGGAACACGTGGAAAATAATTATCCTGACTTCCATATTGTGGGATCCTATCGTTGCACATTGGCCGAGTCTTCATCAGTAGTACTGAAAGCTATGAAGGATCATCCTGAAGCTAAAGGGTTTTATTTTGATCAATACAGAATCTTATTAAATAATTACAAGATATTCGAAAAAACTGAAAAAGACTATGTCGTAATCGGTCATGAGTATGAAGAAGAGTATAAAAAGGCTTTGCAGGAAGGAACTATTACCGCGATTCTAGCTCAGGAAAGAGTATGTCAGGGATATTATCCTGTTATTATGTTATATAATTATCTTATAACAGGTGAAAAGCCGGATAGGGATTCATACTATTCCAATACCAATATCATAATAGGTGCTAATGCTGACAACCTGCAGCATAGCAAATATGGCTGCGGATATGAGTGAATGCTCCAGAAAGTTATAAGTTATCTATGATTTACCGAAAAAATTAAGTTAAGTTATATTATGTGCTGAAAACCCTGTACTTTGGAAACTTATATTAAGATTGAATCGAGTTGCTTACAAATATTTTATTCACCTTTTAGGAAAAAGTAATGAAATTTTAATTGACAGAGTATAGAAAATGATATATAATTTTATTAAGAGTTTTGTTGTAATTGTATGTTTGTATGGAAAAAGATAGATTAAAGCTAAATATGCCAATTTAATTCAGAAAGAAAAAAATTAAAGTAACTTGCGTTAAGGATAACGCAAAAAAATTATATTTTCATGATTTAAGTCGTATATTTAAATATTTTTATTTGCGTTAATGTTAACGCAGTCGAGACAGAATTTGTATTCAATGTTTATGCAAGTAGAGTTAAGTCCTTCAGATTTAACAGGAAAGAAAGCAAGTATATTTAAATAATAGTATAGGGAGGCTTATAAATGAAAGTAAAAGTAGGTGTTTTTGGAGCGAAGCGGGGTATGTCGATGATTCGCATATATTTGCATCACCCTGATGCCGAATTGGTTGCGGTATGTGATAAGGACATAACTGCTTTAAAAAAAGCCGAAGAAACAGCAGAAGAAGTTGGAAAAAAGATAGCATTATTTGAGAATTTTGACGACTTTTTCAATTATGATATGGACGCTGTAGTGTTGGCCAATTACGCTACTGAACATGTGCCGTATGCAGTTAGACTGCTGGAGTCGGGTCGACATATACTAAGTGAAGTAACAGCATCTGAAACTATGGCTCAAGCTGTTGAATTAATTGAGGCTGTAGAGAAAACCGGATTGATATATACCTTTGCAGAGAATTGCTGTTATTTCCCAGTAGCATTTGAGATGCAGAAACTGTACGAACAAGGAGAAATCGGCGAAGTAATGTATGCGCAGGGAGAATATATTCACGATTCGGCACCCGGTATATATACATATGGTGAGAAGGATCATTGGCGCAACAGGTCTTATTCTACGTATTACTGCACCCACAGCCTGGGTCCCATTTTAACAATAACCGGCAGAAGACCGGTCCAGGTTGTAGGTTTCCAAACCAGTGAAGCAATATGGAAACGCAGGCATGGCAGATCTTTTGCAACTGGAATAGAGATGGTTACTCTTGATAATGGTAGCATCGTAAGAAGCATACACGGCGCACTCAAGCGGGAATATGGCTGTAAATGGATGGTTTTCGGGTCAAAGGGAATGATGGAGAGCGATCGATTTGATGACAGCAAGATTCATGTATATCGTGAGGGCGAAAAAATTGCCGAAGGTGAATTTGAAAACTACAATCCCCAACACAAAGCAATGGATCTGGGCTTTAATGTTGGTCATGGTAATGCTGATTTTGGGGCACCCCAATATTTTATAGATCGTATTCTTAATCGTCCAGATGGAAGATATGCAGTTGATGTATATACAGGTGTTGATATGAGTATTTGCGGCATACTGGCCTACCGCTCAATTCTAAATGGAAATACCCCAATCAGGGTTCCCAACTTAAGAAATAAGGAAGAAAGAGACGAATATAGAAATGATTATGCCTGCACAGCTTCTTCTGTAGCCGGTGATCAATTGATCCCCCCCTATCCATATCCAACCGACCATGCAAGCCAAGAAGCAGCTGAATATATTCGTGAACTGTCAGAAGACAGCGAAGCAGACAAATAATGGCTGTTGGAGTAAAATCAGCATTGCAGTGAAAGAAAGGTGTAAACATGTTAAATTCAATCTTGGAGAAAAATGTACAGGATTATATAGATGAGAACTCTGATGAATTGTTTCGTATTTTGTCGGAATTAATACAGTTCGATTCGCAGAATTTTCGTACGGATGGCAGGGAGCAGAAATGTGCAGAGTATGTGGAGAAATTGTATCATAATCTAAATCTTGAAACAGAAATGTATTATCCGGACAATCTACCTGGGTTTACTGAGCATCCGGGATATATACCCAATCGAAATACAGCCAACAGACCCAATGTCAGTGGAATTTGGCCGATAATCGCAGAGACAGGCGAAGACCTGCCGGTAATGCTTGCTGCTCATACTGATACAATGCCTGTTGGAGATTTATCCAAATGGAAATACGATCCCTTCGGCGGAATAATTAAGGATAATCGCATCTATGGTTTAGGCGCAGGAGACAACAAATCAGGGATTGCAGCTTCCTATTTTGCAGTAAAAGCTTTACAGGCAGGCGGTATACAATTAAAAAGACCTGTAGTGCTCACTGCTTACTGTGACGAGGAATCAGGAGGAGGCAACGGCACACTGGCTGCATGCCTGAAGTATCCATGTAAAACATATGTCAATCTGGACGGCGGCAATTATGAAATTTGGACCATAGCCATCGGAGGCGGAGGTTTTAGGATAGAGCTTCGTAAGAAAGACTCTACTGACAGCATGATGGACTTGTATGAGGTGCTTTCAGCTCTAATGGTTGAAATAAAAGAGTTTAGGGATCGACGCCGGGCAGAGCTGCATAAAAACCCGTTGTATACAGGTTCTGATATGGAACGTTCGGCGCTTCGACTGGGAGCATTCAGATGCAACAGCCATAATGATGCAACTGTTTCATTTGTTATATATTCCGACAAAACATTCGAAGAGATAAATGATGAACTCCAGGACATAGTAGTGCGCCTTAAACCGATCTTCCTCAAATACGGCGTAGAAACATCTGGCTTCCAGCAGGGCACCAGGTACTTTTATTACGGCGAAACAGATCAAAGCGATGGCGGCGTAGATATAATGACTAAAGCTGCCAGTGAGACTTCGGGAAAGCCTGTCGCTGAAAAGGGTTCCTGCTTAACGGATCTGTCCCTGTTTCTTCAATATGGAAGTCCCCACAGTTTTAATTTTGGTATATTCAGGGATTTCGCTCTGCCTGGAGGTGCTCATCAACCCGATGAGTACGTGGATTGTACCCAATTGCTACAATATACAAAAGCACTTGCATTATTTCTTATGAGATATTGCGGTATATCGAACGAAAAAATTTTATTGGAGGGTGAAAATGAATAAATCAGCATTTAATCACAGACCGGTTCACTGGCTCCCTTATACCGATAAGGAAGTTATTGAAAAGGCACGAAAAGTAAATATGCATGAGCTGGAGGATTATTCCTGGGAAAACAAGGAGTTCAAAGTAAGTGTTGTTCAGGATGTACAATCGACTTTTGTCATCGATCTTTTCTACCGATTGTATAAATCCGATACTGAGAACCAAAAACTAACGATAATTCTTCCCAATCCATATGCAGCGGTATATGAAAACCTGGCTGAATTATGCAACAAGTATGGTGTCAGCTGCCGTAATCTCAATGTATTTTTCCTTAATGAGTGGGCGGATGATATGGGTAATATTGCTCCTCTTGACTATACTGCCAGCTATGGGCGAATATTTCAGAAGTATTTCTATAATGGATTAAACCCGGAGCTGCGTCCCAAAGAAAGCAACATTCACTATTTTACGAATGAAAATGTAGAACATTACTCTGATTTAATAGACGAAGTTGGAGAAGGCGGAGCGGATGTCTGCTATAGTTCAATAGGCTGGTCCGGACGGATAGCATCGATAGAACCGGAAGGTGAATTCATATGTGAAAGCATGGAAGACTATCTTAAGCAAACTACCCGCATTGTAAGCAATCATATGATTTCCATAGCAGAAGACTCACTATTAGGTTTGTTTGCAAGTTCAGGAGATCTGGCTGCTGTTCCCCCAAAGTCTGCTACCGTAGGACCCCGCGACATAGCACATGCCAGAGATCATATTGAACTGCAGTATAAGACATCACTGGATAAAGCAGTATCATGGCAAAGAATGGTATCACGTTTGATGCTTTTCGGACCTGTTGCCATGGAAGTGCCTGCATCAATACTTCGTATGTATAAAGGGACATGTTACATTCATGAAGCTGTAGCAGCACAGTTCAAAGGTAAACCGGATATGCCTGAAGAAGTCTTTTCATACCTGAAAAAATGACTATTACCATTACAAGAAAAGGAGTAGTGTTATAATGAAGCAATCATTTAGTTTCAAGCCTGCAGAATGGATACCGTTCAAAGATGCAGAAGCGCTGGAAAGATGCAGAAAGATTACGCGGGAAGAAATGGAAAACTATCCCCACCCCAATCCTGAATATCGTGTGCGGGTTGTTGAAGACCCCAATTCAGCTGTAGCCGGTGAGCTTTTCATGCAGCTGAAGAAGTCCGATGAAGAGGATACTCATCTTGTTGCAATATTTGCCAACTCGTGGAAAAATATATATGAGTCGGTTACGGAAGCATGTAATAAATTCAATGTAAACTGTCGTAATCTTCATGCATTTTGTATGGATGAATGGGCTGACAGTGATGGAAATGTCGCACCGGTTACCTACGGTCCTTCTCTGGGGGGAGCCTTCCTGCGAGAATTCTATGGTCACCTGAGAGAGGATTTAAGACCGCCCATCGAACAAATCCATGTATTCACCAATGATAATGTAGATTGTTATTCCGAGCTTATAGAAGAAGCCGGAGAAGGTGCAGCAGATCTGGTGGTTTCAGCAACCGGCTGGATTGGACATACTGCGTTTATTGATCCAAATACAAAGGCCTTTGGGACAGACTCCCTGGACGAATTTCTCACCTTTGGTACACGATTTATTGAAACTCATCCAATGACTGTTATTCAAAATTCTTTGGGATTTGGAGGGGCAGGAGACATGGCCAATACCCCGGGTTATGCAGTAACAGTTGGACCGAAGGATGTAGTCAATGCAAGAGACCATCTGGAGCGTCACAATCTTACCTTTACGGGAGGCTATAATTCATGGGAGCGCATGGTTTCACGCATGCAGCTCTATGGACCTGTAACACCATCTGTACCGGCATCAATCTATCAGTTGTGTAAAGGGACTGTCTATGTAAGTGAAGCCATAGCACAGCCATTCAATATATCGGAGAAAGTTAACTACTGATTGACCTGATAAGGGGGTGAACATTTAAGATTAAGATGGATGTTGATTTATTTAGTCGAAAAGAAAGGGGGAGATAAAAAGATCTGCTTATACTATGTATAAAAAAACACTCACTACTATAAAAA